>JAAUYH010069550.1_pt1 | contig 30656 bp, 33 predicted proteins | sample 7278061 | NCBI WGS metagenome assembly JAAUYH01 (sample SAMN14350203, study PRJNA611818) | marine sediment metagenome | isolation source: surface marine sediment (0.6m) | place: French Polynesia: Moorea | collected 2018-08 | reverse complement strand
GCGCAGGGTTGATTTTCATGAAAACACAATAACTTATGGTCTGCGCCATAACCCACCATTTTAGGTATGTAGTCTATTATACTTTTTACCCCACACTGTCGGGAGAGCCAACTTCTTTACCTATTTCTAAGTCCCATAATTTCAACTTTGCATCCACAGAAGCAGAAACAGCTTTTTTCCCATCGGGAGTAATAACTACTGCTGTGACTGTTCTTTGATGACCTGTTAAGTTACAAATTAGAGGACTCTCAGGGGAGGTTAAACTTGCAGTTAGGGGACGTAAGCGAAAATGTTTACTATTACTATCTTTTGCATCCTTCAATAATTTCTCAATATCTGGATTGTTTAAACCCTGTAATCTTCCCCATAATTGTCCAACTAATTGATTCGGGTCTTTATTTAACCCATGTGAAGATAATTTTAACGTTCGTTGAATTAGTCTTAGTAGATCAATCTGTCCAGAATTAAGAATCTTCTTTGTTTCTAAATCGTTAATTAAATCATAATCTTTAATTAACGATCCTAATCCAAACTTAGGATGATTTATTTTATCTTCTAAAAAATCAAATGTTGTTAATAGCTTATAGTAAATTTTTTGATCGTCTGGATCTGAACTAATGATAAGACTATGTAAGTTAGCCAAAAAATTTTCTAACTCGACAGAATGATTGCTATAAATTTTAGTAAATTTTCCCATTTTTGCATCCCTTAATTTTGATGTTTTTTCATTAATTTAGCTAAGCTCATTTAGGAGGTTAATATCAACTAGATTCAATGGCATTTATAATTTCTTGATTTCGATACGTCCATTGATTCATAATCTCAATAATTTCTTGAAAAATTTCTTCATTCCTATCAAGCTCTTTTCTTTCATTTAAAAAATCGACAAAACTAGCGTGATAAATTTTATACCTTTTTTCTTCTTCTTCTATTTTTAGATATCCTGACCAATTAGTTAATATTTTTTCTATCCTTGACTCCTGAATATTTTTAAACTCTTCTTTCTTGCGAATAATCTCACAAATCAGTTTAACTGTTGGAGATATTTTATTATGAATTAAGATAAAGAGAACAAATATTTCAATTTCTTGATGTTTATCTTCCATCTTCATTCTCCCCCATTGTTGATTATAATAAGCTTTTAGTCCTTCTGGGAGATCCTTCATATTAAGATCATCATATTTACCATTAGCGATCGCAGGAAGAATATAAGACAAATACATGAAATTATTCTCACTTTTTTTTGCTAATTCTTCCCGAAACTCTGATTCAAAAATTTTTTGTTTTTTAAGCCATATTCGTATTTTATTTTCATGTTTATCTTGATCGATTTTTAGATATTCATTAATATATTTTTCAACATCATCCCTATTTTCTTTTTCATATTCGACTAAGTTAAGTTCCGTATTCGTTGCAGAAACCAAAAAAGGGAACTCTTTTACCTTTTTATCCTCATTATTAAAAGGTCTTCTCGTTAAGAAAAAAAATACGCCGTTAGGAGGGTATGAAGGTAAACTAAATGTATTACCTCTACTGCTCTGTTCAACTTCATCTAAAGCATCTATAACAATCACTAATTGTTCATTTTTCTCTAATTCTTCACTTGCTTTCTGAAGAACTGATTCTAACGTATCTTCTTCTGAATTTTGGAGAGAATAACGTTCAATTAAAGACTTATGAATATTTTTCAAAAACTTTTCAGGAGAGTTATCCAGTTGTGCCAAGTCATTAAAATGACAGATACATTTATAATCCTTAACATATTTAGCAGCAATTACCGTTTTTCCAGTCCCCGCACTACCAATTAGAATAAAATAACCATTTTTATTATTATGTTTAAATTCCTCAAACTCCTGGAAAACAAAATCACGTCCTGAAAATAATTCTGTTTTCTTTTGAATTAATGCTTTAAAATCTCTATTAATAAATTCTAAATTCCATTTAGGATAAGAACCATTTTCTATAGTGAACTGATTTTCCTCTTCTTTAACGAGCTTAGCATAATTAATAAAAATTTCTCCAAATTCTTTAAGTACATATTCAAGCTGAAGATGAGTTTTTTTAATCTCTGATTTTAACTCAGTTTGTTGTTCTTGAGTAAGAAATTTTTCTACTTCTCTCCAAAACTTAAATGGAGTATCTTGCTTATATGCACTCCAAAAATGTCTTTTAATATCATGTTTTCCCAATAAGTTTAAAATTGGTTTGTATTTATCTTTTTCTGTTTCGTGTTCCCTAGCATATTTTATTAAAGTATAAGTATAGACTGTTTCAAATTTATTAGTAATGACAATAGGATCGAGGTTGAATTCTTGTAATAGTTTATTAAACGCTGGATTTTTTTGAGCTTCTTCATAAAACCACTTACCAAATTCAACCCCTTTTGGTACGAAATCCAAAATATTTGAAATTTGAGACTTCTCTAGAGTTGAAAAAACCTGTTTGAATAAGTCGCCTAAATTCATTATAATTGCTTACATTATCTCTAGTAATTAGCGTATTAAAATTAATTATAGAAGAGTCTAATAAGATAATATAATAAGAAGTATGAATTTTTAAACTATTCTGAATAAACCGTGATCTTAAGTTTAATCGTCGTCATGTAAATATCTAAACTATAGCACTCAGTATTGTGGTTAGTATGTTAAGGAGATTCCTCGTTCCTCGGAATGACAGAATAACATCTCGACTACGCTCGATGTAAAAGATATGAAAAATGTCTTAAGTAATTTTTGTACTCATATAAATTGTTACAATTTATACGAAACCATAATAGTACCAGTATCTTTTTATACAAAAATCATGTATAATTAGACTAATAGATATTAAAATTTACCTTTATTTCCCTAATTTTCTACTTTATTAACATAATCTTCTCTTCATTAATTCGTAAATTTCTCTTTTTTTTGGGACTGAAGTATTATTATTAACCTGCTAAACTAAGATTGAAGGCAAAACGCAGTCACAAGCAAACATCAACCTACTGCCTTTGTCCGACATCTATCTTCTGTTTTTTCAAAGCGTTTTAAACAGATGAGTAGGTGTGAGGGGTCATTGTTTTGAGAGAGGAGTTGGCGTTGGTGATAGTGAAATTATAGTCGAAACATAGTTTAAGATAGTCGCTTTTCGTTAAACCTAGATACATACCTAGTTTAACTTCTGACTTCTAACTTCTGACTTCTAACTTCTAATATCACCTCTCCTCTTTTTCTTCTCAAACATCAATTTATTCTTGACCCAAAGTGAAGTGAAAAAAATGAAAAAATTACCAGGACTTTGTATTACCCGTTCCCTTACTTTTTATGAAGTTGCTGCATCTTTGATCTTGGTAGCTTTTTTATGAATTGTGATTATTTGAGACTGAAAATGATTCTTTTTGATCAGAAGATGCGATGGTTTGTGTGAGGAGATAATTAAGAATTGTACGTACGGCAATAATAAGAATTAATCTGGCCAGATCATCCCAACGACTAGAGATCATCGTCTTCAAAATACTTGCCCCCACCAAAAAGCTTAACCCCAAAGAAAACGAATAACCCATGGCCAAACGACTGCGTTGAAATGCTTCTGTTGTTTGCGGTTTAAACAATAAATCTTTGAGAAAAATAATCAACGCCCTCATAATGCCAACAAAAATGACAAAGAGGGCTAATAATTGACATAAGCTGGTTAACAGTTCATTACACATACGAACTGTTAAGGCAAGGGTTTCACTCATTATTTAAGGTAACAGGGAACTAGATTTAACATCTGCCTCCTGCCTTCCTCGCGCGGTCCCTTGCGCCGTAAGACGACGCGGGGTCGCTCGTCTGCCTTCTGCCTCAAAGAGATAACCTCTGTATTGGAAACTAGCATTTGAATCATTTCCCCTTATTCTCTTTCATCATCGTGACAAACTTCTCAAAGAGATAGTCCGCATCGTGGGGTCCGGGACTCGCTTCAGGATGGTATTGTACGGAGAAGAAAGGTAAGGTTTTATGGGATAAACCAGCTACGGTGCGATCGTTCAAGTTCAGATGAGTAATTTCTACCTCTGCGTCTAAGGATTTTTCCGTTACCGCAAACCCATGATTCTGACTGGTAATTTCTACCTTTTGTTGCAGTCCGCAAGGTTGATTTAAACCCCGATGACCAAACTTTAACTTAAAGGTTTCGGCCCCCAACGATAACCCTAAAATTTGGTGGCCCATACAAATGCCAAAGGTGGGTTTTCCTTGTTCAATTAAAGCCTTAACCGTACTTACTCCCTCTGTCACAGCCGAGGGATCACCCGGTCCATTAGACAAGAAAATACCGTCAGGATTATACTTTAAAATCTCTTCAGGAGGGGTATCAGCAGGAACCACTATAATTTTACAGCCATAACTAGCCAAACGCCGTAAAATATTACGTTTTACCCCAAAATCGATGGCCACAACTGTTAAACTATCTGTGGAACTCTCCCCATTATCCGTATTAAACGCCCAATGATTATCCGTGGGGGTTGACCACTCATAAATCGCTTTGGTGGTTACTTCCTTAACTAAATTTAACCCGGCCATAGAAGGGGCCGACTGAACTTGACGCAATAACTCACTTTTATCCAAAATTTCTGTGGAAATAATGCCATTCATCGCCCCCACAGACCGAATTTTGCGGGTTAACGCCCTGGTATCAATGCCGTAAATACCGACAATTTTATGACGAATTAAATAATCCGGTAAGGATTCAGTTGATCGCCAATTACTGGGACGATAAGTTATGTTACGGGCGATCACCCCTTTAACTTGGGGTTTTTCTGATTCTTCATCATCGACGTTAACCCCAGTATTACCCAACTCAGGATAAGTAAACGTCACCATTTGACCACAATAACTGGGATCGGTCAAAACTTCTTGATATCCTGTCATTCCTGTATTAAATACGACCTCTCCCACGGTGGTTCCTTTCGCCCCGAAGGATAACCCTTCAAAAGTTGTTCCGTCAGCTAACACTAATAAAGCGGGTTTCCCCTTTGCCATTGCCATAATCATTAAGTTTTTGATACTAAGAAGGGATGAAACCTAGCGGTTAACGATACACTAGATCAGGCAATCCATTAAATCCTGATGTCCTAGCCACCTGTTGAGAAATTTCAGTTAACCTCTAGGTTACTGGGGATAATCTTAGCAGATGCTTTCGAGGTGTTAAGGTAGAGTTGAACTGCCAAAAAGGTAGGTATAATCCCATGAGTCCCAAGAAATTAACCAGCGACGACAAACAAGAAATTCTTAATCTTTATCGTCAAACGCCAGAAACTACCTCTACCTTAGCTGACCGCTACGGGGTCAGTAGTTCGACCATTAGTCGTTTTTTGAAGAATACTCTATCGGATGTGGAGTATGAAGATTTAATTCAACAAAAACGTTTAGCGAGAACCAATAAAATTCAGTCCGACTCAGAAAACTCCCCAGAAACCACCCCTGAAAAGACAAAATCGGTTATTCAAGACACTGAAGCTAGTTCTCAACCCACTCAAGAGACGATAGAATCTGCTGAGGCTACAACCCCAGAATCTACCTCAAAACCAAAACCCATAACGGTTAAAAAAGAAGCCCCTATCTTGGTTTCTTCAGAAGCAGATGATGATCAAGACACAGAAGAATTAGAAGAAGATGTTAATGTGTTGGCTGTGGGAGAAATGCTAGGAGAAGACGTAGAAGATAGTGAGGATGAGTGGGATGACGAAGAAGATGAGGACGATGAGGACGACGATGATAACTACAATGAGTCTCTGTCCACAGCCGGGGATATTCAAGTTTTACCCTTATCCGCGGCCACTTTCCCCAAAACCTGTTATCTGGTTATTGATCGGTCGGCTGAATTAATCGCCAAACCGTTAAAAGAATTTGCCCATCTTGGTCAAATTCCTGTCGACGAAGTACAACAAAGAACCTTACCCATTTTTGATAACCATCGGGTTGCCCGTCGTTTTTCTAATCGTTCTCAACGAGTGATCAAAGTCCCTGATGGCCGTCTTCTTTACAAAACTTGTGGCTATCTACAAGCAAAAGGCATTACCCGCATCCTCATGGATGGTCAGATTTATTCGTTAGTGCCTGGTTCAGACTAACTTGTTTTCAACCCAGAGGATGATTCAATTATGAGAAGATATTAGCAAAACTCTCAGCAAAAACATTGCAAAAAAGTAGACAAGGTCAGTAAAATTTCAGTAACAAAATAAACATTATTTATAACTTAGGTATTTATACAGAGAATTAGATAAAATACTTTACAAAATAATGTGAGTAAAATTAAACAATAAATAAGTTTTTTTAAAAATTGGAGTTAATAACCCCAATTACGTTTTCTTGGGAGTAAAATGAGACATACGAACACTTTACTCCTGTTACCTCAGGATAATAAACAGCAGTAAATTGGTGCTTTCTTATTGAGATAAAATCTTGTTTATATTGACTAGAAAACAAATCCATTTACTGCGATTTATCAATTTACCATCTTTGAGTGTGTCTAATCCTACTATGAATATTAGTCACCTACTACGACAATATGAACAAGGCCATCGCCAATTCTCAGAACTCGATTTAAGCGGAATCGATTTATCGAGAGTTATGTTAATTTCTGTAGATTTAACGAAATCAAACTTAATGGGAATTAACCTCAGTCGCGGGTTTTTAACCAAATCTAATTTAAGCAAAGCGAGTTTAAATTGGGCTGATTTAACTTACGTTAAAATGAGTCAATCTCAACTGATTGAAACCGATTTAACCAAAGCCGATTTAACTGGGGCATTCATGGTTAAATCTATTTTAATTAAGGCCAAATTAAGTGGGGCTAATTTATCTTATACCAATTTACGGGCTGCTGATTTATCATACTCCAATTGTTGTGGGGCAAATCTTCAGAAAATCAACCTCAGAGAAGCCAATTTAACTGGTGTTAACTTTAATTGGGCTAATCTATCTGAAGCCCGTTTAAGTTGTGCTAATTTACAACAAGCGTCCTTTTTTGGAACTAATTTAAGTCATACGTTTATCAAAGAAGTTGATTTAAGTTACGCTGATTTAGAAGGAGTCAATCTAGAGAAATCTCGACTCGGCTATAGTAGTCTTCAAGGGGCTAAATTACAAGGGGCTAATCTTGAAGGGGCTAAGTTACGTCACACTAATTTACGAGGGGCAAATCTGCAAGGGGCAAATTTAAAAGATGCAGATTTAGAAGGGGCTGATTTAACCAATGCGATTATTGAAGATGCTGATTTTACTAACGCGAAATTTACCGAAACGCAAGTGATTGGAACTCACTTAGAACCCCAAACTATTAAACCGAATTTACTAAAGTTACAGATACAGGAAACCCCTCATTACATCGGTTCTTTTGAACTTTTACAGACTGGTTTTGCCGTTTAATATGATTAATTTTACTGAAAAGGTGGGCAACATAAGTTATTTTTTCTTATCTTATGGCATCTTTTAAATATTTGCCCACCCTAAATCTTATTTATTTTTTTGTTGATTTTTAGCTTGTTCCATTGCTATTTCTTTCATGGCTTCAAAGGAATTTCGATTTGAGGTTCCTTCAATGGCTTTAACGGCTAAATCTTGTACTTGTTTCAGGGAAGCTTCTAATTGTTGAGAAAGACTTTGTTGACGCATTTCTTGGTTTTTAATGGTTTCTTCTAAGGCAGCAATTCTTAATTGAAAGTTCTGCTTTTCTCCCTCTATTTCTTTCATTCTCAAGTCGGATTTAATTTTAGCTTGATAGTGTCCTATTCCTTTACCTTCTTCTTTACCTTGTTTGATTTTATCTTCTAATTCTTGTTCTAATTCTTTAACTTTCACTTTTGCTTCTTCCTGTTCTTTTTCCTGTTTTGCAATACCATCTTCTCTTTCTTTCCATTGTTTCTCTTGCGTTTCTTTCGCTTCTTTTAAGTCTTGATACAAACTTTCTTTTTGGGCTTCATATTGTTCTTTATCGAGTTGTCTTTCTAATTGTAAGTTATACATATACTGTTCTTCATCTCGTTTTTTATTGGTCAAATATTCTTGATCTCTTTCTCGAATTTCTCGATTATGATTTTGTTTTTCTTTATACCAAGTTTTTTGTCTTTCTTCTAATTCTTTAACTAAGGTTTCTTGTTGTTTGGTTAGTTCTTCTTCGTTAGTTTTAGCTGTATTTTTATAGGCTTCAATTAAATTAGATAATGTATCATCTTCAATGGTTTCTATATCATGTAATTCTTCTAATTCGGCTAGTTCTTCTGTGGCAATTTTATTGAGTTCTGCTAACAGGGAAGCTTCTGTTATTAATTGTTCTGATAAATGACTAACTGCACTACCAAAACTATTTTGTACTTTTTCTAAACTTTGAAGGGTCAAAGTAATATTATTATTGAATACGGTATTTGCTGCTGTCATAACTTTTTCCTTAGCAAAATTAGACGTTTGATCATTGGGTACAATAGTTTGAGTAACCTGGGATGTTTTTGTTTGTTGTTTGACTTGACTTTCTAATGCTGATTTCTCTTGCATTAGTTCTTCATAAGCTTCTAAAATTTGAGCTTTTGTATTTTTAGAATTGATTTTTTGTGCCATGATTACACCTTTTACTTTTGATTAGTTGGATAGTTTAGTTGTTGCCTTGAAATGCTCGTAAGGCTAAGTTTTGTGCTTGATTGGTTGTGTTTTGCAGTTGAGTGTTTAATTCTGTAATTTGTTCCTGATTTTTGGTTATTTTTGTTTCTAACGCTTGGATTTTTAGTTCATATCCTTGTTTGCTTAATTCCCATTCTTTTTCCAATAAGTCAATCTTAACCTGTGCGTCTCTATCAGCAGATTTAATAGCTTCTCCTTTGGCTTTGTTATATTCTTCTTTTACTTTTGTCTCTAATCCATCTATTTTTTGTTTATTTTCTTCAAATTCTTGTGATTGTTGATTTAATAGGTTTTCTCGTTCTTTCCATGCCTTTTCTTTAGCTATGTTAAGCAATTGTAATTCTCTTTCTTGTTGACGTTTTTTCTCTTCATACTCATCTTGTTCAACTTTTCTCAGTCGTTGAGTTTCGTATTGATAATTAGCTGTTTCTTGTTCTCGTTGTTTGTTAATTAATTCAGCTTCTTCTTCAGTTCTTATACTAAATTCTTGTTGTTCTTGTTCCCAAGAATTTCTTGCTTTTTCTTGCTCTTTTTCTAAGTTCTCTTTTTGTTGATTACTTTCTTCTTGTAATCGTCTTAATTTCTCTTGATACTCTTGTCTTAAAATATACAGGGCATCGGCAACTAATCTAACTTGGCGTAATTTTTCGAGTTGTTCTTTTTTAACGGTAATGGCTTTTTTAAGTTCATCTAATTTAGTAGATTCCGTGGTTAAATTCTGGGATAAATCTTGAATAATCTGTCCAAAATCTAATTGTAGAGAAGCCATACTGTTAACAATATTATTAACGGTATATTCGGCTGCTTTTTCTAGTAATTGCTTATTTTTTTCCTTGTCTAGTTCCTCTTCTTTAGTGACAACATTCGATTCTTGTTGATGATATTTATCTAAAAATTGGGTAAAATTAGACAAAATTTGCTCTTTTGTTACAGTTAAAGTTTCTTGCGTCATAATCTTATTTTTTTAGTGTGAAATGCTGGAAAATTGAGCAACCTATCTCATGGGTTTCCCTAGACTGTCTGCACTTGATTCAAAAGTTGATTTTTTAGTCAACACTGCTATGGTAAACTAATATTGATTTTTTAGTCAAGTCCGATTGAGAAAAAAGTTACCCAGGAGAAACCGTGAGTCAAAGTTTTGGTCAAGTGATACGTCAAAGGCGTAAAAACAAAGGATATAGTCAAAGGGAGTTAGCTGAAAAGCTAGAGATAGATTTTACTTATTTATCCAAGTTAGAGAACGATAGGGCTAAATATTCCCCGAAAGAAGAGATTATTCGGGACTTAGCTACTTATCTAGATTTGGATGCAGACGAGTTAATTTTTTTAGCGGGGAAACTCCCAGAAGACAATGAGGACTTTTTGCGGGAACACTATAAGAGTATGCCCACTTTGTTTAGAAGAATGAAAGAAAATCCCAAATTTGCAGAAAAAATCTTTAATCAAGCGATACAAGAAGAGAAGGAGGGATAAACCATGCAAATATTCAAGCCCTTTCGTTTTATTCCTAAAAAAAGCATTGAAAAAGAAACCATTCAAATTTTACAGCAGATAGAAAATACCCCAAACTATCAGTTAAAATTCCCCATTGATGCCAGTCGAATTGCTGAATTTTTAGGATTAGATGTGGTTTGGGATAGTATTCCCGATGATGAAAAAGGAGTGATTGCTGCGAGAATTTTACCCCTAGAAAAGCTAATTGAAATTAACGAATTAATTCCAGAATTAAGGGGAGGTTTTGGAGAATCTACCATTGCCCATGAAATCGGACATTGGGTGTTACATATTGATCAAAATAGGGTTAAGCAGTGTTTATCGGGGGATACATCTATGATAAAAGTTGACCCTTTATTGTGTCGTAATGAAGTTAACTTAAGTGGAATTGAATGGCAAGCGCAATATTTTGCTAGTTGTTTATTGATGCCTCGCTTTAAACTCAAAGAAATTTGTCACAACCGAAATTTACAACAGTGGAAAGAACTGTATACTATTGCTGACGAATTAGGGGTAACAATTTCTAATTTAGTGCATCGTTTAAAAGATTTAGGATGGATTGAATTAAAAGATAATTCTCGGCAAATTGAACTTAGAAAAAGAGTAGCTTAAATTCTTTAGTTAACTAAGGCTAATTCTCCCTTATTAATTTTCCAACAGCGATCAGAAATTGACAGTAATTCATCCGGGTCATGGGAAACAATTAATAATGTCCAATGTTGTTTTAATTTAGATAAAAGCTTAGCTAATTGTTGGCGCATTGACCAATCTAAACCGGCGGTCGGTTCATCTAATAATAATAAGTTAGGTTGACGAATTAATTGAACAGCTAAAGCTAAGCGTCGTTGTTGTCCTCCACTTAATCGATGGGGAGAGGTATTAAACGGGATATCTTGTAAGCCAACTTCTGCTAAAGCATTATAAATGTTTTCTGTGGTAATTTCTGGGTGGCCTAAGCGTAATTCTTCCAAGATATTACTCCCGCAAAAATGTCGTTCAGGAAACTGAAAAACGAGGCCACAAAGTTGTTGTAACTCTAAAAACGTTAATTCTTGATCACGCCAAAAAATATGCCCTTTTGTTGGTTGGGCTAACCCGGCTAAAATTTCTAATAATGTTGTTTTTCCTGAACCACTCGGTCCGACCACCAGTCCTAATTCTTGGGAACCTAATTCTAAATTGGTCGCTTTCAAAATAGGGTCAACGGTTGCAGGAGGATGATACATGATATCTTTGAGATATAGCATTCCTTAATTGTTTATTCCCATAAAGATGATTTCGGAGTTAGGGGGTCAGAGTTCGCAGTTCAAAAAAAAAATTTCATGATTACTTTTGACTTGTTAACCCATCACCCCATTCCTCTATTACTATAAACTCTTAGTTATCTTATCGTTACCCTATCTGGTTCTGAGTTCAATAATATCTTGTTTAATTACTACGTCATAATGACCATAAAAGGTTTGTCCTAAGAGTCCAATGGGTAAGGTCGGGTTAATGGCCACTTGTAGATTAGAAGAGGTGAGTTCTCCCGCTTTGACCGAAGATACTGTACTCAAACCAATGGGAACCACGCCACCGGCAGTTTGGGAAAATGCCCCTCCTTGGGCTTTTAATCCCATCGAATCAGCCATATCTGTACTAATGGTAATACCACTGGCTCCAGTATCAAACAACATTTCAAAGGTATGTCGCCCATTAAACGTAACATCTACTACGGGAATACCAGAATCTCTACGTTTGATAGGAACGGTGAATACGCCAGCTTTAGGGGAAGCAGAGGGTCGAGAAGAACCAGAACCCCCACAAAGATGACCGAGATCAATATTTTGACCGTTGGCCCCTTGTAAAAAACAAGATTGTTGGGCTTGAGTGGCAACAAAAGAGGAACCCAAAATGATTCCCGTCACGATAACACTGGTACTTAGAATATGTTTAAGAGCCATAATAATCAATAAATAAGAGAGGGGCTTACGGTTTAATATACCCAAAACCATAATAAGAAGTCACACAGGATATTATCCATTGATTAGATATTAATTAATTCTTAAGTGTTAATTATTCATAGCAATAACAGCAACCAGGTTGCTAGTCCCTTAGAGTTTTCCACGCCTTCCTTGAGATTCCCTAGAGTTGCACTGAATTATAAATTTCAGTTGCCTTGCTCCCTTGGATTCACTTGAGGAAATATAAGCCTCTAGCTTGGTTGCTGTTATTGAGAGTTAACGAGACAGACATGAACTGATACAGGGTGTTCTCCTTTGAACTTGTTGGTTTACCTTGCTAGTTGATCTGCCAGGGAAGCTTTGTTTATTAGCTTCATCTTCAATTTAACATCTGACTTTTATATCTCCTAGATTTTGCAATTAAACTTTACATTATGGGGATCAAGGGAATCTTATTAGTTTTGTAGGTACTTATCTTTAGAGACTATTTGTTAAAGAAATATTAAAAACCGGCTTTGTCAGGTGGGCAAATTAGCAATTTTTCTGGATTACCCGTAGGATAGAAAACTTTGCCCACCCTACCCTCATCAAGCTCAAGTTTAGATGACAATTTTGGTAAAAGTTACTATAATTGCGTTATGTGAAAAAATAGAGTAACAGATGTTAACTTTCAATCCTAGTTTAACGCCATCATCCCAAGACAATAGTTTACTGACAGACCTGTATCAGTTAACTATGGCCGCTTGTTATGCAGGGGAAGGCATTGCCGAAAAACGAGCCAGTTTTGAACTCTTTGTGCGAAGTTTACCCGATAACTTTGGTTATTTGATTGCAATGGGACTCGCCCAAGGATTACAGTATTTAGAAAATTTATCCTTTACCCCGGAGCAGATTGATTATTTAAGAAATATAGGGATTTTTGACCATGTAAACCCTAATTTTTGGTCATTGTTAGAAAACCAAGGCTTTACGGGGGATGTGTGGGCAGTTCCTGAAGGCACAGCTATTTTTGCCAATGAACCCTTATTGCGAGTTGAAGCCCCGTTATGGCAGGCCCAAATCGTAGAAACCTATCTTTTGAATACCATCAACTATCAAACCTTAATCGCCACCAGAGCAGCAAGAATGCGGGATATGGCAGGGGAAAAGGCCATTTTGTTAGAATTCGGCACAAGGCGTGCTTTTAGCCCTCAAGGGGCAATTTGGGCGGCTAGGGCAGCGTTAGCAGCCGGCTTTGACGCTACCTCTAATGTATTAGCAGCGAAGGAACTAAACCAGCAACCCAGTGGCACTATGGCCCACGCTTTAGTAATGGCCATTAAAGCCTTATCAGGGAGTGAAGATGAGGCGTTTATGGCGTTTAATCGTTACTTTCCAGGGGCAACCTTATTAATCGATACCTATGATACCGTAGCGGCTGCGGAAAGGTTAGCCCAAAACATGGAAACAGAGGTTAAGGGGGTGCGTTTGGACTCTGGGGACTTAGGGGAGTTATCCAAAAAAGTGCGATCGCTACTACCAAGGGTGAATATTTTTGCCAGTGGGGATATTGATGAATGGGAGTTAAAGCGGTTACGGAAAGAAGACGCTAGTATTGATGGCTATGGCGTGGGAACTCGTTTGGTGACAGGGGAACCGGTTAATGGGGTTTATAAATTAGTAGAAATTGATAATATTCCGACCATGAAACAATCTAGCCATAAAATGACTTATCCGGGGAGAAAACAGATATTTCGTTATTATGATAACGGAATAATAAAAAGCGATCGTTTAGCCTTAGCAGATGAAGGGATAGAGTCAGGGGAAACTCCCTTATTAGGGTTAGTCATGAAAGAAGGTAAAACTATTAATAAAAATGAATCTTTAAATACCATTGGTCAACGGGTTCAAACTTCAGTTAAAAGTTTACCTCCACAAACCCATGATATAACAGAACCAACGCCTATTAAGGTGAATATTTCTCAACCTTTAGAAACGTTACGTCAATCTTTAATTGTTTAAGTTTAGGATAAAATAAGATGACAAAAATTACTCTATTTGGAACCAGTGCTGATCCCCCAACTGCCGGACATCAATCCATTATCAATTGGTTATCGGATCATTTTGATTATGTAGGTATTTGGGCATCTGATAACCCTTATAAAGATCATCAAACTTCTTTGGATCATCGCATGGCTATGTTAAAGCTATTAATTGATAATATTGATCCTCCTCGTCATAACATTTATTTGTCTAAAAGTTTGAGTCATCGTCGTAGTTTGATGAGTGTAGCTAAAGCTAAGGAAATATGGGGAAACAATGCAGAGTATTTTTTAGTCATTGGTTCTGATTTAATTCAACAAATTCGTCAATGGTATCGCATTAATGAATTATTAGCTGAAGTTTCAATTTTAATTATTCCTCGTCCTGGTTATGCTATTAACGAATCTGACTTACAAGCGTTAGAAGCAATAGGAGGAAAGTATGAAATTGCTGACTTAAATGCACCAGCAGTTTCTTCTACTGCATACCGACAATATGGCAACGAAAATGTCTTAATTCAACCCATTCAAGATTATATTCACCAAGAAAAATTATACGCATGACTTCCAATAATAATCAGTTCATTTTAGAAGATTTTAAAGTAGGGGTTGATAATGTTATTTTTTCCATTGATTATCAAAAAAATCGACTCTTAGTTTTATTATTTAAACGCTCAGAAAAGCCTTATATTAATCAATGGAGTTTACCCGGAACATTGGTGAGGGAAGGGGAATCTTTAGAAGCTGCAGCGTATCGTATTTTATCGGAAAAAATAGAGACTAATAATTTATATTTAGAACAACTCTATACTTTCGGAGGGCCAGAGCGAGATCCCAGAGAATCACCTGATAGTTATGGAGTGCGTTATTTATCTGTTAGTTATTTCGCTTTAGTACGTTTTGAGGAAGCCAAATTAATCAGCAAGCATCATCAAACCACTTGGTATATGATTGAAAAAGTTCCACAATTGGCCTTTGATCATAATCTTATTTTAGATTATGGTTATCAACGACTAAGGAGTAAATTAGAATATAGTCCCGTTGCGTTTGATGTGTTACCAGAGGTTTTTACTTTAAATGATTTATATCAATTTTATACTACTGTTTTAGGAGAAAATTTTGCCGATTATTCTAATTTTAGAACTCGATTACTTAAGTTGGGTTTTCTGATAGATACTGAAAGAAAAGTGTCTAGAGGTGCAGGAAGACCAGCAACTTTATATCGTTTTGATTCTGAAGCTTTTGCTCCTTTAAAAGATAAACCTTTTGTTTTTATTTAACCCTGAAAATTACTACTATTATGAAAATTGCGATCGCTCAACTTAATCCTATTATTGGTGACATAAAAAACAATGCCGATAATATTTATAAAGCAGCACAAATAGCTGTAGAAAGAGAGGCACAATTATTATTAACTCCTGAGCTTTCTTTATGTGGATATCCTCCCAAAGATTTACTATTAAATGCTAGTTTTATAGAAATTTTATGGACAGAATTAGAACAATTAGCTAAGAAAATACCTAACAATTTAGCTGTTTTAGTGGGAACAGTTATCGAAAATCCTAATGCTTATTATGAGGGAGAAAAACCTTTATTTAATAGTATTGTTTTAATGGACAATAAAGCAATAAAACAAATTTTTCATAAACGACTTTTACCCACTTATGATGTTTTTGATGAAGATCGATATTTTGAACCAGGAAAAGAAAGTAATTTCTTTCAATTATCTTCTAATATTCCCAATAAGAAACCTCTTAAAATTGGTGTAACTGTGTGTGAAGATTTATGGAACGATGAAGAATTTTGGGGCAAAAGAAACTATGAAACTAACCCTATACAAGACTTAGTTAAATATGGTGTTGATTTAGTGGTTAATCTATCTGCTTCTCCTTATAGTATTGGCAAACAAAAGATCAGAGAAGCTATGTTAAAACACAGTGCAGAACGTTATAAGATTCCAATTATTTATACGAACCAAGTAGGAGGAAATGATGACTTAATTTTTGATGGAAATAGTTTTGCTGTTAGCAGAAAAGGTGAAATAAGTTTACGTGCGAAAGGGTATCAAACCGCAATCGAAGTTATCGAATATGATAAAAATAGTCAAGATTTGAAAAACAGTTATATTGCTAATTCTCTAGAAACAGAAGAAGAAGAAATTTGGTCAACTTTAGTATTAGGTTTAAAAGATTATGCTACTAAATGTGGCTTTTCTAAAGCTATTTTAGGGTTAAGTGGTGGTATTGATTCATCCTTAGTTGCTGCCATTGCTGTTGAAGCATTAGGTAACAAAAATGTGCTAGGAATATTAATGCCTTCCCCTTACAGTTCAAGTCATTCTATTAGTGATGCAGAAGCATTAGTTAATAACTTAGGAATTAATAGTCATACTTTAGCTATTGGGGATGTAATGAAAGCTTATGATTTATTATTAGAACCTTTATTTAAAAATACAGAATTTGGTGTTGCCGAAGAAAATTTACAATCCAGAATTCGTGGTAACTTATTAATGGCGATCGCTAATAAATTCGGACATTTATTATTATCAACCGGGAATAAATCAGAAATGGCAGTGGGTTACTGTACCTTATACGGTGATATGAATGGGGGTTTAGCGGTTATTTCAGATGTTCCTAAAACCCGTGTTTTCAGCCTCTGTAAGTGGTTAAACCGACATCAAGAGGTAATACCTCATAATGTCATAGTTAAGCCCCCTAGTGCCGAATTAAAGCCCGATCAACTGGATCAAGATTCTTTACCACCTTATGAGATTTTAGATGCTATTTTAGACAGATTAATTCATCGGCATCAATCTATCAAAGAAATTGAAGCAGCAGGGTTTGAGCGTGATATAGTATGTAAGATAGTAAAATTGGTGACTCGTGCCGAATTTAAGCGCAAACAAGCCCCTCCAGGGTTAAAAGTAAGCGATCGCGCATTTGGGACAGGTTGGAGAATGCCTATTGCTAGTCGTTGGAAGTTGGATTAATAGATTAATAGGTTAATGGGTTTAACAAGGTTAATGGGTTTAACAGTGTTAAACCCCTACGGAAGTTTTAAATTATGTCTTGTAGGGGCATAATATTATTATGCCCATTATCATTATGTTAATTAGCAAAAAATTCTTTTTTAGATTTACTTTTAGCAATTTTACGTTTAAATATTGTCCCAAAACCAATAGCAGTCCCTACACCTAAAATAGTTAAGGGTTCAGGAACTGCTGTTGCATCAAGGGTCACATTATCAAAATTAGTTTGAATACCAAAAGAACTTAAACGAATAGCTAATGATTGTCCTCTTAATGGGTCATTATTACTGCTAGTATAATGAACATTTACAAGGGCAAAAGTTCCAGGATCAGGTGTAATACTATTATTAGAAGCTAAAACGGTATTACCTGCTAATAATTCCACATTATATCCTGAGAAGCTTACATTATTTCTTCGTCCAACAAATACACCTAAAGTATATTCAGTATTAGGTTGTAACGTTACTGTAAGTTCTTGAGAAATCTCACCACTACTAATAGCAAGTGTTTGTACTCCATCAGGAAGAGACTGACTGAAATAAGTATTCAACCTTGTGTTATTTTGAGATTCAGTAGGGTTGAATACAACAGCAGCAGTATTTGAATTTTTTGTCCAATCATCAATATTCGTAGTAAAAAATTCTCCATTAAAAGCTAAAGGTGCTTCTGGTCCTTCAAAACTATGGTTTAATATGTTAATAGATGCTGCTTTTACTTCTGTAGGTATAGCAACAATTAAGAAAGAGGAAATAAGAGCTATTTTTAAGGAAGATAAACCATTTTTAGAGAGTTTCATTAGTTGTGTTAATTTCATGGTTGTCAGATGAATATATCAAGTAGATAATAATTGTAAAAATTATTTTTTAGATTTACTTTTAGCAATTTTACGTTTAAATATTGTCCCAAAACCAATGGCAGTCCCCACACCTAAAATAGTTAAGGGTTCAGGAACTGCTGTTGCATCAAGGGTCACATTATCAAAATTAGTTTGAATACCAGAAGAACTTAAACGAATACCTAATGCTTGTCCTATTAATGGGTCATTATTACTGCTAGTATAATGAACATTTACAAGGGAAAAAGTTCCCGGATCGGGTGTAATACTATTATTAGAAGCTAAAACGGTATTACCTGCTAATAGTTCTATGTTATATCCTACGAAACCTGATCTATTTCTTTGTCCTACATATACACCTAAAGTATATTTAGTATTAGATTCTAGGGTAGCTGAAAGTCGCTGAAAAATAGTAGCGTCTTCATTACCCCAAGCAACTTGAACACCGTCAGGAACAGGTTCATCATAGTAACTATCAAATATTATGCTATCAGATGTTGCGTTAGCATCAGATTTACTAGGATTAAGAACCCCTGTTGTTGAACTAGCTACCCAACTATTAATATTACCGCCACCAATAGAAAATCCACCAAAACGGTTTAAAGGTGCTTCTGGTCCTTCAAAACTATGGTTTAATATGTTAATGGATGCTGCTTTTACTTGTGTAGGTATAGCAACAATTAAGAAAGAGAAAAAAATAGCTATTTTTAAGGAATTTAAACCATTTTTAGACAGTTTTATGAGTTGTGTTAATTTCATGATTATCAATAGTTGTACAATTTGCCTCACTTATAACATTGAAAGTTTAAAATAACAAGAGCAACAAAGTAATCTTTATATTTTATACTCCATAAAAATCTTCATCTAATATCTGTTCAATGGTAAAAGGACAACTTTTAGAATATTCATTTTCTTGAGGAATACGAATCCCGAAATTAGCAAGTTTACCCTCTTTAATGGCTATTTTTATAGCATCAGTGTAAGCTTTTTTAATGGCAGTTTCTAAATAAGATTTAAGAGAAGGAGTATCCCTTAAATTTTTCTGAACTCGTTGACGATGTTCAATAATAGAACGATACCAGCTATCTTTCATAGATGACGGTGCATCATGTTGTACTTTTAGTTTAAGTAAATGAGCTAAGAGAATCATCAAATTACTTTCTAATGCTCTTTTTTCTGATTTGCCCAACTCTGTTAATTCCTCAATTAAGTTATCAATATCTAAAGAGGAAAATTCACCCTTTTTTAATTGATAGATAGTTGTTTCTATCCACTGCTGAAAGTCTTGTTCGTAAAGTTTTTTAGACATATTATTAATAGTTTAAAATAGTTAAGGGGGTTAGTTTATACTCCGTAAAAATCTTCATCTAATATCTGTTCAATGGTAAAAGGACAGTTTTGAGGAAAAGAAGGAAGAGTATATATTTTTGACCTTTCCACTTTTTTATTAGCCATTTTTAACGCTTTCTTATAATTAGTTTCTAATTGATTCAAAAAATAATTATAGTATGTCTTACTTTCTAATAAAGCTAATAAATCACTGCGAAAATTATCAATTTCAGTTTCCAAACCATTAAGATATAATACCCGATGATCAGTCCAATAACAATAAAATAGTAAATGAGACAATAAACTATAAGTTAAACTGTTAATTTCTCTTTTATCACGATTTCCAAAACTTTCAATTTCCTCTACTAAGTTATCCCAGTCTAGTGAGTTAATATCTCTGTTTTTAAGGGCGATCGCTTGTTTTTCTAACCATAAACCAAAATCTATGTCGTAAAGATTAGTTTTCATTTTCTTATTGATTAAATTTCTACGAGAAATAGCTGATGGCATTTTTAAATATCAGAAACTGTTGTTACTTTAAGTTCTAAGTCATCTACAATGGGTAAAGTATCACCATCTTGTAGTTTTAGAATTATCCATTCTTCTAGAACTTCTAATAAGTCTTGTCTACATTCTTCAATGGTTAATCCATTTCCCCAAACACCTTGAAAACCATCTATTTCAGCAAACCAAGTTCCATCGCTTAACTGTTTATATTTTGCTTTTTTTAAAGCTTTTTCACAATAATCAACTAATAGCATTGTATTCCGTATAAATGTATCCAATCTGAACCTATTATATTATAACTTATTTGTGGTTTGTAGTATTTGCGTGGTAGTTTAATAGTTTGACATAAGTGCGATCGCTAACCCTAATAAAATCAACTAATTTTATGATGTTTTTCTATGAGGTAACTGTTGTTTCGTTTCCCCTTCTAATAATTCTTGAGCAATATTTTGATTGATTTCATTCAGTTCTTTTTGTATCTCTTGTTTAAGTTGTGTTTTTTCAACCACTTTTTCAATAACTTTTAAATATAAATATTGTACTTGTTCATCGGTGAGTTTTCCATCTTCTTTTATTCTATCAATTGTTCTTAGTAGCATTTCGACTGACTCATCATTAATTTGACTTTTTTTTGAGAATGTAAAAGAGATAATTAAGGGAAAATAAACTAGAATAATCCCAAAAATTATATATTGAAAAATAGATAAAGACGCAAAATCAACGATATTATATTGACTCAGTAAAGGATTAAGTAATATAATAATTGCTTGTAATAAGACTCCTATGAGAACCCCTAATGAGGTTCTTGCGGGTTCTCTAACAAAGATAAACTTGAGAGCTATTCTAATTATTCTTGTTCCTATATCAGTGAAGTTTTGCATTATCTTTGCCTTAATTATTGGTTGACAATAAGAATACAATCATTAAGTTAAATATTAGCTTTAACTAACACATTGAATTCATTTATAATTTCTTCTTTTATTTGTTTTAAGTCTTCTTGATTAAATGATTTTTTAGGACTATCTCCATAAAATTCTCTTACTTCAAATTCATTTTCTCCATAAAAATCTTTATCAATCCTAAATTTGATTAATATCATATCAACTAGAAGAAAAAATATCCAAATTAAAGTACCCAAAACAAAGTAATTATTGATTTCTATCAAGTTACTAAAACCTCCTAGAGAGATATATATTATAACCACAAAAACCATTGATAATGCAGCAATATATTTGTTTTTATATAAAGTTGCTTCAATAACTCCTTTTTCAATTGGATCTAATTTTCTTCTAAAAGGAGTAACAAAATTTTTTTCGATTTCAAAATCCTCAATTTCTCTTATTCTATCCCAATTAATAATAGCAACCCAAAGATTCTCTTCTGATGAATAGTCAACAACTCCATCAACTTCTAAATCTTCACTATATAAAGTTAATTCTTGTCCTTTTTTTAAATAAATCTTTTGAAAACTCAAATCTTCAAGGGTTCCTGTACAATTTAATCGTAAACGACCTTGACTATCAGCATTATGAAAATCAGCGAACACTCTAAATTGACTCATAATTATTTTATCCTTTAATTATTTTTAGTTAGATTTGGGATGGTTGGTGTTAATAAATCACTAATTTTTTCAGGAGTTAACCCTGTTAACGTTGCGTGATTTTTGCTTCTTCCAGAAGTACGAATTACATCACCACCTGCTTGACGAACCTCCTTAACTGTTGTGATACCAATTTGACCATGAGGAATATTTTTAGCCAATTGTTCTACCGTTAATCCTACTGCACTTTCTACTGAAATGCCAGTAATTCCACAAGGATGAGTTCCGATACCTCGTCTGATATCTTCAGGACGGTTACGACCTCCTCGAATAACTAAGGCTTCGTCTGAAATAATTGTTTCATTCACTAACTTGATATCGATTCTAAAATTTCTGGGGTTAAACCTCTAGCTATTGCTCTATCGCTTATTTCATCCATGATTTTTCTTAAGAATTCAAGATCATTTTCATCTTTTCTTTTAAGTAAAAGGGTAACAATATATTTAATTTGTTGTTTTTCTTCTGGAGAAGCAACTTGATAAGCTTCTGCAATTTCAGAAGGAACTTCAAGGGTAATTGTAGTCATATTTATTACTTAAGTATTTAAAATCATTATAACATAATGAATGAAATACCATAAAAATACTCTTAACTTATTCATCATTACTTTAATCTATTTCATCATCATCGAGTAAAGTTTCCATTTCTTCAGCAATCAAGTCTTGAAAACTTTCACCACAATGAACTTGTAAATGAATCGTTGCTGTTAATAGTTCAGCTAAAATTTGTGCTTTTTGTTTTTCTGTAATATCAGATAACTGTAATTGATTAATTAAAGTATTAACATTATTACATTCTTCGGATAGTTCTGAAAGTAAATGATTTAAGGTATTGTTTTTAATGGGTAAAATAGGTTTTTTTAGTTGCATGATTTATCTACCTAATCTTTTATAAGCTTTTTTAATTCATTTTTTAAGAACTAAATCAATTTTAATTAGGCAACTTCAAGAGTATAATGTAAGACAAGTAATTCATGTTCTTTTAAAATTGCCATTGCATATTCTCGTCCTTGGTTATCAGAAAATTCTACTAAATATTGCTTTTCTTTGTCCCTTTCATAAACTTCCACAACTGTTCCCACTTGTCCACTGGGTAAGCTTTCAATAGACTTATATTCTGGTTCAACTAAAGTTAATCTTTCTTTAGCAATAGGATTAATAATAGCAACTGTATCCAAAGTTGACATGTTATTCATCATGTTTACCTAATAAATGCAGAAATAAGACGAGGGTTAGATTTATTATAGCCAATTTCCCAAATAGTACGAAGGATCATGTTTTCTTGGTTGGGTATTTTCCAGTCTACCTTAAATTGTTCACCAAAATTCGTTGTTGCTTGTTGTACAACTTCACCTTCAACTGCTGCTACTCGAATCATTTGTAATAATAGTTCAGCATTATCTTGAGTAATTCCTAAACGGGACTTAAACACTCTAGCTTTATGTTTTCCACTCGAATGTTCTGGGTTTAAACAATAGTTAATTAACTTTTCTCCAGGAATTTCTGCTTTGTCTCCGTTAGGTAATTTCATATTTTTATATCAGTGCGATCGCTTCATATAATTTATTTCAAAATTAATCTTACTCTCTTAGTATTTCCTCAAAAAACAAAATTATTCAAGCAATGGCAAGATTATCAATAATGATTGGTTTCTTCACAAAAAAGGAAGGTGGGCATTGCCCACCCTACTAATATTAATTAGTGCGGAACCTGGCTAATTCTTTGCCGGTCTTAGCATCATGAGCATGAACTGTACAAACTAAACAAGAATCAAAAGAACGCGCCACATGACCCACTTCTACGGGGTTGGTAGCATCTTCAATAGGAATACCCACTAACGCCTCTTCAATGGGTCCTCTGGTATGCTCACCATCTCTCGGTCCAACGTTCCAGGTGGTGGGTGCAATCACTTGATAATTCTTGATTTTGCCCCCTTCCACTTCAACCCAGTGACACAACGCGCCGCGACTCGCTTCCGTACCACCCCAACCGCGGCCATCTTTTTCGGTGGGTTTGATGTACCAAGGTTCGTTTAACTTAAACTCACGCAGACATCTTTCAACTTCCCGATACAGTTTCACAGATTCGTGCATCCGTGCAAACTCACGGAGATGGATGCTAGGGCCGCCCATTTTCTTGAACATATCCAAGATTAAACCATCATAATGCTGCCAACTTTCCCCATGCTTACCACCGGCAACCAACTGACGGGCCAAAGAACCTACTTCCATACGGCCTAAGTCTTTATGAGAGACAGCAGTGGCCCAGGAATATTTACCCTCGTAGTCCCCTGTGTTGATATGCTTGGGTTGAGTGGTGCGATCGAAAGGATGAACATCTGCGGTTCCTTCTTCGTACCACGCATGGCTGGTATTTTCCCGCGCAAAGGTATGATCAACCATGTGGTGCATATCGGTGAAGCTATCGTACACACCACCCTTCATGATCACCGCAGCGTTACGGCCTTCAACAGTAGGATGTTGATACTTGTCTTCGTGGGGGAGATAACCCCAAGTTAAGTAACGGCCAGGGCCACCACCGTACTTGTGTAAACCAATATCTAACCCCATACGCCAATAAAAACCGAGATCCGAGTTAGCATGGTTAGGACTCTCATCTAACCATTCCAAGAAGTCTTCGTAGGTTTGAATTTCTTCGTATCTCTCCAAAGAACACCCTAACCATACCGGTTCTAACCAGTTGGTGCGGAAATATTCCATAATCCCCCAACCTCTAGTAATATCCGTTAAAGTGGGCGCACACATAACACCACCCGGAACCATATAACTAGAGTGGGGCCATTGTCCCCCGAATAAGGCGTAAAGTTCGACGGGTTTCGCAGAGGTAGTAATAGCGAGTTCATAGGATGTCCCTGTAAACGCGCTAAACCGCTTACAAGCTTCTTCGTAGAAAGGACTATTTTTGTACTTTTTATTGGTTAAATCGATCGCATATAAAGCGTAGAAGTGTCTGGGGTGACTTTGGATGGTTTCTACCAACTGACCCAAGTTCCGCGCTAAAATGGCGTTACGAGGCACTTCTGTCCCCCAAGCGGTGTCTAAAGCCCAAGAGGCACAAGTTAGGTGAGATGCGCCGCAAATACCGCAGATACGAGGGGTAACAATCAATCCAGCTTGAGGATCTTTTCCTTTTAAGATTACCTCAAACCCCCGAAATAGTTCGGCTTTGGTCCAAGCGTTGACCACCTGGCCATCTTCAATATCTACTCTAACGTCTAGGTCCCCTTCAACTCTCCCCACCGGAGAAATTTCTAATTTTTGTACTGCCATAGTGTTACTCTCAAGAATGGTCAAATATTCATGGCGTAGGGGCTATAGCAGAAGTCAGAAGTCAGAAGTCAGAAGTTTAACTAGCTTTGTATCTAGGTTTGATAAAAATTGACTTTCCTAAACTGTGCTTCGACTGCTATAAAAGCTTTTCGCCCCTACAGATAGTTAAACGGTAAACATATCTTCGCTGGCCCAAGACGGACTAGCATCTTTAGATACAACGGTCATTAAGGCATAATCTTTCTTATTAATACCGGGGGGTAACTCTTTAGGTACACCCATCACCGTTTGCGTCTTAAAGACGGTTCCTGGTTTGAGATCATGGAACGGGAACTCAGGTTCAGTACACCCTAAACAGGGCATTCCTGCACGGGTTTTAGAAGAAACACGGTTCCATAAAATACGGTTACAGGAAGAATGGGTCATAGGCCCACGACATCCCATATCATAAAAGAGACAGCCGGTACGCTGTCCGAAGTCTTGGGTGGTTGCTTTATAGGAAAAGTGCATATTTCTGGTGCAACCAGTTTGAGTGAAGCTTCTGAAGAAGGTTTGAGGCCGGTGGAACTCATCCAGAGTGAGATCCCCAACTCTTCCAGTGGCCACTGCGACTAAGATTTGAGAAATCCAGTCAGGGTGTGCTGGACAACCAGGTATATTAATAACAGGTAAGCCGCCTTGGGACAAATAATTAGCCCCTAAGAAACCGCCTTCTTTGCGTTTGAGGAACTGTACCCCAATAGACTCACTTGGGTTGGGTTCCATCGCTGGAATACCGCCATAAGTCGCGCAGTCTCCTACAGCAACCACAAAACCAGCTATTTTGGATAAGTCCGTTAACCAGTCTTTCATGGGACGGCCAGCGAAACGGTTCCATTCTCCCGTTCCGTTGGGGGCGTTGACGACGCTTCCTTCAAATACTAAAATATCAACAGGTATTGTGCCATCAACACAGTCGCGTAAAAGTTGTTGTAGTTCATCACCTAATTGCAAACCAAGGGATGGATGCCATAACACATTAATCCCGAAGTCGGTAATTAAGTCTACGACGGTGGGTTCTTCTGCATTGAGAAAAGAAATTGTATTCCCAGAACAGGCACCACCTTGAAGCCAGAGAACATTAGCCATAGACTCTCTCGGATGGGTTTTCAAGTAATTATGCAATGATTTCTATTGATCCCTGACATGATTTAAGGTTTATTTAACTGTTATTTAACCATTATTTTTATGTTGTAAATTTTCTTATTATTTATTGATATCTTGTTGAATTTTTATCTATTCTTTTGCCATGATATCATGACATAAAAAGAATTAAAATGTATTAGAATTTACAGACATATCCCTATGTAGGGTGGGCAAGGGTTTAAGGCTATTTTTTATTATATAAACTTGCTTAATTTGCCCACCTTATGATTAATCAATGATAAATTATGATTAAAAGTCTTTTGTGTTATCCTGGTCACAAATTAAGAATAATTATCTCAACAGTTTGGCAAGGTGGGCAAGACTTTAAAGTTATTTCTTATAATATAAACTTGTTTAACTTGCCCACCCTACTGTTGATTAATGATGAATTATGATTAAAAGTCCTTTGAGGTATCCTGGTGGGAAATCACGCGCCATTAAACAAATACAAGAACAATTACCTAAAAAGTTTAATTTTTCTGAATATAGAGAACCATTTGTAGGGGGTGGTTCGGTATTTATTTATATTAAACAAATCCATCCTAATATAAATATTTGGATTAATGATTTAAACCCAGAAGTATACTTATTTTGGAAAATTGCTCAATCTGAATTAAACTCATTAGTAAACACCTTACGAGAAATTAAAGTAACTCGAAAAGATGGACGAGAATTGTTTAAAGAATTAAGTCAAGTTAAGGTAGAAAAAATATCTGATTTTGATAGGGCAGTTCGTTTTTTTATCTTAAATAGAATTACTTTTTCAGGAACCATTGAATCAGGAGGTTATTCAGAAAAATCTTTTCATACCAGGTTTACAGAATCATCTATTGATCGTCTAGAAAAGTTAGGTCATATTCTCCCAGGAATTCGTATTACAAACTTAGATTATCGAGACGTTGTTAATAAAAAAGATGATAATAGTTTTATTTTTTTAGATCCCCCTTATTTAACGGCAACTAAGTCTAGATTATATGGAAAAGATGGAGATTTACATACATCATTTAATCATGAAGATTTTGCTGAAATAATGAAGCGATGTGAGCATAAATGGTTAATTACTTATGATAACTCTGAAGAAATCAGAAACTATTTTCAAGACTTTAATATTGTTCCTTGGCAGTTACAATATGGAATGAATAATTATAAACAAGGGAAAGCAGAAAAAGGACAAGAAATTTTTATTAGAAACTATGAAAGAGAAACAACAGTCACAGAAAGTCAACAATTATCTTTAAACTTAAACATTTGTTAATCATAAATAATATCAGTCTTTATGTGGATGGTAGATTGCTTCGGGGTGTTGTTAACAACAATCAAAGCTTACTGTTTATATTACCCCTCGCAATGACCAGTTAAGTTGGTAAAAAATTAATTACAATAAAGAAAGGAAATACTATCAATGGTTAAACTGTATGCCTAGAGTTAATCCCTACACCATACAAATGCAGATATCTCGGATGTTTGAGCAAGGACAATCCTTTTTTTGTGCTATTAAAGTACAAGATTGGTTAAGAGAACAAAACGAAGATCCTAATGCTTATGACATTTCATTTCATCCTCAACCTGTGCCACCTAATTCTAACCTCCAAACCAACATCAGGATTGAATTAAAACGCAAAGATGGTCAAGAAGTTGATCCTTGGTTACAAGAAGAAGTTAATCGTAGTAGTTAATTAATACTAAAAAATCAGTTGGTTAAAACAAATTTGTAGGGACATAATAATATTATGTCCTAAGCTGAAGCGATCGCATAACAACATCTGACCGTCTCGCGTTGAATCTCAACCGATATAACCTGTTATAACAGGTTATATAAATAATTAATAACAAAAAAGAACCGAGAAAACAGCTTTCTCGGTTCTATGTATTGATTCAATTAATTAATCACTTAAACAACGGTGTTGACAGGATTAATATAGCCACTGATATCGGTATCAAAAACATCACCCGCTTTTACAGTAGCGACATTTTCGTAAATACCAGTCGTATTGCCCTTCTCAATTAACTCAATGTAATCAACACGGGCATATTCACCACCATTCACAGTACCTTTGAGACTGAGGGTATCTCCGTACTCTAGGTAGAGATGTTCCACCTTGTGAGTGGTAAAGGTTTTATCATCAGGAAGATGAGACCCTAACTCTTTGTCCCAAGTCCAATGGTCAACACTATGTCCATTACGCTTAAAGTCCATAGTGGAATGACCATCGTTTTCATCGTAATAACCAATCAGCACATCATAATGACCGGTTTCCCCGTAAAACTTGGTTGAAGCAGTGCCATAATGACCAGTAACTTTGATCAACTCGTCACCAGAAGCATAACCATTATGTTCTCTGACATAGCCATTGGAGTAACCACCATCGTCATCATCATCATCATCATCATCACCACCAACATAAACCATGCTTAAGTGCATATCTTCGGCTTCGATGCGAGTAGTATGGGATGTTGATAAATCTTGAACTGTGAGGGTTTTGCTGTATTTCCAAGTTTCACCAGCATCTAAGATGTTGTCTTGGTCAACATCCCCAACGTTAAAGTGTCCATCCAACACTTGATAAGGCTTAAAGTCATCGTAGGTATCATCGGCGGTTCCGTTGTCGTCGGTAACAACAACATCATGAGCGTCGAAAGCTACATTCCCGGTATTGGTGACATGATAAGTAAAGGTAACATGATCTCCAGGAACTAACTCAGGATACTCATCAGGACTACTTGCATCGATACCATTGACAAACTTTTCAATGTCGATACCAGGTTCTGGGGTTGGGTTAACATAATGGCTGAAATCGGAATCTTTGGCTCCAAGGGCGTGAACCGTACCGATATTTTGGTAAATACCTCCTGCAACCTTCTGTACTTCTAATTCTTTGATTTTAAAGCGATCATCAGGGTGTGCATCAGAAGTTGAAGCAGCAATAACTAAGATGTTACCAACCACTTCACCGTTGTTGATATCAGCCCAACGTGCAGAAGAACTATGAGTATTATTGTCTTCGCTAAATTCGAGATTGTTGAGGAAAGCATCACTCAAATGGTGGTTATCGACGCCATCCTCTACCGTACCAACCCAATAGGTGATATCGCTGTCGTGACTGACAGAAGCTAAGAAAGTGCGATCAACCACAACATTTTCCGAGAATTTAAAGAGAACATAGTTATCTCGGTGAACATTGTCTACACGATGCAGTCCATTGCTACCATCTCCTTCTGAGTTATCGGTTACCCCTAAACCAGAAGAAAAACTACCCAAAAAGGCTTTTTCCCAGGTTCCGTGGGCATCACGGCTGAAAGCACTGGTTTTGACGGAGATATCATCAGCATAAAAGGTGCGAACGTTGCCATTGGGTCCATCTAAATGACTGTTACCGGTTAAGTGGAAGGTTGTGGTTTCCCCTGCGGAACCGGTCAAGTTTTGAGCAACTCCTGTTTTTTGATAAATCCAGGTTTCACCCACATCTAAAGTGTTATCGCCATTCCCTTTATCAATGATATTGGTGATCAGTCCTTCGATATTATCTTTAACGATAACGTCGCTTTCAGCAAAGCCGATATTACCGGTGTTGGTTACTTCGTAAGTCCAGGTAACAGTATCACCCACAGCGATGACGGCGGCTGCATCTGGGGTATCTGCATCGATTCCATTGGTAAACTTCTCAATATCAATGCTAGGATCTGGGGTTAAATTGATGTAGTGAGAATGATCGGCATCGGTGACATCACCAGCTACCACGGTTCCAGTATTTTTGTAGATACCATCGCTGATGCTGTCAAAATCTAACGCTGTAATGGCACCGCTACCCACAAGAACAACTTTGATCTCGACCACATTATCGTCGTTGATCATCAAACTGTTGAAACCATTATCACCAAAAGCCGGGATATAGGTTGTGGTCACATTGCCATCAATATCAGTGGTGAGAACCTTGCCACCGCTTTCTTCAATATCTAGGAAGTCAATGGAGTTAACATTGACTGCGTTATCAAAGGTAAAGGCAATTTTGCCACCATGAGCATTGTCATCGGGATCGTGACTATCCCCATCTTCAGAAATAATCAGGATATTACCCAGTGCTTCGGTGTTGTTTGTGCCATAACCAGGGGTTACAAGATCATGATCACCACCGGTGGGGTTAGCACTATCAAAGATCATGGCACCAAATTGACTAGCATAGATGGTTAAGCCGAGATTTTGATATTCGGTGTCGATAATGGTACCGGCGGCTAAAGCATTGCCAAAACCATCAGTGTCAAAATCAATAAAGGTGTTAGTAACAGTAAATAACTCTTGAGCGATGCCTGTTTTTTGATAAATCCAGGTTTCACCAGAGGCTAAGACGTTATCTCCATCTCCTTGATCAATAATGTTGGTGATGGTTCCTTCTTGGTCGTCTGTTACTACAATGTCACTTTGATCAAAAGCAACGTCGCCAGTGTTGGTTACTTCGTAAGTCCATGTAACTGTTTCACCTGCGATGATTTCTGCTGCTGCGTCTGGGGTGTCAGCATCAACTCCATTGGTAAACTTCTCAATGTCAATAGCAGGATTCGCTAAATCATAACCGAAGTCTTGGTCGAGGTTGTTTTCTCCTTGTCCGAGAGTCACCATCGAACCGTTATCTAAGGTTCCATCGGGGTCAGCCGTTTGGACTAAACCATTCAACGCACCGTTGTCATTGAGGACTTCAACTTGATAGTTTCCAGCATCTAAACCATCAAAGAGATATTCCCCATTACCATCAGTAGTTTCAGTCCCGATAACGATGTCATCAGCCGTACCGAAGAT
>JAAUYH010081689.1_pt1 | contig 30696 bp, 40 predicted proteins | sample 7278061 | NCBI WGS metagenome assembly JAAUYH01 (sample SAMN14350203, study PRJNA611818) | marine sediment metagenome | isolation source: surface marine sediment (0.6m) | place: French Polynesia: Moorea | collected 2018-08 | reverse complement strand
TAATAGCGGGCTACCGATGTTCGGCATGTAGCGCGACTGGAAGTGATAGAACATGCGCTCGGCGCGCTGCAACGGTCCAGCGTTCGGCGCCAGCAGATAGGGCGCCGTCAGGTCTGGCAAGGGGTCGCGAAGTTGCACGCTACCCGAGACCTCGCCGTCGTAGTTGTCGGCGCTCGTCCAGCCTGTGGGAAGCACCATGCCGCCGCCGCTCGTTACGTCGTTATAGTTGCACATCCATTGCGACGCGCTCGTATGGTCTGTTTGCTGCGCGATTGAAAACGCCGCCGCACCGTTGTTGTAAACGCCGACGCCCATAACGTCGGAAACGACTTGATCTTTAAGGTTCGGGTCGTTACCCGGATCGTTGTGCACGTTGAGGCTAAACCCGGGTCCCGAGCCGCCGTCGGGGCGCCACTTGGTTACCAGCATATTCAGCACGTGGTGGTCCCCGCCGTCGAGCGCCCAGGACGTTTTATGCCCGTAGGCACCGACCGCGCCGAAGGGCGCATGCGGGTTGTCGATGTCGGCAATGAAGATCGAGTGTTCGACGAGCCCGTTGTGCGCAAGGTCGATACCGTTGTCGCCCGCGTGCCAACCCACGCCAAAACCAGCGAAGAAGTTATCGCAAAGGTTTGTGGTCGCGCCGGCACTACGATTAACCGACAGGAATCGCGCGCAGTTGCCCCACACGTCTGAGTTTCCGCCGCCCTGCGGGTCGCCGCCAACGGGCAAGGCGCTTTGTATCTGCCCGTTCTCGAATTGCTTCCCCTGCGCCCACGTCAGGAAACGTTCGAGCACCTGGTCAGAAACGCGGTCAACTTCAGTGAGCCCACCAGGACCATTCCACGCCAGCCCGCCGCTGTGGCGACTCATGTAATCCTCGACGCCGATCCACGTATTGCCTGTAACACCCCCGCCGCCCGCGGTCAGATAGGCGCCGCCTTGTATGTTTTGATAGAAACTCTCGTGGGCTCGAATGTTGTACAGAACGCCGTGGTTGCCGTTGACTGAAATGCCGTGACGGTCTGAGCCCTGAACCTCCATGTTCATCAGCCAAATGTGATCGCCGGTAATGTTGAACATATCGCCGTTGTTGGAAATGCACCCGCCGTTGCTGCCGGCATCGTCTGCGGCGTCGCGTCCCGCTTCGTCGCAAGCGCCCTCGAATTTTGCCCACTGGCCCGGCGTCGAGACGATCTTAATAGGCGCAATCGCTGTTCCGCTGACTGTTATATCGACCTCATCGGGTGAGGTCTTAAACGACAGCGTATGCAGCCCGCCGCCGCTGGCTTCGTTCACGCAAAAAACATCGCCGGGCGACAGCGCGTTTATGCTCGACTCAAACGCCGCAGTCGTGGTCGGGTCGTTCGTGCTATCGCAATCGGACAGTTCGACGTGGTAGACGAGTTCCGCCGGCCAGGACAGCCCCGTTCGCGATAGGTGCCCGCCGGCGGTTGCGCCGTTGTCGTCCCACAGCGCGCGCACGAAGTAGGCCGATACGCCGTCGTCTGGTACGACAAAGGTGCGCGTACCTGCGCCCGTCGAGCCTTGAAGGGTGAGCGTTTGATCCTGCCCGCCCGTGTCGCCACGCCAAACCTCGTAGCCCGTAATGATGCCCGCACCAGGCGCCGTCTCGTCACGCATAAGCGGCTCATCCCACGCGAGTGTGACGTTGCCGACGCCAGGGTCAACGGGGGTAGTAAAGGCGATGCCGAGCACGTTCGAGTCACCGCCGGCCGTGTGCACGGGGTAGCCGCAGTGATCCGTATTCGCCGTCAGGCCGGTAAGGTTCACGGTCTGCGTTCCGGCCGCCGTCACGGTCTGCGGCGCGGGCTCGACGTGGTCACACCCGACGCCGGCCTTCACGTTCGCCGCCGTTGGTGGCGTGCAGGTCGTTTCCTCGATCACGCACCATTCAAGCGTCCCGGTGTTCGAGGTCGTATCGAACTGAAGCACCGCCGTTGTCGGCCCTTGGCTCGGCGAGCTGCCGTTACTGAGCACCGGCGTCGATCCGCCGCCGAACTCAATGGCGTGCTGCGCGACGATCCAATCGAACTTTTCGATATCTTCGGCCGTTGGGAACGGCGCGCCGACGTCTGGTGTCGACGTGCCCGTCGGGAACATGACGGTCATTAGATCAGCGACGGCCGTTTCTTCCGGCGGCAACGACCCGTCATTTTTCCGCGGGTATCGAGTCGACGCGTCGAGCGTGTCGGTTTCGGCCGAGGGAAAGACGTTGCCCTCGCCATAGATCAGACCAGGGTCGGCGCTGTTTGCGAACTCCAGTGCGCCGGCGAGCGGCGTCACGAGCTGTTGCAGGTTCGACGGCGGATCAGCGTCGGCCCACCAATTTTTGATGACGTTGACCTCGTCGGGATACTCAATCGACGGACTCTGCCGGTCGTTGTACCGCATCGCGTAGAGGCCCCATCCGGCCGAAATGTTCGATATGTATTCGTAATCCCGCACCGCGGCGCGCACTTGCGGGCAGCGCTCGTAGGTGTTGAAGCAAATGTTATGATGTCGCGAGATTTGCTCGGGCGCCTGCGTGCTATCGAAGTAACCGTCGGTGAACGGCTTCGCCAAATCCGTGAAGAACGACTTCTGAACCGTCACGCCGGAACAGTTGCCTAAGCTCTCGAGCGCCGCATCCTCGAACCCTTCGACGGTAACGCGATTAAAAACGATATTCAGGGGCGCGGATTTGTCGTGCGAACTGCAATCGAGCACTATTCCCTGCGCGCCACTGTCGTTGATGGGCCCGGCCTCGTTCCAGCGATTATTACCGCCGATTGCGGCCCTTACGCGAACGTTTTGCGTCAGCACGTCGTGCGACTGCGACAGGTTCGAAAGGTGCACCCACTGAACCGTGTTGTTCGCCAGCTCGATGACGACCTGGTCGTTCAGCGTGTTGCCGTTGCCGTCGAGCGCCCCGTCTATGGTGATCCAGGGCTTAGCCCAGTTGAAATCATTGAACTGATAGACGCCGGGGGATGCAAAGCGAATTTGCATCGCGCTAACGCCGTCATAATCCAGGTAACACTGGTGCAGAGTGCCGGCGCCCGTTGCCGCCGTGTTCGTGACTTCGCAAATCGCCCCGAGCTGGCCGAAGGTGGAGTTCGTACCATAGCCCCGAAGCGCCGGGTTGCTGCCGCAGCCGTCGGTGCGAAGCGTGCCGTCGCTGCAAAGCGTCAGCTCCCACGCGCGACCCGTGAGGTCGGGCGCGGCTGCAAATGTCTGCGCGCTGATCGCGATAGCCAGCAGCGCGGCAAGTCGTTTCATCATGGGTTAGTAACCTCGACCGTTACAGTCACCGTCGGATCGCTGCTATCGACCGGAATTACGATTTCGACGTCGTCGAGCACAGGCTTCGGCGGCGGCTGCGCAACGTCGGTGACTCTGAGCGTTATAATTTTGTCGACCGGGTCAGACTCTTCACTCACTAGCCCCCCTTCGACGTCTACGACCGTGAACCGCACGGTTTTCGGTACGTCTTCTTCAAGGCTGAGGAACATCAACAGTTCACTCGGGTCGAACGTGTCGCCCCGGGCAAGAACCAATGGGTCGCCGTCGGTGCGGATGAACAGTTGATCCCAGTCACCAGAACCGACGCGCGGCGTGATGCGCGCGCCCGCGGGTCCCGACAGCGTAATCACAGAAGACCCCTTTCTTCGAGCACGCCTCGGGCGCGCTTCACCAGGCCGTCGGCGAGGTTGTATTTCCGGCGCGCCTTCCGATATTGCCCGGCTTCGTAGTCTTCTCGAGCCGCGTTTAGGTTCCCCACGATGACCTGTAGCCATTGAAGTGCCTGGTCTTTCTCGCGCGTTGTGATGCGCGAGCCTTCGACGCACTCGACGCCGCCCTCGAACGTGCCGCACTCAACAGCGACGATCTGGGCGAGCTGCTGCGCCTCGACGTATTCGCCGCCGATATCGTTCCCGAGTTCTTCGTGATCGCAGCCTGCAAACAGCAGCACCGCAACGAATATCAAGGTTCTTCGCATGGTACGAACTCCATTGCGTCGGGATGGTTAATGATTCGCCGAATGCAATTCGGCAGGTTGGTTTCTGGCACGTTGCACCGATTCACACCGAACTCCGTGTCGGTGAAGTTCAGCCGCACGTCGGCGTCAAGGCAGGCTATGTTCGAGGTCCCTTGCGGCGGCGGCTGGTCGTCGCCGAGCACGTCAGGCAGGCGTGTACCGCAGCCGATCGTGCCCAGTAAGAGGATGGTCGCTATTGACCGCGTCCAATACAAAATCCATGTTGACATCGAAAAGCGATCCCCTGAAGTCGTCGTTATGCCGGCCGAAACTTTGCACGTTCGTAACCGCAGGGTCGTGCATTCCACGAGTGCCCGCCCGGCCGAATACGTGGAAGGGCAGCAGCCCCCCTACGGTCACTGCCAGGTCGCCGCGACTGTGAAAACAGTAAATGACGGGCGAGCCCGCGATTTTGTCCAGGCTGTAGGCTCGCGATAGCGCAGGCCTGAACAGGAAGATATGCGAGAACCGGCGGCGCTCTGCGGCCCTGAGCGTGCGCAAACAGCCGTAGCTGTGCGCGATGACTGCATCGTTCTGCCGCGTCACCTGAAAGATAATGCGCGCATCTTCCCGCGTGCTCGACTTCCAGCGCGCTTGCAGATGTCCGCGCTTAGGCAGCGCGACGTCGACGACCTGGAAACCCTCGGCCTTGAGCACCGGCGTGCACAGGTCGACGTTCCCGTCGCCGTGCGAATTGATGCCGTTAACCAGCGCGAACCGGCGATTCTCTAGCAGCTCGAAACTCACTTGACGCCCTTCCATGATCGCGAGTAGTGATTGCCGTCATTGAAGCGACCGCCCCAACTGCCGCCGATGCTTTCCCAAAATTCGCCGATAGGCTTATGCGCGGCTGTCGTGGTCTGGTAGACCCCGTCTATAAAAAGGTTCCAATCGACAGCCAGCCGCTTTGTGTGCAGCGACTTCGAGAAACCTTGCCGCCGCGCTTCCTCGGGCGAGCGATATGTCTCGCCATAGGTGACCGCGTACAACTTGCCGGTGCGGTATGAAAGCAACTGCAAGTAGTGCAGCAGCAGGCCCGTCATAAAGGCGAATTCTTGCTGCGCGTCGCTGAGCCGGTTGCCGTTCACCTGACCGACTCGCAGGTCGGAACAATGGCGGGTTCCTTCGTCAGCTTGCGGTACTTCTCCCGTTCTTCGACGAGTTCGTGCGCGTAGAATTGTTTCGCCGGCGTGCCTTCTTCGGCCGCACATATCGCCTTCTGCAAGTTCTGAATTCTGGTGTTGATGCCGTCGACCCGTAGCGCGACGACGACTTCTTCGACACTGCCGAGTTTCGTCTTCACCGCTTCCGCCGTGGCGCCGTTCTTTTGAACCTGCTGAACGATGGTCACGGGCGCATAGACTTCGTCCAGCGCGTGGGTAAGAAGCGCCCACATACCAGGGCCGAGAAGCGCCCCGAGAACGCCCAACGCTTTCAGAAAGTCCGCAAACGTGTCGAACCCGTGCCAACTAGCCAAGCGGAACTCCTGCAAACAAAAAAAAGGCGCGGTTCTTTCGAACGAGCCGCCCGGCAAGCTACCGAACAGGGAGGGAGTGTGGGAAAACCAGACAGACTACGCGCGCCAGATGCGATGAAGCCGCGCTCGATATGACGGGCACGGCTCCTAAATTGCTGACGATGCTAGATAATTGGTCGACCAGTTGCAACCGTCAGCTTTGTGACCAGTTCGGGCGCAGGCGAATGCAGCCGCTTATCCACAGCAAACCGCTTTCGTAAGCGCAGCGCACGATGCCGCGATCCTTCACGCCCCAACGTCGCTGTATGTCGCGCTGCGAATAGCCGGCGCAGACCAGCTCGACGGCCTCGCGCGCCTGGTGGTCGATCATGTCGAGTCGCATCATGATGCCTTGCATATGGCGAACCGCCGGGTCGTCACCAGAGCCCGCCGGCCGAGTGCCGACGAGCGTGCGCCAGTCGATACCCTTACCCCCTGGCGCATGCCCGCCGCCATGCTGGCCGCGCTTGGTTTCTGTCGCGTAAACGCGCTGCTCGCCGTCGGGATTCCATAGCGGGTTCGGTTGACCTGGTGCAGACGGCACGAGCGGGCCGAGCTTTTCGTCGGGTATGTGCTCGCGCTCTTTGCCGCGCTTTGGCTCGATCCGCGCGCGCGTCGTTCTCAGCGTCGCGTCATACCAGCCCTGTGCGCAGGCGATGGCGCGCTCTCGGTGCTCGTCCGTTAGCATTAATCATACTCCGGCGAATGCGGCACTTCCCAAAGGTGGAAACAATTGGGGTGCACGTTTATGAACTTCTCTTTTGGTGGCAGGATCTGCGCCATGTAGATGTCGTTCGGCAGCAAGTCATAGCGAGCCGCTTTGATTTCATCCCACGTTGGGTATCGGTCGTGTCGAGATACCGATATATGCCAGCGCCCGTTGTCTTTGCTAACCAGGGCGCGCAAAGGCCCGCACTTGAACGCTTGAATGGTTGGCGGTATGCGATCCGTGTTGATGGCCTGCCACTTCCTCACGCCGACTTCTCCCGGTCTTCGTTCCAGCGCGTGGTCGTGGTGCGCAGCGGTATAGCGCGACGTTTGCGGCAGGTGACGCCATTGTGTTTCACAAGTCCTCTGCTCCCATGTAACGAACGCGCGGTTCGTCTTTGTACTTGTTGCGATCCCAACCGTAGACCGCGACGACCCACTCGGCGCGCAGGCATTCTATGAACGCGTTGCGGTGATAGATGTTGCCGGCCGCGATCTTCTCCCGCTCTTTCTCGGTCGCTGTTGCTGGCGCCTTCTCCCGCCCGAGTATTTTACGCTGCCGGCTCGCCATGTTCCCGGCCGAGGTGCACTGAACGGCCAGTGTGTGGCCATGGCCAATTGCAAGAACGTCGCACCAGCCCCACAGGTCGCGGCGGTTGCCAGGTTGCGAGCCGTCGGGCCTCGGCTTCGCCCACTGGTGCGGCACCCATACCTCAGTAACCTGTGCAACGTAGCCGGCGTCTCGCAAATACTTGAGCGTTTTTTCAGTCGGTGAGCGCACGCTATTAGTTCACTTGCTTTCTTCCATCATGATTGCCCGTCCGATGACTTCGACGACCTGGGGGACGACCGCGTTCCCGAGGGCTCTAAGTCGGTCCACCCGGTTGGAAATCCCATGAGCCACTCGACCCAAGTCGGGTTCAGGCTCCCACCGACTTGCGTCTCCAAGCCGTCGCCGCTGCGCTCGCTGAGTCCTTTGCGGTTGTGGTTGCCTTTGAGCGTTGGTGTCGCCCACATACGTGCATACGTGCTCAAACTTGGGCGAGTTGGGCCAACTCGACCCATCGCGCCGCCCTTGTTCGAGCCGTACTCCCGCGCCGTTGGCGTGGGCAACAATCCAGTACCGATGCCGGACGTGCGGGGCGTCGATTCCGCAAGCCGGAATATCAAACGCCTGGCAGGCGTAGCCGCTGTTTTCCAGGTCAGCAATACATGCGTCGAGCGCCATCGTCCCGAAACCAATAACGTTTTCGCCAACGACCCAAGCCGGACGAACCTCGCGTATGACTCGAAGCATCTGCGGCCAGAGATCGCGGTCGTCTGCACGGCCTCGTCGCTGCCCGGCAACACTGAACGGCTGACACGGGAATCCCCCGCAAACAAGGTCAATTGTTCCTTTGAATTGCTCACCGTCTAGGGTCCTTATGTCGTCGTGTATGGGCACGTCTGGCCAGTGCTTCGCGAGCACCCGCCGGCAAAAGTCGTCGATCTCGCAGAATGCTACCGTCTGCATCCCGGCGCGCTCCAGCCCGAGGGAGAAACCGCCGATACCTGAGAAAAGGTCAAGAACCCTCATGATTCACGTGGAACGTAGGCGCTGCACGACCAGGTATCCGAGCGAGCCATAGGCGCGCGATTCTCGGCTTCGCTGCTGGTTCGCTTCGCTGTAGTATTCCGGCGGCTCGTGCGCCTCGTAAATGTCGAACGCCTTTGCGACGAGCGGTTCTATGTCGATGGGCAGTGTCTCGTCGTACACTGTCGGCGGCTTGTCTTCAATCAGCGCCCTGAGCTGGTCTGCGGCGATTCGGTCGCACAGCGCGAGCTGCGTGTCACTGACGGTCTTGCCGCCGTTCCGCGACTTGTGCTCGATGCGGTTCTTCGTGTCGGCTTCGAGCAAGTGCGCTTCAGTCGGCCAGCGCTTGCCGTAGGTTTTCCACTTGCGAAAGGCGCCTTGTATGCGCTTATCGCTCCAGCCGCCGAAGGTGTCGTAATACTCGTTCCAAGCCACCTTCGAAAGGTCGCCCTCTTTCCAGTATTCGAGCCACGGGTCGACGATTTCCTTAAAGCGCCGGCGGTTTTCTGCTTCGCTCACGATTATCTAACCTCGCTGCCTCACGACTGCCCGCCCCTTAAGAACGCCTCGCCGCCGCCGACCGAGTCGCCTAGCACCTTGCGCGCATACGAGACGGGTTCGATAGCTTTCGCGTCCTGCGCGGCTTTGATTGCCGCAAGTATCTTTGTGGGATGGTAGCCGGCTTTGCACCAGCCGCCGATTACCCGTCGCGCTTTGTCTTCGCGAACGCCGAGTTCAACGAACGCAGCCGGGCCGAATCGAAATAGCAGCTCTTTCGGCTCGCTCGTGCTGGCCGGCGTGACGGCGACGGGCGCGGGCGCCTGGTCGTCGGTGAATAGGCTACTTTGCCTCGGCATTGTCGAGCCTCCTGGGAAACAATTCTCGTGCGGTCATCCTAGCGTTGGTGCAGGTATGCTAGCCATCCTGCACCCCCGAGGATGCCGCGGCGTCTGCCAGCGCCTTTCGTTCCGCCGCGTGTGACTCGCCAGCGAAAACAAGCCAAGATGCCGAGTGTTCTTTGATGCCGTGCTCGCGTTCGAGCATGTCATCCCAAGCGTGCGCAGCTAGCTGTATCGTTCGCCCATAGCCAACGCAGGCCATCAGTTTCAAAAGGTCCCGCTCGGCTTGTGATTGCGGGGTGTTGAGTCGTTCCGGTCCAAATCCACTCATTCCTGCGGCCTCGAACATTCCAGCATGGAGCGCTCACCTTCCTGCGTCAGTTTCCAGTTGTACGGCTCGATGGACATGTTCCCGGCTTCAACGTTTCGGATCATGGTGAACGCCTCGATTTTATTTTCGCCATAGCTAACGCCCTTTCCCCTAGTGGTACCCTATACCGCTGGCACCACATCGTCAGAGTCCGGGTCCCCTATCCACTAGCGTGTCCCACTTTGGGGTCTAACGGCACGGGCGTAAGCACCGACTGGCTGTGCCGAAGGGTACCAGCGCCCCACGGGCAAATGCCCGCTGCTGCGGAGCAAATGGCGTTTCGAGAAGCGGTTGATTGATCGCGCTTTTGCGTGGAAAATCCCGTTCCAGGGGTCGCACAAAGGGTGTGCATTTCCACGGTTGAATCGCGCTTCAACCAGCATGCCTCGGAGCGCCAAACTCCCGGCCCGCTTTTTATCTCACAATTTCTGCGCATAGCACAAGGAAAAGCCCGCTTTCTTGCGGGCTTTTTTGTTCCTCGAAAAAAGGCACAGGGAGCGGGACTCGAACCCGCGCAAACTCGGTACGCCCTTAATCGTACAAGCTGCACCCCGCAAGGCGCCCTTTGCGTCCCTGTGATTGGTAGCGACGGCTGGATTCGAACCAGCGACCTCCAGCGAGATACCACTTCTCTACGCCGCCGCAAAAAAGAGGTCGAGGCAGGGATCGAACCTGCATGCCCAGGTGGCTTTCGCCCGTGGGTCAGACGGCTGGTAGGTATGAGCAATACGCAGGAAGCCGCCCCGCTTTGCCAGTTTGCGCACTCGACCGTTGTGTGATCTGTATTGCTCATGTGGCGAACCTAGCGCGACCTGGCGCTCGTCGTCAACCGAAAGTCGTTGCGTGTTCGTCTTGACTTTGGCAGGATCACTAGACCTTCACGGTATGAGCAAATGATATGAAACCTCTCTCTCGCGACTTCGTTCGCACACAATTCGCCGAGCCGCTCGCGCAATTCTTTGTCCTTCGCACGGTTCGAGAGCAATACGAGTTCATGTCGTTCAAGTTCGACAAGCGCGGCTTAGAGACACCTTCGACATTGGTCGCCGCGAATCTGATTGCGCTCGACGCCACCGCCGAGCTGTACGCCGGGTGCTGCAATGCGTAGCCCCAACGAACGAACCCACCTCTCACATTACGACCACTTACTCGTGCGTCGCCTCGTTTACATGGGCGACGACAACCCCGCGGCGAACGCGATCTTCGACGCAGCCTACGACAAACTGTGCGGCAAGCTGGTCACGCAAGCCCTGTGGGGCGAAGTGCTAGCCGATCTGGACGAGAACCAACAGACGTTCGGCGAGTTCAGGCGCGAGAACGGAATTGAAAATCGGAGGGTATCTTGAGCGGACACAGACGCGGCGCCTACCATGCGCCTAAACCCATTCTTGACGAAGACGGCTTCGACAAAGACGACACACCGCCGCCTATCACGTTTCACCGCGAGTATAAAAGCGCGCGCGGGTTCGTCGTCATGCGACGCGGCGGTCGCAAGGTGGCCGCTGCGCCGCTCTCGTTCGTCGCGCACTGCGCACAATCAAAGATGCCGCTAGCCGCCGACGCGAACCTCGTTCGCATAGTCGACGCGTACAAGACCGGCAATTTTTCAGACTGAACAGGGAAACCCCATATGACCGATAACGCGCCCGCACAAATCAACAGGAACACCGGCCTCGTCGCGCGCCTAGCGGAACGATTCGGCGTCGACTCTGAGAAGATGCTCACGACGCTGAAGGCGACAGCGTTTCGACAGCCCAAAGGCTCACCCGCACCGACGAATGAACAAATGATGGCGCTGTGCGTCGTTGCCGATCAATACCAGTTGAACCCGTTCACGCGCGAACTCTATGCGTTCCCCGATAAGAACAACGGAATCGTGCCGGTCGTTGGTGTCGACGGCTGGAGCCGCATCATGAACAACCACCCGCAAAACGACGGCATGGAGTTTCGAGAATCGCCCGAGATAGTCGAGCACCCGAAGGGCGAGCACCATTGGTGCCCGGCCTGGGTCGAGTGCGTCATTCATCGCAAAGACCGCGAGAACCCGACCGTAGTGCGCGAGTATTTCGACGAATGCTACAAGCCGGCTTACGTGAAGAACCGCGGCCAGGCGAACGAGTATGTCGTCGAAGGCCCGTGGCAGACGCACACGAAGCGCATGCTGCGTCATAAGGCGATGATCCAGGCAGGGCGCACCGCGTTCGGGTTTGGCGGTATCTACGATCCAGACGAGGCCGAGAACATTGTCGACGTGACGGGCGAGGGCGAGCACCGATTTGCGGGTAAGCCCGAGGTCGCCGAGCCGCAGGAAGTGCAAGCCGCCGAGCGCGAGCCCGAGGCAGACACGAGCGACGCCGAAGACGCCGAAGTCGTGAGCCACGACGAAGCGCCCAGGTTCTCACCGCAAGACCTGATGCAAATCTCGGCCGAGCTAATCGCTATCGGCAGCTCGCCCGACGAGATTGCAAAACACTTCGGCATGCCGCTGGAGGAAATGCCGCTAGACTGGCACTCGCGCGTTATGGAATGGATAAACGAGCGGAAGGCCGCGCAGGAATGAAAAGCAAAATGAGCATCGTATTTTCAATTACCGATCAGAACGGAATGGAGTGGCTGGCTGCGGATCTTGGCGCCGCTGAGGCGTTCGCCAAAAACTACGCCTGCCTCGCTAACGACCACCAAGATTTTGCGGACGGCATATTGAACAACGTCTGCGACTTCGACCTGAGCAGTCCAGCAGACAGCGTCTACGTTGACTCATGGGGAAATTGCCATCAAGACGAGCGGGGCGACATTTTCCTGTGCGTCATGGTTCAAGCCCTGTTGAGCGACGCCGACGACGGCGCCGCCGCTGCGCTTGATTACGCACACGCACTGAGTGTGAGGGAAACATGAGACTCACGTCCATTGCGGAAGAAAGCGAAGAATCGAAGGCCTTATCGGCCTTTGAACATCAAACGAGGGAGCAATTATGAGCAGCAGACAATTTACACTGATTGACAGCAAAGCCCCGAGACCTTCTCGCTGATTTTGTGAAGTGAATGCAGTCGCTAACCTTCGATGAACACACGCACACCTACCGACACGAAGGCCGCGTCGTACCGAGCGTGACGCGCATCCTGCGCCCGCTGGAGTCGTTCGATATGGTGCCGAGCGAACTTTTAGAACGCGCCGCGAAGTTCGGCACTGCCGTGCATAAAGCGATTCATCTATCGCTGCTCGGGCGCTTGGATTGGGATAGCGTCGACCCGGCGCTTTTTCCCTACATACAAGCCGCGCAAAAATGGCTCGTTGACACGGGCGCGACTGTGCTCGCGTCTGAGCAGCGCGTCTACCATGAGGGCAAGCGCTACGCCGGCACGATTGACGTCGTCGCCGACATTCGTGCGCGCCTGCACTCTCACCGAAACGTCATAGACTGGAAGACGTCGCTTGTCGCGCCGCCGACAGTTGGCCCGCAAACGTGGGCATACCAACAAGCGCTGAAGTCAATGGAGGGAGGCAAGGCGCCGTCGCGCGTCTGTGTCTTGCTTCGTGGCGACGGCACTTACAGAAACCTACCGCAGACCGACCGCGGCGACGGTACGATTTTTCAGTCGTGCCTGAACCTGCTTAGGTGGCGGGAAGCTAAGGGCAAGAGCTAAACGAATGAACAGCATACCCACAGCAGCCGATGCGCTCGAATCGTCACAGCTCGACTTTCTGAAGTCGACAGTCTCGAACGTGCCCGAGAGCCCCGGCGAGATTGACTCGCCTGGCGCGTTCGACGACGCGAGCGAAGTGCTAAAAACGATTAAGGCATCGCGCCGCACTATCGACAACCGGCGAAAAGAACTCGTTCGCCCGTACAACGAAGAAAAGCAGGTGATTCAGGACGCCTTTAACCCGGTGCTGTCGAACCTCGACACACTGGAGGCGAACTACAAGCGCGCGATAGCCGCTTACATAGAAGCCGAGAAGAAGCGAGAGCGCGAGGAACAGGCCGCGGCCGAGGAAAAGGCACGCAAGGCCCGAGAAGCCATCGAGCGCAAGGCTCATAAGGCGAGGGAGAAGGGACAGCACGAGAAGGCCGACGCGCTGGAGGAAGAAGCCGACCAGGTCGTCGCCGACGTGCCGGTCGCCGCACCGAAAGCGAGCGGTATCTCGACGACCGACGTCTACTCGTTTCGGCTTGTCGATATTGCGCAGGTAAACCCCGAGTTTTTGGCGCTCGACGAAAAGAAGGTCCGCAAGATGGTCGACGCGCTGAAGGAAGGCGCCGAAGCCGTTGTCGGCGGCATCAAGGTCACGAAGACGACCGGCGTAAGAGCCCGGTCATAACCCCAAGCCCCAATAGGAACCATGCAACCATGAGCAAAGACAAGACCGAACGCGATCCGCGCGTTTTCGAGCACGCAATGAACGTGTACGTCGTGAGCGTGAAGCAAAAGCGTAACGACTCGAAGTCAGAAGGCCGCTTGAATATGGAAGTGCAGCTCCAGGTCGTTGCCGACAAAGACTTCGACGCGACGCTCGACCGCCTCGCGAGCGAAGAATTCCGAAAGCGCGAGATTTCTATGCACGAGGTCGTCGAGGGAATCGCCGCCTTTACGAACTCGATCAATTTCGCGCCGAAGTTCAAAGACCACGCCGTTACGCTGCGAGCATCGTCGCACACAATCGCGAAGCTGACCGACGTCGAACTCGGGTCGTTTCAGATGCGCATTTCCGATATGCGCATGCTGTTGACGATCAAAGCGAACGACGTCTCGGGCGAGCAAATAGGCAAGGTAAGCGAAGTGCTACAGCGCAACGTGCGCGCCGAGTTCAAGCGCGCTGCGCACTGGTCGGCCTCGAACGACCAGCAGAAAGACCTACCGCTAAGCGACGGCAAAGACGAGAAGACGAAGGCCGCCGACACGAAGGCGAAGGTCGAGAAAGCGAAGAACGTCGCCAACAAAGCGAACACGAACAAGGCCCGCGGGCGCAAGGCTGACACGGGCAAAACGAATGCAGCGCTGAAGAAGGCCGCAGCGAAGAAGAAACAGGCGCCGAAGAAGTGACCGAACCGCGCGCGATATTGGCCGCGATTTGCTTTGCCTACTTGGCTTGGCGAGCTTTTGGCAAAGAGAAGGCCGACGCGCTCGACCTTCTTATGGCAATCAACGTGATAATGGCAGGGCAAAATCATGACTGAACACGACAACTCACCGCACCCGATCCGAGAGCGCGACGAGCAGGAATGCTACCGGCGCGAACGCTGGCCGACCATAAGCCCGGTTTGGCCCATGGTTGCGGTTGCTATCTTCCTGGCCGGGCTAATCGTTCAAGCACTGCACCGCGGGGGTCACCTATGATGGATAGGCGCAGACGACGAAAGCGCGGCGGCTTTGCCGTGTTTCTGGAGTTCGCCAGTATCGTTGGAGTGATGGCGCTATGCGGCGTTGCCGGGTACGGCCTTTGCCGCGCAGACTGCGACAGAACGCCGCTCGTGATTCAGGGCGAGTACAAAGACCAACCAGCAGGGCGGAATAGAAGATGGGATTAAAGGCCTACAAAGGATTCAACCAAGACCTCAAGTGCCGCGGCTTCCAATATGAGATTGGAAAAACCTACGAGCACCCAGGCGAAATCAATCTCTGCGGCTCTGGTTTCCATGCGTGCCCCTCTCCGCTTAATGTCTTCGACTACTACGGGCCGGCGACAAGTCGCTACTGCGAGGTAGAGCAGGATGGCGAAACGATCGACGGCGACGACAAGCGCGTATCCAGCAAGCTCACGATCCTGGCTGAAATCGGCTTGATTGGATTGGTTAAGGCCCACGTTGAATGGGTTAAGGAATTTGCCAATGGTGGCACCGAGAGCAAAACCGGCTACCGGAGCGCTGCCACGAACACCGATTACCGGAGCACTGCCACGAACACCGGCAACTGGAGCGCTGCCACGAACACCGGCGACCGGAGCGCTGCCACGAACACCGGCGACCGGAGCGCTGCCACGAACACCGGCCACCAGAGCGCTGCCAGCGTTGAGGGGGAGCAATCCGTTGCCATTGCCATCGGCCACGCGAGCAAAGCAAAGGCTTCGAAGGGCTCTTGGATCACGCTTGCTGAACGAAATGACGATGACGAGATTGTCGCCATGCGCTGCGGGCAAGCCGGGAAAGACATCAAGCCGGACACGTACTACCGCCTAGAGGGCGGGGAATTTGTGGAGGCCTAACATGGAGCCCGAAACGGAGACCGAACAGAACATGGCGTGGGCTTGGCTTGAAGCCGCCGAATCGTATGCCAAGTACATCGCGCAAGAAGTCGAGAACGTATCTCAGGGGCTCTGCGACTACGGGAAGCGGTCCGGCACCTATCAAGACAAGGACATGATGAGGCCGGTTCGCGTGACAGTGATAATTGAGCACGCCGCCCCCGAAGGGAGCAGAAATGAGTAACGTAACCCCGATGAACCCATGGGAAGGCCGCGCCCGCGCAACGTTGGCATTGTCGAGGGAGCAGTCGTGAGGGTTTTGGCGGTCACAGGCAGCCGCGATTTCGGCGTCGTCCTAAAAGACGGGTTTGGCAACGAACGGGAGACTTGGCCGCAGGAACAAGGCTTGATGAACTACACGCTAGAAAACGCGCCACCGTTTGATTTGTTGGTCGCGGGCGATGCTGATGGGGCAGATGCCTTCTGCCTGCTTTGGGCAAAACTTAATCGGGTTAACCATGCCTGTTGCTATGCAGATTGGACCGAGTACGGCAACGCCGCTGGCCCTATCCGGAACCGCTTCATGCTCGAAAACTTCAAACCGTTTTTGTTGTACGCGTTCCCTGGCGGCAGGGGTACGGCCAACTGTGTGAAGACAGCCAAGCAACTTGGAATCGAAGTCGTGCACTTAACGACTGAATCGCAGGGAGCACAGAAATGACGCCTCTTAAGGGCTCGTGACGTCTAGCTTCGTCCCGTTTTTCATCTGGTAAGGCGTAGGCCACGCCTCATAGAGCGCCCGGGTAAACGTGAACTTGATCGCCTCGCGGTCGGTCTGCCGGGCATAGCGTTCCTCGGGCTTCCCTTCTTCGCCGCCATGTCTGGCGCGCATGTTGGTCAAAGCGTGCACGTCTGCGAAGTCAACGTGTCCCAAGGTGTCCGCCTTGTAGACCTCGAATATAAGATAGGTGTAGAGCCAGTAGACGGTCTCGAAGTGCCCGGCGCCGCGGTGCGCTGGCAAGAACGCCAGGAAGTCGACCCACGCAAGCATGCCCCATATGCGCAAGCGCGTGATACCTAGCGGTATCCCGTCGACGAACTCAAGCACCAGATTGTGATGGAAGTCGCTTTTGTCGGTGAGCGGGTATTTGCATTCCATGTTTTCGAGCAGCCCGTTGTGGATTGCATCGTTCGCCCGCCTCCGCGTGTAAGGCCCGTGTGCATCGGCTGGCCAATCCGCAAGACACTCGAACCACAGGTCGTCGTCGCGGTTTGTGATCTCGCGAAACCGAATCCCGCCGCCCGTTACTAGAATGCTCACTTACCTACGCCCCCCGTCGCTGAGATAGAGCTGAAGAAGCGCATAGTATGCACTTGTCCCGACGCGTTGTCGGTGACCGTGACCGTGACGCTGGCCGTTCCGCTGCCCGCCGTCGTCACCGCAATACCGTCGACCGTGTCGGTCGGCACTGTGATGGTGCCGTTCGAAAAGGTGATCGTTCCCGTAATCGTGCGAGTTCGAACGATTGTGCCGGTTCCGTCGCGCACGTTCACCGTCGCCTGCTGCGTAGAGCTCGTCGGCGAGAAGGTGCCGCTGGTCGTGCCGTATGAGTTCCAGCCGATGGCGTCGGGCGCCTCTATCGTGATGACTTCCTCGTTGAGAATGTCCGCGTCGGCCGGCTGCCCGATTATGTCGTTGTCCCAACGTGCGCCGATCCGCGCGACAACACCGATTGCGCTCTCTAACTGCGCGTTCTTCCACTGCTTGTACCCGCGAGCAACAACGAAGTCGGTGTTCGCCGGCGTGAAGACGTACTCGTCGCGGTTGAAGCTGCCCTCAACTGCTACCCACTGACGTGCGCCGTAATCGTAATAGGCCGTAAACAGTCCTGCGGCCTCGGCGTTCGCTTCGCCCCAGTTACCGGCACCGAACCGCGTGTCGGGATTGGTGGCGCCCCAGACGATAAAGAAATGACCGTTAGGGGGAACGAAGTCGGGATCGCCGAAAGGCGTATTAACCCCTACGCCGCCGGCTAGCGTTCGAATCGTCGCGCCGTCTGGCGCGATGAAGGCGCCGGCCGTGATCTGCACCGAGCCTGACAGGGGCGTTCCTGCACCGTTGAGGTTCGGGAACACTTCGCAGCCCCAAACCCCTTCGCCGTAGCGTATGCCCGGCGGGACACCGGCACCCGGCGCGCCGGCCTGGCGCGACGGCACTACAAGCGTACCCGCCGCCGTTCGGGTCGTGTATTCGCCGACGAGCAGGTCGGGATACTGCGCGGCGATATGCTCGCGCGCCTCGATCTCGACGCCTAGCTCGTCGCCCCCGCGGTCGAAGAACTGCCACCCGAGCACCTGGAAGACTTTGGGCGTCCACCCGAGTTCATTTATCGTCAGATTGAACGACTCACCCGTCACCAGGCGCAGGGCGCGCAGGTTGCAGGGTAGCGTTATGGTCTTTTCTTGGTCGGCCTCGTAGAGTTGCAGGCGCTTGATTCGCTGCGCCTCGAACCAGTTGTCGGTGAACGGCAGATTGATGTGCTTTTCTAGGGTCACGCCGCCGTCGCGCGTATCTTTCAGTGCCGTATAGGAGGCGAGCACCGTCTCGGTCGCCTCATATTCACGCTGCTTGTCGACGTAGGTCGCTTTGATCGAATTGAACCTGGCGCCTGAGTCGAGGCCGGTTCGAATGCCGACAGGTCCGACGATGTCGTCTTCGCTGAGCGTGTCGACGGGCGCCACATACGCACCGGCGCGAATCGTCCACAGACCGCCCGTGAACACGAGCGAGCCATTCATCGACGTGAGTAGATTCTCGATCGCGTCGCGCGGCGTCGACGTGCCCGAGATAACACCGTTACAGGTATAGCGCTTCTGTGTGCCGCTAGGGACGCTCACCGTCCCGTCGCAAATGTCGGCGGCGGTGACGACCGCATCCCAGTCGATGCGATCCGCCTCGAAGTCTAGGCCGAACTTCGAATCGCGAAGGAAGTCGGCAACGCAAAGCGCCGGGTTGTCGCTCCAGGCGTAGTAAGCGCCGTTGTCGGGGTTTGCGCCCGGGCTCGTGTCGAGTCGTGGGTCATAGACGCCCTTGCCTCGAACAATGGCGCGAACGTTGGTCGGCTCGCCCGATTCCCAAAGCCGCTTCGAGACGTCGCCGTCGAACAGCGAGAACTTCGTCACGATATAGCAGATGCCGCGCAGCCGGTGATTGCTCGTCCACTGCGTCGGGTAGGCCGCGGTCAGCATCGTGTCGGCCGTCTGCGACGCCGTGCCGAGATACTTGTTGATCGTTACCGAATTGAACCCGCGAAGCGGCCCGTATTTGCCCGTCGTTACTTCGCCGCCACCGGCCGCGCCGCCGTTGATTTCCGAGTTCGCTATCACGTCCTGGTCGAGCCAGACGTCGCCGATAGACGTGCAGACGTGACCCGCTAGCGGTATGACCATATGCAGGTCTCGGTTATCGACGCCTGCGGTATTGATCCAGGCAAGCGGCCCAGAAACCAGAACCTCGCCGTAAATGAGCTTTTGCGCTTCGACCGTGCCGCGCGTGGTGACTGCGCGCCCCTGTATGTCGGTCTCGAACGCCGCGGTTCGTCGCGCTAGGAAGGTCGACGCGGCAGTGAACGCGGCAAACTGAACAACCGCGCTGACGATCGCGGCGGTCTTCGCGAACGCTGCGGGCGATAGTGCGACGCCGACGTTTACGATGAACTGCGCAACCGCAGTGCCTATGCCCGGCATTTGTACCAGCCCCCAACGCAATATCCGAGCGGGATTCGAACGACACTACCCTTCTCGTGCAAGATGAACGCGAACCGCTTTTCGTCGTCGACGACGCCCAGACCAACAACGCCAGGAAACCGATAGATGACCGGGTCGCCGGGTTCGAGAACTTTTGTCGGCCGCAGTTTGCCCATGACCGCCGAGACCGCGCGAACGAGCCCGCCATGTTCCGCGAGAATCGCCTCGGCCTCTTTTTGCGACGAGTAGGCCCATGGTATCGGGTTATCGCCCGTCAGGCGTTCGACGATATAGGCGGCGAAGCGGGCGCAGTCTGCGCGCTTGTAGTCGATGCGACGCGCCGGGTACTCGTGCACAAGGTCAGAAATTAAAACCACGAAACCCCCCAAGGTCTCTACCGCCGATAGACGGCACGCCCGAGCCGGTGCTACGGCCCGTAATGGCTTGACCTTCGCCGCGCCATACAACGCGCGCATGCTTCACCTGTTCCAGCCACTCGAACCCGAGGTCGCCTGGGTATTCGCTCTGTAGCTGGTTCTCGGTAAACCGCACGTTGCGCTGACGCTCGAAGTCGACAAGTTCGCTTTCGGCCGTCAGCAGGACGCTGTCGCCCGACTCCGGGTCGGCAATGGCCATATCTATCCCGTCGATGTAGCCCGAGAACACGATACCCGGGTCGCTTACCAGGTCGTCGGCTGCGTCGAGCGCGCCGAGGTAGATAATGCACCGCCGGCGATACCAATTTTCATTCAGCGCAAAGTTTGAGACCGTCGAATCGACGCCCGAGAGGCCCATGCGCGCCGCATACGGCGTTATTTCGAGACCTTCCTCGATACCCTCGATAGCGGCGAGCTGCCCGGCGCCTACCCAACTAAAGCCGCCCCACGAGACCGTGCGAACGTGTGTCGAGAAGCGTTCGGTGCCGCCGTCGAATTGCAGTTCGACGAAGTAAGTCGGCTTTGCGCTGTTGTCTTCGAGCGCTGCAAGCGTGGAAGCGTCAAGCGTTGAGCGTGTCATGCGCTGACGTCGTCGAGAAACGTTAACGAGAGGTTAGAAACGTTGCCACCGGCGGCGAGTATGTCGCGGTTGTCGTATTCAACCGGGCTCACGAGGATGCAGTCGCTATACATGAGATTTTCTTCTATGAAGACGGTCGCGTTGTTGGCGGGCGACGTGCGGATCTTCGGCATGACCGGGATGGTGGCGAAGCCGCTCCCGTTCGTGTCAACGTCGGCAGTCACCATACGAGCGTGGTCGTCGAAAACGACAAAGTCGCCGGCCCGCAGCCAGTTGGTGACCGACGCGTCGGCGCCGTTAATGTTGATCGTTGATCCTGTCTGGCCGGTGCCATTAACGATGGGGGAGCCTCCGCCCGCCCCCCGGCGCGTATAGTTGAACTCCGGAATCCGAACGCGGTGCTCGGTCCCGTTCAAGCGCATGAAGAACGCCAGAATATCCGCGCGCTCGTCGCCGTGCAGGTTGACCCATTCGGCCGTGATTTCCCAACGCTCACCCGGGCGCACGGCCGTCTGCATCGCTCCCGTAAGGGTCGAGATAAAGACCTTGCCGTTCCCGACCAGGCGCCGCGAGAACGTCGTCGGCCGCTTGAGGCTTGAGCCGAACGTGTACTTCGTCACTTAGAAACGCCCCCGATTCTTTTTGTCGTTGATGCTGGCGTTCGACAGGGCGACGGCCTGCGCGACCGCCTGGCGAACTTCGGCGCCCACGCCCGGGCCTGCGCCGCGAGCGTCAACGTTTATCGTCATACCGCCGCCGAGCTGGTGGTTCGGGACGATTGAGCCATTCGACGACGCGGTGAACAATTCCGGCCCGCGTTCGCCGACCAGGTAGGTGCGGCCGCCAGTGACGGGGCCGCCCGATGCGCGACCGCCACCGAACAGCCCGCCAAGGGCACCCAGGAAGCCACCACCGCCGCCGAAGACGTTCTTCAACAGACGCAGGAACGCGGACGACGCCAGGTCGATGAACATCTGCTGTAGCTGGCGCTGAAAGGCGTTGCGCATGCCCTGCGCCCCTTCCTCGGCCGCACCCGTCAGCACGTCTGCGATACGGAACTGCGCGTCGCTGAAGGCGGGTTCGATCTGGCGGAACTGCTCGCGCACCTCGTCGACCGTTGGGACCGGGAATTCGGGGAAGGCTTCGCTGCGGTCGACCTTCGGCTTGAAGACGCCGTCGAGGTTCGTGCGCAAGCGCTCGACGACCTTGTTCGCGTCATTGCCCTTGTCGATGATGATCTGCATGGGTTCCTGAATGGCCTTTTTCGGGCCTTCTAGTTCGACGCCGCGCAGCAGGCGTACGAGGTTGCCTATCGTCTTGATGAACGTATTCAGCGCGGAGAGCGCGCCCGACTGGCCGAGTTCGATCAGCAGGCCGCGGAACGAGCCCCCGATGTTGGTCAGCTCATCCTCGAACTGCGCGGCCTGGTTGGCCACGTCGCGGGAGATGGTGAGCCCAAGGCTGCGGGCTTCCTGCCTCAAATCACGAATGCCGTCCGCGCCCTCTTCGAGCAGTTGCAGGAACGACACACCGCGGCCGCCGAAGAGCGTGTTCGCTAGATTGATGCGGGTCGAATTGTTGTTCAGGTCTTTGAACGCGATGGCGAGGGCTTCGACCTTGTCCTCGATGCGGAGCTGCGAGAATGCCCGCGCGTCGATCCCGAGCTCGTCGAACGCATCGCCGGCCGTCGCCAGGCCGCGCAGCGCGTCTCCGGTTACCCGGTCGATGTTCTGGAGCGCTTTCTCCAGCGTGCTGAGCGGGATGTTTGAGCGATCCGCCGCGAACGCCAGCTCGCTGAGCGCTTCCGTGCTCGCGTTCAGACGCAGCGATACCTTCTGAATATTGTTCGCGAACTCGATCTGGTTTCGACCTGCACGGGCGAAGGCGCCGCCTGCCAGGATGCCGACGAAGCCTTTCGCGCTGAAGGCGACGCTCGTTAGGCGGCTTTTCATCCGCCCGAGCGACGTGTTGATCGCGTTGAACGCGCGTGTCGTGCGATTCTCGCCTTCGAAGACGAGTCTAGTTTTTGCTGTCATGCAGTGCTCGATTCATGAGAACAAGGTAGTCGTGTCGCTCGGCCAACACTTCCGAAGGCAGCTTGTGGAGCAGAACGCACAGCTCGACGACGTTCCTCCAGAAGGGTTGGCCTAGCCTTTTTTTGCTTCCGCATCCAGTTCGTTGCCGAACAAATTGTCGAGCAGCCCCATGCGGTTGACCAGGTCGTTCACGAGCTTGAAGTCCCACTTCTCGGCGATCTCGTGTTCGTTGACGGCCGAGAACAGTCGAGCGCCCTTTTCGTCGCGCGCCGCGAAGAAGAACAGCTTAAGCACGGCCCGGTAGTCCGAGTTTGCAAGGTCGTCCATATCAATGAACGGAATGACGTCGACGACCTCGCGTGCCTGGAACCGGCTATAAAAGTAGATTTTGACATCCGGGCCGAGCTCGGGTACGTCGACCGATTTCAGTTCGCCGCGCAGTTCGTCGAAATGCCGGTGCGCCAGCTCGTGGATCGACGGCATCGCTTAGACCTGATTGGCCTTGTCGGGGTTGCTGTTCGCCGTGAATTCGAAGGACAGTTCCCATCCCCCCTCGACCGGCACGGTCTCGCCGACCGTGACGATGTCGACCGCGGCGAACGACCGTTGCGGAAGCCCCGAGCCGGTTCCGAGCGGCCGCAGTATGAGGGCCACCGTTGCACCCTGCACCGCGAGCAGTTGCCCTGCGTCCGCATGGTCCGCCCAACAAGTCACCGTGCCCGAGGCCGTTGGCTTGCCTGCCTTCTGGAACTTGACCGTATCACCCATGGCAGGCATGTCGATTCGGTCGCCGGTTTCGTTGTAATCGAAGTTCGTGATCTGGCCAACCGCCGTGCCGTCGATCTGAACGACACCGTCTTCGCCTAAATAGCGCGTCATGCGTTAGGTTCTCCTTAGAGTGCGACGCCTGGGGCGCCTTGCTTGGTTTCGTAGATGGCCCGGTACGTGAGGATCACCGCGCCGAATGCCTGATCTGTCTCGCCGTCGACGTCGGTGTCGATCTCGGAACCGATGAGCGTCAGAGACTTGAGCAGACCGGCGCCGAAGGCGTTCTTCACGACGACGGCTTCAAGTTCTTCGGCCATCGTGTCGAGCGCGTCTTCCAGCGTGGGGCCGTCATGCGTTCGGAGCAGCCCCGTAAAGGTGAGCGGGAGTTCGCGCTCGATCACGCCCGCCATGTCGCTGCGCTCGCTCTCTTCTTCACCGTCGGTCGCGACGATCCAGCAGGGCAGCTTCAATTGTTCGAGCGTGTAGAACCGGCTCGGGTAAACACGCTCGCCGGTTGTTGCAAGTCCCTTCGCGATCTCCGCAGCCTGCTTTCGAATCTGGGTTCTGACGTGGGTCATGTCTTCTCGGTTGCGCGCACCCGCGTCGCGCCGTAGCCGTTGGGCTGGACCTCCCGCACGACGTAGTCGACCGCCGACGAGATGACGTGAATTGCGTCGCCGCCCTTCAGTTGCAACTGGTCGACGATGGCGGACTCCAGCAGGAAGAACGGCGAATTGCTTTCGATCGAGAAACCCGCGAGCTGCGCCGCTTCGTAGTTGTTTGAGAAGACAGCGCGCGTCTCGACCTGGTCGCCGTCAACCGGCGACAGAACGACGTCTTCCCCGACGCGGTCGAGCGCCGCTTGTAGGCGACGCTCTAGTCGTTGGCGCGCGCTGGCGTGCATTTAGCCGCCCTCGGCCTTCTCGGCCGCGGCGATGTTCTTCGCTTCGGCCGAATCCGGCTTCGGGATTCGTTTGTCTTCGCGCGTGTCGGCCTTCTCGGCCGCGGCGATGTTCTTTGCCGCCTGCTTCGCGGCTTTCGCTTGGGCCGAATCCGGCCTCGCGATCTTGCCGCGTAACAGTCGTTTGTCTTCGCGCGTGAGTTCGACATCGTCGCCCATGTAGGCAATTTTGCCGTTTACGACAGCGTTCCGAGTCATGACCATTTTCGGCGATTCTTCGGTTTTTTCAGGCATGGTTTTTCCTTTCGATGTGTCGGGCGCCACGATGGCGCCCGAGTTTTGAGTCGTAAGCACTAGCCTACGGGTTTACGCGTTGTCGATGTCTTCGAACACCGAGAACGACTCGCCATGACGAACGGCGATGTCGACGTCCTGGTACGCCGTGACGCGGGTCGTGCGCGTGGTGTCGCCCGAGTAGGGGTTCACCATCAAGTCGACGCCGGACCACAGACCGACCAGCAGGTCGCGCCAGTTGCCGAACACAGCCGCCGACAGGTTCACGCCGGCGCCCTTCGTCAGATTCGAGGGGAGCTGATTCGAGACAATGGCGGGATAGCCGTTGAGCGGGGTTGCGCCCGCGCGGCTGTCCCACAGACGCTCGCCCGAGCCCGCGTCGATGAACGTCTTTTTCATCTTGCCGCGAGTCGCCGCGTTGACAGCATAGGCCATGCCGGCGACGTCGGCGTTGTCGATGGCGACTTCGGTCTCCATGTCGACCACGTGATCCCACGTCGGCGCAGCGCCGTTTGCACCACCCACAACCGCGCCGACGCCCGTCTGGCTGCGAATGCCGGTCGGTGCGCCGCCGGTGCCGTCCGCGTTGATCGCACCCGAGTCGATGGCCAGCGCGATACCGATTGCGAGGTCGATCTGAATGAACGACTCAACGTCGATGCTCGACTGGATCAGCAGTTGGCGGGAATACTCGGTAAAGGCGCCGAGTTCTTTCGGCGACATCGTCACCTGATCGAACGCTTGGTCCTGCTCGCTCGCCGCACCTTGCTCGGTCGCCAGCCACGAAGCGACAGCCGCCGCCGTCTGGCGAGGAATCGCGATGTTTCCGCGCAGGTCCGACAGGATGGTCGCCACCTGTAGCACGAACGACCGATTGCGCAAGATGTCGATGAACGACGCCGCGAGCAGGTCCGTTGCGATGGTGTGCCCGCCGGCCGTGGCCGTGCCCGCGACGAGGTCGCGTTGTTGCATCATGCCGACGACGCGATTCGCTTGCGCGCGGTCGCGAACGACCGGGCGAGACAGAACCTCGTGCGGGATGGTGAACTCCGAACGGCTTTCGCGGATTTCCTGACGGCTGACCAGGTCGGACGCCTCGCGGGCGACTTCCAACTCGAACGCGGCGCGTTCTTGCGCGTTGCGGTCGTTGGGCAGAGCCGCGGCCAGGATCAGGTTCCGAAACGAGAACGCTTCGACTTCGCGCTCGGTCAGGCCGAGTTCGAGGGCGCCTTGATTCAGGCCTTCCTCGCGCTGGCGCGTGTCGCGCTCGCCGTGTCCGCGTTCGTGGTTGCGACGCAAGATGGCTTCGTTAAGCCGGCTCGCGTCCCATCCTTCGGTGATGGCTTGCTCGGCGAGTTCGCCGGCGTCGAATTCCTGGCCGATGCGCATCAGTTCGGTAACGCGCTGGCGCTCACCGTGTGCGCCTTCTGTGCGCAGTTCGCTTGGCGCCGGACCATTGTTCACCGCTGTCGTTGATTCGTTGCGCACGATGGTCTGCGTCGTGCTGGTTGCGCCCTCGGTAGGGGCGCCCGGGTTGTCGTTGCGTTTCCGCATGTCTTCGTCCTCTTTGCACTGTTCAAGTAAGGTTTCGTAGGTTCGCTGCATCTCTCGCCCCACGCCGACGGTCGCGTCGGCAGGAACGGACACAAGCGAGACCTCCAATGGTTCCCAATCGGTCACCCGATACGACTCGCCGTCGTCGGTCGACTTTTCGAGGACCATTTCGTGGACGCGGTAGCCGACGCTCACATTCACCCGAATGCCGTCCTGAACGTCGTCGAAGATTTCACTCGCCCGCGCGCTTTTACCGAAGCGCACGAGAGCCCGGCCCCTGCGGTTATCGAGTGAAACCGATTCAATCACGCCGATATGGTCGCGCGTGTCATGATCCATCAATAGCGGCCCGCTGTTGCGCAGCCGGTCAAGGCGAACGCTTTGCGGCCCGTGGTCGAGAATTTCGTCGCCGAACCAACGTCGATACGGTTCTTCAGACGAGAACGCTAGCTCGACCGTGCGCGCGTCTTCGTTGACGCCGTTTTGCCGGTCGATGACAAACGAGCGATACGCGTAGGGATAGAGCTCTTCGTCGCCCGAGTGCGCGTCGCGGCTATTCGTCGCCGCCGTCGGTGTTGGCTGTGCTGCTTTCTGTTGCGGGCTCGTCGTCGTCCGCTTCTTCCTGCGTCGTCGTGGCATCGTTAAAAATCTCCGGTAATGGGATACCTCTATCCCGCATCTTTTGAATATCTTCGGCCCATTCGTCGAAGACCTCGTCGGGGTCGAGCCCCTTGTCGCGTATCAACTGGCTTACCGTTTTGCTGCGCATGCCCAGTTGCATCTGGTTCGCCATTTCCTGCTCGCGCGGCTGTACGTGCTCCCACGTGCGCGGTTGCCATCGAATGTCGAGATACTTCGGCCGCGAGAACGAACTCAGAGTCGTGCCAGGTCGTAGTTCGAGCACGTTCGCAAGCAACGCATTTTCGAGCCAGTTCTCGTAGACCCAGTCGCAAGGCCCCTCGATCAGCAATTCCTGAAGCCCGGTCCAGGTGTCGCGCGCGTCTAGGTTGCCCTGACGCAGTGATGAAAAGTTAACGCCCTCTAAATCGTTGGCGATGCTGTTGTATGGCACGCCGACGCCGACCGAGAACCCACGAAGCAGCGTCTTTAGGTAGAAGGGGAATTGCTGCGTCGGGTGCGTCGGGTCGAACGTGTGCAACTTCGCCCCGTGCGGTATGCGCGACATAACGCCCGGCTCCGCGGCGTCGAGATAGTGCGTCGCGGTATCCGGGTCGTCGTCGTCCAGCTCGTCGCCGGTGAACTGCGCGCCCGTCTCGGCTTCTTCCCAAGCGCCCATCATGGACGAGGCAACGCGTGCCGCGACGAGTTCCGCTTCTTCGTATCCGCGCATCATGCCCGCGCGAATAAGCGCCGTAGCCATCCACGGCACGCCCCGTGTCTGCGTCACGTACTCGGGCAGAAACACATGCATGACCTGGCTTGCTGGCACGCGCACGTGCGACTGGCGAAACGTTTGCCGCTGGTAGTCGTCTTTCAGCCGGTCGTTCGGCAGGAAGTGATACGCGGCAGGGGCGCCCATCGAATCCAGCTCGACGCCCATGCGAATGATGTTGCCGTTCTTCAGGTCTTCGTTTAGTTCGTGGTCTAGTAGCTCCGGGTCGACGAACTCGAACGCCCACCCAAACTCGTTGCGCGCCATGCCCGGGCGCCCGACCATGATGCACTCGCCATCTACCACGAGCGATTGAACGATCAGCTCCAGGCACCCGCGCCAACTGTGCCGGCGCGTAACCTCGGGAACCCCCCGCTTACAAAACCGCTTCCAACCACCTTCGAGCGTGTCACGTGCCGGTCGGTCGGGGTTGCCGTTCGCGTACATTGCGCGCGAGCGCATGACAATGCCGTTGTGACCAACGACGTTGTTCTTAAAGAGCCTGACCGCGCCCTTCGCGTAGTCGTTGCTCTGGTATTCCTCGCGCGACCGGGCTCGCAGAATCTTCAGCGCGCGCCGTATGTCGCCGTCGACCGGCCGCGTGCTGCGCGCCATGCTGTAGGTCATGTCGTTGACCTTGGCGCCCTGGTAGGCCCGCAGGCGCACAGGCCGCTGCCTGTGGACGCGTGGGGTCGAGACGGTCGGCGTTTTCGCTTCGACGGGCGCAGGCGTTGACTTTTTGAACGGCCAGACCACAGCTAGAACCTCACTCGAACATTGTTGCCGCCGAGCCCGTTACCGATGCGCTCGGCTATCTTTTCCTGTTTCGCTTCGCGCCTGAATTGATCGCGCGCGACAATCAGGTCGGCTTTCGTCTCGAACGTGAACGACATACCGTCGACGCTTATGGTCGTTTCCTGGCCGACGCTGTCGAGAAGCGCGTCTTCGATCTGCGACAGCATGCGCTGCGCGAAGCTGCGCGCATCGTGGCCGCTCGTCGCCATGGCGAGGCCTTGCTCGACCGTAATCGTGCCGCTGTCGACCGTGAACACGTCCGTTAGAAGCGCCGCGTCGGCTTGCCATGCCCATACACCGGGCTCGTATTGCTTGCTCTCGGTCGCCGTGATCTCGATGGCGAACTGCCCGTCTCCGTTGTCAGTCGCGTTGACGCTGAACTTCTGTGTCGGCGTCGCTAGGTGGTATGTCAACGTCCAGCCGTCTTGCGGCCGCTTGTCGACGAGCTGCTTCGTCCATCGCACCGTGTTGCCGCGTACAAATTTTGCAGGTTCGCTCATCGTCTTGTCGCGAAGCCCCCGCGCCGGTTCGCCCTGCGCTGGCTTCGTCGTTGCCTCCTAAATCGTTCCTCTAAAGATGGCTGTCGCGGCTGGTCCGCCCGCTTCTCGGGCTTCGACTCCGGGTCGAGCGCGCTGTATATCGGGTTTAAGATCGTAAGCGCCGCCATGCCATAGTTGCGACAGTCGAGCGGTTCGTTGCGCTCGTACTCTTTGATCCACTCCACCGTCTCGAAGCCCTTCTTCTTTTTGACGACCTTCTTCTCGGCCGTGAGCCCGAGAAAGTATTCTTCGTCATACGACTGCGGAAAGTGCGCATACCCCGGTCCCTTCTCTTTGAGCGCGAGCCGCTTATACAGAATCGACTTGCCGACGCTCACACCGATCGAGAATAAATCGACCGTTTTGCCCGGCTTGTTCGGCACTTTCTGTTTGCTCGGCGCACCGATGAGCGGCGCCCCGTAGTCGCTCGAACCCTTCAGGCAATAGATTCTGGGGTGCTGCGAGCGCTCTGCGAACGCGTAGCAATGGTCGGGCAAGTAGCCCGTGTCCAGACCCACAGCCGACACGCGCAGCTTACGCCCGTCTTCGGTCTCGAATGCCTGTAGAAGCGCCGCGTCGAGGTCGCGCCAAACCTGCGGCATTTCCGGGTCGCCGTAGATTTTGCGCGTTTCGATTCCCCACGTTTCCTCGTGATACCCGACGCCGAAAATCTCTAGCTCTATCCACGTGGCTTGAACGTCGACGCCAGCAACGATTACCAGCACGCCATTCGGCGGTCTGACGTAGGCCTCGCGCCGCTCGAATAGCACGTGATGCTCGACGACTTCGGTTTCCTCGACCCAGAACTCGCCGAGACGAATGTTCGTGAACGTCTTCAGCGCCAGGTAGTCGCCCTGTGCCTCTAGCCATTCATAGACCAGCTTCGACCACGAGAAAAACGGCGAGTAAGCGACCCACGTATCGACCGCCACGTGCCGCGGCCAGTCGACGGCCTTGTCGGTTCCGACCTCTCGCAGTACCGGGTCGGCGTCGGTGCATTCCATGTAGAGCTGTTGCTCGCGGTCTTCGTCGTCGGTGCCCCAGTAGCCGCGCTCGCTCATTTCCCAGATGTCGGCATGGATCATGTCGCGCGAGCAGTGTTCACACTCATAGCGCGCTGACTTCGCCCGCTCGTCGATGCTGCCTTCCTTGTTCCATCGCATTCGCGACCACTTGAGCGTCTGAGCCTCGTCGCAGTGTATGCAGTGAATCCAGAACTTCAGGACGATGGCCGCTTTGTCGACTTCGTCTTTCAGCAGCGAATCGAGTTCTTCGCCGGGCGTTGACCCGCGTATCGACTTCATAAACGGCGAGTTCGAGATACGACCATCGCCGAGCTTGACCGCGCGCCCTTCCTTGCCGATCTCCCGTTCGAATCCCTCTAGCTCGTCGTAGCAGACCCACGCGAGCGTGATGCGACGATACGAGCGTGCCGCGTGGCCGCCGCGCAGGTACAGATTCGCGCCGGCAAACTTCTTGAACGACAACTTATTGTTGCGCCCCTGTTTGCTCGGGTCCGCGAGCAGCGCATCGCGCACGACAGGGACGTCCCGAATCATGGGGTCGATTTCGTCTTCGCAATACTCGTCACTGTCGCCCTGGGTCGGCTGAAACACGGCACCCGATCGCTTGTGGTGCACGACCTGATACCCGACGAACGCGTTCAGCATCTTTGTATAGCCGATCCGCGCGCACTTCTTGAAGTCGAGAAAATCGACGTCTTCGCAGCTCATCAAATCCATGATGCCGCGCTGTAGCGGTATCGTTTCCCAGTCCTGCGGTATGTCGGTCTCTTCGCTTAGCCGGTAATGCTCGTCAGCCCAACGTGACAGCGACATAGGCGCCGCAATGCGGACAACCGACAAGCCCCTGCGAATCGCCTCGCGACAGGCTTCATGCTGCGCCCGCGTCGTCGAATTCTGCAATTCTGTCGGCAACTTTCCCGGCCTCCGCTCTTATCATGTTCACTTCAGACCCGCGCAAGTGCGGAATTCGCTTGTGTACCATGGCCGGAAACGCCTCCAGGCCTTGCCGCACGACCTCGCCGACCTGGCGAGCGTATTCTTCCAAACTCCCGACAGGGATCAGCTCACGGCGTCTGAGCGCCGCTGCTTCGCGTATCTCGGCCAGCTTCTCGGCCTCGATCTGGTCCTTAATGCTCGGCGCCGGCTCCGGTGCTTCGGCTTCTTCGCCGCCGGCGTGTTTCAGCAACGCCTGAATCGACGCGTCTAGCGGGAAGCCGGATTCCTTCGTTCGCGAGCCCCGGCGCTTTATTACGCCCTGCTTCGCGAGCCGGTAAATCTTCGATTCCGAATATCCAGTCAATTCGACGAGTAATGCGACGGAGACGAGCTGGTTCGCCTTCATCTTTAACCCCTTGAATCTATTGGTGAAAATTCTCGACTTTTCGCGGTGCGCGGGACC
>JAAUYH010058311.1_pt1 | contig 30753 bp, 27 predicted proteins | sample 7278061 | NCBI WGS metagenome assembly JAAUYH01 (sample SAMN14350203, study PRJNA611818) | marine sediment metagenome | isolation source: surface marine sediment (0.6m) | place: French Polynesia: Moorea | collected 2018-08 | reverse complement strand
CCGATCTCGCCGATTTGAGCAATGCCAGTATAAAGAATGCCATGGATCATGTTCAAAGAGACTGCTTTGCAAAGCTCTTCATTTGCCATTTCCCATTTTCCATCACTACGCTTATACGAGCCACGCCTATCCACTGCCGCGAAAATACGCGATGGCGTTAACGCTACAACTATTTGTGTCAACTAACGCTCCCTAAACATCCAACTCCTCAACAAACCGCGCGTTCTCCTGAATATACTGGAACCGCAATTCCGGCTTTTTGCCCATCAGGCGCTCGACCAGATCACCGGTTTCTCCCGCCACGTCCTCGTCGATGGTGACGCGGATTAGGGTCCGCGATTTCGGGTCCATGGTGGTCTCTTTCAGGTCCTTGGCGTCCATTTCGCCCAGGCCCTTGAAGCGCTGGACGTCGATCTTGCCTTTGCCGCCAAGCCCCTGCTCCATCATCCGCTCTTTCTCGGCATCGTCGGCGACGTAGATGCGTTTGGCGCCCTGAGTCAGGCGGTAGAGCGGCGGGCAGGCCAGATAGAGGTGGCCGCGGTCGATGAGCGGGCGCATCTGGGTGAAGAAGAAGGTCATCAGAAGCGAGGCGATATGCGCGCCGTCGACGTCGGCGTCGGTCATGATAATGACCTTGTCATAGCGGAGGTCGTCGACGTTGAAGCGGGTGCCCATGCCGGTGCCGAGCGCCTCGCACAAATCGTTAATCTCCTGGTTCTGGGAGAGCTTGGAGGACGCCGCGCCGAGGACGTTCAGGATCTTGCCCCTGAGCGGCAGAAGCGCCTGGTTTTCACGGTTGCGCGCGGCCTTGGCGGAGCCGCCGGCACTGTCGCCTTCGACAAGGAAGATTTCGGTGCCGTCGCGGGTCTTGGCCGAGCAGTCGGTGAGCTTGCCGGGAAGGCGGAGCTTCTTGGTGGCCGACTTGCGCGCGGTTTCCTTTTCCTGCCGGCGGCGGAGGCGTTCCTCGGCCCGGAGCACGAGGAAGTCGAGGATGGCGCCCGCGCTTTTGGTGTCGGCGGCCAGCCAGTTGTCGAAGTGGTCGCGCACCGCGCCTTCGACCATCTTCTGTGCGCTTTCGTTCGACAGGCGATCCTTGGTCTGGCCCACGTACTGCGGGTCGCGGATGAAGACGCTGACGAGCGCGCCCGCGCCGCTGATCAGGTCGTCGCGCGTGATCTGCTTGGCCTTCTTGTTGGCGACGCGGTCGCCGTAGTCGCGGATGCCCTTGAGGATGGCGGACCAGAAGCCGCTTTCGTGCGTGCCGCCTTCGGGCGTGGGCACGGTGTTGCAGTAGGACTGGATGAAGCCGTCGCGGCTGGGCGTCCAGTTGATGGCCCAGTCGACCTTGCCGGGTTCGCCGAACTTGTCCTTGAAATCGACGGTGCCGGAAAACGGCGCCTCGGCATAGGTGCTGGCGCCTTCCATGCGGTCGTTCAGGTAGTCCGAGAGGCCGCCCGGGAAGTGGAAACGCGCGTCTAACGGTGTTTCGCCGTCTTCGATGGCGGACTTCCAGCGGATCTCGACGCCGCTGAAGAGATACGCTTTGGACCGCGCCATGGCAAAGAGGCGCGCGGGCTTCAGCTTGAGTGAGCCGAAGATCTCGGGGTCCGGGTGGAAGGTGACGGTGGTGCCGCGGCGATTGGGGGCCGCGCCGACCTTTTCGAGCTTCGTCAATGGCACGCCGCGCGAGAACTCCATCGCGACGAGCTCCTTGTTGCGGGCCACCTCGACGCGGAGGTGGTCGGAGAGCGCATTCACGACGGACGAGCCGACGCCATTGAGGCCGCCGGAGGTTTCGTAGTTCTCGCCCGAGAACTTGCCGCCCGCGTTCAGCGTGCAAAAGATGATCTCGAGCGCCGATTTCTTCGGGTCCTTTGGGTGCGGGTCGGTCGGGATGCCGCGGCCATTGTCGCGGATGCTGACGTGGCCGTTTTCGTGCATCTCGACTTCGATCCAGTTTGCGTGGCCCGCGACGGCTTCGTCCATGGCGTTGTCGATGATTTCGGCCACCATATGGTGCATGGCGCGGTCGTCCTTGCCACCGATGTACATGCCGGGACGCAGGCGGACATGCTCCATGTCCTCCAACACCTCGATCGACGTTGCATCATAGGCCTTGCTGGCCTTTTCCGTCAGGAGATCATCCGCCATCTGCTCTGCTCTTGTTTTGGCTTTGGTCCATTAGACCAGCCGGGGCGCGCAGGAGCAATGGCGAGTTTATTAACGCTGAGCCCTCAACGGGATAAGCTCAAAGCGACGCAGTGATGCCGCCGTCGACGTAGAGCGTATGGCCGTTGACGAAGCTCGACGCGTTGGAGGCGAGGAAGATGCAGGCGCCCACAAGTTCTTCGACTTTGCCCCAGCGCCCGGCAGGCGTGCGTTTTTCGAGCCAGGCGGAGAACTCCGGGTCGGCCACGAGGGCGGCATTCAGGGGCGTGTCGAAATAGCCGGGCGCGATGGCGTTGCATTGGAGGCCGTAGTGCGCCCAGTCGGTCGCCATGCCCTTGGTCAGATTGCCGACCGCGCCTTTCGTGGTCGTGTAGGGCGCGATGCCCGGCCGCGAGAGCGCGGTCTGGACGCTTGCGATGTTGATGATCTTGCCAGCCCCTCGCGCGATCATGTGGCGCGCGCAGGCCTGGCCCACGTGAAACACGCTGGCGACATTGGTTTGCAGGAGTTTTTCGAAGGCGTCGGCCGGAAAATCCTCGAGCGGGGTGCGGTGTTGCATGCCTGCGTTGTTGACCAAGATGTCGATGGCGCCTTGAGTGTCTTCGAAACCATCGACGGCGGCGCGCGCGGCGTCATGGTCCGTCACATCGAACGGCAGTTGGTGAACCCCCGCGCCGCCCGTCTCCAGCGTCTTCGCCGCTGCGGCGAGCTTGACTGTATCCCGACCGTTCAACACAATCTCGGCCCCGGCGTCGGCCAAACCTTTGGCCAGGGCCATGCCAATCCCTTGCGACGAGCCAGTGATCAGGGCGCGTTTGCCCGTGAGCGAAAACAAGTCAGTCATAGTACCGTGTTCCTTCCCACCCCCATTGACGGGGGAAAATCGTTACGGGTAACCAAGCAAGATGCAGCCCGATGAACAAGCACCCTTTTCTGACCAGTCAGGCTCCAAATGAAAGCGATCACCGCCCACGCCGCGAAAGACCTGCGGATCGACGAGCATCCCGAGCCGACGCCCGGTCCTGACGAGGTGCTGGTCGAGATGGATACGGGCGGCATCTGCGGATCGGACCTGCACTATTACAACCACGGCGGCTTTGGAACGGTTCGGCTGAAAGAGCCCATGATCCTTGGCCACGAGGTCGCCGGGCGGGTCGTGGCGCTTGGTGATGGTGCGAGTGGACTTGCGGTCGGTCAGTTGGTGGCCGTGTCCCCTTCGCGGCCCTGCGGCGTTTGCCGATTTTGTCAGGAGGGCAGGCAGAACCACTGTCTGGACATGCGGTTTTACGGCTCGGCCATGCCCTTTCCGCATGTTCAGGGGGCCTTTCGCGAGCGGCTTGTGGCGATGGCCGGGCAATGCGTTCCCGCCGATGGGCTGACGGCGGCCGAGGCGGCGATGGCCGAACCATTATCGGTTGTCTTGCATGCCGCGCGTCAAGCGGGCGACCTGCGGGGAAAACGGGTGCTGGTCACGGGGTGCGGGCCAATCGGCTTGCTGGCTGTTTTGGTGGCGCGCGCCTCGGGCGCTGTACAGATTGTGGCGACGGACATTGCGGATTTCACCCTTGGCATGGCCGAGCGGTTAGGAGCGGACAGCGTGGTCAACGTGGCGCACGACACGGACGGGTTGGCCCCGTTTGCCCAAGACAAGGGGCTGTTCAATGTGCACTTCGAGTGCAGCGGCGTTCAGTCGGCGCTGGCAGGCGCCGTGGCCACCGTCCGGCCGGGCGGTACGATCGTTCAGCTTGGGCTGGGGGGTGATATGACGGTCCCGATGCAGGCGATGACGGCGAAGGAGTTGTCGTTGGTAGGCTCGTTCCGGTTTCATGCCGAGTTCCCGCTGGCGGTCGAGATGATGCAGAAAGGGCGGCTGGATGTCTCCCCCTTGGTGACCCACACGATGCCTATGGATCAGGCGGTGGAGGCCTTCGAGCAGGCGTCCGATCGCACGTCGGCCGTGAAGGTTCAGATTTCCTTCCGCGCATAGTCGGCGACCTGCAACGCGCCGAAAACTCTGGAAAATTTGCCACAAAATGGCCAAGCTTGGCTGTGAGTAATCGGGAAAACGAACCGAAACAGATATTTGAGGCAGTCTTTTGATCGTTCCCCCGCATGTTGCCGCCATGCTGAAACGCATTCGCGCCCGGTTCGATCAGGCCTCGATCGAGCGCCGCATGGGCGGGAAGGACACGCCCTATCGGGCGCTGCGGCCCGTACGGACGGCGTCCCGAAAATCCGTGCTGCGGTTTTGGGAGGCGTTTGGGGCAACCCCGGAAGACCGGGACCTGATCGCCGATGAAGCGGCGTTGGCGGGGGCCGAGATCTATGGCCGGAATGTAGAGAATTTCATCGGGACCGTGAAAGTGCCTGTGGGCGTGATCGGGCCGGTGCGGGTGAACGGGTTGAACGCGTCGGGCGACTTCCACGTGCCGCTGGCCACGACGGAGGCCGCCTTGGTGGCCTCTTATGGGCGTGGCGCCCTGGCGGCTAGCAAGGCGGGCGGGATCAACACGGCAGTGCTTTACGAAGGGGTGATGCGCACGCCCGCGTTCCGGTTCGGGACCATGATCGAGAGCGGCCTTTTCGTGGAATGGGTCGTGAACAACGTGGACCGCTTGAAGGAGGCGGCCGAGGCCACGACGCGTCATGGCAAGCTGGTGTCGGTCGAGCCGATGATCGACAGCAACGTCGTCTTCCTGATCTGCCGCTACACCACGGGTGATGCTTCGGGCCAGAACATGGTGACGATCGCCACCAACGCGATGTGCGAGGCCATCGTGGCCGACTGCCCGGTCCAGATCGAGCGGTGGTATATCGAGGGGAATTTCTCGGGCGACAAGAAGGCCTCGTTCCTGGGCATGGTGACGGGACGGGGGCGCAAGGTGACGGCCTCGGTCACGCTGCCGGCAGCAATGGTCGAGCGGTACCTGGGCACGACGGTCCGTGACATGCTGGATTATGGGCAGGTCGCCAACCTGGGGTCGCATCTGTCGGGGCAGTTGGGCGCGCAGGCGCATTACGCCAACGGCCTGGCCGCGCTTTACATCGCGACCGGGCAGGACGCGGCCTGTGTCTCGGAAAGTGCCGTGGGCTTCACCCGGATGGAGGCGGCGGGCGACGACCTGTTCTGCTCGGTGACCATGCCGAACATTCTTGTAGGGTCTGTGGGTGGCGGCACCGGGTTGCCGAGCCAGAGCGCCGCTTTGAACATCCTTGGACTGAAGGGCGAAGGAAAAGGCGCGGCGCTGGCAGAGGTTGCGGCGGCGACCTGCCTTTGCGGCGAAATATCCATCGTCGCGGCCATTGCGGCGGGGCATTTCTCGCGGGCGCATGAAACACTGGCGAGGATGCGGTGAACGACGCCTCTTTCCAGTCGCGCCTTTGGGTCTATCAGGCCGAACGCTTCCCGCTGGCCAAGACCGTGCCGTTGCTGGCGGTCTTTTCGGCGGCGAGCATTACGATATCCGCCGTCCTGGCGGGGCGTCCCCTGCCCGACTTGACGGGCTATCTGATCGGTTTCGGGCTGGTTTTCATCCTGTTCTTCCAACTGCGCGTCTGCGACGAGATCAAGGACCTGGAGGATGACCGCGCTTATCGGCCCGAGCGCCCCATCCCGCGGGGGCTGGTGACCTTGCGCGAGATCGTATCGCTTGGTGTCGCCTCTGTGCCTGTCGCCGTTGTTCTTGCGCTCTTTTGGGGACATGGGCTGATCTGGCTGTTGCTGCTTGTCTGGGCGTGGCTCGCGGCGATGACGTTCGAATTTGGTGTGCCGGAGTGGCTGAAGGCGCGGGCCGTACTCTATCTGCTGAGCCACATGGCGATCATGCCGCTGATCGATCTGCTTTTGACAGGGATCGAGTGGCGGCCATCCGGCGCGCCCCACCCAGCGCTGTGGCTGTTCATCGGGCTCTCGTTCTCGAACGGCTGTGTGCTGGAACTGGGCCGCAAGCTTTGGGCGCCGGAGAGCGAGCGGAAGGGGGTCGAAACCTATTCGCGCCTTTGGGGGCCGGAACGCGCGACGCGTGTCTGGCTCGGCTTCGTCGCGATCTCGCTGGTGTTGCTGCTGGGCGTCGGCAGGGCGACAGGCGCGCTTGTGCTCATCGCGCCCTTAGGCCTGACCGGCGCGGCGGCCTGTGCGTGGGCGGGGGGCGCCTACGTGCGAAACCAGACGCCTAGGGACGGGAAGCGCGTCGACACGCTGGCCGGGCTTTGGGTGTTTCTCTGCTATGCCAGCGCGGGCTTTGCGCCGCTGTTGGTCGGAGGAACCCCATGATCGTCACGGCAGAAATCGCGACCGACCCGGCGGTGGTGGGTGGCAAGGGCGCGGCGCTGTCGCGGCTGGCGCGCGACGGGTTCGCGCCGCCTGCCTTCTTCGTCATACTGCCAGAGGCCTTTTCGGATGGTGAGCCTGTGCCCGGGCTGTCTGACGCACTTGCCAAGGCATTGGAACCCTTGGGAGATGGCCCCTATGCCGTACGATCTTCGGGGCAGTCCGAAGACGGCAGCGAGCACAGCCATGCGGGCCAGTTCGACACCGTTTTGAACGTCGAGGCCGCGGGCGTGATCGACGCCGCGCGGCAGGTCTGGCAGTCAGGATTCTCGGACCGCGTGGCCACTTACACCGAGTTGAAATCCGGCGGCGAGGTCACGCCCCCTGCCATCGTCGTGCAGCGCATGGTCGCCTCCCGCGTCTCAGGCGTCGCCTTTTCCGCCGATCCGGTGAGCGGCTTGCGCGGGCGGGTCGTGATCTCGGCCATCGAGGGGTTGGGAGATGCGCTGGTCTCGGGCGAGGAAGACGGACAGAGCTGGGTGTTGGACGGCGAGGCTGTGGTGACCGCGCCGGACGAGGCGCCGATCCTGACGACGGAAGAGGTGCAAGAGGTCGCCCAACTTGCGCGGAAGGCCGAGGCGCAGTTCGGCGCGCCGCAGGACATCGAATGGGCGATCGACGGCGACGGGCTGCACATACTGCAGGCGCGCCCGATCACCACGCCCTTGCTGGAGAAGCCGAACCCGGATGGCACGCTGACGATCTTTGACAACTCGAACATCGTCGAAAGCTACCCCGGCATGGTCAGCCCGCTGACATACTCTTTCGCCGTCCACGTCTATTCCCGCGTCTATCGCGCCTTTGTCCGGCTTCTAGGCGTGCGCGAGGGCGTGATCGCCGAGAACGGTGCGGTCTTCGACAACATGCTGGGGCGGCGGGATGGGCGGGTCTATTACAACCTCGTCAACTGGTACCGCGCACTGGCGTTGCTGCCCGGGTTTGCGCTCAATCGATCGTATATGGAGACGATGATGGGCGTGGCCGAGCCAATGCCCGCCGAGGTCGTCGACAACATCGGGCCTCCACCTGCGAAGGGCTTGGCGAAACTGCGAGAATACGCAAGGCTTGTGCGGGTCGGGTTTGGGTTGCTGGTGTCGGCGATACGCCTGCCCGCCACGCGGCGGGGGTTTTACGCGCGGCTGAACGCGGCCTTGGACAGCGGTCTCGATTTGCAGGCGGCCGGGCCGACGGCGCTGGCGAACGAGTACCGGCGGATCGAAAGCGAGTTGCTGGACCGCTGGGACGCGCCGCTGGTCAACGACTTCCTTTGCATGATGGCCTTCGGTGCCTCGCGCAACATGCTGGAGAAGTGGTTGGGGCCGGACGGGCTGACGCTGCATAACGACGTGATGATTGGTCAGGGTGATATCGTCTCGGCCGAACCGGCGCAGCGGATCCTGAAGATGGGGGCGCTGGCACGTGAGGCGGGACTGAACCTGTCGTCCGGCGGCTTAAAGGCGATCCGGGGCCATGCGCCCTTGTCCGCGGAGTTTGATGGGTACCTGGCAAAGTTTAGCGACCGCTGCACCGAGGAATTGAAGCTGGAGAGCATTCCGCTGGCGGATGACCCGGCGCCGCTGATTTTTGCCATTGCCGCGAGTGCGGAGCGGCCGGTGACGCATACCGAACCGCCCGAGCCCGATTGGGACGAGTTGTTCGAAGGCCGTCCGATCCGGAAGCGGCTTGCGCGTTGGGTCATCGGCTGGACCAAAGCGCGGGTGCGCGATCGCGAAAACCTGCGGTTCGAACGCACGCGGGTTTTCGGCTATGCGCGGCAGGTGTTCCTGGCGCTTGGTCGCGAATTTGCGGCACGGGGCGCGATTGAAGACGCTCGCGACGTGTTCTTCCTGACCAAGGACGAGGTGCTGGGCGCGGTCGAAGGCTTTGCGCTTTCGCCTGATCTGAAGGGTCTGGTCGCGCTTCGGAAGGCGGACGACACCGCCTCCGCCGCGCGCCCCGACCCCGAAGAACGGATCGACTTGCGTGGCCCGGCGGCGCTGGTCGCGGCAGAGGCGCGCGCGAGCGCCGACGAAGAAACCGGCGCGGAACGGACGGGCACCGGCTGTTCCGCAGGCAAGGTGACGGCAAAGGCGCGCGTCGTGCGCGACCCGAAAACCGAAGCCTTGGAGCCCGGCGACATCCTTGTGGCGCGGCACACGGACCCGGGCTGGATCGCGGTGTTCTCGAACGCTTCGGCGATTGTGGTCGAGCGTGGCTCACTTCTTTCGCATTCGGCCATCGTCGCGCGCGAGTTGGGCATCCCGTGCGTCGTCGGTCTGAAACACGCGACGCAATGGATCGAGGATGGCGAACGGATCGAGGTCGACGGCAGCAGCGGCAAGGTGGTGAGGCTGGATGCAAAGCTCTGAAATCGCAGGAAAAGCGCGCTTCGACCACATCCGCTATGCCCAGCTTTGGGAAGACGCCGATGTGCTCTGCGCCGCTTTGGGTCCCTGCCCCGGCGGAACGCTGGTTTCGATCTGTTCGGCGGGCGACAACGCGCTGGCGATGCTGACGCTGGACCCCGCGCGCGTCGTCGTCGTTGACCTGTCACCTGCGCAGATCGCCTGCATGCGGCTCAGGATCGGCGCGTTTCAGGCGCTGGAGCATCCCGAGTTCCTGGAACTGATGGGATCGCGCCCCAGCACGCGGCGCGCCGATCTGCTGACGCGTGCGGTGGCAAGCACAGACGCAGATACGCAGGCCTTCTGGCAAGAGCTTGAACCGCTGGTCGTTGCTCATGGCGCAGGCGGCGCGGGCAGGTTCGAGCGGTATTTCCGCATCTTTCAGCGCTATCTGCTGCCGCTTGTGCATTCGCGCCGCACAATCGAGGACATCTTTGTCGGCCGCCCGGATGAAACCGCGCGTGCGGAGTTTCTGGACACGCGGTTCAACACATGGCGCTGGCGGCTGTTGTTGAAGGTGTTCTTTTCCAACTTCGTTATGGGACGGATGGGGCGTGACAAGGCGTTCTTCGACCATGTGGACGGCAGCCTGTCAGACCACGTGGCGCGGCGCATTCGGCACGCCGCCGTCACCTGCGATCCGTCCGAGAACCCCTATCTGCATTGGATCATGACAGCGACCCATGGCGAGGCTTTGCCCATGACCTGGCGCGCCGAGCACTATGGAACAATCAGGGACCGGTCGGACCGGCTGGACATTCGCCAGGACGCGCTGGAGGCGTTTGTCAGCACTGGGGAGAAAGCCGATGGGTTCAACCTGTCGGACATGTTCGAGTACATGTCGCCGGACGTGTTCGCGGACGTCTATGGCCAGATTTTGAGCGCGGCAAACCCTGGCGCAAGGTTGGTCTATTGGAACATGATGGCGCCGCGCCGCGTGCCCGAGACCCATGCCGACAAGGTCATGCGCCAACAAGAGCTGGAAGACGCCTTGAAAGCAACTGACAAGGCGTTCTTTTACTCGGACTTCGTGGTCGAGGAGGTGCGGTGAGCCCGGCCTTGCAGATCGGCATCGCGCTTGGATCGGTCGCTGTTCTGATCGGGCTGATGGCGCTGGTGCGGCGCATGGCCCGGTCGCTTGACTGGTCGGCCGAGGTACAGCGCAAACTCGTGCACATCGGCACGGGGCTTTATGCGCTGACGCTGCCCTGGCTGTTCCCGGATCGCTGGCCTGTGCTGATGCTTTTGGGCGTGACGATCGTGGTGATGCTGATCCTGCGCCTGCCGCGCTTTGCAGATGGCGGTGTTGGGGCGGCGTTGCATGGGGTCGAGCGACAGTCCTATGGCGATCTCTTGTTGGCGCTGGCTGTTGGCGTCGTCTTTCTGCTGGCGGATCAGCCGGTGCTGTACGTGCTTCCGCTGGCGATCCTCACACTGGCGGATGCCGCCGCGGCGCTTACAGGAAGCGCTTATGGGCGCAAGTTCTTTGCCGTCGAAGACGGGATGAAAAGCCTCGAAGGCTCGGTCGCGTTCTTCATGACCAGCTTCTGTCTGTCGATGATCTGCCTGCTGGTTCTGTCGGACACCCCAAGGATCAACGTCATCTACCTAGCCGCCATCGTCGCGGCCTTCGGAACGCTGGTCGAGGCCGACAGTTGGCGCGGGTTCGACAACTTTTTCCTGCCTATGGGGCTGATGCTTTTCCTGCAGGGGCACTTGTCTACGCCGCCGCTGGAGTTGTTCGGCATCATGGCGACCTTCCTGGCGGCGATCTGGATTGCGCTTTCCATTGGCCCCCGGCTGGGTGTTCCGGCGCATACGGCGCGTGTCTATGTCACCGCGGCGTTTCTGGTGCTGACTGTCGTCAATCCGGCCGATGCCGTCCTGCCGCTTCTGGCCTTTGCGACGCATCATATCGCCCAGCGCATAAACCCCGACGACGCGACCCACCCCGAGCTGGACTGTGTGGCGGCTGTGGCGTTGATGAGCATCTTCTGGCTGGTCCTTGGCCGTACAAGCGGGACGTTCAACCTCGAACTCTACGGGCTGACGGCGCTGGCGATGTGCATCGCTTTCGTGACGCTCAGTGCCCGCGACCAGCGAAGGTCCATCGCCCTTGGCGTGGTCGCGGCGGTGGGTGGCGCGGGGCTTTACACGGCGCTGATGGCGCCTGGTACGGCGAATGCCATTGTCATCGCTTTGCACTCGCTGATCATCGGTGCAGGTTTGGCGGTAATCGTGCCCGCGCTTAAGCCTGACTGGTTTGCCACCGCGCGGGCGCTGCGTGTGGCCGCTTTGGCGATGATCGTCCCGCTTGCGAATTTCGCGCTACAATACCCCGGACTGCGAGGAGCCTGACATGGAAACCTTCGAACGCGACGGCGCGAAGCTGACCCTTTATCGCGACGCTCCAGACTGGGAGGGGCCGACCATGGCGGTTGCCAAGTTGCGGTTCGAGAGTGTGGAAGCGGGCGCTGCGCTTTTGGCAGAGGTCGCCGAGCACGCCCGCGCACAAGGTGCCGCCGCCGTGATCGGACCGATGGAGGGCGATACCTGGCACAGCTACCGCGTGGTTGCGGAAAGCGATGGGAGGAAACCTTTCCTGATGGAGCCCACAAGCGGCGCGCATGATCTGGCGGCCTTCGAAGCAGTGGGGTTCGAGCGGATCGGCGGATATTTCTCGGCCTCTGTCCCACTGGCGGAAATCGCAAACGCCGCACCGCCAAAGGCGCGCGACGGGTTAACCATCACCGCTTGGGACGGGAGCAACCCCGAAGGCCTCTTCGCCCAGGTCCATGCCCTGTCGTGCGAGGCTTTTGCGGGTAACGCGTTTTACAAACCCATCGGGCTGGGCGACTTTCTGGCGATGTACATGCCTGTCGTGCCGATGCTGAAGCAGGAGTTGATCCTGTTCGCGCGGGATGACGCGGGTGCCTTGAAAGGGTTCCTTTTTGGCATTCCCAACTATGCCGAGGGACCCCAGCCGGAAAGTGCGATCCTGAAGACCTATGCCAGCCTGCAGAAGGGCGCGGGGCACATGTTGAGTGCGGAATTTTACAGGGCGGCGCATGGCGCTGGCTATAAAACTGCCATTCACGCGCTGATCCATGACGACAACCTGTCGGCGCTCAGGAGTGCTGCGAACGGGGCGGAAGTGTTTCGGCGCTATGCGCTTATGGGGCGTCGGCTTGGCTGAGATGCTGCTCGATGCCTTCGCTGCGGCGGTGGTGCGGCACGGGTCCCTGACGGCGATCGTCGAGGGAGATGGAACGCGCGTGAGTTTCGATGAACTCGCCGCTCGGGCCGAGGGCTTTGCGGCACTTTGGGCCGTGCGCGGTCTGGGACAAGGCGACCGGGTGCTCTTGGCCATGCCGATCGGCGCGGACCTCTATGCAGCCCTCGCCGCGATCTGGTCGCTTGGCGCGACGGCCGTCTTGCCCGAACCGGCGATGGGGTTGGCGGGCGTGCGCTATGCCTTGCAACTTGCCGACTGTCAGGGGCTGGTGGCCAGCGGGCCTTACGTTTGGCTCAAGCTCTTGCAGCCCCGGTTATGGTTCAAGCCGTTCTATCGGGCGCGGAGCGGGTCCGGGACGGTCCCGCGCGCACCGGTGGACGCCGAGGATATCGCGCTGGTTTCGTTCACCTCCGGATCGACGGGCGTGCCCAAGGCCATCCCCCGCAGTCACGGGTTCCTGCAGGCCCAGCGGCAGGCCGTTGCGCCCTTGCTGGAAAGCGAGACGCAGGAAGTTGATCTGGTCGCCTTCCCGGTCTTCGTGCTGATCAATCTAGCCGCGGGGCGATGCTCGGTCCTGCCAAACTGGAGCATGAGCCGTCTGGATCGGGTGACGCCGAAAGCGCTCTCGGAGTGGATTGGATCCCAGCAAGTGACGCGCGCACTGCTGCCCCCAGCGCTGGTGGACACGTTGGCGGGGGGCACCGTTCCCGCCTGCCTGCACACGGTCTTCACGGGCGGCGGGCCAGTCTTTCCCGACATGGTGGACCGGCTTTTGGCGGCACGCCCCGACTTGCGGGTCGTGACCGTATATGGCTCGACCGAGGCCGAGCCCATCGCCGAACTGGACATGGGCGACGTGAGCGAGGCTGACAGGATGGCCATGCAAAACGGAAAAGGTTTGTTGGCCGGTCCTCCCGTAAACGAGTTGGACCTGCGTATCGTGGACGGCGAGATCGTCGTTGCAGGGGATCACGTCAATCGGGGGTATCTCGACCCCGCCCGCGACGTCGAGACCAAGATCAAGGATGGCGACCGGGTCTGGCACCGCACCGGCGACGCCGGGCACCTGGATGAGGATGGTCGCGTGTGGTTGCTGGGGCGTCATGGAGCCGAGGTGGGCGGGCACTATCCTTTTGCCGTCGAAACCGCTGCCCGGGCCTGGCCGGGTGTCAGGCGTGCAGCACTTGTGGGCCATGATGGCGCGCCGGTTCTGGCTGTCGAGGGAGTAGAGGCCCACCTTGCGGACTGGCAGGCCAAGGCGGGCGCATTGGGCATCCCGGACGTGCGCCCCGTGCCGGAAATCCCGCTGGATCGGCGGCATCGATCCAAGGTTGATTACCCGAAGCTCAAGCGTATCCTGCAGATCGGCACTTGACCCGGCGGCGTGGCGCATCGCGCAAAACACCGGGTGCGTTTCCGAGAAAGCTGTGATTTACAACAGGAAAACATCGAACGTCATAGGGAGGTCGTCGATATGAACCCGAAACCCAAAGCCTTGTGCGCGCTTCTGGGCGCAGCCGCCACCGCCGTACTGGCCACCGGCGCGTTTGCGCAAGAAGTCACGCTGAAGCTGCACCACTTTCTGCCAGCCCAGGCCAATGTGCCGCGCCTAATCCTGGATGTCTGGGCCGACAAGGTCGAAGCCGCGTCCGAGGGCCGGATCAAGATCGACCGCTTCCCGGCCATGCAGTTGGGCGGCAGCCCGCCGGAATTGCTGGACCGTACGATCGACGGTGTGGACGACATCACGTGGACCGTGGTGGGCTATACACCCGGTCGTTTCCCCTCGACCGAGGTTTTTGAACTGCCCTTCATGGTCGAAGATGCTCGCGACGCATCCTGTGCTTACTGGACGATGTTCCAGGAAGGCATGGAAGACGGCGAGTTCGCAAATGCCAAGATCCTGGGCACCTGGGTGCACGGGCCAGGCATGTTCCACACGATGGACCCGGTCGAGACGCCCGCCGACTTGCAGGGCATGAAGATCCGGGGCGGTTCGCGGCTGGTCAATGACCTCCTGACAGCGGCGGGAGCGACGCCCGTGGGCATGCCGGTTCCCGCTGTGGCCGAGGCACTTTCAAAAGGTGTGATTGACGGCACGACGATCCCGTGGGAGGTCACGCCCGCCTTGAAGATCCCGGAACTGGTCGAGAACCACACCGAGTTCGAGGGCAACGCGCTTTACACGCTGACCTTCGTGCTGGCGATGAACAAGGCCAAGTACGATGCGCTGTCGGACAAAAACAAGGCCGTAATCGACGCCAACTCGGGCATGAACTTTTCGATCTTTGCAGGCGGCGTGATGCAGGATGCCGACGGTCCGGCGCGCGAGGTTGCCGTTGACAACGGTAACACCATCATCACTGTCTCCGACACCTCGGAGTGGCAGGCGCTAGCGGCGCCCGTCTATGACAACTGGATCGCCGATTTGGCTGGCAAGAACGTCGACGGTCAGGCGCTCATCGCACGCGCCGAGGGGTTGATGTCCGGTGAATGCAAGGGCGCCACGGCCGAGATGTGATCCGTTCCCACGGGCCCCGCATGGGTGAGCCCGTGGGAAGACTTCGGGGACCGGCATGCAGAGCTTTGTCGAACGGTTGGCGCGCCTGTTCGCGCTTTTGGGAGGCGCAACGCTGGCCTTCCTGATTATCCTGATCTGCGCCTCGGTGTTGGGGCGTTCACTGAACGGCGTGCTTCACTCTGATCTGCTGCAAGGCTGGGTGCCCGGCCTTGCAAACGCGCTTTTGGCCCTTGGGATCGGGCCGATCAACGGCGATTTCGAGATTGTCGAGGCCGGCATGGCCTTTGCCATCTTCGCCTTTCTGCCGATCTGCCAGTTGCACGGGGCCCATGCCTCGGTCGATATCTTCACCGCAAGGCTTCCGGAAGCCGTCACGCGCGTTCTGCAGTTGATTACCGACGTGGTGTTCGCCGCCGCGCTGATCGTACTGGCGTGGTATTTGGCCCTGGGTGGGCTTAGCAAGTACCGCTCGGGGCAGACGACCTTCCTGTTGGAATTCCCCGTCTGGTGGTCTTACGCGGCCAGCAATCTCGCCATGTGGGTGGCGGCCTTCGTCGGTGTCTATGTCGCCCTCGCCCGCGTGCAGGCGTTTTTTGCCGGTGAAGCTGGGGCGGGCCATTGAGCGACATTGCCATAGGCCTTCTGTCCTTCCCGGCCCTGCTGGCACTGATCTTTCTGCGTGTTCCCATCGGGCTGGCGATGTTTGTCGCGGGCCTTGTCGGCATTCTGGTGATGACAGGGGATACCACGGCGGCCTTCGGGCGGCTTCGGTCGGAAACTTATACGACGTTTTCGAATTACTCGCTGTCCATCGTGCCGATGTTCCTGCTGATGGGGCATTTCGCGACGTTGGGCGGCATGAGCACGGCGCTGTTCAAGGCCGCCGAAAGCTGGCTTGGGCACCGGAAAGGCGGGGTCGCTATGGCCTCGGTCGGGGCCTGCGCCGGTTTCGGCGCGATCTGCGGGTCTTCGCTGGCGACAGCGGCCACGATGAGCCGTGTCGCGTTGCCCGAGATGAAGCGTTATGGATATTCCGGCGGGTTTTCGACCGCAACGCTGGCCGCCGGCGGGACGCTGGGCATCCTGATCCCGCCATCGGTCGTGCTGGTGATCTATGCCATCCTGACCGAGCAGAACATCGCGAAGCTGTTCCTTGCGGCCTTCATCCCCGGCATCCTGGCCGCCATCGGCTATATGATCGCCATCTCGGTCTATGTTCGCATTCACAAAGACGCCTCGGGCGTGCGAGAGCGCGTGCCCTATGCCGCACGACTCAGGGCGCTGCTGGACGTCTGGCCGGTACTTCTGGTGTTCTTCTTGGTCGTGGGCGGCATCTATCTGGGCTGGTTCACGCCCACAGAGGGGGCCGCCGTGGGGGCGTTCGGCACCGGGCTGATCGCTTGGGCTGGCGGCGGGCTGACACGCGGGACCCTCGCCGAGAGCTTCATTGTCACCGCCAGGTCGACCGCGATGATCTTTTTCATCATCTTCGGCGCGGCGTACTATAACGGCTTTCTGGCCCTGACCCAGATGCCGCAGGAAGCCGCGATCTGGGTCAACGACAGCGGGCTGAGCCCCATTGCGATCATCGTCGTCATCCTTGTTTTCTACTTGATCCTCGGCTGTTTCATGGACAGCCTGTCGATGATCTTGCTGACGATCCCGATCTTCTGGCCCATCGTGCAAGAGCTCGATTTCACTTTCGTCACGCTCGCCGAATTGCAGGCCGCGCGGCTGGACGACCTGATCGCCAGCGGCAAAGAAATACCGGCGGCTGCGTTGTCAGAGGCGCAAGCTCTGTTGGCTGCCGGGCAGGAATTGCCGCGCGAGTTGACCCGCGAGCTTGGGCTAAGGGGCGCCAACACGGGCGCGTTCAATCGGATCAACATCGAACAGACAGCGATCTGGTTCGGGATTCTGGTGCTGATCGTGGTCGAGGTAGGGCTGATCACGCCGCCGGTTGGCATGAACCTCTTTGTTATCAACGCGATGGACCGCGAAACGCCGATGGTCGAGACCTATAAGGCCGTTCTGTACTTCGTCGCGACGGATCTGCTGCGCGTCGCGCTGTTGCTGGCGCTTCCGATCGTCACGCTTGTGCTGCTGCCGATCTGATCAAACGCCCACGTATCTCTCGGAAATCTCGGGCGTCAGGTCTGTCATGGGGCCGGACCAGACCGTCTTGCCGCGCGCGAGGATCACAGCCTTATCCGAGACCTGCGCCAGTTCCTTCACCGATTTGTCGATCAACAGGATCGCGACGCCGGTTTCTTCCTTCAGGCGGCGCACGGCGGCCCAGATTTCCTGCCGGACGATGGGGGCCAGTCCTTCGGTCGCCTCATCCAGGATCAGAAGGCGCGGGTTGGTCATCAGGGCACGCCCAATCGCCAGCATCTGTTGCTCGCCACCCGACAGCGAGGCCGCGCGTTGGGCCATGCGTTCAGCAAGGGCCGGGAAAAGCTGCGCGACGCTTTTAAGGGTCCACTCGCCGGGCCGCGCGGCAGCAATCAGGTTTTCGCGTACCGTCAGGTCGGCGAAGCAGCGCCGTCCCTCGGGCACCAGCCCCACGCCCATGCGCGCGACCTTGTGACTGGGGAGGCAGTGCAGATCGGCGCCATCGAGCGTCAAGCGGCCAGCCGACCGGATCAGGCGACAGATCGCCTTGACGGTAGTCGTCTTGCCCATGCCGTTCCGGCCCATCAACGCTGTCACTTCGCCTGTCGCAATCGTCAGATCGACCCCGAACAGCGCTTGGCTACTGCCATAGCGCGCGGTCAGGCCCTCGACACTCAGAAGGCTCATGCCGCGTCCCCCAGATAGGCATCGCGCACCTCTTTGCTGGCGCGGATCTGGTCGACGGTGCCCGTGGCGATGATCTTGCCATAGACCAGTACGCTGATCCGGTCGGCCAGCGCAAAGACCGCGTCCATGTCATGTTCAACCAGCAGAATGGGGGCTTCGTCGCGCAGGGATTCCAGAAACCCGGTCATGGTCTTGGAGCCATCTGCACCGAGGCCTGCCATCGGTTCGTCCATCACGAAGGCCTTGGGCGCAAGCGTCAGCGCCACGGCAACTTCCAACTGGCGGCGTTGGCCGTGGCTGAGGTCGGCACAGCGCATGTGCCGCTGGTCGGCAAGGCCCACCCGGTCCAAGGCCGCCTCGGCACGGTCGATCAGCGCGCGGGTTTTGAGTGCCGGGCGCCAGAACCGCCAGGCGCCTGCCTCGGCCCCGATCGCGCCAAGGACGGCGTTTTCGAGCACGCTGTCCTCCATGGCAAGCTCCGAAATCTGGAACGTCCGGCCCAGACCGGCCCGCGCGCGCTCTGCCGTGCCTTGGTGAGAAACATCGCGGCCGTTGAATGCGACGCGCCCGGCATCGGGACGCAACCCGCCGCAGATCTGTTTGATCAGCGTGGACTTGCCGGCACCGTTGGGACCGATGATGGCGTGGATCTCGCCCCGGCGAAGATCGATGGACACATCGTCGGTCGCCACCAGCGCGCCGAAGCGCTTGGTCAGGTTATGCGTGGCGAGGATCGGCTCAGACATGGGCACCCACCTTCCCTGTCAGAAGCCCGATGACACCGCCGCGCCCGAACAACACGATGCACAACAGGATGATGCCCAGATAGACGTGCCAGAACTCCGTCAACCCGCCCAGAAAGTGTTCGAGTGCCACGAAAATGCAGGCCCCGATGACCGGACCCATCAGCCGCCCGACGCCGCCGATGATGATGAGCACGATCAACTCGCCCGACAGCTGCCAACTGAACATGGTGGGCGAGACGAAGCGGTTGAGGTCGGCAAAGAGCGCGCCCGCCAGCCCCGTGATGGCGCCCGAGATGACGAAGGCCAAAAGCTTGAGCCGGGTCGGGTTCAACCCAACGGTTTCGACCCGTGCGGGTGTTTGCCGGGCCGCGTTCAGAGCCAGTCCGAAGGACGAGGCCTGCAAACGGGCCTTCAGGAACAGCGTGATGCAGAGGATCGTGAAACAGATGCCAAAGAACTGGATGGGGACCAGCGTGTTCAGCCCTGGAAAGCCGTTTCGCACATAGATCGACAGCCCGTCTTCACCGCCATATTGCGCCCAGGAGATCGCGAAATAGAAGAACATCTGCCCGAAGGCGAGCGTGATCATGATGAAATAGACACCGCTTGTCCGAAGCGACAGAAGCCCGATCAGAAAGGCAATCGCGGCGGACAACCCCATGGCGACCAGCCAGATGACCGGCATCGACTTGGTGCCTTCGGTTGTGAAGACCGCAAGGTCCAGCGTGGTGTAGGTCTGCGCGTGAAAGGCGAGGATGCCCATGGCATAGCCGCCGATCCCGAAGAAGACCGCGTGGCCAAAACTGACCAGCCCGCCGATGCCAAGGAGGATGTTCAGCCCGACGGCGGCGAGCGCCAGAATGGCGGCGCGCGTCGCGAGCGTGATCGTGAAGGGCTCGTCCACCACCAGCGCATAGAGCGGCACGGCCAGCAGTCCGGCAAGGACGATGGTGTTGACGAGGGGTTCGCTCAGCCTCATGCGCGCGCCCCGAAAAGCCCGGTTGGTCGCCAGATCAGGACCAGCCCCATAAGCACGTAGATGCCCATGGACGCAAGCGCCGAGCCGGTCTTTTGCGCAGCCCCGGTTTCCATGAAGAGCTTGAAGAACTCGGGCAGGAAGACGCCGCCAAGCGTATCGGTCAGCCCGACCAGAAGCGCGCCGATGAAGGCGCCGCGGATCGAACCGATGCCGCCGATGACGATGACGACGAAGGCGAGGATTAGCACTGGTTCGCCCATGCCGACTTGAACGGATTGGATAGCGCCCACCAGCGCGCCCGCCAGCCCGGCAAGCGCCGCACCAAGCGCGAAGACGAACGTGTAGAGCTTAGAGATATCCACACCGAGCGCTGCGATCATCTCTCGATCGTTCTCGCCCGCGCGGATCTGGATGCCGAGCCGCGTCCGCTCGATCAACGCCCAAAGCCCGATGGCGATCAGAAGGCCGATGCCAATGAGCGTCAGGCGATAGAGTGGGTATTGGATACCACCCGGCAGGGTGACGGGGCCCGAGAGGGCCTTTGGGATGTCCAGAAAGAGCGGAAAGGACCCGAAGATCCAGCGCGTGCCTTCGGAGAAGATCAGGATCAGCGCGAAAGTCGCCAGCACCTGATCCAAGTGCGGGGCGTTATAGATCCGTCTTATGACAACCAATTCGACCAGCGCGCCCGCAAGCGCCGCCGCCGCAAGTGCCGCGATCAGCCCCAGCAGGAAGGACCCCGTTGCTCCTGCCACCGCCGCGGCGGCGAAGGCACCCACCATATAGAGCGAGCCATGAGCCAAGTTGATCAGCCCCATCACACCGAAGATCAGCGTCAAACCTGCCGCCATCAGAAAGAGCATCACGCCGAATTGTAGGCCGTTCAGGATCTGTTCGATGACAAGGATCGTGCTCATTCGGCCAAGAGTATCCTGCGCGCAGCGCGAACAAGCGCGGCGTTGTCCGAGGCGCGCGCGCCATCTGGCAGGTGCAACGCGTCTTCCAACCCGATCCTTGTATCAAGGGAGCGTTCGGCAGCCATCGCGACCATGGGCCAGGCCGTGGCACCGTCGCCATGGAGCAGCACCGGCACACCTTCAGGCAGCAGATCGATGACAGCTTCTGCTTCGTCCACAGCGGCTTCGGGCGATGTGTCCGGCATCTCGACGAGGACACGCAGAACGGGCGGCGGACCCAGTTCGGCGAACCGGGTTGCATCTGACTGGGACCAGATACCCGCCTCGATACCGATCCCCTTTGCACGCATGATGTTCATTACTTCTGGCGCGTCTTCTTCTCCAAGATTGACCGACACGTAGTCGGGGCGTTCCGTCCAGCTTTCGAAGTGCGCGTGCCGTGCCCGTCCGCCTGGTGCAATCCAAGCGCCGGTTCCAATCCCGACAGGCACGCCCGGAACCGCTGCCCGCACGGCGCCGAGGCAAGCGGCCACATCCGCCGGGGCAAGGCTTTCTGCGCCTTCGGCATTGCGCGGATGGAAGTGCAATTCATCCGCATCCGCAGCGATCGCCTCAGCGGCGGACCGTGCGATGTCTTCAGGTGTGAAGGGCGCGGGATGCCCGCGCCCTCCGTTCAGGCAGGCCTGAAGCATCGCTTACATTTTGCACTCGGCCGCATAGGCGTCCGCGTGGTTTTCCAGCGCTGTGCCGATGATCTTGTTGGTGAAGATGTCACCTTCCTGGATCACCTCGCGGGCATAGATCGTCTGGATCGGATGGTGGTTGGGGCCAAAGGCGAAGTCCCCACGCGTGCTGTCGAAATTCGCGGCGCGAAGCGCGTCGCGGAATGCATCGGCATCCGATGGGTCGGCTGTTTCCAAGGCCGAGAGGATCAGGTTCGCCGTGTCAAACCCCTGGCTGGCATAGAGCGAGGGCAGACGGCCGTACTTGGCCTCGAAGGTCTCGACGAAGGCCGCGTTCGTCGGGTTGTCGATGTCCTTGTTCCACTGGCTTGTGTTGACGACGCCCAACGCCGCGCCGCCGACAGCCTGCAGGATGCCCTGGTCGAAGCTGAAGGCCGGTCCGACCACCGGCAAATCGATCCCGCTGTCGGCGTATTGCTTGAGGAAGGAAATCCCCATGCCGCCGGGCAGGAAGAAGAACACGCTGTCGGCGCCGCTTGCGCGGATCTGCGCGATCTCGGCGGCATAGTCCGTCTGGCCGAGCTTGGTGAAAACCTCACCCGCCAGATCGCCACCGTAAAAGCGCTTGTAGCCCGTCAGCGCGTCGACCCCGGCTGGGTAGTTCGGGGCCAGGATGAAGCTGTTCGTATAACCCGCGCCCTTGGCGTAGGAGCCCGCAGCCTCGTGCAGGTTGTCGTTCTGCCAGGCCACGTTGAAATAGTTCGGATGGCAGCCCTTTCCGGCAAGGGCAGAGGGTCCGGCGTTGGGCGACAGATAGAACACGCCCTGAGCGGTCGCAGCTGGCACGACGGCCATGGCGAGGTTCGACCAGATGATGCCGGTCATGATATCGACGCGTTCGGACTGGATCATCTTGTCCGAGAGTTGCACCGCGATATCGGGCTTGCGCTGATCGTCTTCGATCACGACCGTTATATCGTCGCGACCCGATTGTTCCATGGCCAGCATGAAGCCATCGCGCACGTCGATGCCAAGCCCGGCCCCGCCGCCGGAAAGCGTTGTGATCATACCGATCTTCACTTCGGCCGCGGCCGCCGTCGCGCACAAGGCCGAGGTCGCCACAGCCATCAAAAACGTTCTCATGAATTGTCTCCCTTCGTTGGTCACTGGCTCTCCGTCCAGCGTTCAGCTTCAAGATAAGGCGAACCGGGTCGGCAGCGAAACCGGATTATTTCAACTGCGGTCCCTTCCCGGAACGGCAAATTTCTGCTGCGGGGGGTTCCCTCTCTTGGCCCTGTTACGGTAATCATCTATCCCAGAACAGGGGCATTTTCCGCTTTGCGACTGTCGACGAACGGGCAGCGGGGCGAAAGCAGGCAGAGGCAATGGCATGACGGGACGGATCCTTTCTTCAATTTTGGCACTGACCATCGGGCTTGGCGTGCCGGCAATGGCACAAGACGAGTCAAATCGCGTTGCTGCGGAAACCGATTGGGCGGTTTTTCAGGGCGATGAACCCAAGGAGTGCTGGGCCGTGACCGCGCCCAAGGAAACCGTGAACACCCGCGACGGCAATGTCGTCTCGGTTCGCCGGGGCGATATCCTGTTGTTCGTCACCTACAGGCCCGACCAGGACATCGCGGGCGAAGTAAGCTTTACGGGTGGATATCCCTTCGCCGAAGGCTCGACCGCGACGTTGGAGATCGCGGGCAGCAAGTTCGAACTTTTCACCAAGGGCGAATACGCCTGGCCAGCCACGCCGAGCGAGGATCAGAAGATCGTCACAGCCTTGAAACGGGGCGCGGATGCTGTGGTCACGGCGCGATCGTCGCGCGGGACGCAAACCAAGGACACGTTCTCGCTTCTCGGGGCAACCTCGATGATCGAAGAGGCCGAGCGGCTCTGCGACGGGTGACAGACAGGGGCTCTGCCCCTCGCGCGCGCCGCGCGCTCACCCCGGGATATTTCTGAACAGGCGAAGGACAATTTGAACCAAATTGTCGGCATCCGATTTTCTTTGGCAAACCGAGGAAGATCGCCTATATCCGGCGTCTGATCCGAAAAGATGATGGTTCATGCCAGCTGACGCGCCGATAACCCAGGACGTTTTGACGATCCCTCGCAAGGATGTGCCCGGCGACGGGCGCATGAACCTTGTCGGCCTGACGCGTGACGGGCTGCGCGCCGCCTTGATCGAGGCGGGCACGCCCGAAAAGCAGGCGAAGATGCGGGTGAACCAGATTTGGCAGTGGATGTACCACTGGGGCGTCCGGGACTTCGCCGCCATGACCAACCTGTCGAAGGACTATCGGGCCCTGCTGGACCGGACCTTCGTGATCGCGATGCCGGAGGTCGTCAGCCGACAGATCAGTGACGACGGCACGCGGAAATACCTGGTGCGGATCGCGGGCGGACACGAGGTGGAAACGGTTTATATCCCCGAAGAGGACCGCGGCACGCTTTGTATTTCGTCTCAGGTCGGCTGCACGCTGACCTGTTCGTTCTGTCACACTGGCACCCAGAAGCTGGTGCGGAACCTGACACCGGCCGAGATCGTCGGCCAGATCATGGTTGCGCGCGATGATCTGGGCGTGTGGCCGGAGCCCGGCGTCGGTTCGGGCGAAACCGGGCCACGGCTTTTGTCGAACATCGTTCTGATGGGAATGGGAGAGCCGCTTTACAACTTCGAGGCCGTCCGCGACGCAATGAAGATCGCGATGGACGGGGAAGGTATCGCGCTTTCGCGTCGGCGTATCACGCTTTCGACCAGCGGCGTCGTGCCCGAGATCGCGCGGACGGCGGAAGAGATCGGCTGCATGCTGGCCGTCAGCTTTCATGCGACGACCGACGAGGTACGCGACAAGCTGGTGCCAATCAACAAGCGCTGGCCGATTGCCGAATTGCTGGACGCGCTGCGGGACTATCCCAAGGCCTCGAACTCGGAGCGGATTACCTTCGAATATGTCATGCTGAAGGGTGTCAACGACAGTGATGAAGACGCACGCCGTCTGATCCAACTGATCAAGGGCATTCCCGCGAAGATTAACCTGATCCCCTTCAACGAGTGGCCGGGCGCGCCCTATGAGCGGTCCGATTGGTCGCGCATCAAGGCTTTCGCCGACATCATCTATAAGGCGGGCTATGCCTCGCCCATCCGGACGCCACGCGGGGAAGATATCATGGCCGCCTGCGGGCAATTGAAGTCCGCGACCGAGCGCGCAAGGAAATCGCGCGCTCAGATCCAGGCGGAAGCCGGACTGTAACTTAGCCCGTACGCATTTCCCCAACCCTTTCAGGATACTGCGCGGACCAGGCGCGCGCCCAGTTGATTGCATCTTCGACGCGCATCGGTCGCGCCACGTGAAACCCCTGAAAAACGGTACATCCCAGCCTGCGCGCGATATTCATCTGCTCTTCGGTTTCTATCCCCTCGGCCACGACTTCCAGACCAAGTTCTTCGGAGAGACCGATCAGGGCCTTTACAATGCACAGCGATGTTTCGTCCCCGGCCACAGCCGAGGTCAGTTTGCGGTCGACCTTGATGCCCTGCACATCAAGGCCCGCGAGATGTGCAAGCCCGGCGTGCCCCATACCGAAATCGTCAAGGAATATCCGGAAACCCGCCTGCCTAAGGCGTTGGATCTGCAGGAAACAGGGCGCTTCCTGCGCGGTCGGAAGAGCCGTGGTTTCAAGGAACTCGATGGCTACGCGACTGGCGTCCAAATTGCCCGTATGCGCTTCCCAGATGAGCAGATCTGCAATGTTGTGATCGACCAGCGCCGTCGATGTCAGGTTGATCGACAACCCAGCATGACCCAGCCCACGTCTATCGAAATGCTGCAGAAATCGCCCGGCGGATTTGACCACATACTGATCCAAGAGGGCGTTGAGCCCCAGGTTGGCGAGCGTGCCAAGAAAAGCATCCGGTGCGATCATGGTCCCATCGGCACGATACCAACGGGCAAGCATTTCGAACTTCAGGAATGTTTGATCCTCGACATCGATGATGGGTTGAAGATGAAAGGCAATCTCTTCCCGCTTGAGCGCCTCGGCCACCGATAGACGCAAGGACTGATCCCGAAGATACCAATCGTGCATTTCTGCGTCATAGACGGCGATGTCGGTATCCGGCCTTTCCTTGGCCTTGTAGAGCGCAACATCGGCCCGGTTCAGAAGATCATCGGTCGACGCCACGTCAGGCGTGCGAAGCGCCATCCCAACAGATACCGAGGCTCTCAGTGCCCCGGATTGCCAGACCGTAGGTTCTGCGAAGGCACGGGTTATTTCTTTCGCGGCAATCAACGCATCGTCCAGCAGCCAGTAGTTCGGTGCAACGACCGCGAACTCGTCACCGCCCATGCGCGCGCACAGCCAAGAGGCTTCCGCGTGACGCGACAGGACGTCGGCGAATTTTCTGAGGATCGCGTCACCCGCCCCATGCCCGTGCCGGTCGTTGATGTCCTTGAACCCATTCATGTCCATGATCATGACGACAAAGGGAGCGCTTCCCTTCATCAAATCATTGATTTTTTCCTGCAAGCACATCCGATTGGCCAAGCCGGTCAATGCGTCCTTCTTCGCCTGCTCGGCAAGCTGTTCCTTGGCCGCCAAAAGGGCCTCTTCCCGGGCTATGCGTTCGGAGATGTCACGCCCGACCAGCAACACGCGGTGGTCGTCGGTCCCCCAAGGCAGCGCGGCATGGCTGAATTCATGCATGAACTCGGTTCCATCGCCGCGAATGTTCCGGAATTGCGTCAGCTTGCCAAAACGCTCTTCATTCGGACAAAAGCGAAAGGACTTCACCTCTTCTTCGGGCAGTTGCGCATCCGGCGGGAGCGCAAATTTCAATGGGTAGTGACCGATGATCTGATCCATCGGGCGCCCCATGATACGGCTGTAAGCCGGGTTGGCCCAAACGATCTTCGAGTCCATTTCCATCAGTACAAGCCCGTCGCTTGCCCCTTCGGCGACGGCCCGGAAGAGATCGCGATCCTTGCGAAGCCTGCTGATGTCTAATTCCCGTCGCGCGACAAATGCCGCGGCAAGCACGGCAATTACACACAGGACCCAGATTGGCACGAACACGGAAGCGGACACCCGACTGACTGATCAGGTGTTTACTACGGTAGGTCAGCAAAGATTTCCTTTACGGGATCACAGGTGATCGCGGCGGGAGTGCGGCAGATGCCAATTTTCCATGATCTCCAGCGCTTCTTCTGCCGTTTCAACGAAACGGAATAGATCCAGGTCTTCTGGCGAGATCGTGCCGGCATCGGCAAGTGCATCCCAATTCACGATAGTCTGCCAGAAGTCCTTGCCAAACAGCAAGAAGGGCACCCGCGCCATACGCCCGGTCTGGATCAGCGTCAGCGACTCGAAAAGCTCATCCAGCGTTCCGAACCCACCCGGGAACACCGCAATCGCCGAGGCCCGCATCAGGAAATGCATCTTGCGGATCGCAAAGTAGTGAAAATTGAACGAAAGATCCGGTGTCACAAAGGCGTTTGGCGCCTGTTCATGCGGCAGGACGATGTTCAGGCCAATGGACACGCCATCGGCCTCTTCGGCTCCGCGATTGCCCGCCTCCATGACACCCGGTCCGCCGCCCGTGACAATCACGTTTTCGCGGTGGCCGTTTTCGTCCAGAACGGAGCGCGCCGTGACAAGCTGCGCGAAGCGGCGTGCCTCTTCGTAAAATCGGCTGAGGTCGGCTAGTGTTTCGGTCCGCGCCGTGGCCTTGTTTTCGACGCTGGGAATGCGGGCACCACCGAAAAGCACGACGGTCGAGGCGATGCCATACTCCATCATCAGCATCTCGGGCTTCAGAAGCTCCAATTGAAGCCGAACGGGCCGAAGTTCGTCGCGGCAAAGAAAGTCGGGATCAGCGAAAGCCAAACGGTAGGCAGGCGCACGGGTCTGAGGTGTATCGGGCGTGACGCGCGCCGTTTCGATATCCTGATGGGCGTCGCGAAATACGCGACTTTGCTCATCATTCATGCTCGGTCTCCTTCGGTTTTCGCTGGCCAGTGCATGGCAGGTGTGTCGGGACCGTGCAATGTCAATCCGTCTCTCCATCGGGCCGCCGCAACGCCTTCACCGCGCTCCGCCGCCGCTTTGCCTCGAGCCGCCTGCGTTTCTCGGCCAAGGGGACTTTCGTTTTGTGCCGCGGTTTCGGTCGGACGCTTGCCCGGCGGATCAGTTCGGCCAGCCTGTCGCGGGCGATCTGGCGATTGCGCGCCTGACTGCGCTCCTCGGACACTTGAATGATGACGGCACCGTCCCGCGTCCAGCGACGCCCCGCGATACGCTGCAGCCGCCGCTTTACGGCGTCGGACAGATTGGGCGACCGCGCGGCTTCGAAGCGAAGCTTGACGGCCGACGCGACCTTGTTGACATTCTGCCCGCCCGGACCGCTTGCGCGCACGAACTGCTCGGTCAGTTCCCACTCTTCGATTTCTATGTCGGCCGTGATCCGCATTGGCACAATACCTGACCGTCCCACCTTTGATTGGCAACTGCCCCGGGCGAGTTTACGTGGACTTAAGCCATTCCGCTTAACACCCGTCGGCAACCTGACGAGGGCCCAATGGCACAGAGACTGATACTCGGTTTGATCGCCGCCTTGTTCGTGTCGCTCACCTTTGGCGGCTCACTCGCTGCCGCACCTGCCGATACAGCGTTCGAAAACGCTTCCAAGATCAACATTGCGGATCGCCAACGGATGCTGAGCCAGCGCATTGCGCAGGCCGCCTGCTTTGCAGCCCTTGGCGTCGATGTCGCGGCGCATATGGCTATGGCGCAGAAGGCACATTCTGAATTCGATACAGGATTGAAGGCCTTGCGGCACGGAAGTACGGATTTGGGCATTTCCGGCGAAACCAACGCCGACATCCTTGCGGCGCTGGACGATGTCGAACTGCCTTGGAAAGACTTCGGTAGCGCAGTCGCTTCAACCTTTCTGGCGGACGACTTCGAGCTTTGGGTTCTGGGCGCGATCAACGCGAACCGATTGGAATTGCTTCAGGAAATGAACGAAGCGGTCACCAAATTCGTTCAGGCCTATTCCAATGCCGGTATAGCTAAGACACGGGCGGAAACCATCATTGTCGCTGGTCGGCAACGGATGCTGACACAAAAGGCGGCCGCCGAATTCTGCCTGGTCATTCAAGGCGAAGCAGGGGCTCAGAACCGCGCGTTGCTACGTGACACGGTCGACCTTTTTGACACGTCGCTGTCGTCCTTGATGGCCGGAAACGACGGGATGGTTCCGCCCCGTCGCCAAATTTCCGCGCAATTGAAGACCGTGGAGAACCTTTGGTCCCCTTTGGCGGCCATCTATTATCGGATCGCCGATGGCGCCTTGCCGACGAAGGCGGAAATCGACCTTGTCGCCAAGCAGACCGAGCTTTTGCTGGCCGAGACGAACCGAGCCGTTGGCATGTATTGACACACAGAGGAAACAGCTTGCCGAGGCGATAGGTCGGCAGATAGGCTGATGTCCAGGGAAGCGACATTGGGTTCGCTGGTGCGGCATGGAACACCCAGCCAACTCGACCGTGATGGTTCTGGAAGACGAGCCGATCATCCAAATGTCCCTGGTTTCCGCATTTGAAGAACTTGGATTGACCGACGTTCACGCTTTTTCGACTTCTGAGGACGCGCTGGAGCATCTGGCCACCGAAACGCCTGCTTTTGCCCTGTTGGACCATCGCCTGGCGCGCGGCGAAACAAGCGACGCCGTAGGGCGCAGGCTAAGCGAAATGGGCGTGCCTTTCGCCATGTCGAGCGGTTTGGGCGAGTTGTTGGACGCCTCTGCCGCCCTAGCCAAGGCCCCGGTGCTAGATAAGCCAGTCAAAGCGCAAGATTTGCGCAACCATCTGATTTCTATCGGAGTTTTGTGAGTGCTTCGCTGTCATTCAACGAGCGCCGCCAAGGCGGCTATGCTGGGCGGCTTTTCCAGGAAGCCCGAAATCGCGGCATGGTGCATCGCACGCGCACGATCACCGGGGTCGATCGAGCTTGAGAGCACGAAAAGCCGCGTATCCGCTTTGAGTTCCGCATAGAGATCCCTGTAGGCGTCCGCGAACTCGAACCCGTCCATGCGCGGCATGGAGATATCGACGAATATCAGGTTCAGCTTGGGACGATCCGGTGACCGCAGATAGGCCAGCGCGTCCTCGGCATAGGAAAACTCGAAAATTTGGCAATCCGGATAGGCATCGCGCAGCATGTGGCCCAAGAAAAAACGGTCTTCCTGCCGGTCTTCGATGACCGCAACGGCAAACGGCATCGTGTCAGTCACCCTCTGAGATCAGGGTAACGACGAAAGCCGAACCGCCGTCGATCCCATCCTCGATCTTGATCGATCCGCCGTGCAATTCGATGATCCGCTCGCAAAGGGCCAGCCCGATCCCTTCGCCCGAAAACTCTTCATCCGTATGCAGTCGACTGAACAGGTCAAAGACCTTTTGGCGATGCTTCGGCTCGATGCCGATTCCATTGTCCGAGATGCGTATCGCAACCTTACCTTTCGCGGCATCCACCTGTTCAATGACAATGCAGGGCGGGACATCTTTGCGCCGATATTTGACGGCATTGCTCAAGATATTCTGAACCACTTGTTCGATCAGGCTGGGCGCACCCGATGCAACCGGCAAATCACCGATTTCTATCTTGGCCCCGGCTTTCGAAATCGAGCTTTCCAGGTCCGCAACGCAGTTCTCTACAATTTCGCGCATGTCCAGCGGCTCTAACTCCAGCCCGTCCTCCTGCAGCCGCGAATATGCCAGAACACCCTTGATCCGTGCCCTGAGGCGCGCCGTCGAGTTCTGCAGATAGTCCTTCACCGCACCAAGTTCGGCATCGTCTTCGATTTCCGGCAGTTTCTTCAAGAGCATCGCGACCGAGCTTTCGATCGTGATCACCGGCTGCAAAAGGTCATGGGCCGCGATGAAGGCAAAGCGCTTCGCCTCTTCGGCACGGCGCTTGACCTCGTCGTCCCGCACGGCCTCTTCGCGCTCTTTCAGGTGGGTGATGTCAAGGTGCACGCCCATCATCCGCACCGGCTGCCAATCGTCCCTCCACTCTACGACCCGACCGCGGCACAGGACCCAGACGATCGAGCCGTCCTTATGATGGTAGCGCACCTCGTTGTCGTAGGGTACGGCGCCCTTGGATTTTACATGCTCTTCGAAGTTGCGCATCACCCCGGCCAGATCCTCGCTGTGGATCAGGTCCTGCCACGCATCCGGCGTGTCCTCGATCTCGTCCTCGCGATACCCGAACATCTCCTTGAAGCGCGGGCTCATGTACTCGGTGTGTTCGGGAATGTTCCAGTCCCAATAGCCGGCAGCTTCACTTTCCAAGAGACCTTCAAGACGATCACGCTGATTGCGGACTTCTTCCTGCAAGAGTTTGGTTTCGGTGATATCCATCAGGCTGACCACAACACCTTGCGGCGCGCCCATGACATCGCGGTAGGATCGGATGCGAGCAAAGACCCACCCGCCATCGCGTCTGCGCAACTCCCGGCTATAGTCCGAGCCCGTGTCGAGCGTCAGTCGCAGATCGTCCGACAGCCGGGCAATCGAGTCCGGGTCAAGCGAGAACGAGAAATTGTCGATCGGTCGCCCGATGTCCCCTGGTTCCAGGTTGACATAGGCTTGAATGCCTTCGCTGTAGCGCCGGATGCGCATATCCTCGCCAAGTACAATGATGCCCACTTCGGCCGTTGCCAGCAGGTTGTTGATGTCGGCGGTCGCTGCCTCGAGTTCTGCAATCTTCTCGATGTTCTCGGCGTTGACCGTATGCAGCTCTTCGTTGATGCTTTGGGTTTCTTCGTTGTTCGCCTGGAGTTCTTCGTTCGAGGCAATTAATTCCTCGTTCGTCGTCTGAAGCTCTTCGTTGGACGCGCCCAGGTCTTCAGCTGTTGCGCTCAGCATGTCCTGAAGCGACTCGATCTCGCTT
>JAAUYH010232570.1_pt1 | contig 30763 bp, 27 predicted proteins | sample 7278061 | NCBI WGS metagenome assembly JAAUYH01 (sample SAMN14350203, study PRJNA611818) | marine sediment metagenome | isolation source: surface marine sediment (0.6m) | place: French Polynesia: Moorea | collected 2018-08 | reverse complement strand
GATGAAGAATTGCGAACTCTTAAAGAGTATGCAGCCAATAAGCAGATATCTCCGGCAGAAGTGCTACGGGACTGCATCAAGGAACTTCAAAAAAAGCCGTCCTAGAAGGACTGGGTTTCAGACCCCGATTTTTGGTGATTGATCGCATTAATTTTGATGGTAAAAATAATAACTTATGGGTCATGCATCCTTGCCTGACTACTACTGCACAGGCAGGATGCCTATGCCACAACCCCTAAAAATTAATAGGACAAAGCATTAGTAGTCCACCACATTAGTTACGAGGGGTCACAGATCCCCGACTTCTTTAAGAAGTCGGGGATCGCTCACACCCGCGACTTGTCAAAATTAATGTGGTTGAGTATTAGTAGTCCACCACACCAACTTTGCGGGGTAAAGGCAGAGAGGGGGAAGAGGGGGAAGAGGGGGGAGAGGGGAGAGAAAAAACTTTGTTTTTTCCTTATTAACCCCGCATAGTTTACTTGGTGGAGTACTAGTATAAACCTAATGAGAAATGACCAATGACAAATGACTAATCAAATTCAAATCGCTGTCATCGGAATTGGGCGTTGGGGTGTGAATTTGCTGCGAAATTTTTTAACACAGCCCCAAGCCAGGGTAGTAGCAGTTGTAGACAAAAATCCAGAACGATTGGCAAATGTTAAACAGCAATTTAACTTAGATGAAAATGTATTATTAACAACTGACTGGCAAACTGTGAAACAATTGACACAGTTAACAGCAGTAGTAGTTGCTACTCCTGCATCCAGTCATTACTCTTTAATTAAAGATGCTCTCAAGCAGGGATACCATGTTTTAGCGGAAAAACCTTTGACTTTAGATTCGGGAGAATGTCAGGAACTTTGTCAGCTAGCAGAGCATGAAAATAGACTGTTGATGGTTGACCATACCTATTTATTTCACCCAGCGGTGGAACGGGGACAAGCTGTAGTCAAAGCTGGGAAGTTAGGGGATTTGCGCTATGGCTATGCCAGCCGTACAAATTTAGGTCCGGTAAGGCAAGATGTGGATGCTCTGTGGGACTTAGCCATTCATGATATCGCCATATTTAATCACTGGTTGGGTGAGATACCAGTCAGCGTGCAAGCAACGGGTAGGATGTGGTTGCAAGAAGGACTTGCTGATTTGATATGGGTAACCTTAACCTATCCCAGTGGTTTTCAAGCATATATTCACCTGTGCTGGTTGAATCCAGATAAACAGCGACGCTTGGTAGTGGCAGGAAGCCGTGGGAGTTTGATTTTTGATGAAATGTTACCTGATGCCCCTTTAAGCCTCCTTCACGGCGAACTTGAACGGCAAGGAACTCACTTTATACCCATTAATCATCAGCGGGAAATATTAGAGATAGAAACCGCAGAACCATTGCAGCGGGTTTGCGATCGCTTCCTTAACTGCGTTATTCACAATACTCCCCCGGTAGTTTCATCGGGTTGGGTAGGTATGGAGTTAGTGGAAATTTTGGCTGCACTCACAGCATCTATGCAAGCAGAAGGTAAACCGATTAGAGTTCTTAGGTGAAGTTGGGAATAGGGAATAGGGAATAGGGAATAGGGAATAGGGAATAGGGAATAGGAAATACCAATTTCAAAAAATACTACTGCACAGCAATTATCTGAATCTGTTGCCTGTTGCCTTTCCTAAGGGAATAGGGAAACACTAATCGCTCTACCATTTACTGTTTGCGGAAATCATAATAAATCTGGCTCCATGTGACACTTATTAAAGTGACAAAGTAACAAATTCGTCCCTTCAAAAGTCTATTTAACTTAACAACTTGCACCATTCTCAAGATGAGCCAAAAGTCTCTATGTTCTGGTTACCAGCGTGACGCTGGTAACTAGGGGAGTTGAGGTTCTGCCTCCTGGTTATCGCAACTGGTACAAGTTATTAACCCAAGTTGTAAATTTTATATTCAAATATTAGGGGTAGACTCGATAATGATTCTCTTTTTTTTATTGTTAGGGGTGGTTGGACCAGCACTAGCTGCCATTCCTGTCCGTCGTTCTGTTACACTTTGGCAACATTGGAGTCTGGTTACAATTTGCATTCTCTTCGGTATTTCACCATTGCTGCTGACTTTTGGAGGACTCCATTTGGCAGAGTTGTTTGGCTGTCAATCCCTAGTGTTCCAATTTACTTGTCCGCAACAGCCAAGGTTAGGGACTATTATCTCGTTGATGGTTGTTGCCCACTGGTTTGCAATGTTCACAATCCCCTCCGCATTGGTGGGTACTGTAGCATTGCTGATTACATTAATACAGCGTTTTAAAAAGTCAGAACATGAGATTTCCCCTAGAACAAGAAGCAGGTTTAACAGAAGTAGACACCATAAGGTAATTGCAGGGGTTTGTGCAGCTATTGCTCAACGGCTTGGGATTTCACTTCTGGGTGTACGGATTGCAACAGTGGCACTTTCGATTGTTATTACCTACCTTGTAGTGCCGCTTTACTTATTTTTATGGTTAGCATTTCTGTTGTCGTGCTACACAAAACTCGACTAAACTTCTGCAAATCTAGTCATGCTCTCCCACAGAGAATACTTAAGGGTTAATAAACGGCTAGAAACTCCCTCAACAATCCTACTTACAATCTTTGGTATTAATCAAAGGATTAGCACAATTGAGTAATTGCTTGAGTGTTTGAGATGCTGTTACTTGCTGCCGCACATGAGCATCGATAAATAAACTAATAATTTCTGCCATGAAAGCGCGAATAGCATCTTCTGGCTGAGTAGCAGGGAAATCGAGAAAAGGTCTACCAGTAGTAGGATCAAAGGGGTAGACAATAGAAAAGTGATTAGCTCCTTCTAGCAATACTAGATAGGAGTCTCCTCTTGCGGAGGTAATTCCCTCGTAGAATGTACGCATAACTGAAGTACTGGCATCCTTAGCGCTGATGCCATAACGAAAATTACTGTTAGCAATCACACCATCACGAGTACCTCCCATGATTAGGATAGGCAGAGAAGAAGGTAGGGGCAAAATAGTGCCTGGAGGGTATCCCATTTGGATGAATGCAGCGCTATGTACAGCGTAACCGAAGCCTGCTACAACTTGGGGGAAAAAGCTTTGATCTAGGTTTTCCAATACTACCCTGCCACCAGCAGAATGTCCCCCCAAAATCACTTTTTCTAAGTCCAGCATTCCTGCTAATATTCCTTCTTGCTGCAAACACTGAAGTTCAGCCAGTATTGCTGGTAGTGCAGTAGTGGTGGGTGCGGTGCCATATTTAGCAGGTGTCCACATAGTTATATCCATCCCAGGTGTCAGTGCAACGATACCTGGTAAATTTTCCCCCACCCAGTTAAATGTAACTATTACCAGCCCTCGTTCAGCTAGCTTAATTGCTAACCATTGGTAAATTTGGGCATCGCAATTCACACCAGAAAAAAAAACTACCACAGGAAAGGGAGCCTGTTGTGAATCTGCGGGCACGATACCCATATCTTTTTCCGAGTAACTACCTGACATCTGCCCAGGATAAGTTATTTTAAGGTGAATAGTATTGTAGGGCGATTGGACATTATCGACTTTGACAGCTCGATAGAAAGCGCGAATCATTTGATTATTTTGCATTATTCCGATTACATAACCAATCTGTCTGTTTTTTGACCGAAAATAATGGGATACAAGCCCCGTGCTAGAAGCACGGCTTTTCTTGATTATTAATATACTCTTTTAAAACTTCTAACGGCGCACCACCAACAGAAATAGCGAAATAGCTAGGACTCCACAATGATTGTTTGTGGGGTTTTTTAAATCCAGCTTGTCCGTAACGACGACTAGATACTCCTTTTAACGCATTAACTATTTGAGAAACGGATAGTTTAGGCGGGTATTCAATCAGTGAGTGAACGTGATTTCCTTCCCCGTTAAACTCTAGTATTTGAAAATCCATCTTTTTTGCAACTTCTACAAAGGTTTTTTCAATTAAATCTAAACTTTTAGCCGTAAATACAGACCTACGATATTTAGTTATACAGACCAAGTGAATCTTCAAGTCTGTAACGCTATGCCTTTCTCTCCGGAACTGGGTTGTCATTTATTGCAGACCAATATATAATACATATACAGACCAATTATATCATTAGTCATGAAAGCCAGGTATCAATTCCGTTTCTACCCAACAGACCAACAGCAAAAGCTTTTAGCTCAGTTGTTTGGCTGTGTGCGTGTAGTTTGGAACGACGCACTGGCTATCTGCAAGAAGTCCGAGAAGCTACCAAGTAACAAGGACTTGCAAAAGTTGGTAATTACGCAAGCTAAAAAGACCGATGAACGTTTATGGTTGTCTGATGTTTCTAATATCCCGTTGCAACAATCTGTTGCTGATTTAGGAGTTGCCTACAAAAACTTTTTTGATTCTCTAAAAGGAAAGCGGAAAGGTAAGAAAGTCGGTAGTCCTAAATTCAAGAAAAAGACTAATCAGCAATCAGCGCGATTTAGAATTGGTGGATTCTCAATTAAAGGAGACGAAGTATACCTAGCCAAAATTGGTAATGTTAAACCTATTTGGTCGAGAGAATTACCGTCTGCACCAAGTTCGGTAACGGTGATTAAGGATTGTGCTAATCGCTATTTTCTTAGTTTTGTAGTGGAAGTTGAACCAGTTAGTATTGATGCTAAAAACCAAAGCGTCGGTATTGATTTGGGAATTAAAACTTTTGCTGTGATGAGTAATGGTGAAAAAGCCGAAAGCCCTGATTATTCAAAACTAGATCGAAAAATACGCAAACTTCAGAAAAAATTAGCACGTCAACTCAAAGACTCAAAACGTAGGAATATAACTCGGATTAGAATTGCAAAACTGCATAATAAAATTGCGGACACCCGCAAAGATTTTCTACACAAACTATCAACCAAAATTGTTAACGAAAATCAAGTTATCGTTTTGGAAGATTTGAACATCTCTGGCATGGTTAAAAACCGCAAGCTTGCCAGGTCAATTAGCCTGCAAGGATGGAGAGAATTTAGAACTTTTTGCGAAGCTAAATCTGAGAAATTAAATCGAGATTTTCGAGTAATAAACCGATGGGAACCGACTAGTCAAGTTTGTTCTGAGTGCGGTTATAAATGGGGTAAGCTCGATTTATCAATTCGTTCGGTTCTTTGTTTGAACTGCAATACAGAACACGATAGAGACGAGAACGCAAGTAAAAATATAGAAAAAGTCGGGATAGGGCATTGCCACGACTCTAAACGGACACGGAGACAGTGTAAGACTACTATCGCCAGTGGCGACGCTGCGCGAACGGTAGCGACAGTCAGCGATGTGTCAAGAATCACCGCTCCTTTAGGACGGTGAGTATGTCAAATTATATTGTCGTAAAACAAGTAACTATGAGCGGAATTTTCGGTATTTACCATCGAGACGGCCGATTTATAAAGCGTGAAAATTTAATTCAGATGTCAAACACCCTAGAACATAGGGGAACTGATGGGTCGGGTTTATGGTGTGATGGTTCAGTAGGTTTGGGTGATCGGTTACTGTGGTCTACTCCTGAGTCTATATTGGAGCAGCAGCCACTGGTGGAGCAATCGGGGGATTATGTAATTACCGCCGATACCCGACTCGATAACCGAGAGGAACTGTTTTCACTGCTGAATCTCCAGGAAACATCTAGCACAACTCTATGGGATAGCCAACTAATTCTAGCGGCTTACAAAAAATGGGGGCAACATTGTCCGCAGTATCTGTTGGGAGACTTTGCTTTTGCCATTTGGGATAGACGAAAGCAGCAATTATTTTGTGCGAGAGATCACTTTGGAGTTAAACCTTTTTACTACTTCCGTTCGGCTCGAACTTTCGCCTGGGCTACGGAAATTAAAGCTATCCTCTGCCTACCAGAAGTGTCACCTCGTCTTAACGAAGTCAAAGTTGCTGACTACTTGATTTCTTTTTTTGAGGACAAAGCAATCACTTTCTATCAAGATATTTTGCGGTTACCCCCAGCCCATTCTCTGATTGTCAATCCTACTGAGATTCGATTAAATAAATACTGGTTTCTGGATCCCAACAGTGAACTGCGGCTCAAATCAGATCGGGATTATGCGGAAGCTTTTAGGGAACATTTCTCTACAGCGGTAAACTGCCGTTTGCGGAGTGCCTTCCCCATTGGTTCGCTGTTAAGTGGCGGACTCGATTCCTCTTCCATCACTTGTATGGCGCGACAACTGTTGACACCAAGAGGTAAAACTCCTCTGAAAACATTTTCAGCCATCTTCGATACAGTCACCCAATGTGACGAACGTAAATTCATCCAAGCAGTAGTCGCTCAAGGGGGTATTGAGCCTCACTACGTTCCAGCAGACCAGATGAGTCCTTTAAGCGACTTTGAGCAAGTTTTCTGGCATCAGGATGAAGCCTTTTACGCTCCCAATTTGTTTATGCACTCGGGGTTGTACCGTGCCGCTTGTCAGCAGGGGGTGCGCGTTCTTCTAGATGGTTTTGACGGCGACACCACCGTTTCTCATGGGGTGACTTATATGACAGAGTTAGCTCGGCAAGGAAAGTGGTTAGCTTTGACTAGAGAGGTGAGGGGATTCGCCCATAATTATAATCGCGACCCAAAAAAAATGCTCTGGAAGTATGTTTGGCCTTATGGACTTGCTCCTATTGTCCCCTCAATTGGTCAGCGGCTGGGCAGAAAATTAACTCGTAAATTTCAGGAACAAAAACCTCCAACCTTAAAACTCAATCCCGTTTTGGTTCAGCGTCTCGATCTGCAAGAGCGTATTCAACAACTACAACCATACCGCAATAGTCCGGCTCAAACAGCTAAAGAAGCTCACTACCGACGCTTGAATTGGGGAGTGATTCCCTTTAGCCTTGAAGTTGTCGATCGCGCTGCTGCTCCTTGGGGAATTGAACCTCGGTATCCTTTTTTTGATAAGCGACTCGTGGAGTTCTGTCTATCTCTACCACCCCAGCAAAAAATCTCTCGTGGTTGGACTCGCATGGTGATGCGCCGAGGGATGAACGAAATTTTGCCTCCAGAAGTGCAATGGCGTGGTGGTAAATCCGATCTGAGTCCTAACTTTCATCACGGACTGCGAACCTTTGAACGAGAACGCTTTGATAACTTAATACAAGAAGAAATAGATCTACTCGAACCTTATATAGATATAGTTCTGTTGCGGGAAACTTACCAGCGATTTGCAGCGGGAGAAACCATGTCCGATAGCGATGTTATGTCCATCTGGAAACCACTTACTTTATTGATCTGGTTAAAGCATACGGGATTGGTTCCCTAGTAGTTTGGTAAGTCAACTTTGCCCTTGTAAAGGCAGAGAGGGGGAAGAGGGGGGAGTGTTAGAACTTTATTCACCCCGCAGGCGTTCCCTTTTTAGCTGAAACAGCAAGAAGCCTCTCCTCATATCTTGCACCTGCACCCTAGAAGGGTGAGGAACCATACAAACAAAGCCCCGAAGTTTGGCGGGACCCAAACCGACACCCTACCCTACGGGAAAGCCTACGGCTAACGGGTACTCGCTCCGCGAGAAGCAAGCTACGCCACTTTGGCGGGACCCAAACCGACACCGCCAAGTGGACTCACCGCCAACTTCTCTCTGCCTACGCAGGCTATAAACCCTTATTTTTCCAATGAGATGAATTGCCAGTGTAGGTACGTCACTGATGCTCCTGACTCGAGTTGCCCAAAGATCCTTGAACTTTACAATCACTTAGAGGGCACTGCATCAAGGACAATCTCCTGAGCCACTTTTCCATTGTTCAAGAGCTTAAAAAACTGTGGTGCTTATTCCGCATAACTTATAGCTTTTCTTAGCCCCTTCCCCTCTCCGCAAGTTCGGAGAGGGGTGTCCGCAGGACGGGGTGAGGTTTCGAGTGTATTGGACTCAACTGAAAAGCGCTATAGTAAATCATAAATTAGTCTTCAATCAGAACAAAAATTTTGTGTGAAGTCAATATAAAGATTGTTTATTTATGTATTCCCAGCTAATTTTATGCTGTATAAATTAGTTAGAGACTTCTGCGTACAATTTCTTGGCTGATGGTTAATTAATAGTTAGTTAACAAATAGCAAGATTTACTCTTGGATATTTTTCTTTCTATTTTTTAAGGTGTCAACTCTTAGCTACATCGCAGATTGGTAGTCCTCTAGAAGTAATGATGCGAGTTTATGTAATCCTCTCTTTACAAGGAGAAGGAAAGCAAAAATCATCACTTGTTTAGCGCTACCTGCAAATTAAGCATCTATTACATAAGCATTTATTACAAAAGTACCGAGTTATCAGGATAAGTAATCGGACAGAAATATTTACACATGAGCTTCTTTCCTAGACAAAGGTTTCAGGCTGAATTTTGTGTAATTAATTTTGTCTTACCACTTCTTTTTTCAGATTAATTTAGCAAGGAGCAAAAAACCAATGCAATCTAAATCCAAAAAATTATACAAGACCCCTGAGCTCTTAGCTTATGGAACTATGGAACAGCTCACACAAAGTAGCGGTTCGGGTGGGATTGACGGGATAATTGGTATCGATATTGACGGTGATGGCATCACCGATGTAGGCATCGGAACCACGACAGGCTCTGTTTAGGTGCTTTATCGTAACTGCCCAGGTTATTTTTGAATAGCCTATAGTCCTTTGTTTGCAAGTGCTGTAGCTATGATTTCACCAATTTGCTATCGAAGTAAAGTAAGGAACGTTGGAATGATGATTAATTGCTCGGGTTTGACTTTCAAGCAGTCTTCAAATTGTGCCTCTTTAAATTTTTCAGCTGGAAATATAAAGTTACGAGAAAGTGTTGATTCGACTAAAATATTAGTCTTTATTGATTCGGGAGTCAATAATTATACATATTTAGCTGATGGAGTGATCTCTGAAGCTGAATTTCACATCTTAGAAGGTCGAAAAGATGGCATAGCACAAATTACTGAAATATTAAAAAACAGTAATGACATTAGTCAGGTTCATATCATTGCTCATGGTTCTCCGGGTAGTCTAAAATTAGGAAACTCTATCCTTAGTCTAGATACGCTCGGAGACTACAGTGAACAATTGCAAACTTGGTCTACAGAGACTTTGTTGCTTTATGGCTGTAATGTTGCTGCTGGGGATGCTGGAGAAGAATTCTTAACTAAATTACAAAAGATTACTCAAACAACGATCCACGCTTCTACTCATAAGGTTGGTAATCCGAATCAAGGTGGTAATTGGGAACTGAATGTCACTATTCCTGAAAACTCTCAAAATTCGGCTTTAATTCCTTCAATTCCTTTCCTAGCTAATACGATTAATTCCTATCCACATACTTTCGCGCTTCCAGGGGCGAGAAGTACAACAGTTGGAGGTGAAGTTTTTTTAGGTGGCAATTTTATCGAACTTGGTCTTAGCGAACTAGGAGATTTTGGGACTTCTGCTGCTGCACCAGCCGGATTTTTTGGAACTGACGCGAGATCTAACATTGGCATGAGTGTTGATCGCGATGGTTTTGATATCGGCGTCGATGAAAGGGTTGATGTATTTCTTCCAGGTTCCCCAGTAGAAAATTGGACTGTTGGATACAGTGATAGCGATATTAATTTTACTGGCACTAATTATAATGTTGGTGGTATAAATGATATACCAAATAGCGTCGTTAATACTTCCTCCGGAGATACCCTTTCTGCTACCAGCAATGGTACTTTTGAAGATGCATTGCAAATCGTACAAGAGTATAGTTTCGATGTAGATGATACATTCTTCCGCAATATAGTTACTCTAACCAATGTCTCCAGTGAAACTCTTGGAGATGTTCGCTACATGCGTTCCTTTGATCCAGATCAAGCAATAGATGCTGGTGGTGTGTTCACTACTATCAATACCATCTTAAACACATTTGAAGCAGGTGATGATATTGCTGTGGTCGAAGCGACAGATGTTGATGGGGAAAACCCCGTTTTCTTAATTTCTAGAGATGAACGAGCAAGAGTTTCTAATTTTGGTTTTTCTAACTTTGACCCATACGATCCATTAGCCTATGATGCTGCACGTCTTAAAGGTTTTACGGAAACCTCTGATTCAGCAATTACTATAACCTTTGACGTTGGTGATTTGGCTCCAGGAGAATCAACTACTTTTACTTACTTCACGAGTCTTGATGGAACTTTTGAAGAAGTGATAGAGGATTTAAATGAGCCTCCGGTTGCCGATGACGATAGCTATGGCACTGAGTTTGAAACCCCATTAAACATTCCCGCAGTAGGGGGGGTTCTAGATGGAGATACCGATGCTGATGGCGACGACTTAACCGCGGTTTTAGTAAGCGATGTTGCTAATGGTACTCTGACCTTAAACCCTGATGGTTCCTTCGACTACACTCCCGATGATGGGTTTAGCGGCACCGATAGCTTTACATATCGTGCCAATGATGGCGAAGACGACTCCAATATTGCTACTGTCTTGATTGAAGTTGGTGATGCTCCTCCAGAACCTATTTTCAATCCTGTTAAAAATCGTCTCAATCCCGTTGGTGGTACTGAAGGTAATGATGGTTTACAAGGAACTGCGGATGCCGACTCCCTCGAAGCTTTAGGTGGCAACGATGTCCTCGAAGGTCTAGCTGGGAATGATGTACTTGATGGTGGTTCGGGAACCGATACGGCTACTTATGAACGCGATCCAGCAGGAGTTTCCGTTGATTTGGCAGCCGGTACTGCTACTGATGGATTTGGAGACACCGATACCTTAATCTCCATTGAAAATATCATCGGCTCTGCCTTCGTCGATGCCATCACTGGAGATAGTGGGGCTAACAGCCTCAGTGGAGGAGACGGAAATGACATTATAGATGGTCGTGGAGGAAATGACATTATAAATGGTGGTGCTGGAGCAGATATTTTGACTGGTGGAGCAGGTAACAATACCTTCCTCTATGTCAATCCTGGTGACGGAGTAGATACAATCACCGACTTTATCAGTGGTGTAGATAAAATCATGATTGTCGGTGCTGTCTTCTCACCCGGATTAAATGGTGGTTCACCATCTGCTGATGAGTTCTTTGTTGGATCTGGGGCAACAGATGCTAACCATCGGTTTGGCTACAATTCTGCCACTGGTGATGTGTTGTTTGATCGAGATGGGGTCGGTGGTGCCGACGCAGATGTACTGGCAACCCTCACTGGGACTCCAACATTTGTAGCCAGCGATATCACGGTTGTTTAAAGGCAGAGAGGGGGAAGAAGAGGAAGAAGAGGAAGAAGGGGAAGAGGGAGGAGTGTTAGAACTTTGCGGGGCATGTCCAAGTTTTAGACTTATCCTCTCTTTCTCTTCCTCTGAAGCATGAAACCTAACAACCGCAACCGATTGCGTTGGGTGGAGGGGCTACGAAATTTCAACACTTCTAAGACTTTTGTCAGTCAACCAGGTTACTAGACAACGTTAGTCTCTCCTTATCTCAGTATTCGGTTTTGGCGATCGACTGACAGCAGGAAAGTTCTTGAAAGCACAATTTCTTTAAAATGATGCCACTTAATTTATGTATTCTTATAGAGCTTACAGTTTAGGGTTACATTCCGTCCTGCCTCTACCAGAACTAGAAGCTACAGAGACGGAGATGGATGTGATAATTCAGCTAGGAAAAGTAGCAACTCCACCTCCAGAGGGAAAGGAAAAAGGATATCATTACTGGCGTGTCGGACAAGATGTTTACCTATTTTGGGCAGAGTTAGGAACATTCCGCATCCGCGAGGGTCGGGAAATTACTATCGATCCAGTTCCTGAGATAGATACAAAAAGGCTCAGTCCCCCCATTTTGGGAGCCTGTATGGCAGTTTTACTCCAGCAAAGGGGGTACTTAATACTCCATGCCAGTGCAGTATGTTTTCCTGATGGCGCGATCGCATTTCTGGGGGAAAAGGGATGGGGCAAATCTACGATGGCAGCAACCCTTCAGGTTCACGGATATCCTTTACTCACTGATGACGTATTGGCAGTTAAGCTTGACTTAGACCAGGAACCAATCGCACTTCCAGCCTTTCCCCAAGTTAAGCTCTGGCCCAGTGCAGTCAAAGCTTTGGGAGGTGAGCCAGAATCCTTACCTCGGATTGTTCCCGAATTAACTAAAAGAGTACGCCGACTCAAAGAAGATTTTAGCCCTAATCCCATAGTTCTGAAGAAGATTTATCTGTTGGGGAAAGGGGATTCTGTAGCAATTCAACCCTTACAATTCGGGGAAGTATTAGAGCCACTGTTTAGTCATTCCTATAGCGGGAGATTTGGCAAGCATTTGCTTGATCAAGGAGAAGCCTTTCATTTTCGTCAATGTATGAAGTTAGCAAAACAGGTTCCCATATACCGCCTACAGCGACCATCGGCACTATCTCTATTGCCAGAGATTGCCCAGACTGTTGAGAATCTTGACACTCCCCGGTCTAAAGACGCGGGGATTCTCAGTTCACCGTCAGAACTTGCTCAACCAGGCTTGCGCCAAGAAAAGTAGAGGCTCCAACTCCCTGAGCGTTACTTTGGGGATGCCCTCCCCTAGCTCTTTCAAGAATGTTGATCGCTGCATTTACATCTCGTTGTAGTACACATCCACAACTACATCTATGAGTGCGTACTTTCAACTGTTTCTTAACTTTTACCCCACAGTTACTACAAAGTTGCGAGGTGTTGTGAGGCTTTACAGCAATCGCTAAACGTCCGTATTTCTGAGCAAAATATTCCAACCACTGCCTAAACTCACTCCATGCAGCATCGTTAATGGATTTAGCAAAGCGATGGTTTCTTACCATGTTCTTAACCTTTAAGTTTTCATAGGCGACTAAGTCGTTAGACTGTACAAGCGTGAGTGCCTCTCTCTTGACAAACTCTTTCCGCTGCCTACTTGTTCTTAAATGCTTTCGAGCATATACTTTGCGAGATTTACGCCGTCTATTTGAACCTTTTTTATGCTTGTAAATTCTGCGCTGAACACGTTTAATATTGATTTCAGCTTTTCTTAGAAACCTGGGGTTCTCGACATGATTACCGTTACTGTCTGAATAGAAATACTCCAACCCTACATCTAAACCAATTTGATTTCCTGTCGGCTCCAATGGATTTGAGTTATCAAAGTCGACAGAAAATTGACAGTAATACCCATCAGCACGACGAACTAAACGAACTCGCTTAATTGACTTAACTGGGAATGTGTGAATATCCCATTTACCAAGTAATTTAAGTTCACCAATTCCTTTTTTGTCAGTAAAGGTTATACGTCGTTTGACCGGGTTTAATTTCCATCCAGAGGTTTTGTACTCTACAGAACGGTTATCATGTTGAAACCTTGGAAGTCCTTTCTTACCAAGTTTATTGGATTTGCAATTATCGTAAAACCTAGATATTGCAGACCATGCTCTCTCTGCTGAAGCCTGTACAGCCATGCTGTTTAATTGTTTTACAAAATTAAATTCATTGCGTAATTCTGTTGAATACTTGTTCAAAGCGAATCTATTAATTGTGTCATCTTTAGATGCATCCATCCAATAGCGTAAACATTTATTACGTATGAATTGAGTAGTTCTAATAGCTTCCTCAATAGCTTGACGCTTTATTTTATTAGCTTTGACTTTGTATTCCAGAACTAGCAACTTAATCACCTCCTGCTGTTTATTAATTATGTTTATTGTACTATATTAATATACAAATAGTCAACAAAGATTCGGATAAAATGGGAAAATTTGAGCCAATGGAATACAGACACGAAAGTAATGCTGTTTCACTGCTTAATTACCATTTCGTATTTATTCCAAAAAGACGAAAAAAAGTTTTAGTTGGTGAAATAGCACAGAGATTACAAGAGATTATTTGTAGTGTTTGTAATGAAAATAGATGGAAGATTATAGCTATGGAAATTATGCCTGACCATGTACATCTTTTTTAAATGCAAAGCCTACAGACAACCCATCTTTAATGATGAAGAGAATTAAAAATAGAGCAAGCCATCATTTACGAAAAGAATTTCCACAGTTATTGAAACTTCCAACTCTATGGACTCCTAGTTATTTTGTATCTACTGCGGGTAATATTTGCACTGAAACAGTAAAAAAATATATTGCACAACAAAAAAGTTAAGTATCAATGCAGACTAAAGTCTGCTTGCGGTTTTCATCCCCGCTCTAAAGAGACGGGGTTTTCATCCGATTTTCTTATAAGTAACCAAGTCATTCCAACTCTTCCTGGAGCGATCGCCAACCCTGCCTTTTGTGCTGCCGTATTACCCTGACGACTATGAACCCAAATCCAGTTGAAATAGCTGACCATTAACCTTACTGTTACCGAGCGTCTGCTCCCAGACCCTGGCAAATTTATATCTTTAAGGAGATTTGAATAGGTTTAGTAGAGGGGGTGAATTACCTTCCTTATCCATGGGAAGGTTATGAAGCTGTTTTTCTTCCTTAATATTTTTTTTATCTGTTGGTGGATACAAATGTAAGTCTTCAATCAATGTTAAAGTAATGGTAACTGTAGTACCATGGTTAATACCCTGACTTGTTAGGGAAATGCTACCTCCCATCATTTCTATCAAGTTGCGGGAAATTGCTAACCCTAATCCTGTACCACCAAATTTGCGTCTACTGTCATCATCAACCATGACAAAGGGGCGAAATAATTTACTCTGTTGGGAAGGTTGAATACCTATACCCGTATCTTTGACAGTGATAAATACTAGGGATTGACCATCATTCTGGTGCTGAATTTTTGTACCAACTGTAATGCTACCCTCTTCTGTAAACTTAGTGGCATTGCCAATAATATTAATTAACACTTGTTTGAGCTTGGCTGCATCGGCATTCACCGGCATTGATTCATCCGCTAACTGCGATATTAGCTGTAAGCCTTTTTGTTGGATATTAACTGATTGTAAATTAATTACTTCCAAGAGTATTTTTCGCAGATCAACTGGTTTTAAGACTACTGATAGTTTTCCAGCTTCAATTTTAGAAATATCAAGTAATTCATTCAGAATTGTGTACATATGCATAGCTGCGTCATCCGCAATTTGGAGAAACTCCATTTCTTCTTGACGGTCATCACACATACCTTCCTTGACAAAGAGCAGGCTGTTGATAATAGAATTGAGGGGATTTCTCAATTCATGGGAAATATTAGCCAAAAACTGACTTTTGATTTGATTAGCAGTTTTGGCGTCCTTCCAAGCGATTTCCAACTCATCAGACCAAGCTTTCAATCGGAGAACCATTTGATTGAGTGCTTGTGCTAGCTGGTTAAATTCCCGGATTCTAAAATTGTGGGGAATTGGTTCCACATCTTGGGATAGATGAAGATTTAGGGCATAATCTCGTAATTCTTCTACAGGTCGAGCCAAGTGAGGAGCTAAGTATAAAGAAATTAACAAACTTGCCCCTAACAAGCCTACCGTTAGTACAATCAGCATGAGTTTGATTTCTTCTAAACCCAACAGGGCATTATCCAAACTAGTAGTAGCCAGGATAATCCATTGTTGCTGTGAGTTTTCTGTAATCGGACTGGGAATAGCCGTATAGCCAACTACTAATTCCCTTCCTGACTTAAAATGCAAACTCACTGGTGACTCTCGCTTTGTCAGCGCATTGTCTATAATGCGTTGGAGATTGCCAGCATCTGGATGTTGTTTAATATTTAAACCCACACATTCTGCTACTGGGTGTGCCAAAATTGTACCATCTTCAGCAATGATGATTGTGGTGCCTCTGAAGGAACCAGGCTGTTCCCTATTTTCTTGATACACTAAGGACTTGATGCTCAAAGCATACAACAAGTTTCCCTCAGGAGCGTACACAGGCACCGATAATTGTAATTGCAGTTGATTAGTTGTATTATTGCCAGTAATGCCCTCTTTCTTGGTTAATATCGTCTCTGTTTTCACGCTGAGGGGAGTTAGGGGTAATTGCAACTGTGTAATAATTTTTTCACCACAGGTACTGGCAATAATTTTGCTATTTTGTAAATTCTTCAGTTGAATGCATTGAGTATCCGGCAGTTGTTTTGCTAGTTGAATCAGAAATTCTTGTTGCTGTAATGGCGTCCCTGTCTGGAGAATAGTACTTTGACTTGCTAAGCGCAAGTTGTTTTGAACTGAAGCGATGGCACTTTTAACTTTCTCCCCTTTACTGATAGCGCTTTCCGTTAAGTTTTTCCGGGCAGTTGCTAATAGACTAGAACGTGCTTTATCTAAGGCAAAAATTTCCCCCGCTAATAACACAGGAACAAATAATAGTAAAATCCTCGTAAATAAAATTCTCCGGAAGGATGATTGACGTGGCTTAGCCATTAGTAGTCTCTCTTGGCATATGCAAACCATAACAGCAACGATATGCAATCACACCAACGTCCTGGAGAAATTTTAGGAATTTATAAGAATTACTTTTACATTCCCCGAGAATATAATTATTGTTAATAACTCTGGCAAGCATACACTGAAAAATCTCATTTAGGATAGCTGGACATGGAAATTTTGTTACTAGCAAATATTTAGCCGGGAGCAAAAAAAACTTTACTAATAACACCAAATCTCAAATTATAAATCCACCAATATTCATCTTACAATCATGGGAAATCGTCCTCACACCACAGTGATTTTGGCAATGAGTGCAGATGGAAAGATAGCAGATGTGACGCGATCGCCAGCTCGGTTTGGTTCCAAGGCTGATAAAATACACTTAGAATGCCAAATAGCCACCTCTGATGCCGTTTTATTTGGGGCTGGTACACTCCGTGCCTACGGTACAACGCTAACGGTATCCAATCCAAAGCTTCTGCAACAAAGAACCCAGGGGGGTAAATCCTTTCAACCGGTTCATATTGTAATTTCACACTCAGGAAATCTCGATCCGGAAAGTCCTTTTTTTGCACAGCCAGTTAGCCGTTGGTTGCTAACTACTGCTGCTGGGGCAGATTTTTGGGCAAAAAAAAGCCACGGAAAAATTTCTGACTCTGTGAGATTCGAGGAAATTTTAGTATTTGAAACATCAATGGGAATAATTGACATTTCTACTGCCCTCCAACATCTTTCAACTTTGGGTATAACACAATTAGCGGTATTAGGAGGAGGTGAATTAGTCGCTTCCATGGTGGAATTAGACTTAATAGATGAATTTTGGTTGACAATTTGTCCACTGATTTTAGGTGGTGCAACTGCACCCACACCAGTAGAAGGCAAAGGATTTTTAGCACCCTTAACTCCCCGTCTACAATTAGTAGAAGTTCATACTGTCGAGCAAGAAGTTTTTCTTCATTATCGTTTAGATAGATAAAACTAATAGTATTAAAATTTTATCTACGTTGACCATTGTATTTCTAAGAATTGAAATACGCAAAATAACTATTTATAAGCTATTACAAAAAAATGATGCCATGAATTGGCTAGCACACTTGTTTCTATCTGAAGATAATCTGGAAAATCGCTTGGGTAATCTCCTTGCTGACTTGGTGAAGGGTTCCCAGCGTCAGATTTTAAACCCCCAGGTACTTCGTGGTATAGAGTGTCATCAGTTCATCGACACTTTTACAGATAATCACGTAGTAGTTAAGCGCAGCAAACAACGGATTAGCTCAAACACACGTATGAGAGGCATACTAGTAGATATCATTTATGACCACTTTTTAGCAAAGAATTGGTCTATGTATTCAAAGTTGCCTCTGTCAGTATTTACAGCACAGATATACCAGTCTTTTCAAGGATATCAAGGAAATTTACCTGTGGGAATCAGGAATGTAATTGCGCGGATGGCAGCAGAAGACTGGTTAGGATCTTATCGTAGTTTGGCAGGTGTAGAAAATGCCCTAGAAAGGATATCCCTGAGGCTGTCAGCACGTTTGTACAAGACTTTTGATATGGAGATGGCTGTAAGGGAATTGACAATGCACTACGGGGATTTAGAGGCTGATTTTCTGGAATTTTTCCCGCAATTGTCAGCCCATGTGAAAAATTGGGGAACAGGGAATAGGGAACAGGGAATAGGGAATGGGGAACAGGGAATAGGGAATAGGGAATAGGGGATTGGAATTGGTAGCCTGGAGTAAGTAGTAGCCTATGGAATTAACTACGCACAACTCCAAGCAACTGTTGCGTCTACAGCATAGCTGCCTTTTTTACTGTACTAATTTGACTTCATCTTCAAAAAACCAGGTAGAGAAATTGTCATCAAATAGCACCAGTACACCTACACCGCTACCATCGGTCATTTTGTAGTCTTGAATGATACCCACTTGTCCTAACCTGGTAGCAATATCTTTAGCGACGCGATCGCGCAAACGATAAACTTTGACTTTCTGTCCGATTTCCATGCCTACTCAATCATACAATTAACCAAGATTCAGTGTAGCCGAATGGGGGACATCAGAGGAAGATACTGAGAGGGGGAGGAAAGGGGAGAGGGGGAGTAGGGGAAGAATAATAACTCCTAACTCCTAACTCCTAACTCTTAACTCCTTTTACTATCCAAGCAACTGACTTACCAACTCATCCCAAGAATAAATGTCATCTGTTTGAATTTGGGAACAGTCATAGTTACGTGCTGAAATCAGCGCTGTTTTGATACTGTTGGTATCACCAGGTTGGTAGTAAAAAATATGAGTTCTTGGAGATGATAAGTAAGCTGGAGAAATAATTGGCAAGCGACAGTAAGTATATTGAATTACTTTCAAGCTATCCGTCAAAGATTCTACCCCAGGACTATAGGAACGTGTTTGTAGGGCAATATCTGCGTACTTGATGTAGGGGATTGTTGCTTGAAAAGGTAACTCTCCGTAGCTGGTAATATTTTTTCTTTGAGGTAAGTCTTTGAGGGGACCAATAATATGAAAATACCAATCGGGGAATAGTTGACTGGCTTGTTTGAGGAATTCCCGGTCAAAATAGGAGTTGCCCACAAAAATTAAATTTGGGTTATCTGATGCTGGATAAGGATTTGTATATTGTTGTGCAAACAGGTCTTTGTGGATACCGTGTAGATGTAATTTGAGTTGGGGTAATCCCGCAAATAAACGGTAAATTGTTTGACTGGGTACACTAACTAAATCAAATTGAGGGGCAATCCGCTCTTCTGTTTCTAAAACAACTGGGTGATTGCGCAATAGACGTAAATCATCGGATACTCGATAAACAAAGCGAGCGTTGGGATTAAGGTGTTTAAATCTTTCAAACAGGAGTAAAGCAGGTGTACTCTCAAAGATGAAAAGGTCTGCTGTCCGGACTTTGGATTCTACTGCTCCTAGGGGTAATTTGTTGTAAGTGCGGAATAAAGATTTGCTGAGCTTGTTGAGAAAATCGGAGCGCAGATTGGCTGGATGCCAAGGAGTAAACCAAACATAGCTCCACATCCATTTATCTACCTGGATGAGTTGGTTTGCTTCCCGAAAGACTGGATAAGCCAAGCGATAGTCTTGACGAATTACCGATAGCCAACTCAGAGACGCAGTCATAAAAATCACTTCCCATCCTTGACGCCAAAGGGCATCAGCTAGCCAATGAAAGCCTGCTTTGCGTTGAGAGTTCCAGTAGTGACCAGTAATTAAAACTACACTTTTCATTATTTAATGAGCCTAGTTTTGATCTGCAGATGAGGTAAACATAGTACAGGTCAGCGTAAATAAAGCAACCATTTGCAACAGCCCAAAAATCTGCTATATGAGTATTTTTAATTTTTAATTTTTAATTTTTAATTTCCGCGCACCGGTACTAGGTTATGGTTTGAGTTTTTTAATGCAGCTTGCAAATATTTTCACTTTGTTGTATACCAGCATGAATGAACTTTATTTTTGATGAGTTAGTACTAATTAATTGCATAATAGAACGTCAGGTATAAAAGCTCCATCATTCATAAAAATGTGTCAAAAAATACTTGAAATTAATCGCCAAGTAATAGGTAGCAGTTTTCTGGATAGTTGTCAATAAATAATCTACTTCTTCATTATTTTGTCAAGTTTATGTCTGAAAAAGCAAAAATTTTGATTGATTTACAAGCAAAAATTAAATTACATACTGCCATAGTTGGTGTTGTCGGTTTGGGGTATGTAGGTTTACCTTTTGCAGTGGAAAAAGCCAAGGTTGGTTATCGGGTACTGGGAATTGAACAAAACCCCGTGAGAACTGAACGGGTAAATATGGCTGACAACTATATTACGGACATTAAAGACGAAGACCTGAAAAAAGTTGTTAGCAATGGCAAACTCAAAGCTTGTACTAGTTTTGAGCGTATACAGGAGATGGATGTAATTGTCATCTGCGTACCCACACCACTGACGAAAAATCTCACACCTAATTTGAGCTATATAGAAAATGTTACCCATGAAATTGCTAAACGTTTACGACCGGGACAGTTGATCACTCTGGAATCCACTACCTACCCAGGAACCACTGATGAAGTGATGCAACCCATATTAGAACAGACTAGTGGTTTAAAGCAGGGGCAAGATTTTTTCCTGGCTCATTCCCCAGAACGGGTTGACCCTGGTAATCAACGCTACACGACAAAGAATACTAGTAAGGTAGTGGGAGCATCGGATAGCAATTCCCTGGAAGTAGCTAAGTTATTCTATGAGCAGACCATTGAGCATGTTGTACCAGTTAGTAGTGCCAAGGCAGCAGAATTAGTCAAGGTGTTTGAAAATACCTTTAGAGCCGTAAATATTGCTTTGGTGAATGAACTGGCATTGTTGTGCGATCGCTTGGATATTAATGTCTGGGAAGTGCTAGATGCCGCGAATACCAAGCCTTTCGGAATTATGCCTTTCTATCCAGGACCGGGGGTTGGTGGTCACTGCATCCCCATTGACCCCCATTATTTGGAATGGAAAGCGAAGGAAGTTAATTTTAATACTCATTTTATTGCCTTAGCTGGTGAAATCAACCGCCAAATGCCACTGTTTGTCCGGGAAAAGGCATGGAAGGTGTTAAATAATTTGGGTATTGCTCCCGCAAAAGCTCACGTATTGGTGATTGGTGCTGCGTATAAAAAAGATTTAGGAGATTGGCGGGAATCACCGGCAATTGTGGTCATGAAGTACCTACTAGGAGATAAAATGGCGATCGCTTACCATGACCCTTATGTGCCGGAAATTGAGGTGGAAGGCAAAACTTTCACCAGTGTGGAACTCACGGATGAGACAATTACGAGGGCTGATTTAGTGATTATTGCTACGGCACACAGTCAAATTGATTATGGGAATTTAGTGGCAAAAGCCCGGGCAGTTTTGGATACCAGGGGTGTGACTCGTAATGTCAATTGTGACCATGACAAGGTAAGTTTACTTTAGGTTGGGGAGGGGAACCATTGAAAGATTACACAGGAGTAATTGTAGTTGGTGCCGGGAATTGGGGTAAGAACCTGATTCGTAATTTCTACGACTTGGAGGCACTGGTTGGTGTCGCTGAGGTAAACACGGAACTGAGGGAAAAAACTGCCACTGCATATCCAGATATTATTACTTATGCTGATTTCGCAGCAGCCTTATCAAGCGATGTTTCGGCAGTGGTGATAGCAACCCCAGCACCAACCCATTATCAACTGGCGATGACGGCTTTACAAGCTGGTAAAGATGTATTTGTGGAGAAACCCATCACCCTACGTACCGATGAGGCAAGAACCCTGGCAGAATATGCCCAACAACAAGGACGTATTCTAATGGTGGGTCACCTGTTATTGTATCAACCAGCAATTACCTGGATGCGGGATTATTTAGCCAGTGGTAAAGCTGGTCGGGTGTTGCACGTCGCTACCCAGAGGTTGAAATTAGGTAAAGTCCGCAGGGAAGAAAATGTTTGGTGGTCTTTTGCACCCCATGATGTTTCAGTAGTCCTGGATTTGTTGGGTAATCCTCCCCTGGAGAAGGTACAGGCTACAGGACAAGCAATGTTACAGCCAGGAATTGCAGATAATGTCCACGTAGATCTAAGCTTTGCAGGGGGTAAAACTGCCCATATTCATTGTTCTTGGTATCACCCCGTTTTGCAACGAAATACTGTGGTAATTACTGAAAAACAAATGCTGGTTTACGATGAAGTCTCCCAGCAAGTGACTGTTTATGAGAAGGGTGTGGATGCTAATTTGCAAAATCGGGATGAGGGTAGTTGGAATCCCCAAGTTGCAGCTTCTGAACCTTTGAAAATAGAGTGTCAACACTTCTTAGATTGCCTTGCTACCCGTCAGCAACCCCGTTCAGATGGTGGAAATGGTGTAGCTGTAGTAGAAATATTAGAGAAGGCTCAGGAGGCAATGGATGGCTGATTATTTTGTGCATGAGTCAGCTTATGTGGATGAAGGGGCTGAAATTGGTGCTGGAACAAAAATTTGGCATTTTTGTCATGTGATGGGTAAGGCAAAGATTGGTCAGAAATGTTCCTTCGGTCAAAATGTTTTGGTGGCAAATAATGTCATTATTGGGGACGGTTGCAAAATTCAGAATAATGTCTCCCTTTACGAAGGGGTAATTCTAGAAGACTACGTTTTTTGTGGTCCAAGTATGGTTTTTACCAACATTAAAACCCCCCGTTGCGAGTTTCCCCGTAATACCAGCGACCATTATTTACGCACCTTAGTGAAGCGGGGAGCCAGTATTGGAGCCAATGCCACCATCGTTTGTGGGATTACCTTACATGAAGGAGCATTTGTTGCCGCAGGAGCAGTGGTAACAAAAGATGTACCTGCTTACGCAATGGTAGCAGGAGTACCAGCAAAAATTATTGGTTGGATGAGCGCTTATGGAGATGTATTAGAGTTTGATGCTCAAGGCTATGGGGTGGACTCCACGGGGATAAAATATCAGCAAATATCAGGGACGGAAGTCAAAAAAATTGGCTAGATAACTTGCTTTTGTGCCAGTTTGCCCCTACATTTTTCACCAGATAATAAATTTTGCTGCTAGGTTAAAAATTAATGAGTATAAATAAAATCCCCGTTTTAGACCTTAAACCCCAATACCAAGCCTTAAAAGATGAAATTAAAACGGCAATTAATGCTGTTCTCGAATCTGGTCAATTTATTATGGGACCAGAAGTTAAGCGGTTTGAAGAGGAAGTAGCAGCTTATTTGGGAGTCAACCATGCTATTGGTGTTAACTCCGGGACTGATGCTTTAGTCATTGGTTTAAGAGCTTTAGGTATTGGAGAAGGAGATGAAGTAATTACCACTCCTTTTAGTTTTTTTGCCACAGCAGAATCAATTGGTAATGTAGGGGCAAAGCCGATTTTTGTGGATATTAATCCCCATACATATAATATTGACCCAAAAGCAATAAAAGAGCAAATTACCTCTCGGACTAAGGCAATTATGCCAGTTCATCTCTATGGCAAGCCCGCAGCTATGGGGCAAATTCTGGATATTGCCCAGGCACATAACTTAAAAATCATTGAAGACTGCGCTCAGTCTTTTGGTGCCAAATATGCCGGAACCTGTTCATCTTGTCAGGAGTCTTGTCAAGAAGATACTCGGGCACAAATTAGTGGTAAACTAACAGGAACTATTGGTAATGTGGGAGCATTTTCATTTTTTCCATCCAAGAATTTGGGTGCTTATGGTGATGGTGGTTTAATTGCTACCGATGATGACCAAATTGCAGAAGCAGCACGAATGTTGCGAGTCCATGGTGCCAAGAAAAAGTATCATAACGAGGTATTGGGTTACAATTCCCGTTTAGATAGTTTACAAGCAGCAATTTTGCGAGTCAAACTCAAATATATTGATGAGTGGAATCAGGGTAGACGTAGAGTAGCCAAAACTTATAATGAGTTCTTGGCAGATGCTGATGGTATTATCACACCAGAATTAGCTGATGGTCATGTTTTCCATCAATATACCATTCGCGTGTTGGATGGAAAGCGGGATTTGGTCAAACAATATTTGGCAGAACAAGGAATTGGCAGTATGATTTACTATCCTGTACCTCAAGATAAATTACCAGTGTATCAAGGGCAATATTCTGCTAATTCAGTAAGCGATGTGTTGGCTGGAGAGGTATTGAGTTTACCAATTTGGGCAGAATTAGCAGAGACAGATATTAAACGCATAGTAGAAACAATTAAGCAAGCCTTAATAGTATAAATTTCGGAAATTTTATTATCACTCATATGAAGTAGGAAATGATTCACAAAAAACTCCCTTTTCTACAGGTATTGAAAAGATTTTTTAACTCTTTTTTTCAGCTTTACCGTCAGGTAATCTTGCCACCGTTTACTACCTTGTTGCGACATCGCTTGATGTTATATCAAACGACAATTAACGAAATAAAAACTCGTTATGCAGGTTCTGTTTTAGGGTTAATGTGGCTAGTTATTTACCCTTTATTATTTCTGGGAACCTATGCCATTGTATACTTATATATTTTCAAAATTCGCTTTCCCAATTTAAGTTCTAATGAATATGTGGCATTAATATTTTGTGGGTTAATTCCTTTTTTGGGATTTTCTGAAGCTTTAAGTGCTGGTGTTCCTTCTGTGGTAGCCAGTTCCAATCTGATTAAAAATACTTTGTTTCCCATAGAACTAGTCCCTGTCAAAGCAGTATTTGTGGGACAAGCTACTCAATTGATGGGAATGGGCTTGTTATTAATAGCATTATTATTAATTGGTAAGCTGTCCATACTATCTCCGATATTTATATTAGTTTGGGTTTGTCAAATTCTATTTACAATTGGTTTGGTTTGGATTCTCTCCAGCTTGAATGTATATATTAGAGATATTCAAAATATTATTGCCATTGTCATTTTGATATTAATGATGCTTAGTCCTATTGCTTATACAGAAGCAATGGTTCCAGCATCTATGCGACCATTTCTAGCTATCAATCCCCTTTATTACATGATTATTGCCTATCAATCAGTATTAATGTTAAACCAATTTCCTCTCAGAATTTTTGTGCCTTTAATTAGTATGTCCTTGGGAATCTACATCTTAGGATTTTGGTTCTTTACCCGCATGAAAAAAATATTTAGTGATAATATATAATTTTTTTTTCTTAGTTTCAATTGAGAATAAAAGTCACGCCAATTATTAAATTCAGAGTGTAATATGTGTGGAATTGCAGGAGTTATCAGTCTAGCACGAGAAACGATACCAGCCTTGAATCGTCGCTTATTGGTAATGAATGATTTGCAAAGCCACCGTGGACCTGATGGAGAAGGAGTTTGGGAACACCCTGAAAAACATCTTGGTTTTGCTCATCGTCGGTTGAGTATAATTGATTTGAGTACTGGTAGTCAGCCTATGGGTGATAAAGCAGGTAACTGGCTGACTTATAATGGCGAAATTTATAATTATATTGAACTTAGACAAGAATTAGGACTAGAAAATTTCACTACTCAATCTGATACAGAAGTCATTCTCCATGCTTATCGTAAATGGGGTATGGATTGTGTAAATCACTTCCGGGGAATGTTTGCTTTTGCCCTCTGGGATGAATCTAATCAGATATTATTCTGTGCTAGAGATAGATTTGGCATTAAGCCTTTTTATTATACTGTTGTCGCCAACAGATTATATTTTGCTTCCGAAATCAAGGCACTATTACCTTTTGTTCAGGACATTAAAACAGATTTAGAAGGATTTAAAGATTATCTTACTTTTCAATTTTGTTTGGCTGGTAAAACCTTATTTAAAGGTATTTATGAACTGCAACCAGGACATATACTACAAGTAAAAAATGGCGCTGTTTCAATTCAACGGTATTGGGAAGTTTATTACCATTTAGACTTTTATCATACTGATAAATATTTTGAAGATAAAATTGCAGAATTATTATCAGAATCAGTAGAATTACATCTGCGTAGTGATGTCCCTGTAGGTGCCTATCTGAGTGGTGGTTTAGACTCCAGTATTATTTCTTCCCTCGCTGCTAAAAAAGCCGATAAACAGTTTCTTGGCTTCAACGGTAAATTCTCAATCAGCCAAGACTACGACGAAAGTAGATATGCGAAAATACTTGCTGAATGGAGTGGATTTGAACTCCAAGAACTTGATATTACAGCGACAGATTTTATTGAGAATATTCGTAAAGTTATTTATCATCTAGATTATCCCGTAGCTGGTCCCGGTTCTTTTCCTCAGTACATGGTGTCTCAAATGGCAAGTAAGCATCGTAAAGTCGTACTGGGAGGACAGGGTGCAGATGAAATTTTTGGTGGTTATGTAAGATATTTGATTGCTTACTTTGAGCAATGTATCAAAGGTGCAATTGATGGGACAATGCACTCTAGTAATTTTATTGTTACCTATGAGTCTATAATTCCTAATTTAACAGCCTTACGCAACTACAAACCTCTCTTACAGGAATTTTGGCGAGAGGGATTATTTGAAGATTTAGATAAGCGTTATTTCCGCTTGATTAATCGTTCCCCTTCCTTAGGAGATGAAATAAACTGGGAAGCTTTAGATGGTTATTCCTCTTTTGCTACTTTTCAGGAAATTTTCCTTGCAGAAAACGTCGGTCAAGAATCATATTTTGATAGTATGACCCACTTTGATTTTAAAACTCTCTTACCAGCATTACTACAAATTGAAGACCGAGTCAGTATGGCACATGGTTTAGAATCCCGCGTACCATTTTTAGACCATCCTTTAGTAGAATTAGCAGCCACAATTCCGGCAAATATTAAATTTAAGGATGGTACAATGAAACGAGTACTACAAGAAGCAATATGTTCTTATTTACCTCCTGCAATTGTAAATCGTAAAGATAAAATGGGATTCCCAGTACCTTTAGTGAGATGGATGCAAGATGAAGCAAAGGATTTTGTTTATGATATATTTTCGTCTCAAAAGTCTTTGAATAGGGATTTAGTGGATAATCGTAAGGTTTTGCAGGGATTGGAGAAAGAATGGAAATTTGGACGCAAAATTTGGGGTTTGTTGTGTTTAGAAATATGGCAGCAGGAGTTTCATGATCGGATTGAGAATGATTTTTGTTTTAAATAATTTTGAATATAGATAAATAATGATGTAAAAAGATGTCAAAAAAAAATTTAGTTTTGATATTATTGATTTTTGTTGTATTAAACGTACAATTATTTATTTTTCAAAAGCAATTATTGGTTGAGCAAAAGTTAGAAAAGGTTTCTAATCATTTAGAAAATATTGATAGCCTAACCACTATACCTAGCTTAGATAAACTAGAATGGGCTACCTATAATAAATTCAAATTTAAGCTGAAAAAATACAGGATTGATCTAGATGCTTTTAATGAAATAGGAGGAGTTCCTAACAACTGGAATATCCCTGTACATAATTTAAATAAGCCTTTGGAGTCAATCCTACCCTATAAATTGCCAGAAAATTATATAAACAAATACAAACAACTATTCTCACCGTGGAATTTTAAAGTTAATGCTATATCCTTAGCAAATGTCCAAACATCAAATCAAGCAGAGTATGATGTTTTAGTCAAACTTAAAGATAAACTTATTGATAGACTTCTAGAGTTTACAATTGTACAAGCTGAGGCAAGATATATTATTTATAAATTCGATTTGCGATTCGGTGATACAGTTTTATTAAAACCATGGGTAAGTGGATTCGCTCAAGGTGTTACTCTTTCTGGTTTATACCACCTATATCAGCGTTTTGGTGATGAAAGATGCCTCAAAATAGCAGATGAAATTTTTGCTGCCTTAACTCAATATCGAAATAAGCAAGATAATAAATTTTGGGTGACTGAAATTGATGATTCAGGATATCTCTGGATTGAAGAATATCCTCTAAATAGCGAACCACAGCCAAAAATTTTAAATGGACACATTGCTGGAATCCTTGGTGTATATGATTATTATAGAATGCAACCTAACAATGATGTTCTGACATTTCTTCAGGCAGCGATCACTACTATTCATCGCTATGTTAACGAATATCGAAGACCGGGTGATATTAACTTATATGATTTACGATTTAAGGAATCTGATTACGGACCTCAACGTACTATTTTGCAGCAGAAATATTTATTCGATATTACTGGAGAACCCTACTTTTTAAAAATGAGTGAATCTTTCAAGAAAGACTTTGCCAGGACAAGCCATAATTAATCCTAATTGGAAGAGTAAATGTATTTAATATAATTAAAAATAATTACATATTCTCGACAATATCATTATATATCGCTAATAGTTTTTTACTTTCTTTTTCCCAGTTTAATTCCTTACTAGCATTGCGACACATTTTTTTTAAATTCTCTAACTTTGAAGAAGTATCAATTAATTGATATACGACCTTAGCAAAAGTCTTTGGAGAACTCATATCAGCAATTTCAATTACTCCATATTTATCTTTCATCAGGCGAAAAAAAGGTAAATCATCTGTGATTATTGGTAGTCCAGCTAATACATATTCAAAGAATTTATTAGGTGAACAATAAAGATGATTGTCATCTATAGCTTTATAAGGAATCACGCCTATATCTGCACCAGCAGAGTAGTTAAGCATTTGATTACTTGGTATTTCTCCTAAAAAGAAAACCTGTTCTGCAACTCCTTCTGCAATGGCTATTTCTCGTAGATTTTTTGCATAATCGCCGTAACCAATGATAGCCAAACATGTATTTTTAGGAAACCATTTAACTCCCTTAATTAAAGTTTCAATATTTCGTTCAGCAGATATCCATCCTTGGTAAAGGACTATTTTTTCATAATTATGTGGAATATTCCCTTGATGTCTGAGTTTTTGTTTAGCAGCTTCAGGAGCAAAATCTCCAGGTAATTCAGTACAATTCATAATTATCTCTGGTAATGCTATTTGATATCGTTCAGCCATCAAGCTAGCAATAAAAGAATTGACAGTAATAACTACATCCGGATATTTAATATACTTTTTTTCTAATGAAAAATATAGTTTTTGTAATTTAATTGGTAAAATATCTTGAGCATAATACAGTTCATGAGCATCATAAATTAGTGGTACTTTTCGTGCTTTAGATGCATAAAAGCCAGCTTTTAGACAAGGTAAATCATGAACGTGATAAACATCAGCCTCAACTTCCAAAGCCTTAGAGATGATGAATTGATCGAAAGGAGATATTTCAAAAAATTTTCTTGCTAAAAACATGTAGGTTTTATTAACTAACATCCGCAGACGGTCATTAGCAGGAAGTTTGGCTCTGATTCTTTTTAATCTTTCATCATCCCAATCATAGCAATAGCGACGAATCTCAATTCCATATTGTTGAAAATGCTCCTCAACAGGAGTTTCAAAGCCTGCCAATAAGGTCACTTTATGACCTGCTTTTACCAATGTTTTAGCTTCTAAGATTATACGCCTGTCTATCATATAGCAATCGGGCGTAAGCATAACAATATTCATTAGTGATTAATTATGATAATTTACTTTTCAAAACACACGAAAAGACGCTGCATTTCAGTATGTCTGTGCATATTGACAATCTTCAATCCAGAATGTGTTGCTAATTCTTTAATTTCTGATTCTGTATACTCAAAAGCACAGCTAGGATAATTTTGAGAGAGGGCGTGCTTTGCAGGAAATACTACACCCTGTTGTATATCAGGAGTAGCTTTATAAAAATCTGCACTAATTACTCCTCCTGGTTTCAGTAGCAGATGCACTAACTTTAACACCCATATAGAATTACTGAAATTCTGGTGAATAAAGAAAAATCTTCCCACCATTGTATCTATGCTATCAACATAATCTACTATCTTTTTGCGGTCAGATATATGTAGATAATCGCAATTTGCTGGAGACACCAATTTAGCTATTGACAAAGCCAAATTAGAGTAATCAATGCCTACATATTTTTTGGCAATTAATCCTATTTGCTTGCCCAAAAAACCGGGACCACAACCAATTTCTAACACTCGTTTACCAGCTAAATCTTTTCCTGGTATCCAAATTCTTAAAGCAGGTAATTCTTCGCAGATACATGTATTTAAAATTTCTTCTTCTGAAAACTGTTTAATATTTTCAATAACTTGTTTATTCTGAGTGAGTCGTTGATAATCTTTTAAAAAAGGACGTGGATCTTCAGTATTAAAGTATGCAATCCATTCTTTATCCCACCGTTCTGTTTCCCGAGATGAAGCTGGAATTGAGTCTAAGAACCTAAGATTATTCTTCTGTTTAAAAAAGTTCATAGCTCGGTTATCCTCATAAAATTTACTACAAGATAATCTAATCTAATTTTGTTTTTTAGTGTCTAGTATGTTCAGCTATGAGTTGAAAAAAATATTGCTGTTAAATCAAAGCTGAAATAACCACCATGCTTGAAAAGCTAACTTTTGCTAATTAAAGCAAGTGTGCCTTGTATAGTTGATTTGTTGAACTATTGATAGACATTTTTAGCATAATACGTACTGGAAAGCCATCAATTTGAGCTATCTGTATCTTTCATCAAATTTTGAAAGCTAGATTGTAACAGGTTTAGATTAAGTTCTGAGCGTGCTATTTGTCCTCCTACATTTGCTCCTAATTCAGGAATGACATTGTGATAGACAAAATATTTGTTATTGTCTTGTACAATGTTAAATCCATAACGAATAGTATTCCATTTTTTTTCCCAATCCTTATCTACCATGACTGGATTATTTTTGCTAGGAACAAATGTTCCATCTCCTCTATCGCAGTATAATAAAGTATCGTGTCTTTTAGATGAATAAGTAATACTTTCCAGGAACAAGCAAATATGTTTGTCTACATGCAAACCTGAGAGACTGAGATACCCCATGCATAAATGCAGGGGGTTCTAACTCACTACGCGAGTTTCGTTTACCCGAAAAGGTTCCGACTCCTCACGCGCTATTAGATTACTGCACATTTCCTC
>JAAUYH010026988.1_pt1 | contig 30775 bp, 18 predicted proteins | sample 7278061 | NCBI WGS metagenome assembly JAAUYH01 (sample SAMN14350203, study PRJNA611818) | marine sediment metagenome | isolation source: surface marine sediment (0.6m) | place: French Polynesia: Moorea | collected 2018-08 | reverse complement strand
TTGCTTTATTGCAAGATAATCTTTGGAAGAACGTTTCGAAACATTATCTTATTTTCTACTAAAGCGATAGAGAGCATTTTCTGAAGGAACATGGAAAGGTATTTTCGAGTGCAGTTCTTGCCTTTTATGATAGACCTATGCCTACTTCGCCATTTAATTTTGAAAGCTGGTTTTTCGGATCGTGAATCCGGATGTACTGGGTATTAAAGAATTCATGAAACTGATTGTTGGTCACTTGAGTCAAACGAACCGAGTACACATAGATATCTGGATAATCTTATCCCTGTTGATGTGTCTTAGTCATTTGCAGGCTAGTTGTTTTGTGTTTTTCTATTTTCTTTACTGTGATAAAGCTTTTCCAGTAGTTCAATAGGATTATCTTGTCTAGCCGCGCAATTTTCTCTTGAATGTTTACCTGAATTTCAAGTTTCGAGCAAAATTAAATTTGCCACAGCTTACAGTTGGAGATGGACCGGTTTTGTGCACAGTAAGCATCCGACTCTAGTATGCTCTGCAAATAAAGACAAACCGTAAAAGCATTTCATTAGGAGTGCTGCGACAAGCATAGCAGAGGCGATAGTAGTAGCATTTCTGATCTTCTCCGTTGTTGCAGGCATACACGAGCACTCGGTGAAATACATTAAGGATATGTGACGTATAATCGCGAAACGAAAAGTTGAACATGTTACACCGGCTAATAGACACCTTACAACGGTCTTTGGTAAACTACTGTGGTTCAACAAGTTGGAGAGTTGTTTTGGAGGATTGGTAATTCTTCTTGTTCATAATGTTGTTTAACTTACTCGTTGAGATCTGATAATTATACTGTTCTAAATGCGGTAGTTGGCATGCGACTTTGTATCGGTAGCCTGACATCTTCAGGCAGGGCTCGTAGCAAGGTAGGAAGTAACGATCCTTCAGTGTCGATGATGCGGTATCGAGAGCCAGTTCTCTACAGGCAAGACAGGTGATGAAGTGTGATGTAACGTTTGGGTCTCACTTGTCGACAACTACTAGTACAATGCACAACGATATATTTACTGGTATGAAGAGATGAATAGAGAATAGAGAATCGAATGAAATAAATCGGTGTTCCTGTCAGTTAAAAAGAACAAGAAGTACATGAGATGGAAACGCACGCAAATAGAAGACAACAAGCGTAACTTGGAACAATTTGAGAAAATAACCGGTGTACTTCCAACGCCAAATGCGCTTGCAGTTTAAAACCAATGCATGCGCGTGAGCGCTCTACGTCAAATGATGCAACGAATAGGATCGTACCAATACTGTCGGTCAGCATGTCTGCGTATTCGTCAAGCATGGGACTGCTAAGCTTCAGCAACTTCATGGCATCTCAGATCTATTCCAAGCTTGTTCTTCGTTCCAGGAGGAATCAGCTGAAAGAGACAGTACTGTCCCGGAGTCATTCGCACTTGATTCTAGAAGGAAACAGCCGCTGCTGCTGTTCTCTACTTTCGAATCTACTCTGAAGTGAACATTGGCAACGTGAACAATTGAAGGAGTGTAAGGTTGGCCAGTCACGCACACAAGGTTGGTCTAAAATCGCTCGTAGGGGCAGTTGAAAAAGATTATCGATTCGACTGCCACCGATGTGACCGTTAGAAAGGTGCAGAATGAAGTACACCGTAGTGGAACAATCCAGCTTTCTTCTCGGCGACGTAATTCGAAGCACAACCAAGAATTCGGCACTCATGTTCACAAAAGATCTTTTAGATAGCTCGAAGGCAGTGATTTTGCAATGTTCATTGGAACTTGAAGGGGAACTAACTGATAGTTGCACATTGCACCAGAAACAACAAAACGCAGCAATGTTATTGGGGAAGTAAATTGGTAAAGCTTACCAGGTCTACGTTAGAAGATTGTGCAGAAATGTTCAGTCGACCTTTCCACAGCACAAAGTTAAGATAGTCACGATCCTACTTGTTTTGTCAGTTGACGTGGAGCGATGCAGTGCTCGTATCAATTCCAAATGACACCCGCATTTGGTGTCAACAGCACATCGGTTCCTTTCTCAAATCTTTCAATGTTCGTAAGGTGTCGACATTTCGCGTGCGTCTCGATCGCATGCATTTCTTTCTTTTGTAATATACTTCGCAGTTGAACCAAGGGATTTGGAAGGAGTCCACTCTCAACATGTTCGGCATCAACTTCATATTGGCTATGATAACCGATATTCTGAATCCGATTTGCACTACCCGTGTGAGGCGCCTCGTGATTCGATAATTGTCTTCCATTCATTACGTCCAGATTGTGGGTGCTTTCTTCCGCTATTGGATTGTCAAAATCGAAATTTAAGTGTCCAGGTAGAAACGAGCCTACAACGGTCATGATTCTGGTAAGGAACGCCAAAAACTATTTTATTAGTGGGTGCGCAACATCAAGAAATGATGAACTTGTTTTAATCGAGCATAATATCTATTGTTTTCGAATACATTTTCAGATTCAATGTAGCGATAGAGCCTTCCCTTCAAGACGTCTGAAAAGTTAACGACTGATCTTTATAGGCTGTTCCACTGCAGGATCGAATAACTCTGATGCATCAAATTACCTAAAAAAGTGTTACAAAAAAACCAGGATAAATTCTAAAAAGCAAGCAATCATAGAAAAAATGCTCTAATCAACAGGGTGACACCCAAAACCGGACTCATAAATTATCAGCTGCATATTCTTTTTTGACTTAAGTTATGTAGTTCAAATCTGTATTATAAAGAGTTAGCACAGATTAGAGCCATTTTTCTTTGTCAGCTCATTCCAATGTATAGAATAGGGAATTGAACATAAAATTATCAAATTTTCTGGTGAAGACTAAATGTGTGAATTTGACTAGAAAATTCGAGATGTGCGATTTGCCCTAAATCCTGATCTAGTACGTTTCATTGGCTTTAGATAGCTTAGGATATCACATGATAAATTTCAAAACCGAGAACAATTGTCGTTTTCTACTCTTCATAAATTATACTTTTGTCTTCAACTAAATCCAGACAACTTGTCTTTAGTCTCGAAACGAGTCGCCAGCGTATATATATTTAGAATCATTGAGAACTCTATTGTGTCACTGAACGAGGTACTTTGCTCCCTAACGCGTTACTGAACAACATCATTTTAAACTTTCGGGGACTGAAACTATGAGCGTCATCACTTTTCATCATTTCAATAGTGAGTTTGAGAAAATCCAAAGCTATGTCTTGAAATCCGTATAATGTCACCACGGTCTAGATAAAAACCAGAAAATATTAAGTCTTTCTTTGTGTATGCCTCCAAAATTTTAATGTTCGATAATTAGGCTCGCAGTTCATTTGAGAATGAATTAAAAGATCCTCGCGCTCATGTAGAATCTATATTCCATGCGAATAAAGAGGTTGCAGTCATAGAAACAACTTTTATATGTGACGTATGATTTTCAAAATTACAAAAAAGGTTTTCCTTAAGACTGACTCGTGATAAAAGAAGCTTGGTTGTATGCTGCCAATGTTAACTACGCCGTAAAAGGGCAATTTCGAAATTTGTTCGCATACTTCACAGCTGATTTATTCAACCAAATTGAAAATTTTCTAGTGACTATCTCTAGTCAAGTATAAGTGGACGCTAATGTCTTAAAGACAAACGTTTTGCATCAAAATCGGATCAAGAATGAAAATATTCCTTGCATAAATCTCTCTGTCTTTAACACAATCTACCTAACACAACAGAAAGACAATCATACGCTAGCAACCAATTCTCTTGATTGCTCCGAAATGGAAAAGACTTACGGAAGACCAAATAGAGAGGATAGTTCCCATTCAGATACCTGAAATTGGTATTAATATTCTTAGTATGCTAGACGTAAGTGGCGCAAAATTACCTTATGTAAGAGACTAAGGTCAAAAGGATGGATAGTACAGCTCTAGAGTTTGGTTTTGCTACCTAGGCGGTCGTAAGAACAGATAGATCGAGTTAAACAACGTGACAGATTACTTCGAAAATCCGCACAGACATTTAAACAAGTACAAGAAGGCGTTCTTTTCCCTTTACGACATGTCCAGTACAGTCGAGTGTTCGAATTTAGAAAAATACTTACAACTACATACCTTTCAAGTAGCAAACGGTAACTCAGTATTTCTGTGTTAGATGAGTGTACTGTGGCTTGTTCTTTGAGAAAATACCGTTAGTTTTCACATCACCCTATGTTTCGTTCCCGAATCGCTAGATTCTTGATAAAAACTCTATAACTACTTGAAATTTGTTCGTCAAAAACCTCGTAAAACAATTATTTTTTAGACTACGGCATTTTAAAAATGTATCAAGTCTGAACACGATGGCGAGAAATGTCAAAAGTGAGCGCATCTCTGCTAACTTGGGAATTGTGTGTACTAAGGGTTGATCGTTTAATGACAGTAGAAGCTCGTCAACGAACCTGTGTTGATTATTTCGTCTTTGCGACCTAATCTTCCGAGTGCATTGATCCAATTCTTATTATACGTAGCGGTCCTCATAAATACTTTAAGCATGAATAACAAGTTAGTTGAGATCAAGAAAAAGCTATTCCTCAGAGAGTTACGTGACATTCGAACGTTTCCATGACAAATTGAGCACGAAATTCTTTCAAAAAAACACTATAATTGAGTATTTAATTATGTCCTAAAGGGATAAGATAGGAAGGAAGTTTGGACGGTTAGGTATCGTATTAGTCAAAGAAACTATTCACCTAGCAGAATGTAATCAAATCATTCACTTCCTCAACTTCTTATTTGTAACGATCTAAAGGTAGTCTAGACTAGCTAGATATCATAAAAACATTTAATTCTATATTAAGCTAAAACCTTAACGGAATTTAGGTGTGTAATATGATAAAACTTGGCTTTTAATTAAACTACTTTAAGCCTAACGAAGTATAGCATGAACAGCACTGCTGCACAAGGTTTGCGGCAAGTTAACCGCCACTAATTTGGACAGCAGGGCTGCATGTACTACAAATTATTCCGCAAATGTCTATTTTCAAAACAAGATAATGTTAGCTACACAGGCAGTTCCTCACCGATCAGAAAACCTTTAGGACCCCGATCAGCGAAATCGCCGTCGATTTTTGAACTATAGCGCAAATGATTCTCATTGGGCCTGAACACTGGGTGTTTATAAATTGCATGATAGGCTAATTATCGCTGTTGTAATGCTCACTGTTTCAGATACAGCAACGAAGTAGAGTTTTCAGATTTTAGTCCTCGGATTTAGAATTAACTCCCAATTTGATTGACTGCTTTCATTCGAAGGAAACGAACAAAATATCAAATCTGACGTGCAATGATCCACCGCCCCTGATTGGATGTCTAACGTTTTACAGAATACAGAGGGTAGCCAAACATGTAGTTTCAACACGCCCAGTTTTCAGGCCCCAATCAGAATCGCTTGTGCTATCGTTCAAAAATTGACGGCGATTTCACTGATCGGGTCTAAAAGTGTCAAATCCGTTTTATACAATTATGAGTTTTTTTATTGGATAATTGCCTTATGATATTGTGACACTATATCCTTAATTGATAAATTAAGTTTAATTAGTGACGTTTAAGCTAATTAAGTCTGTGATCGCATTGTGATCGTTCAAGTTTTATTTAGAATTGATGATTTGTAGTTAACGCAGGTAGTTCAGCAACTAGTATAAATGTTTAGTGACTCCTCTGCCTTTCTCTTGCGGCTGGCGCAACTGGAGTAAACCCCTCCAGCCTCTAATAAACACTGCAGCGTCAGAAATCTCTAAGCTAAGTACTGTACTTCAGTAGTTCTCTCGTCCACCCTCCTTCATCATCAAAACAGTACGTCTCTCGGCCTTGCCCTTCTTCAGCACCTTTGTTGATTGTCTGCAGTCGCTTCATTATAGCAGTTCGAATCATTCCACTAGCACACGGTCCACTCTGTTGGAATCTCGATTGGCACGTAGAACTGGTTGAAGTCGGTCTGTGTTTCTGGTGCTAGAAAGATCACAGCGTTGAAATTCAGAGACGCCGATTTCCACTCGCCCACGGAATGTACAGTAGCCATCGTACTAGATGTGTTACTTTACGCAGAGTGCTAAAGCGCATGCCTATATTTCGATTAATATATACATTAGGCGTTACGAGGAATTCGTTCAATACCTGTCAAAATTTTCAATGTTTTCGCGTAGTCGACAGTTTCTGTGCGGTTCCGCCTAAAGCGCTACAGTATGTGAAATCGTGATAGAAGATAGCGAGATCTATTCATCAGTCACTTCTTGTGGGCTTGACTCCGTACTATTTTAGCCCGATTGGTTCAGTTCGCTATGCATCTCCTTACCGCAAACTTGGAATTCCTCCCAACCATCGCCGCTCTATCGCGTTTCGCCACAATCCAAATAATTTGATTTAATACTGATTTGACTAGAACTGACTACAGAACGATTCAGTAATTCCAAAGGTCATGTAAATTTATTTTTACGTTTTATAATAATCACTACTTGGGTGATAGATTCGCACTCATCCCGAGTAGTACGTCCAGTCTACTAGGCCCGCAACTCCTAGTAGTCTAACACAACCAATGTAGGAACACATTTTCATTTACATTCTGGGCATTTTAGGGTCAACTATCGGCACCGATTTGCGTCCGCTTGCAACTGCGTCAACATCTTGATTGCATGCGGCTATTGTCCTCACAAATACCTCATTCTTTTCGGCAAGAGCGTTTTGTCATTCAGAAGAAAGTAGAGTCCAATGTTAACTGTGTACTAGTCTGGTTACAGCCGCTAGTCCTGGATCTTTTTTGTCACAGCCTCACACCAAACGAACATGACACATGCCGCGCCTATAAATTGTCACACAACCTATTCATCCAGTTCTGGTAAAGGATCCTCGGCAGAGAAATGCGCTAATCTGCGCACCTTTCTTAGCGTTTCACTCATGTTCACACCTGCGAAACTAGCCTCCTCATCAATCTTGTCGATACGCGAGAACAGCTGTTCATCAAATTGACGATGCTCATATTCGTACAATGCGACCTCGCGCTCTATCGCAACCATTCGTTTTCTCTGGCGTCATCTAGAGTCTTGCACCGCTATACGGCTCTTGATGCTCTGTTGCTCGTCGTCGGCTACGGCCGCTCGTGCAATCTCCATGGCTTCAGCATTCGCTATCCGCGGTAAAATCGGGACAAGTGTATTACGCCTACCTTTCACTGTAGAAACAGGGCGCCTGCCTTTCAGTAAAGAAACACGTCTTGCTCGCGCTTCACGGGATTCTAGGGCAGCGTCAGAGTCATTCGGTTCGATTGTGCTTCGAGTATAGACAGAAGCTGGTAGATTCAAGTTCGATGTGTACCGCGAGTCCTCGCCGAACATGCTTCGTTGTTGAGTAAGAAGATTTGAAGAAAGTCCATGTTCGGCCTCATAGTTGGCAACCGTAAACTGGTTGTGCTGACCTGCACTCAGAATAAGATTCACACTGTGCATGTGAGGTGCCAGGGAAGTCAATGGTTCTCTCGCATTGACCACGCCCGGAATGAATCCTGTTGGGGTACTAGTACCGAAGTTAACTGAAACATCAAAGTGTTAAGGTAGAAAAGAGCCTGCAGCCTGTTGCGGTTGTGCGGCGGAAGGCACCCAATTTGGCAAACTTGCATGTTGTAAACGATCTTGTTCCGAGATGTCTTGTAGAAGAAATAAATGAAGTGGACTAAATTGTGGTTAATTTCCAGATAATATTACATCCTTTATCCTTCGAGTCGAAATTCCATCGCCTACCGGGCCGCCAATAGGGTTAGTTGCTTGCTTGCGGCTTAGTGAGACTTTTTTGTCGGGATTCGATTGGATTTAGATGAACGGAGAGGCTTCATTCACAACTAGATTGTTCTTCTCGAAGTCGAAAAGTCGATCGATGAAGCCATCTAAGGTTTCATCGTCCATAGCCTCATCTTCGAGAAGTCTTGCCGAGAGATCATCTATAAAATCACACGGAATAGATAACGACGACTGCGACGACGGCCCCACTCATGATAAACCACAACTTTTTTTATCGCAGGCGCACACAGAGTGAGCTTTATACCGATTTTTAAATGCTGAATAGTGCCGTGACGGCTTAGTTTGATTCTGGAATTTTTTCTGCTCATACAAAATGTGCAATGAAAATCGAGGCTCGTCAAAGTGCATTGTATATTGGTGAAAACATTTTGAGATGCTGAATTTCGGAGGTGATTTTAGTAAAGAAAACCAGTCAGGACTGCAGAAGCAAGGACCTTGCGTAGTGACTAAGGTCAATCGTCTATCGAGTTGCATTCATAGGTACAATCGTACAGTACCATATTCGTACCGAATTGTAGCAGTAGTAGTTATAGAATAATGAATGATTACGGTCTGGCGATGTGCATAGCTTTCACGATAGTGGTAACTAGCGCCAAAAGGTTATGATATATGGATTCGCATCATCCAGAAATAATAAAAGCAGGTGCAGAGTGATGACTGTAACAAGTAAAAGAAGAATCAACTGCTTTAATTCTGATATGGTGGGCAGAAGCATAAAAATACTGTACATGCACTGCTCATCGATTTTAACCTTTAATAAAATTCCTGCGGTTCAGGATAATCTGCATTAAAATGATTCACGCTCATAAGGTCCGAAAAGTCGGCGTTCGTTTGGTGTATGGACTCGCAAATGTTGAAGTCTAGTGGACGTTGCAAGGGGTGAGGCAGGACAAAATTTATCATGTTCTGAGGCTACTATGTTACATTATATAACTTTGTCGGACATAGAAGCAACGAAAGATTGTCTTGCAAGCTACCATGTAGTGGAATAATATGACTTTATAGAGATGGAATGCCGTCAAACAGCCAGTTTCCGAGAGGGAAGTGAGCATCCTGCGCGGCTCTGTAATAGGGCCGAATTTAAACGTGTGTCTGATTTTTATATGTTGCAGACGCCAACGAAAAGTGGTCTCACAGCAGTGCTTTTTGAATTAGATACAGATAAGGAGTATGGGGGCAGATTTGAGATCTGGAATGTTTTTTCAGAACGAATGAATCAAGAAAGGTTTCTTACAGATGAATGAAGTACCACGATTGGAATATTGCAATGGGGTTGAATTCAGGTGATAATTGATTTCTTTTAGTACGGTCAGCAAGGACAACAGTGGTTGTAGAGTAATTCAAACTGCAAAAAAGGCCGAGTCTTTCTCTGGTACATTGTATTTATGTGGGAGACTGAATTCAACGACCATAAAATAGATATGGCAGCCACCTTTCCTAACATCCTTAGCATGAAGGTTTCTGAGGATTATTTTGAGGCCAATTCTGCTCCGCGACATAATGAGCCTCCTAATAACGCTCTTTTTTTCCGTTCCTGTGAGCAGCTCTTCCTCGAACAGAGTTCCATCGGTATCCATATCCTTGATTTGACTGCTCGATAGCACAAATTAAGGAGTGCTTGTTTATATGAGAGCAAACCCCAGAGAACTTTGATGAAATTACATTGTACTAGGAGAAAACAGTTGTTTGTTAAATTGACGATCTAGATCTTTGCCAATGCAACATCGTGCTCAATCCCAACCATCCACTTTTTCTTGGGTAATCGAAAATCTCGATCCGCTGCGCATTGTTTTGTTCCGCAATGTTTGTTCTTAGTATTGGCGGTTTGTGCAGTCGAGATTACATCCTCATTAGCCATTCGCGGATGAATTTGAGCAGGTTTATTTACTGATCATACCATGTGCGCTTGCCGGTCTTCCATGATAGCAACAGAGTTACCCGAAATGTGCAGCATGGTATTTGAACTATGGAAATCTAACTGACCTAGCACTCGTGGAGCAGAATCAAGCCCGCATCGTGGTTCCGAGGCACTACAGAAATTAAAGAACATGGCAGCAGGCATGATGTGAGAGACTTGTTGGTGAGATGTCATGTAGCGGGCTCGTAAGCGATGCAAGTGCAACTCGTGACAATGTGAAAAGCACAGTATCGAAAAATTAGCCACGATTCGTCCTGCCCAAGTTGTAACGAGTTGTAATTCAACAGTTACGCCCAAACCAAGGACGATCGATTGCACCTTTTTGAGCGACAAGCGATAGACTCCGGTTCGAGATAACTGTTGAGTGACTCTTAATGAAACTTTTGATGCAGAATGGTCTTCGTTAATGGCCATATTATCCTTCTGAGCTTCGAGGGAGGCATCGATATAAACATCTAACGTGTTCCTGTCCGACGCTTCATCCTCGTGAACTCATGCGGAAAAGCTACCCTTAAAATGGACCTCGACGACAATCGACGCCGCACTCCGAACAAATCACAACGTGATCATAGGAAGTTCACATGGAAATGAGCTTTACATCGATTTTTGGATACTGAATAGTGCCATTTTCACTTACAGTTAATAAGAACCTGGAATGTTTCTTCGTAGTCAAAGAAGCGCCATGAAATTCGAGACAAAGAATGTGCAATGTGCATGTAAGGCACCTTGACGAGTATGAATTCAGGAATCGATCGATTGATGTCTGGAGAATGAACATGGACGGCAGAAACAAGAATCTGGGGCAGTGAATTGCACCAATCGTCAATCGAGTAGAGAATTAAGTATAGTTTTCTGTGACAAATGCGTACCGGACGGTACAAATCGTAGTAGAAGTAGTTGTGCTGTAAAGAATGACAAGGAATTTCGCAACACAGATAGCATTGCCGATAGGCTAAGACTACCAGATGACAATTATCCAAAGCATTAAAGTGATATTGGTCCAGGTACAGATCATAGCATATGAATGAAAAATGTACTTCATTGATTCTAACATATCGGTCAAAGGGAAACAATAGATGACTTTTTCATCAACCGACGTTTTCTATTACCTTCAGGCGCAGCAAAATAAGTAGTATTCAAATAATTTGTGTTTATGACCTTCGAAAGATCAGCCATCGCTTACGGTATTAACTTGTATATTATCGAAGTCGAGCCAAAGTTGGAAGGGGCGAAGCAGGAACAAAAAATCAGCGTGTTCTGCAGCTACGATGATATGAAGAAACCTCGACGTATAATCAAGTAGCGAAGAATTGACGCGTAAGCAATCATGTAGCGGAAAAAAAGTCCGTTGGTCGAATTAGCGCGGCGTCAAACAGCACATACCTTAGAGGGAAAAGGCATTTGGCCCATTTATGATAAAGGGGCGGATTTGCACCAGTGGTGCGGAAAAACATAGCCACATCTAAAAATATCTTGCTAGATTGTATAATAATCTATCTTGTTAAAATTTTTTACTATCCCTATTCATCCTTTTTCTTTTATACAAGATAATCTTGGCAAGAACGTTCGTAAAGATAATCTTATCTTTCTACTGTAGCGTTAGAAAAATTTATCTAAAGGAGCGTCAGAAGGCATTTCGGTGTGCAGATCATGCTTTTTGTGATAGACGTATGCCTATTGTGCAATTTTATTTTGAATAAGCTGTTTTTCTGGTCGTTATCCTGATTTACATGGCATTTAACAAGTCAAAAAGCTAATAGGTGGTCAGTTGAGCGAAACAAACAGAGTGCACTAAGATAACACGATAATCTAATCCATTTTGATCTATCTTAGTCATGCGGAAGGCAAGTTATTTTATGTTCTTCTATTCTCTATACTGAGATAAAGCTTTCCCAGTGATTCAGTAAGATTATCTTATCTAGCTCTGTATATTGTTCAGGATTATTCAGACAGATTATACCACACTCATTATTTGCATTAGTGACTGATATTTTGTAAATACCTAACAACAATGAGAATTGTCTTTTGCACAGCGTAGCTTGAGTTTAGTATCCATTCTCTAGTGCTGAAACAGATAAAAGGTACTTAACAGTTTGCAAGTTGCTACCCATGTTCGAACAGTAGTCTACTTTTTCATTTGTACAGAGTTGAGGTACAGAGCGAAGTATGTACGGACTCTGGGAATCGGTATTGAAGTGAATTTGGCTACGAGAACACATGTAACGAACCAGATAGGATGGCCTCAAGACCGATTGCTTCCGTGTGTCGAACAAATTGAGTCCGAGGCTCATGCTGCAGAGTGAGGCGTCACACGGGTGACAAGATTACAGAAGCGAATTTTTCTGTTCAATCTTTACCCGTATTTAAGGTTTCGAGTCGAATTTAATTAAGCAGAATCTTACAGTAGGAGAAAGAACCGTAAGAATAGTTCATTAGAGATGTTGCGACAAGCAGACCATCGGTGATGTAGGAAAGGCAGTCTAAGTTCATGGATGGTACATTCCCAGCGAACATGATGATGTGGGGACATATTTTAGGGTCAAGACTATAAAATGTAACCGAAAAATGAATCTCCTTTCATTCTGCTGTAACAAACTGTAGCTGGTGTTTTTGAAGCACAGTTCAACGCGAGGATCTCGGGAGTAGAAAAACACATGTAATACTATGGAAGAATGAATCGTCCGCTACTCTTCTCCTGTCGTGCACGCGCACGATGACGAGAGTAGAGGTAGAGTGCAACTTATCCCAGCGGCCGTATAGTTTGACCTACACAGTCAGCGTGCAGGTCGTAGTTGAGGTAGGAAGACCGAAAATCCCCTTTAGCAGCCGTTAGGTATGCACCAGATGTCTTACGTACAGGAAGGTAGTCGGCAGGTTGCTCAAATCTGTGTCGGAGTTGTAGGCTGCCGACTAGTTTATATAGACTAAAGCCTGACAGTACAATGACAGCGTAGGAATAGATCTGCTGCCTATCCTTATCTCGTACACTACCTTAGAAATGCTAAACTATTTGAATTATGAAAGTAGACTAGATGCAATAAAATAAGTACTATCAACTAGCCTAAATCATTCATTACACAGTAAGGTAGATGCTACGTAGACAATAAACAACGTAGGAAATCAATAAAAGGATCAACAATGAACTACTAAAATTAACTAAAAATTATTGTTTCAGACAACGGGCGTGACATCTCTGTTGTCGTAGGAATAGAGGAGTACTCGGCGAAATTCATTATGGATATGTCACGTATGGTCGAGGACTAACAAGATGAACATGTCTCACCGACTGATGGACACCACACAGCAGGCTCAGGTGCACTATTACAAAAGATTACAATTTGCTTACTGATATGAAGTAGTGAATAGAGAATAGGAGGGAATCGAATGCAATAAATCGATGGTCCTGTTAGTTAGAAAGAGAAAAAGTAAGTGATATGGAAACATATGCAAATAGAGGACGGCAAGCACAACTCCGAACAATTTGAGAAAGCAACCGATGTCAGATCTACTACACGATGGCAACCTGAATAATTCAAGGATGTGATGCTGGGCAGCAACGCACAAAAGGTTGTCGTGAATGTGTTTCTCAAGGCAGTAAGAACGTTTGTTGATTCAATTGCAAACAATATGACCCGTAGAAAGGTGCAGAATAGAGCGCACCATTGTAGAACAAACAGGCTTCATTCTGCGCAATGTCCTTCGAAGCACGACCAAGAATTCAGCTCATATGTTCAGGAAAGGTCAGTTACACAGCTCGACCGCAGCAATGGTGCAATGAACTACAAACCAAGAATTGCACATTGCTTCAGAAACAACAACACACATCAACGTTTTTGGGGAAGTAAGATGATAAACTAACCAGATCCACGTAAGACGACTACACAGAAATGCCGAGAAGACGTTTTCTAAGGCACAATGATAGTTCGATCACTATCCCACACGCATTAAGCGTTTACAGAACCTCGGTCCTTTTCTCAAAATTTTCAATGTTGGCCAGTCTCGACATTTTGCGTGCGTCTTCCTCGCATGCATTTCTCTTTCCTTTTAAATGACTGGTGTATCAGTTCGTTAGGTGAATGAAGAGAAGTCAGCAAGAGCGTCTTGTCACCATGAAGTAATTAGAGTCTAATGTTTACTGTGCACTAGTCTCTTTCCAGCAGCAAGTTGTAAAAAAATTTTCCTTGCTTTTTACAGAAACTTCAAGTGACTCATGTCGAGCATCCGATTCGCCACACTACATATATTTCAGGTTCTGGCGAAGTTTTAAACAATGCTGCGCATGATTCGCATGAGTTTGCTGAAGTTCGACGCAATTGGCAGTTCTACGGCGCTACTGTGGTGTCGCCTACGTCTTAATGTCGAGTACACTCGATTGCCGCCTACGCTCGGTATTGTCCAGTGGTGCATGCTTGAACATGCCGTGTTCGCTGAATAATCCAATCGCTATTGCGTCGTTGCTCAATCTATCGACAATTCGCAAGATGCGAGTGCATTAACTTTCTATTGGTGTCCCGTGTTTGACACATCACTCAGTACTTCTTGAGATAGGTCCTACTCAATTCCTCCTAGCCTTCAGTATGGTTAGAGCGTCTTATTCACAGTTCTCCAATCATTACATATGTAAGGCTCGATGCCTAATGAATACAATCAAAACCTCTGTTGAGAGGTTGGGATTCATGAAAACTCAACGACCAACCTTCTAGTTGTACCCTCATCGCATCAACTAGGCGATAGTGGACACAGCACAACTTTTATCTACCCTTCCTGGTCATAGATCGTTGTTCTATGGGCTTTATGGCAACAACACGCTTCTCGGTCGGTTGCGGTCACCATCGGTACCCGCTAACACGAAGAGTCAAGAGCCGAGAAGATCGCCAACCGTCGCACCTCCTGTAGCCATGCATTTATGTTTAAGCCTGTTGCACGGGGATCGCATAGCCTACCTATGGAATTGATATTTGCTCATAGATGCAGCCCATAAATCACGCACGTTGCGTAGTCTATAGCCAGACTGTAGAAGCCTAAGGAGCAGATGGGGTTTTGAATTGAGTTAAAGAACAGATTTTGTCATAATATCGTCCGTCAGCAGTTTTTTGGTAACTGCAAGTACGCTTGTCCAACATTACCAGCCCAAATATAGACTTTTAAAATTGAGTAAAGTATATTTGCACTCGGATGGATTGAAACTGGAAATTATACGCATTATGTACCCTCCAGGGCTTTACTTATTGTATATCGAGCCATTTATGTCAATCACTGTCCTTATTTGAATTGGTAGCAAATACAAACCCGCCAGAAAAAATGCTTGCCTCGGGTTGTAGTTTGTCTTCTATTGCCTCCTTCTCTTTTTCTTCGTTTCCGGGTATTGAGCATATTGATTTTTATTTGTATTACTTCAGTGGCATTGGTTCCAGTGGTCGGTTTAGAAAATTAGTGCGAGCGCTCATTGAAGTCTGTCAAAATCGTGAAAGCAGTAGTCTGGCAAGGGCAGTTATTGTTGCTGTTTACTGATAGTAACGTGGTGTACTCCGAGAATATTGAGGTAGTGTAATGTTCTGCTGTAATGTTTTGTTTGAAGGATAATTATTGCCGAAAGGTGACTCTGGAAAAGGGAGAGACGGGTCAGGACGGAGAAAATGTCGCTTAAGTAAAGGACGGCTACTGTGCCTGTTGTCGGGCCGCGTGGTGTTCGGCAAGGACAGTTCTGGATTCAGCGCGTGCTTGCACATGGCTTGCAACAGCGCGGTGTATGGCAGGACATCAGAATAAAACGCTGTTGGGCATCGCTATCGTCCGGTTCAATAGATCGAAACCACTGGCGCAATACGTTCCTTAGTCAAAAACTGACGCTTAACGCCTGTTGCGAACGGTTGTTGCTATTCAGAATATCTCCGGCCGTTTGTGAGCGGTTCTACTACCAGTCTCAAAATCTTTTCGGTGGAGTAACTCGGGTTACTAAAACAGTGTACACATCGGACTCGTGTACTAAGCATCAAAACTGCCGTCAAACGGTAACAGCAGTTGTGAAGTGCCCTGTGAATAGATACATGCGGCACATTCCGGGAATTTGCGATCGGGTAACCATGGTTATCCGGATAACCCTCTAGCCTATTTACACCTCAGCTTGTGGTAGTCCAGACTCCTACGGTGCTAGTCGAGCTTACCTGCGAATTCAAGTGAGGTTGGTCTGTTTGCGAACAAACCAAGCTAAAGGCTTGTTGCTGCAGTATCGACGAACTTAGGTACGGTTGAATTGCCTGATTTCACTTTTTTGTTGTATCAAATGCGCACTAGCTTTCCGCTGGGGCTGAATAAGACCAAGATGTGTAGTACAATCCATACACGTGTTCTAATTTGCAAAGAAATTTCCCACCGAACAAGCACCTGATCCCCAGGCACATAGAATTTTTTGCGGTGCGTAGTAGACTCAATATTAGTGATGGATATGCCGCTGTGCCAAGGAGTGAGAGTGTTGTGATGTGTGGCTAATGGTTGTGAGGAAGAGAACGATTTGGCTGTCTTTTACATAATAGCTGCAGCACTCACTTGAGAATCGAATTTTCCAGCAGAATTGAGATGTATTTAAAAAACAGTTAATAGAGAAAAGGGTATGTAAATATCAAGCCACAACAAAGATGTGGCAGATCAAGTGACCACTGACCGGGAGGTTATGTCGGCAGTAACGTAATTCACCAGGTTACTGGATCTGCCATAGCCAACTATGCCTTGTTGACATTGTGGCTGTTGCGCAATCGAACATGATTGAGCATGATGCTACAGGGTTTTGGGTCCTTGTAAGCTCTGGGTACGTGAGCTGACAGCATATGCATCGCCATAACACCGCGAGCTTTCTGAAAAATTTATAGTCCTCCCGTAAAATTACGGAGATCGCTGTAGCATTCAGTAACTCTCACGAAGAAACTAAAAATTATACTTTACGTGCGTTGATTATTGCACTTAGCGATAGGGCTAACATCCTACATAGTTTGCTGGATTCAAAAATTTAGTCAGTAGCAAAGACTCCAAGAGAATCGGAAAGCAGAACTTAAGCCTGGAGTTCTCTGTAAATTTTCAGGTGAGAGTCCCTACAGGTACAGCAAATGCAAAAGAAGGAATCGAACAAGCTAAATTCAATTGGAATTCTGTCCATTTAGTATGTTTTATTATTACCACTGAATAGACTGTATTTTTTGCATGTGAATGCGTCGGCAAAAATTTAAATCTTTATGACATTTAGTAGTGCGTCCATCACCTACAAGCTGTTTGGGCTTGATTATCTGATTAAGTGCTTGTCCAAGCCGAATATTTCCGAAAAGGCACAGAATTTCATCGTGTAAAAGGCATCACGTTCAACTTGTGCTCACAAATTTATCCCAGTTCTGGTACATTATTAACAAGCATCTTCAGACATTCCGATATTTTCAGAATATAAATAGTTCAAGCGCCTTCTGATATTGCTGACTAGTGTGCCCAATGTTTTGATTTTCATTGTATACGCAGAAACCATTGATGTAGCAGTAACAGTTAGTTTGGTGAAATTGCTGGTAAACAAATCTTTAACTGAGTCATCTTTCTCTCACATGTCCTTGGCTCAACTTCGGGATTTCTAACTACAATGCTCATTTAGAAAAACGTTGTACCAGTGTTTACAAAACAGTGACTAATGCCATATGCTTTAGTCAGGAAATTGTTCGAGAATTAACTTTGATTTTCGAGCAAAACACCTTTTTCTACATTAAGCCTATGTTTTTCATTCTAGCCTTTAACAGTTATTTCTTTCGAAATTCATGGTAAAAAACTTGAATTTGAGCAATACACTGCATTAACTAAATTAATTTATTGATAAATATGTCTTTGAAAACATTGGACGCCATGCTTCTTTGCTTGATCCTAATTTTTGCCGAGTCAAGAATCACAAAAAAAGAACTGAAGCAATTGGTTCTGCTTCCACAACCAGAATTAGAGAGTGTCGAAGATCAAAACTGTTGGCCCGCCCTTCCCAGCGACCAACAGCATTCACCCTTCATCCCAGGTATTGTAAGTACTGCAAAGCCGACTCTCGGCACATTGGATAGTCCACTGCTACTGGTGTCAAAATTCACCCAGTTCTAGACACGAGCAAGGGATGGATAACAGACTTAAATATGGTTGTGCCTCGCAATTTTTCTCACTACCTACATGATACATCTCCTCAATTTCTTGCGTTGAAGGAGACTGCTCAACTGATAGGAAATTGAATTGCTTCCATGGCATCAGTGGAATCAACGTACATATTGCGTCGCATGACCTAATGACTCAATCCATCTTCGAGCGACAACTGTTACCATTCATATGGTGAGCTCGGCATACCACCTAACTGCTATTCCTCTAGAACTGCAATCTAGTCAAACGTCAGCATTGCTGTGAAGAAGAATTCAACTATAAATTTGGCGGCATTCTTAGATCTATTGGAAATCTGTCGTGGAGGAAATTTGAAAATCTAGAGGAACGCAACCGCTTCTATGGCATAAATAGAATCAACTAACATACATTTCGCACCACATGAGCTAATCACTAAAATCATCTCTGGGCGACTACCGTTTCCATTCACGTGGTCGTTCTTTTACCCATCCTTATCAGCGTTTCCGCTCCTGTTTCGTTTTTTATTTCTCATCGATTTAATTGTGTTCTTGTTCCTGTACCGACTCCAAATACTTTGATTCTACCAGCCTGTTTTCGGCATTTCTACCGTGCGCCGGTTTTGCCTGTTCCTGTTACATCTCTTTCTTGTACTTTTGTGGATCTTCCTCCCATGAAGCTAACAATCTCATACCAAAATTAGTAATCTGAGACATTTCTCTACACGACTTCACCACCATCCACACAACCTTCGATGCTCTCTTGTGTACCAACGCGTCCCCATTGACTTTCGCGGCGTACAGCTTTTCAAGTGATTTCGCGATTTCTAATTCATCTTGAACCGCTGCCTTCTCCATTCTTACGATATCCAATATGCCACCATCAAATTCTGATTCTAGCGTTCCTATGCGTTCATCGAACTCCTTTCGCATAGTGACAGCGTTCTGCACCTTCTCTCGATAACTTTTGAATCTTATTCTCAACCCCTCAAGTTCATCCCTGAGCTGCGCAGGTCGCATCGTTTCAGTCTCTCGTCTTGACTCATCCGGCAACTCGAGTTGGTCCAAATCAGGGAGATTCGGTACATCTACAAATAATTTCGACGGGTTCGACTTAAAGTCCGTGATTGCTGCATCTTTCTCACCTAAACAGAATCTGAGTATTTCATGGTCTTGCTCAAGTTTTGCAATCTTGATATTCTTCGTCGCCAATTCCCGATTCAGTCGTTCGACTTGATCGCTCAAATGCTTATCTTGTAATTCTGGATCATTCTGTACTCGATCAGATTCCTTCGATTCATTCGGAGGCATCTCTGGCTGCTCATCATCAGAATTTCTTTCATCAACATATCTTCTGCGCGTCCGACGCCTGCTGCCTTCGGAAGATTCCCGACGTGAATCACCATGTTGAGTGTGCTTTCTTCCTGTACCAACCTTAGATCTGTCGTCATTGCTACTTCTCTCGCCCAGACGAAACAAAATAGAAGTTCGAGAGCGACGACGTGGTTTCCGACTCTTGCGTTCGGAAGGAGTCGAAGGTGACGAAATAGACTTGTCCGTCTTAAATGCTCTTGTGCCATGCTGAATTTGCCTCGCATTCTTGATTCGCCCCTCCGACTTTCTCTGTTCCCCTCGTGTCAGTTTCCGAGAACCAGAATTTGATAGGATGCGCTTTTTCTGCACATTAGCTGCACCGGGAGTCTCAGGCGACTTCGAAAGGACCGATATCTTCGGAGACGAATCAATTGTCGAATTCATTTTCTTCTTAGAAATTTTCGATGGCGTATCACCAATATCCATTCTCCTGTCAGAACGTCTTCGACTGGGTTCTCGTCGTTTTGTATCCTCAGCAGTTGGCGAAGGCTTGTTCGACGATCTCAGGGCGGCGCGCCGCGACGCGCGCTGTGTCCGCGTATCCGGCATTAGAGGCTGTTCTACACCTCGGGGCGGATGTTCTTGCATGTACCTTACCACAGATCAGACGGAACTACCAGCGCACCACCTCGCTTCTCAGTGACACTTCAGTTAATCTACTGGAGAACCAATTTTATGTCGAATATATCTAATTTTTTGCAGACGTGATTCTATTTTTGAAAGTAATTTTTAAGTATCTTACTTTTGATTCACAACTTGACCAGAAGCATATTTCTACTCTGCTCTACAGTTGATTGAAGTCAACGAATCATTGATGCACAATTTTGATTCTGAATCAACCATTGGAGTTGATTCTCTAAATATACAATATTATAGCGTCTGTACGTGCTTCGTCAGGCGCATGTATGGGCACAACCGTTCCCAATCGAGTTTCCTCGAGAGATAATGCTGATTGCTTGTTCCATCAAGTATGTTCTAGCCCTTCGGATTTTGAACATTCTCCAAGATAGGCTTGCCATCGACCTTTGAATGCCGCCTATCGTGTCTGTAGGCACAGGCCGATGGTCGTTCGGTTCATCATTCGGACTTGATTTGAGTTATAATTCTTTCCTATCCGTTGGTCCATCTCACTCTTCCTTCCCCTTAACCTTAACCATGTTTGTGGCTTCTCGTCTGTGTGAGCACTTTCCTCTTCCATTTCATCGTCTAATTGGCCTTCTCAGTCGTCAATGTCTACATTTGGTCCACGTCCTTGCTCTTGTCAATCGATGAGGACGCACGAAGACAAGGTCGAGATCGAGATCCGCAGCGCAGAGATAGCGGTATACCTCATGTCACGAGGAATCTTTCGCAGGCCAAAAACGGTAGATGCCTTTCGATGTATCTTGACTGCTTACTCGATATACCAGGAAAATACATTGCTGCAAAATAATCTTTTCCTCAGCTAAGAAATAGAATCACTTCAGTGACATGAGTGCAATCGACTAACATACAGTTCACTTCAACTGAGCTAGTCACTCAATTCATCTTTAACCGACTACTGGTTGGATTGACAGGGTGAGGTGAACTCTGGCCAAATGTCCATCTTCGTTCTCTTCCGCTACCGACAGTTATTTCAGCTCGAATTCCGTTTCGTCTGTCTCATTGGCTTGATTCCATTATTGTTCTTCTTTAAAATCTGAACTCCTTGATACTGAAACTTCATTCTCCACCTCTTGATTCTGTACCGGTTTACCTTTTCACTAATACTTCTTCCCGTTCTGGTCATCACGCTTCTATTTGAGCCTACCGTACGTATCGGCGTCGACTTCGCGACTTATAAATTTCCAATCGAATTCACGATTTCCACTTCGAATTGAATCGCAGCCTTCTCCTTTGTTGCAATATCCTGCTTCGTGCGAAAAATAATCCTGATTCTAACATTTTTATGCGTTCGTCTGGTACTTCTGATATAGAACAGGGTTGAGTTCAATTAGAATTGCAATGAATTGCAATTGATAGCTGCAATCATTTACCTGATCCAGTGACCCATATGTACTTCTACCAGAATATAAACAGCACTTTTTCAGATCTACTAATACTTTAGTTTTCTTGCTCATTTCGGCAGGTCGCCATAGCTTCACAAACTGCCGAAAGATCCCAATAGGAAATTTTAGTCTTTAGGGAAAGGATTGCTTTCGCTAGCATAGGAGTCGCAGTTTTTCTGTGGTTCTGTAGTATGTAAGTAGTGAAACGGACCTGTAGAGGTTGAACTTGAACTGGTTTGATTTTACTTGAAGGTGGATGCCTAAATCGCTACTCGATTTAGTCCTTTTATACTAATTTTAACAATAAAGAATATAACACATTAAGCGCACTATAGTTACACAAATAAATTCGAGTGGAAACCGGAAAATTCCAGAATAATACAATCCCCAATTAAATACTAGGGTATTTTGATACTGCGTATCCAAAATACATACCTTGGTGGAAGAGAACAATGTAGATAGTTCATAGATTCCAGAAGTCCATAACGATAGCTTAATCATATTTCATGCGTTGTCATAATTAGGTAGAATAATATGATAAGTAGACAATAATGAGCTGTAACAGCACAGCAGGCTCAGCATAATCGTCACAAGTAGCCTGAGACCACAGTCTCTCTACGTTTGCGGCTAAGCCACAAATAAAGCTGGCATCGATATACTTAACGGTTTATTCATCCAATTTGCGACGTTTTCTGGTGATACTTTTCATGATAGAACCGCCAATTTCTCCTTTTTCAGATGATTCAGCAACTAATACCGCTGTATTTTGAGATACACGTAGACTCCTACATGCGTGTTTATCTGCGCCTGCGATTAACTTGATTCGATCCCGCTAGATTTTCACGAATCTTCTCTCGAATGCTTTGTTAGTAACGAATCTAGAATTTCTTGAGATATACGATTTCCAAGCTTGCACTGGTACATCTCAAGAACTTCTTCACTTTTCTCATTAGACACAGATTCGACAAATGTTTCCATGCAAGGGAACGATCTGATAGGGACAGATGCTCTGTTCCTAGATATTTCGTGACTAAATCAATTTGGCCGAGCATCGCCGAAAAACGAGTTACATTCGACTTGAATAAAGTAGTCAAATTCATTGCAACGGTGCTCTGTTCACTTTCAGCAATATTTCGCAACTCATCGTATATTTTGTAGAACCTTGAGAGAATCTGATTTTCCCGGACCAACGTGTTTTGTTCTCATCACTAGAAGACAAAGAGGTTAAGTTGCGGAGCACTGCTCGATTCTTTAGCATATTTCGGCAATCACTCAAAATTTCATGAACTCATTCAATGCAAGACTTGAGCTCAGTGTTCATTCGAATCATCAACTCTACTTTCAGGTTAATCTTGTGGCTGACACAGACAATATGGGCGATTTTCTGATTTTTGGGGACTGCTTTGTTCACATTACAATTGTCCGCGGTCTGCGAAACAGACGAGTTTGATATGTCAATATCAAGGAACTCGAACATGCTTCAAATATGGTTTGCAAACGTGCTAGAATCGAATTCTGTTGTTTCAGAACTGCAGGAACAGCTATCTATTTAGTCCCATTCACATAGATTTGCCATTGGACTCACCGATAAAAATGGGTCTTACAACTTCAGATTATTTGTTGCCAGATCGGAAGTAAGACCCAAAAGTCCGTCATAGTGGACTCTTGAGCATGTTCAACTGTCGTGCATTATTGTGCCTCCTGCTTTTTTCATCGTCGTGGAAATTTTCTTCTCTAGCATCATTACTAGCTCATGTAACAATTTAGTAACATAATTCAAGCTTGTTGACACGGCGTCCTGGCAAGGATATCAGGACTACTATTGGTCGAGTATCACTAGACCAGAGACGCGTACCCTAGTAGGGCGGCTCTCAAAATGCCTCGGCCCGGATGCCGGTTGTCGAGGTTCCGGGTTCGATTCCGGCAAGGTCGTAGATTGGTCTCTGCGGTGGGTATTCCGTACTTGGATCGATTTCGAAGGAATATCGCGGGGAAATTTTTCCCCGTCCTTTTTGAGCCCGAGTTACAGCTATTCAGAATTGGACAAGTGTCTGGTACAGCCAGTCAGGAAGTAGTTAGAGTTCAATCATAGAAATTAGCAAGAAGGTTTCAAAAAAAAATAGAGTTGCTGGAAGCTTCTACACAAGAACTGACAATGGCTCGGGCCAACGAAATAAATCCTACCCGGGCACCATCGGCCGCTGTGCCCACCTACTCTCTACCTAATATATCTACCAGCGGTCGCTCGTCCTCGCTCTACTGCGAAGAAGACGGGCGACACGTTTTCAATCTCTACCTACTTACTTGTGCGGTTGCCTGCCTCCCGCTCATCGGCGGTCGAAGGCAAGCGACGCGCTGTGCCTCTACTCGCGGATCGGCGGGGCGGCGTGCAGCAACACTGGTGAATCTTGCGACGAAATTGGAGAACTGTCGAAAATGCTTATTTTCAACACGTGAAACTGGTGCATTGCAGAAGATAATGAGCTGTATATATGAATGAAGAGCTTTCTCGCGATTTGATCCAGTTTTGTCGAATACATCTTGAAGAGAAGGCCTAACTTTTATGTCAGTTTGGGTTGCAATGAGGCGTCGAACTACAGTAAAAAGATCCTTCTTTCGCTTATAACAGTTTAGTAGATGGTTGAACGAATTAGTGAAGCCTCGGTTCTTCTGAAACGATACCGGGCCGTTCGGATTTCTGCAGAAGTTGCATTCTGGGCGTTCGTACACCGCATACGAAACGTTCATCCGTGGTGAGGTTGTGTCATTGACTACTGTACGACGTTCTTCTCGAAAATAGCGCATGAGAACTTCTACACACTGTTTCTTCGTCGGCTGCGCCATAGCGACTTGTCTCCTTGTATCCACACCATCACTTTACATGTTTGTCGTGTAGACTGAATTCACGCACTGCCGCAGTACTTGAGATCCATGAATTAATTGCAATTCACACGTGTTTGATTTCTTCGGAAAATTTTAATTGCAATCAAAAATCGATTGCAACTCATCTACATTGTAGAATCAGTCCGCTCTCGTTTGGATTGCCATCCAGCTAGGTATAGAGAAGAACAGCCGACGTCCTTACGTCCACAGCAATCCCTTTTCGGTGAAATTGAAATTCCTAAAGAGTTCAATATTGCTGAAGGCCACAAGTAATCAGGATTGAGTCACCAGGAAGCCTGATTGGCAATGGTTGCGCCTATGTGTATATCTGATAATGTAAGTAGCAGCTCTGTAAAAGGCTCCTTAATTAACTCCAATGGTTGATCCCGAATCGGAATGGATATCAATAATTGGTGCACTGCAACTGAAAGAAAGTAGAGATCAACTGGAAGACAAATCATGAATTAAAAGTTAAATACTTTGAGACTTTCATATAAAAATGAACTATTCTACAGAAAATTGGAACTGTAGTAGGTAAAAATAAGTGGCACCGAAAAGTGGAGTGCTGGGCTGGCGGTCCCGTCACCTTTCTGGTCAAGTACACGGAGAGACATCTGCGCTCGACTTTGTTCCGTCTATCGGCGAAATAGATGAGCTGAAGCAACGTATACCGCCAATAGCGTTCGAGACGAACGACTGGAAGCGTCTCAAGAGATTCCGTCGAATGCTCCTCGCTGATAGCAAGAAGGATGCAGTGCAGAATGTGATGGTGTACGCGTTCCCGTGCATCATGAAGTACTTTTGGCTCCTTCGCCTAGTCTTGCCCAACTCGGCTACAATATCGCCGTAACTGATTCTTCAGTGGAAGCTGTTGGCTTTTCGTTGGATATTTGTATGGCGTAGATGTGTTCAAGGGAGGCCATATGTTGCTTGAAGAAGCGTTGGACTTAGCGAAACTCTTCCTGAAGTTTGATATTGACGCCGCCACAATCGAAGCTGCTCGTTACTGCCCTCTAGAGTCTAAACCTGGTCATATCAACAAGCTTTGTTGTGTGCTCTAGAAAGTGAGTGAGGTTCGCCCAGAGCTTGCAGAAAAGATTGCTGTCAACCTCGCTTGCGCTGACTTGAGTTTGCTGGACTTGTCAACAATGGTTTTAGCGCTCACTTCACTTCGACTGACTGAAATCTAGAAGTTAGTTGCTATTGGAAGGTGGGTCAAGGCTAATTCGGAAGACGTTGACATCAAAGAACTATTTGGAATCGTTAACTTGGAGTATGCTGGTGAGGCCGTGACAGAAATGAATGAAAGATTAATGGACAAGAATGCGAGAATCAATGCACTTGAAGAACAGCTGAGCGCAGAAGAAAAGCAGAAAGAAGCAATGTTGGCGAAACTCGAAGAAAGGGAGGAAAATATAAAGACGCTAACAATCGCGTTCAACGAAAAGGAAAAAGAGATAATCGCGCTACAATCTTTTCCTCAACCTGAACTGCGTAAATCGAATCTTGCATTAACAGTACGGGAGAGTGAGGATTCCCGCAAGCCGGGACAGTTCTTCCAAGACAAACCTGGCATATACCGAACCCTGCAAGTGCATAAAAACAAAGCTTCGATGACATATATAAACGCGGTTAAGTCGCCAAGTACTCTTCCGAGGAAACGAATGGTGGAAGCAGAAGTTGGGAACAATATGTTTGGTGCCGTCCGGGACGTACCATCCGCGAAAGGTACTGAATGTGCAGAGACCAATGAAGTCGCGCGTGGACCTGTTAGAGCGGATGAGAATGGTGCGACACAATCCTTGATCAAGGTCAATGATGAAGATGTGACCAAGAATTCTTCTCACAAGAACGCTCTGGCGAAAGAAATCATTTATGCTCGTACTGAGCCTCACTGTCACAAGGTGATGCCCTCGATTATATTGGAGCATAACGATTCCGACTTGACACAACCTGAACCTGAAGGGAAATTCGCCGGTATATTTGACGACACTGACATTATCGAAGTGTCAGAGCCACAAGAGGATTCTGATGATGCAAACAGAACTGATGAGACAACAGAAATGGAATGGGAGGGTGCCGACGGGGTTGAGGAATTACAAAGGAAAGGAACACTTCGTTCATGTTTATCTGGTGTTGTAGAATCTAAATCAGCTTCGTTCGTCGTCCCGGCTTCGTTTTCAGAGTACGTTTCGAAATTGCAACTTGGGTGAGAAAATCCTAGCGGTGGATAATCCGAAACAACAATCTTACACCAAGCTCGCGCTATCATTAAACTGCGCTCCATGACTCAGGTTTCCTTCGTGAAAGAAGCGGATATATCGCAGGATACTGCATCTTTGTATTTGAGAGGTAAGTATGGAGGTAACCTTCGAAATTTTGAAGAAAAGCTAGCGATGTTTGTTCAGAAATTTCTCGAAGAGAATCCCGAATTGAATTCCTTATCCCCTCGAAAAAGCGGGGGGGGGCCGCTCATCAACACCGAAATTCCTATAATGGAATCGCCTGTAAGAGCTGGGGAGAAAGCTGAGGTGGAGGAGAACCAGTCAGAAGGTCCGGAGAATACCGAACAGAGAGCGTCTATGCCACCTCAACCATCGCCTAGCCATATTCCAGTACTTTTCCCACTACTCAAAAAGTTTAGAAAGGTATGAATATTACTTCCTAACTTTGAGATGTAATACTCGAATTCTGATCCCTTCTCGATAACCAGCCTACTGAAATTGAGCTATTTCATCCGCCATCCCTTAATGTCTTCGTAAATGTCATGTGCCAAGTCAATCTGTTCTGTATTCTGAATTTTAGAACTCCTCATTATTCCCTGTCGACTGATTGAAGAATCGAAGCGGTTCCGCACACAAATTCATCTGGAACGTTGGCAAATAAAAGCAACTTCAGAATACGGTGACGATCAAACGCGTGCGGACATCCGTGCAACTGTGTCATATTCTCGCGCATGACCTCGTCACAAATCTGATCCCCGTTTTACTGAAGCCAACTGGCTATCACTGTGCAGTGCGTGGACATGACCGTGTGCTGCGTTGATAACTCGACTCCCGCGGCCGGCGATGACACTAGCTCAGTAAAACGCATGAAGAATTCCGCCGCTTCATTCAACTGAAACACGGCATGAAACGTATCTCAGTGTGGTCTCGGCTTCGACCATACACGAACAAAATCTGATGGTGGTCCTCTGAGGAAAAAAATGAAGAGGCGCCGATGGTGATCCTCCGAGGAATAAAATGAAGCAGCGCAATTTACAAAGCTTTAAAGAGGAATCCCAAGGTAGTGCACATCACCACCGCCAACCAATGCAGCCTAGGATTAGTATGCGCTTGTATCAATGTTGTGATACGGTCCATGACAAAGAGGATGCCTTCGTTGGCAAGCATGCCATTGTTTGCTCAAAATTGATTATAACATGGATCTGGCAGATCCCTTAATGTTGTCAGTTTGTAGATGCAGGCTTTACAGGGCCCAGAGGAACGTTCTAGAACTGCTCCAGTCAACGAGAGTAAACGCGCACTGCTATTTTTAATTGCAACGAGTCCTGACGGGGGCATGGCGAGGCTTGAAAAAGTGATCCACAGAATGTCCACTAGTAGTCGCATCGGAACTCCCATCAGTGTATTCACGGGAACAACCATTAATACAGACCAAAACACAAGCAGCAGCAGGGCACTAAAACTCAATATCTTGCGACTACTTGCCTCGCTTGCTCTATTTACGTTTTTGTTCAATTTTCACAGTGCGTATCGCGGCCATTAGAATACAGCATCCTTCCTGGGAATATGGAACCTTCCTAGTGCATAGATATTTCTAGAACATGACTAAAAGTCGCTTTCTTTGAGCGGGTGGTATTGAACGTTGAAGCTGTCGCAGTAAACCTCGATTTGCAGAGCATCGTTCGCATGTTGCCATGAATAAGATCAATTCGATAGAACTACTGATGATTGGTCCACGTGAGATAGGAATAGTGGCAATTAGATGGAATAATAAAAGTAGTACTGTACACTTTCAATCATCTACTCGAAGAAAGATGTGCGGGGCGACCTCGTCCCTTCAATCAGTTTCCGGCCGTTGGATGTCCGCATTCATGTGTATTGTGCCATACGTCTACTATACAACAATAAATTTGCTGGGACAACCACTGAAGATTGAATAAGTAACGATGGGCTGATGAGGCTAATGTGGAGATAGGTCACTGAAACGTAAATAAACTCAGAAAAGTTTAAATGCTTATTAATCGAACTATTCGATAGAAATGCTTTTAAGATATTTTTTGATTGTTAAAGAGTCGTACCTCAGTATGTATCCAAACTTACACAACAATTCCCTTGCAGTTGTAAAGAACAAGGACGAGAAAAACAGAAAAAGACATCGGTACAAACAAAATGAACATACTTTTTCTAGGCTAAGTCAAGGATACTGGTTAATAGGGTCTTAAACTTCAGCATAGGATAACTAACGTCTTTACTATGCTCGCAAGGAATCATCTTGAGGTCCGCTGTGAAACTTGTTTTTATGAATTAGAGAGTATGAAGGGCTTAAGAACGAAAAATGTCACAATTTAACTGCAAAGTATTGCAAATCCTTCTGCTAAGTATTTGCTCACAAGAAGTTCGAAATAAACGTTTGACTAGAACACCGAAGATTCTGTTGAATATTGCCGGTCGCTTTTGCCTTCTCCTAGTTGAGAGATGAGTTGCAACCTTCGCATCGTCTGAAGAGGTGTCCAATCCCTTTCTTCTAACAGCGAACCTGACATGTAGTTTACGTACCTCAAAAAGGCTTGTCAGAAATAGAGATTTTCACACACTTGAATGGCCTGCAATATGTCTTGATCGTATTGAGACAGTAGATTGTTGAGAGCGAAAGTATCCTCGTTGTCTTTCAAAATTGACAATGTTCGAAACCTCCTCTAAAGTATACATGAAACGGTGGCAGTCTAATACGTGACTTCCATTCTGAAATAGCTTGTTTGTAACGTTTTTTAAATTTCGCGCGACAGAAAGCAAACAGGTAGTGCATTGGAATGAAATGATTCGAACTGATCAGTTTTCATGGCCGTCAGTGCTAAGTGCAATGAACATATTCGAATTCTACCGTGATGTTCTCAGCTCCGAAGAGATCACAGTTGAGTTTTTGAGGCAGTACGGGTTGTTCGATGAAGCATCGGTTCAATGCCCCGGACGGCCGTCGAGAAATTGTGGTCATCCAATGCAGCGAGGTATCTGCAAAACAAAACGAGGAGAACGTACACCCGTCTGGAAGTGTACTAAAAAGGTTTGTCGCTCATCGAAATCCATTCACTGCACTAATTCGTTTTTCACTTTTCGTGACCGGAACAACCGAAACAACAACAAACTACGTTTGAAGGATATTGTTCTACTGGTTCATGAATGTTTCACAACAACAAATACTATCGATAACATGATGAAAACAACTAGATTTGCTCGTCAGACTATTGTCGACTGGCTAAGTTTGTTTCGTGAAGTATGTTCAACTGCAGTTAATGCGCAATCTAAGTGGGGATGTACCGAAGAAAAACCAGCACAAGTAGATGAAGCCTACTTCGCAGGCAGAAGAAAGTACGGCCGTGGACGGTACCGAAATGGTGATAAACGCCTCACGTCGGAGACAGAAGCTCGAAAAGGACTGTCAATCGACACAGCGTGGAGCCAGTCTCTCTTAAATGGCCGACTTGTCGGCCCGTGGGTTGTAGGTGTCTATGCAAGCTCAAAACATGTTCGGTTTGTCGTAGTAGATGACCGAAAATCTACTACTCTCATTCCAATTATTAATTCATTCATCGAACAAGGAAGTGCAGTCGTAACAGACGAATGTTGTGGGTACAATTCTTTATCTGCGCATGGTTTTGTTCACCATACGGTGTGCCATAAGCGTAACTTTGTAAATTCTGAAAATGGATTTCATACGCAAAGTATTGAGAGGATGTGGCAAGAAGGAAAAGCGCATGTCAAAAGAGGGCGTGGCGCAAGTTCGCTATTGCAGTCTCATTTGGGCGAGGTCTCTTGGCGTATCCTTCGACAGAACTCTGTATGGCCTAAACGAGGACTAGTTCATGCATTTCTAGATATGCAGCTACTTTCTACAGGACATATCTAGATGGCGAGAGTGAGCAGTAAGCGAATTTTGAATTTTAAACTGAACATAGGCAAAATATGTATAATTCACAAAAATACGGTCTTATGTAAACGTTAAGTACGAAGATTTACAGAAAGGGGAGTCACGTACTAGAACATCAGCCAAGGAACCATTCATATTTAGCAGTTCTTCTCGAAGCCATCAAGGTTGCTCGAATTTCGTATGGTTTTAAGCTAATTTTTATGCATTTTTCAGAGACTATCTTTTACTTGTTCGAATATTATACAACTAATGGAAGGCAGTTATTTTTTGAAGCTCTTAAGTAAATTGATGTTTGTTCGATAGTAGCGACCGAGTAGGCATAAATTTTTTATACACTCGCTGGATTGGACATTTACCAACTCGTAGTACGAATTATAATCACCCGCGTCAATTTTGACTGGTGAAAATCGCGAATCAAGGCCTTCAGTGCCACTTATGTATCCACAATATGCCGCATTCCTTATACATAAGAAATAACGAGATAGAGTGTATGTGAAATGAGTAC
>JAAUYH010184775.1_pt1 | contig 30776 bp, 30 predicted proteins | sample 7278061 | NCBI WGS metagenome assembly JAAUYH01 (sample SAMN14350203, study PRJNA611818) | marine sediment metagenome | isolation source: surface marine sediment (0.6m) | place: French Polynesia: Moorea | collected 2018-08 | reverse complement strand
CGTGTAATCTTCTGTCTTCACCTCACCCTGAAACTGTGGTTAGGTTGGGTCGGATTTGACGGTCGTCGACAATGCGAGGACGCCCGGCCGACTTGGCGCCGGCCACCTCCCAGCCGGTCCCGGTCTTTGTCACGCGGCTTGGACCGGGCGTCAGATCGCCGCGCCAGGATGCCCTCCCCATCCTGGCGCTTTTCTTGTGCGACCAGTGCGATGAGATCACTCCGGGTGTCGGGCGCCGGCGCTACTCCGCGTGCGGCTCGGCCTGTACGATGGTTCCGGTTGCATCGAAGTCCGCCATCGCCAATTCGACGAATGTCTCCGTGACCGCCTCGGGCGGCGGCAGGGCGGTGGCGTCCTCGCCCGGATAGGCATCGGCACGCAGGCCGGTGCGGACCGCGCCCGGCTCGATCAGATTGGCGCGTATGGAGGATTTGGCGGTCTCCGCCGCGTAGAGCCGGACCAGCATCTCGAGCCCGGCCTTGGCGACCGCATAGGCGCCCCAATAGGGCTGTGGCTCCCGCGCCACCGAAGCGGTCACGAAGATCGCGCGCCCCGCCTCCGACGCCCGCAACAGCGGATCGACCGCCCGGATCAGCCGGTGGTTGGCCAGGAGGTCGAGATCGACCACCTCACGCCATTTCAACGGATCGGAATGGGCCACCGGCGACAACGGGCCCAGCATGGCGGCATTGCCGACCAGCACGTCGAGCCGACCGAAGCGCTCGTACAGCGAGGCCGCCATCGGGTCGATGTGGTCGTGCTGCCGCAGGTCCAGCGGCACCAGGGTCGCGGCGCCACCATCGGCGCGGATCGCGTCGTCCACCTCCTCCAGCCCGCCCACGGTGCGCGCGGTCAGGACGACATGCGCCCCTTCCTGCGCGAACCGCCTCGCAACGGCCGCGCCGATGCCGCGCGATGCGCCGGTGATCAGGGCGATGCGGCCGGCGAGCCGGCGGGAGTGGGACGGGTCAGAGGTCATTGAGGACTCGGGGCGGGATGTCTCAACCCGCCCGTTCCACCAGGTTCGACAGCTCCGGCTGGCGGCTGGCTTCGTCCTTGTCCGGCAGGGCGGTGGGGTAGTCGCCGGTGAAACAGGCGTCGCAGTATTGCGGGCGCGCGGCGTCGCGGCCGGGCTCGCCCATGGCGCGGTAGAGCCCGTCATCGGAGAGGTATCTGAGGCTGTCCACGCCGATGGTGCCGGCAATCTCCTCGACCGACTGCTTGTGCGCCAGCAGGTCGTCCTGCGCCGGCGTGTCGATGCCGTAGTAGCAGGGGTGCTTGGTCGGCGGGCTGGAGATGCGCATATGCACCTCGGTGGCGCCGGCGGCGCGAACCATCTGCACGATCTTGCGCGAGGTGGTGCCGCGCACGATGCTGTCGTCGATCAGCACCACGCGGCGGCCTTCGATCATCGCCCGGTTGGCATTGTGCTTCAGCCGCACCCCGAGATTGCGGATCTGGGCCGTGGGTTCGATGAAGGTGCGTCCGACATAGTGGTTGCGGATGATGCCGAGCTCGAAGGGCAGTCCGCTCTCGGCCGCATATCCGATCGCCGCCGGCACGCCGCTGTCCGGCACCGGGATCACCACATCCGCCGGAGCCGGGCATTCCCGCGCCAGCTCCGCGCCGATCCGCTTGCGGGCCTCGTAGACCGACCGGCCTTCGACCGAGCTGTCGGGCCGCGCGAAATAGATGTACTCGAAGATGCAGAAGCGCTGCTCCGGCATGCGGAACGGCTTGTAGGATCCGACGCCGTCCTTCGACAGCACGACCAGCTCGCCGGGCTCGACATCGCGGACGAAGTCCGCCCCGATGATGTCCAGGGCGCAGGTCTCCGAGGCCAGGATATGGGCGTCTCCGAGCCGGCCCAGCACCAGCGGCCGGACTCCCAGCGGGTCGCGCACCCCGATCAGGCTCTCATTGGTCATGGCGACGATGGAATAGGCGCCGTCGATCTGATGCAGGGCGTCGACCATGCGGTCCAGCGGCGCCCGCCGCTCGCTGTTCGCCATCAGGTGGACGATGACCTCGGTATCGGTGGTCGACTGGAACAGGCTGCCGCGGCGCACCAGTTGCCGGCGCAGCTGGTAGGCGTTGGTCAGATTGCCGTTGTGGCAGATCGCGAAGCCGCCCGACGCCAGGTCCGCGAACAAGGGCTGGACATTGCGCAGCGCCGTCCGGCCGGTGGTGGCGTAGCGGTTGTGGCCGATGGCCGCATGGCCGCGCAGCCGCTGGATGACCTCCTCGGAGCTGAAATTGTCGCCGACCTCACCCAGCGCCCGATGGGCATGAAAATGCTTGCCGTCGAAGGCGACGATGCCGCAGGCCTCCTGGCCGCGATGCTGCAGCGCGTGCAGGCCAAGCGCGGTGTGCGGTGCCGCTTCCGGGTGTCCGAAGATGCCGAACACACCGCACTCGTCATGGAATTTGTCGCTATCGGCCATACCGCCGGAAGCCGGATCTGGGGAAGCCGTCAAGGCCGTTCCTGTGTCGGAGTTCGCCGAATTCCTCAATTCGAGGTGGCCAGCAAGCGGTCCATCTCGTCGCGGGCGGCACGGTTATAGCCGGCCTCGTCCTCTTCTGCATCAGGATTCGCTGGCGGGATCCGGCCGCCCTCCATCAGCACCGGGGCCAGTCGGCCGAGGTTCTCCAGGGTATCCTCCGCGCGGTCGAGCCCGTCGCCGATGGCGTCGGCCGGGACGACGACCCGCAGGATATCGGCGGCCTCCTCCACCAGCGGCAGGGTGCGGGCCTCGCTGAACCAGTCCGGATGGTCGTCGGAATCCGGCACCAGCCAGACGAACAGCATGTAGCCCAGGCTGACCAGGATGATGCCGCGCAGCAGCCCGAACACCAGCCCCAGCGACCGGTCCAGCATGTTGAGCGCAGAATCGCGGATCGCCTTGGTGGCGAAATGGCCGCCGACCGACAGCCCGACCAGCGCCAGGATGAAGATCAGCACCCCGGCGATGAAATCGGCGACCAGCGGGTTGTCGATGAAGTCGCGCACCGGCGGCGAGGCGTAGGGCAGGGCGAACACGGTGACCAGCGCCGCGCCCACCCAGGCGGCGATCGACAAGGCTTCGCGCACGAATCCACGGGCGAAGGCCAGTAGTCCCGAGAGCAGCAGGATCGCCAGGACCAGGATGTCGCCGCCGGTGATCGGCCAGTTCTCCAAACCCTATCTGCCTTCCATTGCCCAAGCAGACCGCCCGCCCGGCTCCGCGAACATCGGAACCAACTCAGGGAGGGCCGCAATCTCGCTCACTTCCAGTGTCCCCTTCAAGTCCGCCGTTCCGCGGCCCCGGCGGCCCGAGGCCTTGGGCGCGATGGCGCGAGAGAACCCCAGCTTTGCGGCTTCCTTCAGGCGAAGCGCCTGCTGGCTCACCGGTCGCACCTCGCCGCTCAGACCGACCTCGCCAAAGACCACCGATTCGCGCGGCACCGGCACGCCGCTGAGCGACGACAACAGGCAGGCGGCCACGGCCAGGTCGGCCGCCGGCTCGGTGATTCGCAGGCCGCCGGCGACGTTGAGGAAGACGTCATTGGGGCCGATCACCACGCCGCAGCGGGCCTCGAGCACCGCCAGGATCATCGACAGCCGGCCCGAGTCCCAGCCGACCACCGCGCGGCGCGGCGTGCCGAGCGGCGAGGGCGCCACCAGGGCCTGGATCTCCACCAACAGCGGCCGCGTGCCCTCCAGACCGGCGAAGACCACCGTGCCGGACACGTCGCCGGTGCGGTCGGCCAGGAACAGCTCCGATGGGTTGGCGACCTCGTCCAGCCCGGTGCCGGTCATCTCGAAGACGCCGATCTCGTCGGTCGGGCCGAACCGGTTCTTCACCGCGCGCAGGATGCGGAACTGGTGGCCGCGCTCGCCCTCGAAATAGAGCACCGTGTCGACCATGTGCTCCAGCACGCGCGGACCGGCGATGGCGCCGTCCTTGGTGACGTGTCCCACCAGCAGCAGCGAGACGCCGCGCCGCTTGGCGGCGCGCACCAGTTCGGCCGCCGAAGCGCGGACCTGGGCCACCGTCCCGGGGGCGCTGTCCAGCGCGTCCACATACATCGTCTGGATCGAGTCGATCACCACGATGTCCGGCCCGTCCGGCCGGTCGAGCGCGGCGACGATGTCGCGGACATTGGTGGCGGCGGCGAGCTGCACCCTGGCGGCGGCGAGGCCGAGCCGCGCGGCCCGTGCGCGCACCTGCTCCACGGCCTCCTCGCCGGTCACATAGGCGCACGCATGGGACGCGCTGAGGCGGCAGACGGCCTGCAGCGGCAAGGTGGATTTGCCGATCCCCGGATCGCCGCCGACCAGGACCGCCGAGCCGGGCACCAGCCCGCCCCCGGTGACCCGGTCCAGCTCGCCGATGCCGCTCGCCCGCCGCGGCGCGTCCCGGTTCGGCGCGTCGAGAGCGACGAAATCCAGCGGCCGCGCCTGGCCGCGGCCGAGGCCCCGCGGGACGGCTTCGATCGCGGCCTCCTCGACCAGCGTATTCCATTCGTCGCAGGCGTCGCACCGGCCGGCCCATTTGCGGTGGCTGGCGCCGCAGCTCTGGCAGACGAAGTGGGTGGTGGGTTTGGCCATCGGTGCCGTCACGGAACAACGCAGGGCGATCGTCGCGGATTCAACGGGTTATCGCACAGTGTTCAGCCTGTTGTCGTCACTGCCGCCACGGCGGTGACGGCGCGCCTTCGAAGCGGGGCGCTAGACCGCCCGGACCTGCATCTGGATCGGGCCCTCGGCGCGACCGTTTATGAACTGTTCGACGTGATCGCTCCCGGATCGGTCGATCTCGTTGACCGGTCCCTGCCAGATGATCCGGCCCTGATAGATCATCGCGACGCGGTCGGCGATCTTGCGGGCGCTCGCCATGTCATGGGTGATCGACAGCGCGGTGGCGCCCAGTTCGCGCACGCTCTTGACGATCAGGTCGTTGATCACGTCTCCCATGATCGGGTCGAGCCCGGTGGTCGGCTCGTCGAAGAAGATGATCTCCGGATCGGCGGCGATGGCCCGGGCGAGACCGACGCGCTTCTGCATGCCACCCGACAGCTCGGCCGGATACAAATCGCCGATCTCCGGGCGCAATCCGACCGCCGCCAGCTTCGCGATGGCGATATCCCTGGCGGTTTCCTTGTCCATGCCCTCGCCCTGCATCAGCCCGAAGGCGACGTTCTGCCAGACCGGCAGGCTGTCGAACAGGGCCGAGCCCTGAAAGAGCATGCCGAACTTGCGCATGATCCTGGAGCGCCGCGCGCCGGACATGCCTACGATTTCCTCGCCGTCCACCCGGATCGACCCCGAATCCGCCGCCAGCAGGCCCAGCACGCATTTCAGCATGACCGATTTGCCGCTGCCCGAGCCGCCGATGACCACCAGGGATTCACCGGGCATGATCTCCAGGTCGATGCCGTTCAGCACCCGGTTGCTGCCGAAGCGCTTGTGCACCCCGGCCATCTGGATTTTGGGAATCTCGGTCATCGGGTGACGAAGATCTCCGTGATGCCGTAGTTGAAGATCAGGATCAGGATCGAAGCCGACACCACGGCATTGGTCGTCGCCGCGCCCACGCCCTGGGCGCCGCCGCGGGAATGGTAGCCGTGATAGCAGCCCATCAACGCGACCAGGAAGCCGAACACCGACGCCTTCACCAATCCGGAAATCACGTCGATTGGCTCCAGGAACTCCCAGGTCGAGCGGATATAGGTGCTGGGATTGAAGTCCAGCTTGTAGACCCCGATCAGGAATCCGCCGAAGACGCCGATCATGTCGCCGATCAGGACCAGCAATGGCAGCATGGTCAGGCCGGCCAACAGTCGCGGAACGACGAGGTATTTCACCGGGTTGGTGGACAATGTCGTCAGCGCGTCGATCTGCTCGGTGACCCGCATGGTGCCGATCTCCGCCGCCATCGACGCGCCGATGCGCCCGGCGACCATCAGCCCGGCCAGCACCGGCGCCAGCTCGCGGGTGATCGACAGCACGACCACGGTGGCGATGGCGCTTTCGGCGTTGAAGCGGGCGAATCCGGAGTAGCTCTGCAGCGCCAGAACCATCCCGGTGAACAGCGTCGTCAGCCCGACCACCGGCAGGGAATAATATCCGATATCGATCAACTGCCGGCCGATCAGCCGCGGATAGAAAGGCGGCTTCACGCAATGCGCGACGGCGACGGCGCAGAACAGCGCCAGGCGTCCGATATGGGTCAGGAAGGTCAGGAAGGTCCGGCCGATGCCGGCGAGGAAGGTCACGTGCCGGCCCCGATCGTGGCCCGCGCGTAGCGGCGACCGAGCGCGGTCAGGATCTCGTAGCCGATGGTTCCGGCCTCCGCGGCCACCTGGTCGGGGTCGCGGTGCTCGCCGATGATCTCGGCCATCGTGCCCGGGCGTGCGTCGCGCTCCGGTATGTCGGTCACATCAACGGTGATCAGATCCATGGATACCCGCCCCACCACCGGCGCCGCCCGGCCGGCAAACCAGACCTGCCCGCATCCGCTCAGCGACCGGAGATATCCGTCCGCGTAACCAATTGCAATTGTTGCGATTTTTGCGGCTTGGGCGACTCGGTGGGAGGCACCGTAGCCAACGGTCATGGGAGTGTCAACGTTGCGCACCTGCAGCACCTGGGCCGACAACTGCACCACCCGGCGCATGGGATTGGCGGCCTCCGGCGTCGGATTCACGCCGTAGAGGGCGCAGCCGGGCCGGACCATGTCGAACAGCGTGTCCGGCCCCCGGAAGATGCCGGAGGAGTTGGCCAGGCTGGCCGGTGCCGCCGGCAGCCGCGCCAGGGCGGCGCGGAACGCATCCGTCTGCCTCGCGGTCATCGGATTGCCGGCCTCGTCGGCGCAGGCCAGATGGCTCATGATCGCGCGCAGCTCGATGCCGGCCAGCCGTCCGGTATCACCGGCCAGCGTGTCCAGCTCGTCGGGCCCCAGACCCAGCCGGTTCATGCCGGTGTCGACATGCAGGAAGGCGGGCAGCGGACGTCCCGCATCGGCTGCGTGGGCCGACCAGAGCGCGATGTCGCCGAGATGGTTGAGCACCGGCAGCAGGCCGTGCGCGACACAGTCCGCCTCGCAGCCCGGCATCAGCCCGTTGAAGACTCCGATCGTGGCATCCGGCAGCAACGCCCTCAGCGCCACCGCCTCGTTGAGGTCGGCGACGAAGAACGTCCGTGCTCCGGCCCGGGCGAAGACCGGCGCGGCGTGGGCGATGCCGGTCCCATAGGCGTCGGCCTTCACGGCGACGGCACATTCCGCGCCGCCGGCGCGCGCCGCCAGCAGCCGGTAGTTCGCCGCCAGCGCATCAAGATCGATGGTCAGGAGCGCGCCGGAGCGGCGCGGGTCCGGTCCGGGGTCAGGCGTCACCGTGATACAGCTTCTCCAGATTGGAGAACCGGGTGAAGGCACCCTCGAAGTGCAGCCGGATGGTGCCGGTGGGGCCGTGACGCTGCTTGCCGATGACGATCTCGGCCAGGTTGTTCACGCGATCCATCTCCGCCTGCCATTCCGCATGCTCCGGCGTTCCCGCCGTCGGTTCGGCCTTGTTGAGGTAATAGGCCTCGCGATAGATGAACATGACCACGTCGGCGTCCTGCTCGATCGACCCGGATTCCCGAAGGTCCGACAATTGCGGTCGCTTGTCCTCGCGCTGCTCCACCTGACGCGAGAGCTGCGACAGCGCCAGCACCGGAACATCAAGGTCCTTTGCGATCATTTTGAGGCCGCGGGTGATCTCGGAGATCTCCTGCACGCGGTTCTCGGTGCGGCTGGTGCCGCCGGTGCGCATGAGCTGGAGGTAGTCGACCACGACCAGTCCGAGACTGTGCTGGCGCTTCAGCCGCATCGCCCGGGTCCTCAGCGCCGGCACGGTCAGCCCGGCGGTGTCGTCGAGGAACATCGGGACCTTGTGGATCAGGTTCGACGACTCGACCAGCCGCACGAAATCCTTCTTCGGAAAATCACCCTTGCGGATGCGTTCCGACGGCACCGCCGACACCTCCGAGAGGATCCGGGTGGCGAGCTGCTCGGAGGACATTTCCAGCGAGAAGAAGCCGACGACGGCACCTTCCTTGCCGCTGCTGTTCAGGTAGGCGCGGGCGGCGTTGAACGCGATGTTGGTGGCCAGCGACGACTTTCCCATCGACGGCCGCGCCGCGAGGATGATCAGGTCCGAGTTCTGCAGCCCGCCCAGCATCCGGTCGAGGTCGACCAGCCCGGTGGTGGCGCCGGTCAGATGCGTATCGCGGTTCAGCGCCTGGCTGGCATTGTCGATGGCGCGGTTAAGAACGTCGGCGAAGGGCTCGAAATCCTTGCGGAATTCGCCCTCACTTGCCAGCGCGTAGAGCTTCTCCTCGGCGCTGTGGACCTGGTCGACCGCCTCGTCCTCGAGGTCGGTGCGGTAGGCATCGTTGACCACGTCCTCGCCCAGCGCGATGAGCTGGCGGCGGATGTACAGGTCGTAGACCATGCGGGCATAGTCATCGACGTTCAACACCGAGACGACGCTGGCCTGCAGGCCGGCCAGGTAGCCGGCGCCGCCGACCGCCTGCAGCTCGCCGTCCTGATCCAGATAGGTCTTCAGCGTCACCGCGTCGGCGGTGCGCTGCTGCTCGCGCAGCCGCAGGCAGGCGGCGTAGATCTGGGAATGGCCGGCGAAGTAGAAATGCTCCGGTCGCAGGAAGTCCGAGACCCGGTCCATGGCGGTGTTGTTGACCAGCAACGCGCCCAGCAGCGCCTGCTCGGCGGCCTCGTTGGCGGGCTGGGTCCGGGGCGGGGCGGGGGCGATGGTCGGCTGCTGCAGCCGGCGTACCGTCGCGTCCTGATTGACTGTCTCCATGGCGCCGGAACCTATCAAATGCGTCGCCGCGGTGCTGCGGTTTTCATGCGCCGGTGATGTGGAACCTCTGGACGAGCGGTGGACGGATTGGTGGATAAGCGCAGGTTTTGCCAAACATTGGAAAGCGCTCCAACGAGTCCTTCACCTTCCGCGCCAGTGGCCTTCAGGCAACAGTGTAAAGCGATTCGGTCCCGCAACCAGCGGCAGGCCCGTTCGGGCCTGCCGCCGGTCCGGCGCGGTCAGGCGGCGAGTTCGCGGCGGCGATGCCGCTGTTCCCATTCGTAGATGTAGTCGCGGGTCAGCGGCACGGCGTCGACACGCTTGGCCATCTGGATCTGGAACACCATCATCGTGCGATGGCGGAATCCGATCTCGCAAAGAGCCAAATAGAACAGCCACATCCTGCAGAAGCGTTCGTCATAGAGCTCTGCGACTCTGTCCCACTTCGAAACAAACCTCTCCCGCCAGGCTCGTAGCGTTTCCGCATAGTGCAGGCGCAACACCTCCACATCGGTGACCAGCAATCCTGCTCTTTCGACAACCGCCAGAACCTCGGAAAGCGACGGGATCTCAGCGCCCGGGAAGATGTATTTCCTGATGAATGGACTGATTGGCTTGGGCCCGTCAAAGAACCCAATGGAGTGCACCATCGCGACTCCGTCCGTCGTAAGAAGGTCGCGGATCGTGTGGAAGTAGTCAGGGTAGTTGCGCCGGCCAACGTGTTCGAACATGCCGACCGAGACGATGCGATCAAACTGGCCTGCCACTTCTCGGTAGTCGCGCATGTCGAATCGGACGCAGTTCGACAGCTTGGCCTTCTTGGCTCGCTCATTGCTGACCTTATGCTGCTCCTCGCTGAGCGTGATCCCGGTGACGTCAGCCGTAGCCTCCTGAGCGAGAAAGAGCCCTAGTCCTCCCCATCCCGATCCAATATCCAGGATCTTGAGATCAGGCCGGTTCAAATACAGCTTCGCCGCAATGTGTCGCTTCTTGTTCAATTGAGCAGTTTCGAGAGTGTCGTCGGGTGAAGCGAAGTAGGCGCAAGAATATTGCCCATCGTCATCCAGAAACAGCCTATAGAGTTCGCCCGATAGGTCGTAGTGGTGTGCCACGTTGGCCTTCGCACGTTCGCGCGAAATGCCCGCCCAGTTGAACGAATTCACCGTTCGCGCGACCCAGCCGATTGCCTTGCGCAGGCGGTCGAACGGCAGACTGCCGGCGATGCTGAGATTGCTGGCAACCAGGTCCAGAAGATCGTAGATGTCGCCATTCTCAATGGTCAGCCTCCCGTCCATATATGCCTCGCCTAGAGCGAGATGTGGCCGGAAAACGATGCTGGCTTCCAGGCGTCGGTCATGCAGCCGCATGGTGATCGGTTTCGAAACGTTGGAACTGCCAAACCGATATTCGCGGCCAGCTGCGTCGACCATGGCCAAGGCGCCGTTCTTTACGAGCGCTTTCAGGACAAGTTGAAGAAGCATGCTCTTGCCTCCCCGCTGTTGTTCGGTTCGCTGGATTAGCCTGGCGGCAAGGCCGAACTCCAGTCTTCGACCGATTATTACATCATCGCTTCTTGGCAATTTCAATTCTGTCGCGAATCCCAGCCGACGTTAGACACGAGAAAGGGCGCAGCCACCGGCTGCGCCCTTTGCTGTCACGGATGGGGGAAGTGCCGGTCAGGTCTTGGCCTCCGTCGTCTCGGTGTCGCCGGCCAGTTCCTCCGTGCTCTCCGGCTCGGACTCCGCCGCCTCCGGTTCCTCGAGGGCCTTGGCCTCTTCCGGGTTCTCGAACAGCTCGGCCGCCTCGACCGTCGCCTCGTCCTCCTCTTCCCGGTCCATGTCGCCGGTCGGGATGGCGCCGCCATATTTCTCCTGCAGCGCCGCCTCGTCCGCCGAGCGCGCCACGTTCACGGTGATCGCAACCGTTACCTCGGGATGCAGGCGGATGCGGACGTCCGACAGGCCCAGCGCCTTGATCGGACGATCGATGGCGACCTGGCCGCGGTCGACCTTGAAGCCCTCTTCGGACAGCGTCTCGGCGATGTCGCGGGCGGTCACCGAGCCGTAGAGCTGGCCGCTGTCACCGGCCTGGCGGATGACCACGATCTTGACGCCATCCAGCTTGCCGCCGACCGCCTCGGCCTCGCTGCGGCGTTCCAGGTTGGTCGCCTCGAACTGCGCCTTGCGGGACTCGAAATAGGCCAGGTTGTCCTTCGTCGCCCTGAGCGCCTTCTTCTTCGGCAACAGGAAGTTGCGTGCGAAGCCGGGTTTGACGGAGACCACGTCGCCCATCTGGCCCAGCTTCTCGACACGCTCCAGCAAGATCACCTGCATCACTCATCCTCCAAATCGGGCCCGGTCGCGGCCAGCCGCCGCCGGAAACCGGCCCATCGTTCGATCACTCCCAATGCGGCGACCAGCGGGACGGCAATGGTCCCCTTCCAGATGACCGCCGTGTAGAACACGATCAGCAGCAATGGCTTCGACGCCCGCCCGGACAGTACCGCGTGCACGACGCCCAGCCCGGCGAAGAAATACGCCAGCACCACCAGGGGCAGCAGGTTCAGCGCCCCATAGGCGATCTGCCCCTGCGTCAGGAACGCGGCGGCGGCCAATCCGGCCAGCACCATCACCGGCCAGGCCGGCAGCTCGATATCCGCCAACGCGATCGGCGGCCGCACGGTCAAGTCGAAGCGCCGCACGATCCATTGCGCCAGGGCGGCGTTCAGCACCGTCATCAGCACCCAGCCGGACGCCGCCATGGCCGGCAGGAACCGCGCCACCTGCTCGACCATCGCCGCACCGTCCCCGCCGGTCAGGTCGGCCAGCAGCACCGTATGGGTGGTCAGCATGGCGGTGATCGCCAGTTCCAACCCGTTGCCGCGAGCGCCCGCGACCACGGCCGCGGCGATGATCCCGGCCGCGGCGTAGCCGATCACCCACATCAGCAGGCTGCCGGGCGGGGCCCATTGCGGCACGCCGCTGTCGTCGGCATGCATGGTCACGGCACGGTGGATCAGCAAACCCATCGGTATCGCCACGCCGGCGGCGAAGATCGCCATCTCCGTCGAGCCGAGCACCACGACCACGGCGAGCGAAGCGACGATGCCGGCCAGCGCACAGGCTGTCGCACCGAGGCTGAGGCCCACCATGAACAGCGGCAGCGGGGTCAGATAGGTCGTGATCAGCGCTCCCGGCGACCCGAAGGCCGCCGACAGGAACAGCATCCCGGCCAGGATGCCGCCGCCGATCGCGAAGACGACCGTCTGACCCATCTCACTGGTCCGCCCGTCTGCGCCCTTATCTGACGATATAGGGCAGCAACGCCAGGAACCGGGCGCGCTTGATGGCGCGGGCCAGTTCACGCTGCTTCTTGGTCGACACCGCGGTGATCCGGCTGGGCACGATCTTGCCGCGCTCCGACACGAACCGCCCCAGAAGCTTGACGTCCTTGAAGTCGATCTTCGGCGCATGCTCGCCGGAGAACGGGCAGGTCTTGCGGCGGCGGAAGAACGGCCGCCGGGCCATGGCTGCGCACATCAGACGGCCTCCTCTGCTTTCTCTTTGCTGCGCTCGCGATCACCGCGCTCGCCGCGATCCCCACGCTCGCCACGATCCCCGCGCTCACCGCGATCCCCGCGGTCGCCCCGGTCCCTGGGGCCGCGGTCACGATCGCGGTCGCGGCGGCCGTCACGGCCGGCGCGGCTCTGCATCATCGCCGACGGCCCTTCCTCCAGCGCGTCGACCCGGATGGTGAGGGTGCGGAGCACGTCGTCGTTGATCCGCATCTGCCGTTCCATCTCGGCGACCGCGGGATGCGGCGCGTCGAGATTCATCAGCACGTAATGGCCCTTGCGGTTCTTCTTGATCCGGTAGGCGAGGGTCTTGAGGCCCCAATACTCGGACTTCTCGACCTTGCCGCCGTGCTCGGCGATGATGTTTGAGAAGGTCTCCGTCAGGCTCTCGACCTGCGCGGACGGCACGTCCTGGCGCGCGATATACACGCACTCGTAATACGGCATATGTCACTCCCTATGGCTGTTCGACGGCGCGGCGCCGTGCGGATCGTGACCCGTTCGGGCCCGCTCCCGGGCTGCCCGCGCCTAGCCGGTCGATGCCGCGACCGGCAAGGAGTTGTCAGCGAAGCGGCGCAATATACATAAACGATGCCGGTGATCAAGCGGAGTCGGCGCGCTCACCGAACTTCCGGCGGCCCGGCTGGTCACCAGGGTCGTCGGCCACGGAAAATCTGTGATGGAGGCTTGTCATGTCTGTGCGCGGCCCTTCTGCGAACTGGCCGGACATTCCCTATGCGCGGTGGAAGCCGACCGGTGACAGCCTGCACATGTGGACGCAGATCGTCGGCAAGTTCCGCCTGGCGCTGACACCCTGGATCAACCATTCCTGGCAGGCGACATTCTACGTATCGGCCCGCGGCCTCACGACCTCCCTGATCCCCGGCACCGGGGCCAGCTTCGAGGCCAGTTTCGATTTCGTCGATCACGCCCTGCATGTCGACGCGACCGACGGCCGGCGGGAGTCGGTGGCGCTGGAGCCGATGTCGGTGGCGGACTTCCACCGCCGCTTCCTGGATGCGCTCAATCGGCTGGGTGCGCCGACGGACATCCATCATGCACCGAACGAGGTGCCGGACCCGATCCCGTTCCGGGAGCAGACCCATCCCGGGCACTACGATGCCGACGCGGCGCGCGATTTCTGGCACGCCCTGGTCGCCATCGACGGCGTGTTCAAGCATTTCCGGACCGGCTTCCTGGGCAAGGTCAGCCCGGTACACCTCTTCTGGGGCAGCTTCGATCTGGCCGTCACCCGCTTTTCCGGCCGGCCGGCGCCGCTGCATCCAGGGGGATTCCCGGCGCTGCCCGACACGGTGACCCGGGAGGCCTATTCGCACGAGGTCAGTTCGGCCGGGTTCTGGCCGGGCGGCGGCGGACTCGATCAGCCGGCGTTCTACTCCTCTGCCTATCCGACGCCGGACGGCTTCGGCGAGGTGGCCGTGGATCCGCCGGAAGCCTATTTCGACTCCGGGCTGGGCGAGTTCCTGCTGCCCTACGATGTCGTGCGGACAGCAAGCGACCCGGAGGCAACGCTGATGGCGTTCCTGGAGTCGACCTATCAGGCCGCGGCGGTTCGCGGACATTGGGACCGGACGGCCCTGGAATGCGACCTCGGCCAGCCGCGCGTGCCGCGGCCGGTCGAATAGCCGCCGGGGGCGATCGGAGCGCCGTTGCCCGAAGGCGCCAACCGGTGCCGATGTCAGAGGTTCCGTCGGCCCGTCCGGCCGCCAAGGTCGCTTGACTTCACTTGCAGGGCGACTATCACTGGCCGCCACCACTCATGCGGACCGCCGCTGCGGCCGTCCCTCGATCACAGGTAAAGCCATGGCACGCGCATTTGTCTTCCCGGGTCAGGGCAGCCAGGCCGTCGGCATGGGCCGAGCGCTGGCCGGCCAGTTCTCGGTCGCCCGGGCCGTGTTTGACGAGGTTGACGAGGCCCTTGGCGAGAAGCTCTCAGAGCTCATCTTCGAAGGCGACCAGGACACGCTGACACTGACCGAGAACGCGCAGCCGGCGCTGATGGCGGTGTCGCTGGCGGCGCTCAGGGCGGTGCGCCAGGCCTCCGGGCGGACCCTGCCCGAGATGGCCGCGTTCGTCGCCGGGCACAGCCTCGGCGAGTACTCGGCCCTGGCGGCGGCCGGCGCGATCACCGTCGCCGACGCCGCCCGCCTGCTGCGCCGACGCGGCCTGGCGATGCAGGAGGCGGTGCCGGTCGGCGAGGGCGCGATGGCGGCGCTGCTGGGTCTGGACATCGGGGCCGCCGAACTGGTGGCACGGCAGGCGGCGGAGGAAGAGGTCTGTGTCGCCGCCAACGACAATGCGCCGGGCCAGGTCGTGGTCAGCGGCCACAAGGCGGCCGTCGAGCGGGCGCTCAGGATCGCTGCGGAACACGGGGCCAAGCGCGGCGTGCTGCTGCCGGTCAGCGCCCCGTTCCATTGTCCGTTGATGCAGCCGGCCGCCGATGCCATGGCCGAGGCGCTGGCCGAGGTGACGATCTCCCGCCCGGCGGTGCCCGTGGTGGCCAACGTCACCGCCGCCGCGGTGGAGGACCCGGAGGAGATCCGCCGCCTGCTGGTGGCGCAGGTCACCGGCGCGGTGCGATGGCGGGAAAGCATGCTGTTCGTCCGCCGGAACGGTGTGGACGAGCTCGTCGAACTCGGTGCCGGAAAGGTGCTCTCGGGGCTCGCCCGACGGATCGACAGGGCGCTGTCGGCCATGTCGGTCGGGACGCCCGAAGAGGTCCAGTCCTTTGCCGATGCGGTTTGAACCAAAACGAAGGGTGCGCTGACCATGTTCGATCTGACCGGAAAGACCGCCCTGGTGACCGGTGCCTCCGGCGGCATCGGCCAGGCCATTGCCGCGACCCTGCACGGTGCCGGCGCCGTCGTGGCGCTGTCGGGGACGCGCGAGGAGCGCCTGCGCGAGGTCGCGGAGTCGCTGGGCGACCGGGTGCACATCACGCCCGGCAACCTGTCCGCGGCCGAGGGCGCCGATGCGGTGGCCAAGGCGGCCGAGGCGGCGATGGGGCAGGTCGACATCCTGGTCAACAACGCCGGCATGACGCGCGACAACCTCGCCATGCGCCTGAAGGACGAGGATTTCGCCGACGTGCTGGAAGTCAACCTGGTCTCGGCCTTCCGCCTGTCGCGGGCGGTGATGCGCGGAATGATGAAGCGCCGCTGGGGCCGAATCATCGGCATCACCTCGGTTGTCGGCTTCACCGGCAACCCCGGTCAGGCCAATTACGCGGCCAGCAAGGCCGGCATGGTGGGCATGAGCAAATCGCTGGCGGCGGAAGTCGCGTCGCGCGGCATCACCGTCAACTGCGTCGCCCCGGGGTTCATCGCCAGCCCGATGACCGATGCCCTGACCGATGACCAAAAGGCGCGGATTCTCGCGACCATACCGGCCGGCGATCTGGGGCGGCCGGAGGATATCGGTGCCGCCGTCACCTACCTCGCCAGCGAGGAGGCGCGCTACATGACCGGACAGACGCTGCACGTCAATGGCGGGATGGCCATGATTTAGCCTCATACGGGCCAAATTCCGCCCAAGGCTGGTGCTGGTGTCGCCAAAAAAGGTGTGATATGTGACGCCAGCTTTGCTCGGCCGCCGGATCGGGAGAAGCGTCTTCCAAGGTTTCCCACCCAAGACATGCTGTCGAAAGGCCCAAGAGAATGAGTGACATTGCCGACCGCGTTAAGAAGATCGTTGTCGAGCATCTCGGCGTGGAAGAGTCCAAGGTTTCGGATTCAGCCAGTTTCATCGACGATCTGGGCGCCGACAGCCTGGATACGGTCGAATTGGTGATGGCCTTCGAGGAAGAGTTCGGCTGCGAGATCCCGGATGATGCGGCCGAGAAGATCCTCACCGTGAAGGACGCCATCACCTTTATTGAGCAGAACGCCGGCGGCTGACCGCCGGGGCGGTCGCTCAACCGCCGTCGAGGCGATACCCACCTGGTGCGGGGAAGCGTATGAGACGCGTTGTAGTAACCGGCCTTGGCATGGTTACGCCGCTCGGTCTCGGCGTGAAGGCCAACTGGCAGCGCCTGACCGAGGGCAAGAGCGGCATCGTCGCCATCAACAAGTTCGACGTATCCAACCTGCCGTCGAAGATCGCCGGAATGGTGCCGCGTGGCGACCCGGCAGACGGGCTGTTCGACCCTGACCGGGTGGTCGAGCCCAAGGAGCAGCGCAAGAACGACGAGTTCATCATCTACGCCATTGCCGCGGCGGACGAGGCGATCGCCGATTCCGGCTGGGCGCCCACCGACGAGGAGTCGTTGGAGCGTACGGGCGTGATGATCGGCTCGGGCATCGGCGGCCTGCAATGGATCTCCGAAGGCTCGGTCACGCTGCATGAGCGCGGTCCGCGCCGCATCAGCCCGTTCTTCATCCCGGCGGCCCTGATCAACCTGGCCTCGGGCCAGGTGTCGATCCGCCATGGCTTCAAGGGGCCGAACCATGCGGTGGTGACCGCGTGTTCGACCGGGGCGCACGCGATCGGCGACGCGGCCCGGCTGATCATGTGGGACGACGCCGACGTGATGCTGGCCGGCGGCGCGGAAGGGGCGGTGTGCCCGATCGGAATGGCCGGCTTCTCCGCCGCCCGGGCCCTGTCGACCGGATACAACGATACGCCCGAGAGGGCCTCCCGGCCCTACGACGAAGGCCGCGACGGCTTCGTCATAGGCGAGGGGGCCGGCGTCCTGGTGCTGGAAGAGCTCGATCATGCGCGCAAACGGGGCGCGCAGATCTATGCCGAGGTCACCGGCTACGGCCTGAGCGGCGACGCCCACCACATCACCGCCCCGGCGCCGGACGGCAATGGCGGCTTCCGCTCCATGCGCGCGGCGCTCAAGCGGGCCCAGATGGACCCGTCGGAGATCGACTACGTCAACGCCCACGGCACCTCGACGCCGCTCGGCGACGAGATCGAACTGGGCGCGGTCAAGCGGTTGTTCGGACCGGCGATCGATGACATCTCCATGTCGTCCACCAAATCGGCGATCGGCCACCTGCTGGGCGCCGCCGGCGCGGTGGAAGCGATCTACTCGATCATGGCGATGGGCGAGGGTGTTGTGCCGCCGACCCTCAACCTCGAGACTCCATCGGAAAGCTGCAGCGGCGTCGATCTGGTGCCGCTGGAGGCCAAGGAGCGGCGGGTGAAGGCGGCGCTGTCGAACAGCTTCGGATTCGGCGGAACCAACGCCAGCCTGGTGTTCCGCGAGTACGCGTAGGATTCATGGTCTCCTGGCTCGGCCGGATCTTCGCCGCGTTGACGGTTCTCGCCGTCGTTGCTGCCATTGCGCTGTTCGGTTTCGTGCGGGCCTTCGAGGCGGAGGGGCCGCTGACCGAGGATCTGGTCGTGGAAATCCCGCGCGGCGCTTCGTTGGGCACCATCTCCGACCGGCTGGTCGCCGAAGGCGTCGTCGCCAACCGCTGGGTGTTCTACGGCGGCGTCATGATGAATGGCGAGGAGCGCGGCCTCAGGGCCGGCGAATACCTGTTCCCGGCCGGGGTCAGCGGGTCCGGGGCCATGGACATCCTGCGCCGCGGCCGCACCGTCGCCTATTCCATAACCATCCCGGAGGGCTTGACCTCGCGCGAGGTGGTCGACCTGCTGTTGGCCGACGAGAACCTGATCGGCGACGTCGCCGAGATGCCGGCGCAAGGCACCCTGCTGCCGGAGACCTACCAGTATACCCGTGGCGACACCCGCGCCGACCTGGTCGCGCGCATGCAGCAGGCGATGACCGAGACGCTGGAGGAGCTCTGGGCCGATCGGGCCGAGGGCCTGCCCCTCGATACGGCCGAGGAAGCGCTGATCCTGGCCTCGATCATCGAGAAGGAGACCGGCGTCGGCTCGGAGCGCGAAGTGGTCTCCAGCGTCTTCATCAACCGCCTCAACCGCGGCATGCTGCTGCAGACCGACCCGACGGTGATCTACGCGCTCACCAACGGCGAGGCGCCGCTGGGCCGGGAGCTGTGGCGCCGCGACATGCAGGTCGATTCGCCCTACAACACCTATCGCTATCCGGGCCTGCCGCCGGGACCGATCGCCAATCCCGGCCGCTCCGCCCTGGTCGCGGCGCTCAATCCGGCCGAGAGCGACTTCCTCTACTTCGTCGCCGACGGCACCGGCGGTCACGCCTTCGCCAAGACCCTGCGCGAGCACAACCGCAACGTCCAGGAATGGCGCCGCATCCGGCGTCAGGGGAACTAGTCGGTCGGCTCCGCCTCGGCGGTCTGCAGCTTCGGCTTCTTCGGCGCCCGGTTGAGGAAGGCATCGGTCAGCGACGGCGCCAGGGCGCCGGTCAGCCAGGCCACGAAATAGCTCAGAAACGGGAAGGCGATCCGCGCCTTGTTGCGGGCCAGGCCCCGCTTGATGATGCGCGCCGCGCGCCCCGCCTCCATCAGGAACGGCATCTTGAACGGGTTGACCGCCGTCATCGGCGTCTTGATGAAGCCGGGGCAGATCACCGAGACCTCGATACCGTCGGCGGACAGCGAACCACGCAGGCTCTCGCCATAGGACTTGATCGCCGCCTTCGAGGCGCAATAGGCCGGCGCGCCGGGGAAGCCGCGAAAGGCGGCCAGTGAGCTCATGACCGCGATCTGCCCGCGGCGCCGCTCGGCCATGCGCGGGATCAGCGGATGCACCGTGTTGAAGACGCCGTCGACATTGACCGCGAAGATGCGGCGGACCTGCTCGTCGGGCTCGCCGCCGCCGCTGGTGCCCCCGGATATGCCGGCATTGGCGATCACCAGGTCGACCGGCGTCATCGAATCGACCCCTTCCAGCCACTGGGCGAAGAAGGTGCCCTCGGTGACGTCGATCGTCGCCAGCCGCACCTCGGCGCCGGCATCCCGGCACTTCGCCGCCACCGAATCGAGCCGGTCCAGATCGCGGCCGACCAGCACCATCGTCACGCCCTCGGTCGCGTATTCCAGGGCCAGCGCCTCGCCAATCCCGCTGGAGGCGCCGGTTATCAGGATCACCTTGGGGTCTTTCATGACGGCCGGGATGCTTGTTGGTGTTGCGGATCAGAGGCTATAAGGGCGTCCCGCCTTTAGGCCAGCCCTTGTTGAGACAGCCGTCTTGCCAGCCTCCGAGAAACCCGCGAAATCCGCCCCGCCGCTGGCCAGCATGACCGGCTTCGCGCGCAGCGAGGGCGATCTGGGCGCCTATGCCTGGGCCTGGGAGGCGCGCAGCGTCAACGCCAAGTCGCTCGACGTGCGCTCCCGCATCGCCGGCGGCTTCGACCGGCTGGAGCCGGCCGCGCGCGGCGCCGCCGCGGAGCGCTTCAAGCGCGGCAACGTCTCGCTGACGATGACCCTGAAGACCGCGGATCGCCTGCCGCGCATGCGCATCAACCGCGAACTGCTGGACGAGTTGATCGCCCTGGCCGGCGAGCTGGAGGAGGCCGGCGCCGCCCGCCCCAGGCTCGACGCGCTGCTGTCCATGCGCGGCGTGATCGAGCCGGTCGAGGAGGAGGACGAGACCGAGCGGGCGGCCGCGGAGGCGGCGATGCTGGACTCGCTCGGTGAGGTGCTGGACCGGCTCGCCACGGCGCGTGCGGAGGAGGGGGCGCGCCTGGCGCCGGTGATGTCCGGCCACCTCGATCGCATCGAATCGCTGGTCGCGGACGCGAAATCCTGCGCCGCCGCCCAGCCCGAGGCCTTGACCGAGCGGCTGCGCAGCCAGGTGGCGGAGCTCCTGGACGCCGCGCCGGGGCTTCCCGAGGAGCGGCTGGCCCAGGAAGCGGCGCTGCTGGTCGCCAAGGCGGACATCCGCGAAGAGCTGGACCGGCTCGCGGCCCATATCGAGCAGGCGCGCGGGCTGTTGGCCGACGGTGCCGCGGTCGGCCGCCGGCTCGACTTCCTCTGCCAGGAGTTCAACCGCGAGGCCAACACGCTCTGCTCCAAGGCCGCGGATGTGGAACTGACCCGCATCGGCCTGGACCTGAAGGCCGTGATCGAGCAGTTCCGCGAGCAGGTCCAGAACATCGAATGATGCCGAAGCCCATCCATGACGGACGGCCGCCACCCCATTGCCGTCATCGCGCGCGAAGCGTGGCGATCCACTTTCTCCGCGCGCAGTGGATTGCCGCGTCGCCTGCGGCTCCTCGCAATGACGCCGGCTGTCAACGGTTGTCATGCTTGGTCACGGGGCCGGGGTGCGCATGACGGCGGTGGAGATCAAGAGGCGCGGTGTGATGCTGGTGCTGTCGTCGCCGTCGGGCGCCGGCAAGACCACGATCACCCGGCGGCTGCTGGACCGCGACCAGAACCTGGCCATCTCGGTCTCGGTGACCACCCGCCAGCGGCGCCCGGGCGAGGTCGACGGCCGCGACTACTTCTTCATCGATTCCGACCGCTATGACGACATGGTCGCCAATGGCGAGCTGCTCGAGCACGCCCATGTCTTCGGCCACCATTACGGCACGCCGCGCGCCGCGGTGGAGGCGGAGCTGGCCGACGGCCGCGACGTGCTGTTCGACATCGACTGGCAGGGCACCCAGCAGCTCGCCAACTCCGCCCGCCAGGACCTGGTGAGCGTCTTCGTGCTGCCGCCCTCGGCCGCGGAACTGGAACGCCGCCTGCGGGCCCGGGCCCAGGACAGCGACGAGGTCATCGCCGGCCGCATGGCCAAGGCCTCGGACGAGATGAGCCACTGGGCCGAATACGACTACGTCATCGTCAACACCGACCTCGACGCCAGCGTCGCCAAGGTCCAGTCGATCCTGGAGGCCGAACGCCTGAAGCGCGAACGCCAGGTCGGCCTGTTCGACTTCGTGGAACGGGTAAGGCGCGGGCTCTAATTCGATCGGCGTTCGCTCAGGTCGCGGGCCGCCAGCGCCCGTGCCAGTGCCGCGTAGCCGGCGACCTCGATCTCCTCGGCACGGGCGGTCGGGCGGAGGCCGGCGGTGGCCAGAAGGTCCTCCGCATTGCCGAGCGGCTTGAGGCTGGCGCGCAGCATCTTGCGGCGCTGCCCGAAGGCGGCGGCGGTGACCCGCTCCATGACCGGCCAGTCGGCCAGCTCGGGCGACGGCCTCGGGGTCAGCGTGACCACGGCGGAGTCGACCTTGGGCGGCGGGGTGAAGGCGCGGGCCGGGACCGTCAGGTCGCGGCGGATGTCGGCCCGCCACTGGCAGATCACCGACAGCCGGCCATAGGCCTTGCCGCCCGGCGGCGCGGTCAGCCGGTCGGCGACCTCCTTCTGGAACATCAAGGTCAGGCCGGTGAAGGCGTCGATATCCTTCAACCAGCCGATCAGAAGCGGGGTGGCGATGTTGTAGGGCAGGTTGGCGACCACCGCGCGCGGCGCCGGCGCCAGCGCCCGGTAGTCGACCGCCAGCGCGTCATCCTCTGCGATCCGCAGGCGGCCGGCCGCCGCCGCCGCCAGCTCTTCGAGCGCCGGAATGCATCGGGCGTCGCGCTCGACCGCGATCACCGACCGGGCCTCGCTCTCCAGCAAGGCGCGGGTCAGGCCGCCGGGGCCGGGCCCGACCTCGATCACCGCAACGCCGGCGAGCGGGCCGGCGGCGCGCACGATCCGGCGGGTCAGGTTGAGGTCGAGCAGGAAATGCTGGCCGAGCGCCTTGCGGGTGGACAGACCGTGGCGCGCGATGACATCGCGCAAGGGCGGCAGGTCGGCGAGACCGGCCTCAGCCAACGGCGGCCTTGCCGGCGCGACCGGCGCGGCGCACCGACATCCGGTCGGCGGCGCACAGCGCCTCGATCATGCTGGCCGGATTAGCCACGCCCTTGCCGGCGATCGCCAGCGCGGTGCCGTGGTCCGGCGAGGTGCGCACGAAGGGCAGGCCCAGCGTGATGTTGACGCCGCGATCGAAATCGATGGTCTTCAGCGGGATCAACGCCTGGTCGTGATACATGCAGATCGCTGCGTCGAAGCCGGCCCGGGCTCGGGGATGGAACATGGTGTCGGCCGGGTGCGGGCCGTCGATCGCCAGGCCCCGCGACTTCAGGGTCTCCACCGCCGGGACGATGATGTCCTGCTCCTCATGGCCCAGCGAGCCCTCCTCGCCGGCATGGGGGTTGAGCGCCGCGACCGACAGGCGTGGCGGGGCGATGCCGAAATCCTGGCGCAGTGCTTCGGCGGTCACCGCGGCGCAATGCACGATGTCGTCGGTGCGCAGCGCCGCCACCGCATCGCGCAGCGGCAGATGGACCGTGACCGGCACCACCCGCAGTTCCGGGCAGGCCAGCATCATCACCGGGGCGATGCGGCTGCCGGCCAGGGTGGCGAGGAACTCGGTATGGCCGGGATGGGTGAAACCGGCCTCGTAGAGCGTGCTCTTCTTGATCGGGTTGGTGACCAGCGCCCGCGCCTCGCCGGCCTGGACGATGCCGACCGCCTCGCGGATCGAATCCACCACCCGGGCGCTGTTCGCTTTGTCCACCCGGCCCGGCGTGACCGGGGCCGGCAGGCGGATCGGCAGCACCGGCACCGCCTCGGGAAAGACCGCATGGGCCTCGTCGGGGCTCTTGATCGTGCGGATCCGGACGTCCCATTCCAGATGCTTGGCCAGCGCCTTCAGCCGTGGTGGGTCGTCGAACAGGAAGAAGGTCGGCACCGCCTGGGCATTGCGCGCCGACCAGGCCGCCAGGGCGATCTCGCCGCCGATCCCGGCCGGCTCGCCCATGGTGACGGCCAATGGCGGCCGTGGTGCCATCGTCACACCCGCAATTCGATATAGGCCGCGTTTCGCAGGTCGCGCAAATACCGCCGGCGCATCAGGTTGAGGCGGCTCTGAGCCAGGCCGTTGGCGATTTCCTCCCGGCTTGGCAGGCCGGCGGCCGACAGGTCCCGGTCGCACAGCATGAAGATGACGCCGCCGTCTGGGAGGCGCATCGCGCGGGTGGGCACGCCGTCCGGCAGGCCGGCGACCTCGGCCTGGATCGCCGGCGGCAACTGGCCAAGCGGCCCGCGTCCGGCCACGAGGAATTCGGTGACACCGAGCTCCTCGGCCCGCTCCGCCAGCGCGTCGCAGCCGCGGATGGTCCGGCTGGCCTCCTCCAGTGTGGCCATGGCCTGCTGCTCGTCGCTGATCGACGTCCCGGGCGGGATCGGCAGCGCCAGCCGGTGGAGGCTGGCAACGACGTCCTCCGGGGATGCCTCGGCAACCCGGCGGCGGTCGCGCATGATCAGGATGTGATAGCCGGACGGCGTTCGCACCGGCAGCGACAGCTGACCGGGCTGCATCTGCGCCAGTACCGCGTCAAGCGCGGGGTCGAGCTGGCCCTGGACCACCCAGCCCAGATCGCCGCCGCTGGCCGCGCCGCCGGATTCGCTGAACTGCCGCGCCACCCGGGGGAATGGCGCGCCCGCGTTGATCTCGGCGGCCAGCTGGTCGGCCAGCTGCCGGACCTGGCGCTCCTCCGCCGGCGAATCCACCGCCAGGAAGATCTCTCCCAGCAGATATTCCGGCAGCCCCTGGTTGGAGCGGTAGCGGTCGATCACCTCCTCGACCTCTTCGTCGCCGATATCGATGCGCGGGGCGAAGCGCCGCTGGGTCAGCCGGGACCAGGCGATATTGCTGCGCAGCCGGTCCTCCAGGGTCGAGATCGGGATCCCGTTCTGGGCCAGCATCGACCGCATGGCGTCGGCGCTCAGCCCGTTCTGGCCGGCGATGTTGCCAAGCGCCTCCTCCAGATCGGCGGCGCCGACCTCGATGTTGAACCGATCCGCTTCCTGAAGCTGGATCCGCTCATTGATCAGGGTGCGCAGCACTCCCGGCATGAGGCGTTGCTGATTCTGCTGCGTCGGCTCCAGCCCGGAAGCCAGCAGGTCGAGCCTGAGCCGGGCTTCGATGTCGGATGTGGAGATCACCTCGTCATTCACGACGGCGGCGATGCGCTCGATGAACTGCTGCGCCTGGGCAGCGGCCGGGGCGATCAGCAGGGCCGCTGCGACGATGGCCGGCCATAGCGGTGATACGCGGCGTTTCATGATCGGTTCAAATGCGATCGTGTCGCTCCCAGTTTCAATGGGTGCAGGACATAGCATCCCAGCCCCCACCATCATAGAGGATCACGCAATCATACGCGCCATCCCTCGACGATGGCGGGCGCCGACAATTGGCGCGGAAGCGGCGGTCAGCCATCCTCCAGATGCAGCAGCGTGCCGGTTCCGATCAGCAGCGCGAAGCAGGCAGGCGACCAGGCCGCCAGCAGTGCCGGAATCGCCTCGGTCAGGCCGAGCGCGATCACCACGTCGTTCAATATGAACAGGATGAAGCCGGTGATCACGCCGGCCAGCATCATCATCGCCGTCCCGCCGCGACGGGTCTGGCGCAGCGAGAAGGCCGCGGCGAACAAGACCATCGACGCCAACAGCAGGGGCTGTGCCAACAGCCTCAGGAAATACATGCGATGGCCGAGCGCCGAGAACCCGGTCGACTCCAGGGTGCGGATGAAGGCGGGCAGATCCCAGAACGACAGCGTCTCCGGAGACGCGAAGCTCTCCTGGATCTTCTCCGGAGTCAGGTCGGTCTTCAGCTGGAACTCGCTCAGCGGCTCGCCGACCGTGTCGCCGAGGGTGATGCGGGCGTCCCGCACCTCCCAGTAGCCGGGCTGCAGGGCGGCGGAGCCGGCGTCGATCCGGCCGTTATAGGCATCGTTCTCGTCATAGAGAAAGATGATCACCTCATTCAGCTCGATCTTGGCCGGATTGACGCTGTTGGCGAAGATCACCGAGAAGCCGGTCTCGTCACGCTGGCGCAGCCACAATCCGCCGCGGGACACCTTCAGCAGGTTCGGCCGGCCGCGCAGGAACCGGTTCTCCAGCTCCTCGAACTTGGCGAACATGGCGGCACCGATCGGATTGAGCAGCCCGACATTGCCGACGCCGATCAGCGCCGCCGCCGCCAGCACGGGCAGTATGAATTGCCAGGCCGACACGCCGGCGGCGCGCGCGACCACCAGCTCCTGGCTGCGGGTCAATCGCCAGAAGGTGAACATGGCGCTGAACAGCACGATGAAATGGAACAGCTCCTGCAGCACCTCCGGTATCTTCATCACCGTCATGCGCAGCGTCAGGAGCATCGTCACATCGGGCTTCGTCGCCCCCCGCCGCACCAGCTCGATGAAGTCGAACAGCATGATGATGGCCATGATCACCAGCAGGAAGCTGAAGAACCACAGCAGGAACTGGCGCGCGATATAGAAGGAGAGGGTTGCCGACAGGCGCACGGGCTCGCCTCCTCAGGCCGCTGCCGTGCGCCGCCGCACGGCCCGCAGCGGGCGCACGTACATGGCGGCGATTCCGAGCACGAAGGTGGCGGTCGGAATCAAGTACAGCATCGGCAGGTAGGCGAGCGACCGGCGGGTCAATGTCGTGGCGGCGAAGTCGAGGGCCTGCACGACCACCACCAGGGCCAAGGCGCCGGCGATCCGCAGCCCCTGGCCCCGGCGGTTGAAGCCGCCGGACAGAAGCGCGCCCAGGCCGATTGCGGTGAACGCGAAGGCGAGCAGCGGTGACGACAGGCGCTGATGCCCGATGGCAATCAGCCGGGTCTGCTGGGCGGCGTCTCTCGGATCGTCGAGATCGGGATTCAGCAGGTCCGGCAGGAAGCGCTCCCTGGGTTTCAGCCAGGGCTGCTCCCGATCCTCCCTCAGGATCTCCAGGTTTAGCGCGTACTGGTCGAAATACAGCACGCTCACGGTTCCCGATTCGCGGTCGAACTCCTGCCGGTTGCCGCCAAACATCAGCACCCGCGGACCGCTCTCGGTCTGGGCCATCACCCCGCGCGCGGCGATCATGGTGACTGGCTCCTCGCGGTCCCGGTTGTCATGGATCAGGATCCCGGTCAACTCGCCGTTGTCGAGGCGCTCGCGGAAATAGACCGTGATGTCGTCCGACACCTCGTTGAACTGCCCTTCGCGCAGGAAGACCGTCGAATACTCCTCCTTCACCAGGTCCTGCAGCCGGCGATAGTCCTGGTTCGCCAATGGCAGGAAATAGAGGTTCCCGGCCAGGATCGTCCCGGCCACCAGCGCCGCGGTGACCAGCGCCGGCCTGGCGAGCCCGAACGGGCTGATGCCGACGGCGCGCATGACCACCATCTCGGTGTCCGCCAGCATGCGGTTGTAGGTGAACAGCACGGCGCAGGCGAGGCCGATCGGCAGGACCACGATGAGGAAGTTCGGCAGGGTGTCGATCACCATGCGCAGGAAGATGTGGAACGGCGCCGAGCCGTCGACGATGACCTCGATCAGCCGCAGCGACTGGGTCAGCCAGATCGCGAACACCAGGATCGCCGCGGCGACCGCGGTTGCGACGATCAGATGACGGAATATGTAAAGGCTGATACGGTCCATGGTCAGTTGTTGCCCTTTCCGATCAGCCTTTCCGGCGGCCAGTGGAGCGCATCGCGCGGCGTCGGCACCATGCATGGTCGCCCCCGCCCCAAGCAGCGTGATATCGCGCGCACCGCCCGAAGCCGGTCAGCACCCGAGGACGAGACCCGTCGATGAAGATAAGCTTTGCCGCACCGAACGTGCCCCAATCCGGAACCCTGGCCGTGGGCGTCGCCACCGGTGGGAAGTTAACCCGCGCGGCCGAGGAGGTCGATAAGGCATCTGGTGGCATGATCAAACGGGCAGTGGCCGCGAGCGCGAAGTTCTCCGGCAAGGCGACGGAGCTGCTCTCGGTGATGGCGCCGCCGAATCTGCCGGTCGGGCGCATCCTCCTGTTCGGATTGGGCGATCTCAAGGCGCTGGACCCGCTGGCTCTGCAACGAACCGGCGGAACCCTGGTTGGACAGCTGAACGCGATCGGCGAGAAGGCGGCTGCGGTGCGGCTCGACGGCATAGGCACGGCCAAGCTCACGGCCGCCGACGCGGCCGCCGATCTGGCCCTCGGGGCCCGGCTCGGCGCCTACCGATTCGACCGCTACCGCACCACCGAGAAGGCGGAGGCCAAGCCGTCGCTGGGCAAGCTCACGGTGATGACCGATGAGCACACCGCCGCGAAGAAGGCCTTCACCGGACGCGACAAGGTCGCCGACGGCGTCTACCTGACCCGCGACCTGGTGACCGAGCCGGCCAACATCCTGTACCCGGAAAGCTTCGCGGATCGCTGCCAGGCCTTGTCCAAGCTCGGCCTGGAGGTCGAGGTGCTGGACGAGAAGCAGATGAAGAAGCTGGGCATGGGGGCGCTGCTGGCGGTCGGCATGGGCTCGGCCCGGCCCAGCCGGCTGGTGGTGATGCAGTGGAACGGGGCGCCGAAATCCGCCAAGCAGGCGCCGCTCGCCCTGATCGGCAAGGGCGTCACCTTCGACACCGGCGGCATCTCGCTGAAGCCCGCCGCCGGCATGGGCGACATGAAATGGGACATGGGCGGCGCCGGGGCCGTCACCGGCGCCATGGCGGCGATCGCCGGGCGCAAGGCCAAGGCGAACGTGGTCGGAGTGCTGGCGCTGGCGGAAAACATGCCGTCCGGCGAAGCGCAGCGGCCGGGCGACGTGGTCACCTCGATGTCGGGCCAGACCATCGAGGTGCTGAACACCGACGCCGAGGGTCGCCTCGTCCTGGCCGATGCGCTCTGGTACACCCAGGACCGCTTCAAGCCCGCGGCGATGATCAATCTGGCGACCTTGACCGGCGCCATGATGGTGGCGCTCGGCCAGCACCAGGCCGGGGTGTTCTCCAACAACGAGACGCTGTCGAAGCGCCTGGTGGCGGCGGGGGCCGCGGTCGGCGAGAAGCTGTGGCCGATGCCGCTGGGCGAGGAGTACGACAAGGAGATCGACAGCCCCATCGCCGATGTGAAGAACATCGCCGCCGGCCGCTGGGGCGGGTCGATCATCGGGGCCCAGTTCCTTCAGCGCTTCGTCAACAAGGTCCCCTGGGCCCATCTCGACATCGCCGGCGTCGCCTGGTCGGAGAAGGGCAAGCCGACGGTGCCGAAGGGCGGCACCGGCTACGGCGTCCGGCTGCTGGACCGGCTGGTGGCCGACCATTACGAGGTCTGACCGGCGAGGAGCGCGGCACGGGCGGCATGACCGAGATCCGCTTCTATCACCTGCAGCGCACGACGCTGGAACGGGCGCTGCCGGAGCTGCTGGAAAAGTGCCACGAGCGCGCCTGGCGGGCGGTGGTGATGGCCGGCTCGGAGGAGCGGGCGGAATCCCTGACCCAGCACCTGTGGACCTATAACGACCGCACCTTCCTGCCCCATGGCAACGCCCGCGACGGCTCCGCCGAGCAGCAGCCGATCTGGCTCACCGCCCTCGACGAGAACCCGAACGGCGCCACGGTCCTGTTCCTGGTGGACGGCGCCCGGTCGTACGCCGTGGACGGGTTCGACCTGGTCTGCGAGGTGTTCGACGGCAACAGCGACGAGGCGGTCACCGCCGCCCGCGAGCGCTGGGCCGAATACCGCAAGGCCGGCCATGCGCTGGCCTACTGGCAGCAGGGCGAGGGCGGCTGGGAGCAGAAGCAGACGGTGGCGGCGTCAGGGTCGGCCTGAGAATCCGCCTTTCTTCATCCGCAAAACCGCCCCGCCGCCGCTCATGAAGCTGCAGGAGCGCGTGGCGGAGACCATGAGTGCCGGCCAGTATTCACCGGAACCGACCGAGGGCTTGTATGTCGAGCTTGGCTGCGGGGCGGTCGAACGGTTCCCTTTGACCTTGCCGCAGGGCGTCGAGATTCCGCCGGTTCACCTCGTGATGTGCGACGACTCGGTGACCATGCAGGCCTTCAGCCCGGTCCGGCGCCAAGGGCCGGCGCTGCAGGCCGTGCGCTGACGGACCGCCGGTGCGACGGCGGCGCCTAGGACTGCTGCTCCAGCGCCTCGTGCGCTTCCAGCCAATCGTGCTCCGCCTCGGCGACCCGTCGCTCGATGTCGCGAAGCTGCTTCTGTAGCTTGGTGACCTGTTCGGCTGGCCCGACGTAGAGCGACGGGTCGGCGAGCCGCGCCTCGACCGACTCCTTCTCCCGGGTCAGCCTCTTGATCGCGGCCTCGGCCTGGGCGGCGGCCTTGCGCAGCGGTGCCAGCGCGGCGCGGGACTCCGCGGCGGCGCGGCGCTGGTCCTTGCGGCTGGTGCCGGCCTGCGCGCCGTTGCCATCGCCGGCCCGTTCGGCGCGGCGGGCGGCGCGGTCGGCTTGGCGGCGGCCGCTGAGCAGGCGGCGGTAATCCTCCATGTCGCCGTCGAAGGGCTGCACGTCGCCATCGGCCACCAGCCACAGCCGGTCGGCGGTCAGCTCGATCAGATGCGGATCATGGGTGATCAGCACCACCGCGCCCTCATAGGCGTTGATGGCCTGGACCAAGGCCTGCCGGCTGTCGACATCGAGATGGTTGGTCGGCTCGTCCAGCAGCAGGATGTGCGGCGCCTCGCGGCTCATCAGCGCCAGCAGCAGCCGCGCCTTCTCGCCGCCGGACAGGTTGCCGATCTTTGTCTCCGCCCGATCCTTGGAAAACCCGAACCGGCCCAGATGGTCGCGGATCTTCTGCTCCGTCGCCATCGGCATCAGCACCGTGGCCTGCTCGACCGCGGTCTTGCCGACCTCCAGCTCGTCGGTCTGGTGCTGGGCGAAATAGCCGATCTTCAGCTTGCGGGACTTGCGAAGCTTGCCGGCGAGCGGGGCCAGCCGCCCGGCGAACAGCTTGGCCAGGGTCGACTTGCCATTGCCGTTGGCGCCCAGCAGCGCGATGCGGTCATCCATGTCGATGCGCAGATCGAGACCGCTAAGCACCGGCGTCTCGTTGTAGCCGACATCGACCTCCTCCAGGGTCAGCAGCGGCGGCGACAGCGGCTCCGGCTTGGGGAAGTCGAAGACGACGGTGCGCGCCTCCGCCACCGTGGCGATCGGCTCCATCTTGGCCAGCGCCTTCAGCCGGCTCTGGGCCTGGCGCGCCTTGCTGGCCTTGTAGCGGAAGCGGTCGACGAAGGCCTGCATGTGGCGGCGCTGGGCGAGCTGCTTGGTGGCCATCGCCGCCTGCTGCTCCAGCTTCATGCGGCGGGTGCGCTCGAACTGGTCGTAGCCGCCGCCATAGCTGACCAGCTTGCGGTTCTCCAGGTGGATCGTCGTGCCGACGGCGCGGTTCAAGAGGCCGCGGTCGTGACTGACGATCAGCAGGGTATGCGGATAGCTCTTCAGATAGCCTTCCAGCCACAGACCGGATTCCAGGTCGAGATGGTTGGTCGGCTCGTCCAGCAGCAGCAGGTCCGGGGCCCGGAACAGGGTCGCCGCCAGCGCCACCCGCATGCGCATTCCGCCGGACAGCGCCCGGCAGGGCAGGGCCTGCGCTTCCTCGTCGAAGCCGAGCCCGGCGAGGATCGCCGCTGCCCGCGCCGGCGCGGAATGGGCGTCGATATCGG
>JAAUYH010138302.1_pt1 | contig 30786 bp, 36 predicted proteins | sample 7278061 | NCBI WGS metagenome assembly JAAUYH01 (sample SAMN14350203, study PRJNA611818) | marine sediment metagenome | isolation source: surface marine sediment (0.6m) | place: French Polynesia: Moorea | collected 2018-08 | reverse complement strand
TGCCTTGAAGACGGCAAGAAGCTGAAGATGCTCAAGCGCTATCTTCGCACGAACTACGATATGACTCCGGAAGAGTACCGTGCGCGCTGGAACCTGCCGGCCGATTATCCGATGGTTGCCCCCAACTACGCCGAAAAGCGTCGCGACCTTGCCAAGAAGATCGGCCTTGGCCGCAAGCCGGGTTCGGGCCGCGGTCGCCGCAAGAAAGCGGCGTAACGAACAGCCGGCAAAGGCATTTGCCGCCAGCTTGAGATACCCGCCTCGTCTGGTTAAAGACGGGGCGGTATTCTCTTGGCGGAGCATGATTTGACACAGAAGATCGATCTCGAGCAATTATGCGCGGAAAAGGGGTTGCGCATCACCGAACAGCGTCGAGTGATCGCACGTGTCCTGTCCGAAAGTGACGATCATCCCGACGTGGAATTGCTCCATCAGCGGGCTTCCGACATCGACCCCAAGATTTCCATCGCGACGGTCTATCGCACTGTTCGCCTGTTCGAAGAAGCCGGCATCCTCGATCGCCACGATTTTGGCGATGGACGCTCGCGGTATGAACCCGTACCCGAAGCGCATCACGATCACCTTATCGACGTGGAGACTGGCAAGGTCGTCGAATTCGTCGACCCGGAAGTCGAATCGCTTCAGCGCCAGATCGCCGAGAAACTCGGCTACCGTCTCGTCGATCACCGCATGGAGCTTTACGGCGTAAGGCTGACCCGGGATGACTGAACATCCGGGCCACGTCCGAACGGCGCCGGACGGGGATACACGAGCCTGGGATCTGCGGATCGCGGCGGCGCGCGGTGAGACTACGCCCCTTTCGACAATTGGATGGATGCGGCTCGTTGCACGTTCGCTGCTGTTGCTTCTCGGCGTAATCGTCTGCGTGCCGCTGCATTACATGGTGCGCCTGTTCGTCTACGGCTCACCCTTTCCCATGTGGTTCCTGCGCTACGCGGCACGCGTTTCCGGCGCGAGGGTGCGCGTGCACGGCACCCATCTAAAGCGCGACGTGTTCTACGTAGCCAATCACATTTCTTGGCTCGACATCCTCTCAATGGCAGGCGCTTGCGGCACGGCATTCGTTGCCAAGGCCGAACTGGAAGATGCACCGGTCGTCGGCTGGCTCGCTTCGCTCAACCGCACGGTGTTCGTCAAACGCGAGCACCGCATGGGCGTTGCCGAACAGATCAACAGCCTGAAAGAGGCCCTTGCCGACAACTGGTCGGTGACGGTCTTTCCAGAAGGTACGACCACCGACGGACAATCGCTGCTGCCGTTCAAGACGAGCATGTTGAGCGTCCTCGAACCGCCGCCGCCGGGCGTGCTCGTGCAGCCTGTGCTGCTCGATTACGGTGCTGTTGCGGAATGGATCGGGTGGATTGGCGAGGAAACGGGCCTCAACAATGCCAAACGGGTCCTGTCGCGCAATGGTACGTTCGAATTGCACCTGCATTTCCTCGAGCCGTTCAGCCCGGAAGACTTCCGTGGTCGCAAGGCGATCGGGGCGGAAGCACGACGCCGGATCGAAGAGGCGCTGTGCGATACGCTGGGAAAGCCGCTACGTGACTTCAGTCACGATGTCGCACCTGTCCGCTACCAGGCACCTGGCAAAGCCAAGATCCCCAGCGAAGTCGACTAGAGTCCAGCCCTGACCAGCCAGTCGTGGAACAGCCGGACCGGGCGCGATTCGAGCGCGGTCGGCTTGCACACGAACCAGTAGCTGTACGGGCTTTCGACCTGCCTGACCGAGAGGTCCGTCAGCCGGTTGTCCTGCGCCCTGCGCATGTGGTCGTCGTGCATGATGGCGATCCCCAATCCCTGCGCGGCCGCCTCGAGCATCAACTGGCCGGAATCGTAGTGATCGATTGCCGCCGGATCGAGTTCTTCGAGATCGTGCGCCTTCTTCCACGCGACAAAGCTTTCCGGCAGCTCGTTGTGAATCAGGAAAGTCTGCTTCGGCAGCCCCTCACCCTTCAAGTCGTCGCCCACCGCATGGGCGATGTCCTTGCTGCAGATGGCGTGGACGAGGTTGTGGTCGAGCCGCACGGCGTGCAAACCGGAAGCCGGACCGCGCGACAGGATGATTGCCGCGTCCAGCGTATCACCGACCCGGTCTTCAAGATGCGGGCCGGTATCGATGTCGATATGAAGCAGAGGATGGCGTTTGCGCAGTTCGCCGAGCCGCGGGAACAGGCGCTGGCTGCCGAACAGCGGCAGCACGCCGAGCCGCAAGCGCAATAGCGAAATGTTGTCCGACTGGCTTTCCACGGCGCGAGCAAGCGATTCGAGATGCGGGTTCACGGCCTCGTAGAAGGCCTGGCCTTCGTCAGTCAGTTGCATCGATTGACGTGCACGGGTGAACAGCTTTTTCCCGACGAATTCCTCGAGATTGGTGATCCGCCGCGACAGCGCGGACGGGCTCAGCCCGATCTCTTCGGCCGCTGCACGGGCCGATCCGAGACGGACGGTGCGCATAAACGCCTCGAGGGCGCGCAAGGGTGGCAAACGACGGGTCGGCATCTCAATCTCCTTACTCGTAAGGAGATACGCTTGAGGCGCCAGATGGATGCAAAAAACCGAAGATTTGAGTGACTTTTTTTCCCGGTCGTGAGATTATTGCACTTCATTCTCAACAGCGGGAGCGTGCAGTCGCAGCCGGGTAACGTGCTTCTCGTCACCTGCCGTCACTTCAATCCGCCAACCGCTCGAGTGTTCCATGACGGCGCCGACCTGAGGGACCTGCTCCGCGAGAACGAAGGCCAGGCCTCCCAGCGTATCGACCGCTTCCTCGACTTCGGCAAGGCGAGGATCGACCATCTCGGCAACGTCGTCCAACTCGGCCCTGGCATCGCAATCCCACATCCCTTCGCCTATCGGCACGATCAGCGCTTCGGGCGTTTCATCGTGCTCGTCCTCGATCTCGCCGACGATTTCCTCGACCAGGTCTTCGATGGTGATAATCCCATCGGTGCCGGAAAACTCGTCGAGAACGATGGCCAGGTGCACCCTTCGCGCCCGCATGTCGGCCAGCACATCGAGCGCGCCACGCACTTGCGGGACATAGAGTGGCTGTCGCATCAATGTGGTCCAGTCAGCCGGCGGCGGCTTACCGTCGGCCAGGAAAGGGAACACGTCCTTGATGTGTATCATCCCGATCACGTTATCGAGCGTGTCGCGGTAAACCGGCATGCGCGAGTGGCCGTTGCCGCTGAAGCTCGCAACCAGCTCGTCCCATGCAATTCCGGCATCGACCGCTACGATCTCTCCGCGCGGAACCGCGACATCGTCGGCATCGTGTTCGCTGAAATGGAGGAGGTTGCGCAGCATCTGCCGCTCGACCGGCGAAAGGTCGCCATTGCCGCCTCCATTTTCGTCGTGATGATCGTCGGTGTTCTCGTCCTCGTGCTCGTCGATGGCCTCTTCGAGTTGCGCACGCAGGGAACGATCGCCGTCACCGGCACCGATCAGTTTCTTGAGAGCGAGCCCCAGATTGGACCAGAGCCCGCTGCTACTCTCCGCGTCTCCCGCGGCGGATTGGGAATCGGGCATGGCCCTTGCGACGTGTCCTCCGTTCAGTGTCGGTCTCCATATGGGTCAGCGATACCCATTTTTGCAAGTGCGGCTGTTTCCAGGTCCTCCATCGCCTCGGCTTGTTCTTCCGAATGCACGTGGTCGTGGCCCGCCAGGTGAAGCAATCCGTGGACGATCAGGTGCGCCGCATGGTGCGCAAGCGAGATACCTTTCTCGTCGGCTTCGCGCGCGCAGGTCTCGTGGCCCAACGCGATGTCGCCAAGCATCACAGGCGGGCCATCGGGATCGAGATCGAGCAGTTCCTCGCGCGAGAGCATGGGAAAGCTCAACACATTGGTGGGCTTGTCGCGTTGCCGCCACTCGCGATTGAGCGAATGGATTTCGGCGTCCGAAGTGAACAACAGGCTTGCGCTCAGCCGATCGTGGGACAGTTCCGGCGCCACTTTCCCGGCCGCGTCAGCCGCGGTTCGAGAAACACCATCCCAATCACCCGATTCACCTTCCGGCCAAGGCCAGCCTTCAACTGCAACGTCCAAATCCAACATGCAAAAAGAGCTCTGCCCCGAAAACCCGATACGCGCGCCCTGTTATCGATCAAAGAGCGAGCGAGCAAACGTCGATGCGCCTCCCGCATTCTCACACTTGCCCGTTGACGACTACAACAGGTTGGCGCGCGTTTCGTCGCGATGCTTCTTCAGGTACTTCATGAAGGGCGTCCCCCCGGTCCCGACATCGGTATCGTTGCCGGCGTGCTTGCGACCTTGCTTGTTGATGTAGCTTGCCGCGTATTCGAGATGACGCGTGCGGAAATCGGCGACCGCCTGGATGTTGGCGTTGTAGGCATCGTTGAGCGTGGGCAACTGGGCCTTCTGCGCAAAATCCCTCAGGCCGCTGCTTGCTCTCACATCGTCGACGAAACGGCGATGGCCGACCGGCCGGTATTCGTGCAATTGATCGAGGTATTCGCGCAGGGGATCGGCCGCGTGCCCTACCCCCATCAACGCATCCATGCTCGGTACGATCGACGATTGCGAACCGGTTTGCCCGCGAAACGCCTGCGCCGCAGAGCCATAGCGCTCCACACCTTCGTAGATCACGCCGTTGGGCAGCGCCGGGTTGTCTTTCCAGCCATGGATGTACGGGCGAACGCGCTCAAAATAGATGTAGGGATCGCAACGTTCGGGCATGCGATCGAATAGGGCGTTAACCTGCTGCCAGGTCGCGGCGTTGCGTTCCAGGAGGCCCTGCACCGCCTGCGGATCGTCATTCTCGACCGCCTCCACAATGCTGCCAAAGCGCGCCAGGACCTTGCCTGCGCACGCCTCGATTGCGACGTGGACCAGCACGAACCATGCTTCGTCCATCCCGCCAAGGAAGTTCTGAAGCATCCGCAGGTTGTCGAGCGCCAGCGGCTTGCCAGGATCGATCAGCGCCCAATTGTCGAGCACATACGAACTGTATGTTAGCAAGGGTTGCTGTCCGAGCCGATCCGCGAGCGCGACCATCGGCACTGCGAGGCTCGGTGGCAGGCGATCGGTGATGGCTTCCTCGCCCCACATATAGGCCTGAACCATGAAGGTGTAGTGGACCGTTGCAATCCGCGCCTGTTCGTCGGTCAGGCCCGACGCATCGCCGAGCTCGGCGTGCGGAGGCAGCGACCTCGTCAGAAAGTTCCGGATCCGACCTGACGGCAGGATCTGTGGCAATTGCCGCGCAACCTGCGCCGCATCTGCCCAAGCGCCGGGCAGAACAACCGAGCTCGCATCGAAGCGGCACAGGAAGCCGGTCTCTTCGGACATATCGTATTGGGCGAGCGGCTGGATAATCGAACTGGGGGCGCGTCTGTGCAGCATGGCGAATATCCCTCCTCGTGGCTGTGTCGCGCAAGGATACCGCGTTCCCGTTCGAATTAGTTTGTGAAGTTCTTGTCATATCCCTCATTCATCGCATATTCTTCGAAGATGGACGATATAGATCGAAGAATATTGCAAGCACTCGAATCCGATGGTCGGATCAGCAATGCGAAGCTAGCCGACCGGGCCGGACTGTCCGCCTCGGCTTGCCTGCGGAGGGTTCAGGAACTTGAGCGATCGGGCCTGATCAGAGGGTATCGCGCCGTGCTCGACCGCTCGCGCCTGGGCGGTGCCATCACTGTGTTCGTGATGGTCGGACTATCGGCCCAACTGGCCAAGGATGCGCTGGATTTCGAACGGGCGATGGACGCGGCCGATGAAGTGCGCGAGTGCCACAACATCACCGGCTCGGTCGAATACCTGCTACGCGTGGAGGTCGACAACCTCGCAGACTACAAGGCCTTCCATTCGGAGACACTGGGTGTGCTGCCGCAAGTCGGTAGCATCACGTCGCATTTCAGCCTCGGTTCCTCGAAAGACTTGCGGGCTTAGTCACCCTTCCCTTCATAGGCTTCGACAATCCGCCCTACTATCGGGTGGCGCACTACGTCCGCGGCGGTAAAGCGGATTGTGCCGAAGCCTTCGACATCTTCGAGCTTGCCGACCGCGTCGGCCAGCCCGCTCATCGCATCGCCGCCGGGAATGTCGACCTGTTTGGGGTCGCCGCAAATCACCATTCGGCTGTTCTGGCCAAAGCGGGTGAGAAACATCTTCATCTGCTCGCGGGTGGTGTTCTGCGCCTCGTCCAGGATTACGAAAGCGTCGGCCAGAGTCCGTCCGCGCATAAAGGCGATCGGCGCGATTTCGATCTCGCCGCTTTCGATCCGGCGCTCGACCTGTTCGGGCGGCATGCAATCGTACAGCGCGTCGTAGAGCGGTCGCAGATAGGGATCGACCTTGTCCTTCATGTCGCCCGGCAGGAAGCCGAGTTTTTCGCCCGCTTCCACGGCCGGACGCGACAGGATCAAGCGCTGCACGCTTCCCGTGATCAACTGGCTGACAGCCTGCGCCACGGCGAGATAGGTCTTGCCTGTTCCTGCGGGGCCGAGCGCAAAGATGATGTCGTCGCGCGCGAGGCTGCGCATGTAGGTGACCTGCGTCGCGCTTCGCGGGACGATGGTCTTGCGCCGCGTGCGGATCATGATTGGTGGCGATTCCTTCTCGCCCGATATGATCCCTTCGAGAGTGGGTTCGTTCGACATGGCTATCAGCGCTTCAATGGCACCTGCGTCGAGATCCTGCCCCATCGCCAGCCGATCGTACATCGTGTTGAGCGTATCGCGGGCCCTTGCGACATTGTCTTCCGGGCCTTCGATCAAGATCTTGTCGCCGCGAGCGTGGATCATCACCGAAAGGCGGTTTTCGACCTGGACCAGATTGGCGTCGAATTGGCCGAACAGCGGCCCGAGAAGCGACTGGTCTTCGAAACTCAGCTCGGCGCTGGCGCGGCGAGATTCGCGAATGGGAACGGGATCAGACGAGATTGCCGGATCGTTTGAGCGGGTTGGTCTGCGGCCCATAAGGTCCTTTGCTGTTGGCCCATTGCCTGAGTCGGAAAGGTAAGCCGCCTTGGCTGCAAAGCAAGCTACGCGGGTCCACGCGGCGGTGGAAAGTCACGCGGCAGCAATATTGAAACGGCGCCTAAACGGTGTCGCCGGCTACGGGATCGCCTTCGCGGCGATCGAACGCATACTCGCGAAATTCCCCGTCTTTCAGCACGTAGAACAGCATCAATTGCTTGTGCGAGCGGGACGTCAGCTCGTCGCGCCAGTGCGAAACTTCGCGTCCAAGATAAACGATGCCGTCGCCCGGGTGCAATTCGGCAGTCACTTCGTCGCCCTCGAAGTCTTCGACCATGATCGGCCAGACCTGGCCTTCGGGGTCGGAGCCGATTGCGATCGACACCGCTATCTCGCTCGCCTTGCGATCCGTGTGGGGCACGAGGTCGGCGCCCTCGTAATAGACCCGCCAATAGGCATAGGCGCGAAGCAATTCCCTGCCGACCGCCTCTTCGATCCGTTCCTGGCACTGCTTGAGGACCAGCTCGCCCAGCACCGGCGAATATTCGTCCTCGGCTTTCTTGATGTAGCGCGCCCCTCGGTCCTTGATCAGCCCCTTCGCTTTCGACATGTCCATGCCCGTCGAAACGAAGTCGACGAGGGACTGGTCGATCAAGCCTTCGACGATGACGTAGCCGCGATCCCAGAATTGCTGTGTCATTTCGCCCCGTAACCCTTGAACGCCTGCGACCCTACCGGCGCCCCGGCCGATGGCAAGATGGATGGGCGGACTCGCTGCGCAAGTCAGGGGACGTTCATGAAAATTCGGTCACTTTCCAGCCTGTTGGACAACACGAGACGCAAAAGGCGGTTGCGCGATGATGGTCGGAACGGTTCTCGCCCTCTTGGCATCGGTGGCGACACAACAGCCCTCCGAGCCGGCCGCCGACCGCGAAGCGGCGCAGGCAGAACGCGATCAGATCATCGTCACGGCCCCGCCGACGGAATCCGAACTTCGGACGCAAGTTCGTCGAATGGCGCGCAAAGTTGTGCGAAAACCTCGCGACGGGTACCCGATCGCACGGTTTTTTCTCCCCGTCTGCCCGAAGGTCGTCGGGCTCGCCCCTCTGGATGCGGAAACGGTGGAACTGCGCATTCGGGAGAACGCCCGCAACTTCGGTCCGGGTGAGCGCAAAGGAAAGAACTGCCAACCGAACCTGAAGGTTGTCTTCCTCGCGGAGAGCGTCGGCCCTGCCGATACGTGGTTGGACACCGAATCGGAATCGATCAGCCACCTGCTCAGCTATCAAAAGCTTCGCGTCCTCAACGAAAGGGGGCCGGTCCGGGCGTGGAACGTCAGCGAGCTGCGCGGTTTCGATGGCCGTCCGTTGGAAGCCGATGCCGGGCTCAACAATGTCCGGCTCAACAGTCGCCTGAACCACACGGTTACCAACGAGATCACCGGCGCTATGATGCTGATCGAGTTCGCCGCTGCAAAGGACAAGACGCTGAAGCAGCTTGCCGACTACGCTTCGATGAGAGCTTTCGTCGGAACGGAGAGCGTCGAAAGCGATCTTGGCATTCCTTTGGACACCACCCTGACGCTGTTTGGTGACGGAAACGCTCCGGAGGAGTTGACCGAATTCGACCGTGCGCTGATCGCTAAGCTATACAGCCTGCCTCGAAACGCACGGTCTTCGAAGATCTTTGGGGCCGTATCCGCAAGGGCAGTCAATCGTGAACGAGCCGCCACAGAAGGTGGAAACCAGGCCGTCGAGCTGCCCTAGACACGGTCGCGCGTCAGGGGATCGTCTTCTCTACCATCGTAAACGTAGTCGGTGAACTCGCCGTCCTTGAGGATGTAGAACAGCATGAGCTGCTTCTGCGATCTCCCGGTCAGCTTGTCCCGCCAGTGCGGGACCTCGTGCCCACGATAGACGATCCCGGACCCAGGCTGCAGCACCAGGGTCTCTTCTTTGCCATGAATGTCTTCGAGCTTGATCGGCCAAATCTCGTCGGCGGGATCGGCTTCGATCGTGATCGTAACCGCAATTTCGCTGCCGGGGCGGTCCTTGTGCTTGTGCAATTGGGCCCCGGGTTTGTAGATTCTCCAATAGGCGTAGGATTCCACCAGACTATGCCCCACGACCTCTTCGACAGCCGGTTTGCAGTGGCGCAGCAGCAACTCACCGACAACGGGTCCGTATTCGTCCTCGCCGCCATGGACGTAGCCGCTGTCGCGCGTCCGCATTTCTCCCTTGCCGAAGGACAGGTCCATCGCTTTCGAGGACATCGCGATATGGGTCGGCTCGATCAGGTTCTCGACGACCTCATATCCAAGCTCCCAGAATTGCGATGCCATGGCAGGTTCTATGCCGTTGCGTGGTGAGGAGTTGACGCGAACCGGGCACCGCGGATGGAGTTGGGACCGGCCTCGACAAGGTCGACAGTGGCCATGTCGCCAATTCCCGTTTCGCCCCCAATTTCTTCGGTAAACCACACCGATTGCAGCCATGGCGACTTGCCCAGCCATTGACCGGGATGCTTGCCCCTGCGTTCGACAAGCACATCGCAGGTCTTGCCGATGCTGGCTTCATTGAACGCCAGCTGGTCGCGATTGAGGCGCGCCTGCAAGCGTTGCAGCCGATCATCCATCACTTCTTTGGCTATCTGATCGTCCATCGTCGCGGCAGGCGTGCCGGGTCGCGGCGAATACTTGAAGCTGAAGGCCTGCGAGTAGCGCACTTCGTCGACGATCGAGAGCGTCTCTTCGAACTCTGCCTCTGTTTCACCGGGAAAGCCGACGATGAAATCGCCCGACAGCGCGATATCGGGCCGCGCCGCACGCACATCCTCGAGCAGGCGCAGATAGCGTTCCGCCGTATGCTGCCGGTTCATCGCTTTCAACACCCGGTCGCTGCCCGATTGCACCGGCAGGTGCAGATAGGGCATCAGCTTGTCGACTTCGCCGTGACACGCAACCAGCCCTGGCGTGAAATCGTTGGGATGGCTTGTTGTGTATCGAATTCGCTGCAAGTCCGGTATCTTGGCGAGTTCTCTTATCAACCCGTCGAGACCGATCGTGTGCCCTTTCGGACCCTCTCCGCTCCACGCATTGACGTTCTGGCCGAGCAAGGTGATCTCGCGCGCGCCGCTGTCGACCAGCCGGTGCGCTTCATCCACGAGATCGGCAAACGGACGGGAGATTTCGGCACCTCTAGTGTAGGGTACCACGCAGTAGGTGCAGAACTTGTCGCACCCCTCCTGCACCGTCAGGAACGCTGTAGGAAAGCGCTTCTTGCGCGCAGGCAGAGCCTCGAACTTGGCGATTGCCGGCATGTCGGTGTCGGTCGCGCGCTCACCCTGCACCGCCTTGTCGAGCATATCGGGCAGGCGGTGATAGGCTTGCGGGCCGACCACCATGCTGACCGCCGGAGCGCGCGCCATGATCTCCTCGCCTTCAGCCTGCGCAACGCAGCCCGCAACCGCGATCATAGGCTTGGAGCCGTCGTCCTTTTTCAGCCGCCCGATATCGGAATAAACCTTCTCCGCCGCCTTCTCGCGGATGTGACAGGTGTTGAGCACGACGAGATCGGCTTCCTCGCCTTCCGGCGCAGGCTCAATACCTTTCTCGCCCAGCAGCTCGGCCATGCGCTCGCCGTCATAGACGTTCATCTGACAGCCGAAGCTCTTGACCCGATAGGTCTTGGGAGGGGTTTGCGGTTTCATGATTGGCGCGCGTTTAGCGAGATTGGAGCGCGGGTTCAATCGTGGCGGCGAAGAGCGGCGCAGCGCGCCTGATTGACTCTTAAGTCTACATATGTAGAAATCAGAAGATGAAGCGCAATCGCCCGCCTTCGCGCCAAACGCTTTCGGCCTTGGAATTTCTGGCGCAAGCGCCGACCCAGTGGCGCTACGGCCTGGAGATTGCCAGAGGCACGGGGCTGAAATCGGGGTCGCTTTACCCCTTGCTCCAGCGCTGCGACGAACGCGGACTGCTTGAATCGCAATGGCTCGAACCCAGCGAACCGGGTCGCCCTCCTCGCCATGCCTATCGTATCACGTCCGCAGGCTTGAACGCGCTCGACAGCGCGCGGACGACGAACGCGCCCGCATCATTCAAGGAGAATCCGGCATGAGTGGTCTCAATCCCCTGACAAGAACGTTGCTGCGCCTCGCCAACTGGATCGCCGGCGAGCCTCAGGCCAACTGGAGTGCGGCGATGGCGGCCGAGACCGATGCTGCGGGTTCGCACGGTTTGTCTTGGGCGCTGGGCTGCGTAGGGGCCGCGCTCAGAATGCGGCTTGCCACCGACTGGAAGCGGATCGCCCTGCTGCTTGCCTTTCCGATCGTTGCCTATGCGAGCATCGGACTATGGATATACCCCGTCACCTGGGCAATGCGAGCAGACTGGATCGGTCCGATGGGATGGGCCGTGGCGCTCCAGATTCCCTACATGATCATGATGGCACTGGTTGCCCGGTTCAGCGGCAATGGCCTTCCGGTCCTGTTCATAGCCTATGCGGCCGCGGTGATTCTCTTGCTGCCCGGCATCGTTTTTGCCGTGTTGTTCGACAAGTCGCCATTCCTGTTCCTGCAGCCCGAAGCCAACTGGCTCAACCTGCCTCGCAACCAGGGGATGGCATTGCTGGCCGCCTTGTTGGCTGGTTCGGTAGTGGCGGGCCGGCTGCTGCGCCGGATGAACCTGCGAACGGCCTAAAGCAGCGTCGCGGCCCTTCGCAGGTCCCTTTCGCGTCCAAACTGATGCAGCATCGCGATCAGTTCCTCGCGTTCGGGGACATAGACGGTCGCCCCCCCTACGTCGAAGGCCTGCCGGGTTCGCGGTTCGACCTTGTGCCAGACACCGTCGACCCGAACTTCAAGGCCTGTCATGAATTCGACGTCGAGCACCGGCTCGGACCAGCGCCCGAACCGCTCCGAACGGAAAAAGTCCTTGGTGGTGTCGGGGTCGTCGGTGAGCGGCAGTTTCTCGTACAGCCGGTCGAGGTCGCGGCGCGAGGTGATAACGTCCACATCGGCAATCGTCCCGGGATCGCCCCCGTGCAGCGCCACGGCCGTACTGCCGATCACCCACCACGGATCATCGGCAGCCAACAGCTCCTGTGAAACTCGCCGCAACGTGGCGAGAACCTCGTGTCTGACCTCAGCCAACCGTCGCTTTCACGATCTTGCCCGGGCTTGCCGGCGGTTCGCCCTTGGGCAGTGCGTCGATATGTTCCATGCCGCTCTCGACCTGACCCCAGACGGTGTATTGCCCGTCGAGGAATTCGGCGTCCTCGAAGCAGATGAAGAACTGCGAGTTTGCGCTGTCGGGAACCTGGGTGCGGGCCATCGAGCAGGTTCCGCGGGTGTGCGGTTCGCTGTTGAATTCGGCCTTGAGGTCGGGCTTGTCGCTGCCGCCCATGCCGGTGCCGGTCGGGTCGCCGCCCTGTGCCATGAAGCCGGGGATCACGCGGTGGAACACCACGCCGTCGTAAAAGCCCTCGCCCGCGAGTTCGGTGATGCGCTCGACGTGGCCCGGTGCAAGGTCGGGGCGCAGCTTGATCACCACATCCTTGCCCTCGCCGTCGCCGGTGTCGAGCGTGAAAGTCAGTTTGTCGGCCATGGGTCTTTGTCTCCTGAAGATTTGTCGGGGGCCTAGCCAGTTTGTGCAAGCGAGTCACCCACTTGCCTTGCTTTTCGCACCTTCGCATCTAAACCCGCGCCTATGGTCGATCCGACGCCTCTCGAAGACGATGTGATGGTTGCCGAGGCACCCGAAGAAGAGGTGCGTCCGGACGACCGGATCGACGACGAGCGCCATGACGAGGAAAACCGGCTGAAGCCCGAATTCGTCCACGCCGTCGAGGACGCGCTGGCGTCCGGCGACAAGACCGCGGTCTACGAACTGGTCGAGCCGCTGCACCCGGCCGACATCGCCGACCTGATCGAGCTGTTCGGCACCGAAGACCGCGCGCTGCTCGCGGCGACGATCACCGACCTGATGTCGAGCGAAGTGGTCGCAGAGCTCAACGATCACGTGCGCGAGCTGATGATGGAAGCGCTCGAGCCGGAGGCCGTCGCAACCATCGCCGAACAGCTCGAGACCGACGATGCCGTCCAGCTGCTCGAAGACCTCGACGAGAGCGATCAGAAAGCGATCATCGCCGAGCTGGAGCCCGAGACGCAGGCCGCGGTCGAAAGCGCGCTGTCCTATCCGGAAGAAACCGCCGGGCGATTGATGAACCGCCACTTCATGGCGGTGCCGGAGCACCTGACGGTCGGCGATTTGATCGACTACCTGCGCGACGCGGGCGACCTCGAACACGATTTCTTCGAAGAGTTCGTGATTGATACGTCGCATCACCCTGTCGGGACCTGTGCGCTCAACTGGATCCTGACCACGCCGCGCAGCATCAAACTGACCGACGTGATGAAGCGCGACCAGACGCTGATCCCGGTGACGATGGATCAGGAAGAGGTCGCGCTGATGTTCCAGAAATACGCGCTGATTTCTGCCGCCGTGGTCGACGAGGAAGGGCGGCTGGTCGGACAGATCACGGTCGACGATATCGTCCACATCATCTCCGAAGAGGCCGGCGAGGACGCCTTGTTGCTTTCCGGTGCAGGCGATGGCGACATCAACGAGCCTATCGGCGAAGCCTATTCGAGCCGCGTGCGCTGGCTGATCGCCAATCTCGGGACGGCGGTGGTCGCCAGCGTCATCATCGCGTTCTTCGGTGCTGCGATCGAGCAACTGGTCGCGCTCGCCGTGCTGATGCCGATCGTCGCGAGCATCGGCGGCAATGCCGGCACGCAGACTATGGCGGTGGCGGTGCGCGCCATCGCGACAAATCAGCTGACCCGTTCGAACACCTGGCGAATCGTGTGGCGGGAATTGCGCGTGGCCATCCTCAACGGCGCCACTGTGGCGGTGCTGATCGGGATTGCCGCCGCGATCCTGTTCAACCCGATGATGGGCGTGGTGATCGCCGCTGCCATGATCATCAACATCGTGGTCGCCGGGCTCGCCGGAGTTCTGGTGCCGGTAATCTTTGAGCGGCTCGATCAGGATCCGGCCGTCGCGTCATCGGTGTTCGTCACGATGATCACCGATTCCATGGGCTTTTTCGCTTTCCTCGGCCTCGCAGTTGTGAGCGGATTGGTACCCATGGGTTGATCTATCCGGCGCGTGCGCCAGATTGATCCCATGCCCCTGCACCTGACCAAGATCGCGTTCGGCGCGCAAAGCTATGGCGATATCGAAAGCTGGTATGCCGGTCGCCGTAGCCCGCACCTGACGACCAAGTACCGCCCCACCAAATGGGAAGAGTGCATCGGCGGATCGCTGTTCTGGATTCACCAGCACAGCATTGTCGCACGATCGGTGATCACAGGCTTCTCGCAGACCGACAGCGGGCGGTGGCTGATCGAGCTCGAGCCCGAACTGATTCGCGTCCATCCCCGTCCCAAGCGCGCGCATCAGGGCTGGCGCTACCTCAAGGGCGAGCCGCCCGCAGACCTCGCACCGGGCGAGGACATTGGTGACGCACTGCCGGGCAAGCTGGCCGCCAAGCTGGAGAAGCTGGGGCTGGTCTAATAACCTCAGCACGCATTGCCAGTTCGGCCCGGCTCGAAAATTTCCCCTCTGCCTGATCCGGATTCTTTCGAATTCCCGCCAATGTACATGAGCGGCAAGATCGGGACATGATTGCCCCGAGTTCTCCCGCTGATCGATGGGAGGAACAGATGTTCTATACATCGAAAGATGAGAACCTGATCGTCTGGTCCGACACGGGCACCTACAGCGAGCTGGGTAGCAAAGCCGAGTTGATTGTCGCGAGGATCTCCGAATGCAATGGCGGAGAATTCGCCAACAAGCTGGGCAAGGCATTTCTAACGGTCGTTACGCATGGCACGTCCGATGGCCAGGAGAACGAGTCAGGAACTCACGCCAACTTCTTTCGACGCAATCAGGATATCAGGAAAGTCCTGAAGGGAAGGAGTATCCTTTATGTTTGCTGTTGGGGTGGCGAACTCGGGGCATTATACGGGTCAAAGTTTTTGCCCGGCACACCCATCGTCGCGTGCGGATCCTTTATCAAAGTGGTCGTAACGAGATCGAAGAAGACCTTCACTCTCGAGTCAAAGCCGTCGGAAAAGAATCCCATGACCGGCAAGCCCGAGTCCGGCGCCAATCGCTACAAGCACTGGGTTGTTGGCTACAATGGGTTGGTCAAGGAACACAAGACGGTCGGCGCGTTTTTCAAACCCGACTATTTCATCAAGCATTGCGAGCAATTGAAGCGCGGCTGATCACGCGCGCGATTGGCGCAGCTGCTCCATCACCAGTTGCACATCGTGCACAGCATCCTCTTCGGCGGGCACCGCGAACTCGGCGTAGCTCTCCCCCAATTCATCCATCCGCTCGGCAATGCGGACCGCGTTGTATCCGTGGCTCACGACGAAACGCTTGCGCGCGATGATCTGTGGTAGGATGATGTCGATATAGCGAGCGACTTCCATGCCGAATTTCATGAACTGTTCGGGGCCGAGCGGGGTGAAGACCCAGCCGGGAATGATTAGCCCCGCATGGACATGCGGCGGCAGGTCGCCGCGCAGGCTTTCGGTCATTCCCAAAACGGCGTGCTTGGCGGCGATATAGGCGGCGGTCTGGGGCACGGCGCAGAAAAAGCTGTTTTCGCTGCCGGTGTTGTAGATCGCGCTCGGCGTTTCCTGCGCGATGAGCCGCGGCGCGAAGGCGCGGCATCCGTTCCATACACCCCAGAAATTGACGTCGAAATGCACCCGCGCCCTGTCGGGGTCGACTTCCCATAGCGGCCCGCGCACGCCGCCCTGCCCGGCATTGTTGAAGACCAGATCGACCGTTTCAAACGCCTCGAACGCGGCATCGGCCAGCGCTTCGACCTGGGCTAGATCCGAGACGTCGCATGGCTGCGCAGTCAGACCGTCAATTGCGCCGGAGCTCTCAAGCTTGTCGCCCGGAAGGTCTGCCACCATCACCTGCACGCCCTGCCCCGCTAGCCGCTTGGCCAAGGCCAGACCGATCCCGCTCGCGCCTCCGGTGATCACTGCGCTGCGCGGAACGAATTCGGTCATGGCTATGTCCTTAAAGCTGTCAACCGCGTGGCGGCATCGGAATCAGCGCGGGAGTCTTCTTGCGATATTCCTGGTAGGCCGGATCATCGCCCCAGCGTTCCTTCGCCTGCTTGTTCTGCAGATTGATCCCACTGACCTTGGTCAGCAGCAACGTCACGAAGATCGGCGAAATGACCACCAGCCACGACCACCCCGAAAGCACCGGAATGGCCATGATCAAAATACCGGTCCACAGCGTGATTTCGCCGAAATAGTTGGGGTGGCGCGACCATTTCCAAAGGCCGACATCGATAAACTTGCCCTTGTTGGCGGGGTCGGACTTGAACGCGCTCTTCTGGTTGTCGGCGATGATTTCCCATGCAAAGCCGATCACCCAGACCGCTGCGCCGAACCAGAAGAACGGGCCGATTGGCGCCCGCTCGGTCGCCGTGATAGCGACCAAGGCTGCCGAGGCAGTGAAGATCACCCACAGGCCTTGCAACGTCCATGCGACGAGAAAGCGTGCCGGGTTCACCTTGATTCTCTCGAACCGGGAATCGGTGCCGCCCATTGCGTGGATGCGCCGGAACAGAAACGATCCGAGCCGGATGCACCAGATCGCAACCATGCCTGCAATGACAACGCCGCGCGTGTCGAGAGAACCGAACGTGCTGAAGGCTGCCCAGCACGCAAACGCGGTCACGGTCAGATAGGTGATCGCGCCGGTCGTATCGTAGAACTTGTCGGACTTGGCCGCAGCAGCGGGCAGAAACGCCAGCCAATTCACGACCAAAGCAATCACCGTGCAGAGGAAGAACGCTGAGTAGCTTCCGATCCTAACACTGTCCCAACCTGCGAAGATGCCGAACGCGAATGCGATGGCGGTGACGACGAGAAAGACGATGATGCTTTTCATGATGGTGTGAATACGCCCCCCAAGCTTATGCGGATGCAGCCTCCCGACTCTTCATCACTACGCGGCGCAGCGCGTTGACATAGGTTTCGGGCGGTTGCGCACCGGGGATCATGAACTTGCCATTCACGATCATCGCAGGAACGCCGCTGATGTTGAGGTCCCAAGCCTGGCGTTCTTCCGCCACGACGCGCGCTTCGAGGTCGGCGTCTTCGAGTGCCGCCTTGGCCGCTTGGCGATGGAGTCCGACATCGACCGCAAGGTCGAGCAGGACCTCGCGGTCCCCCATCCGCTTGCGGTGGTTGAAATGCGCTTTGAACATGGCGAGTTTCAGCTCGGTCTGCACTTGAGGTCCCGCCTGTTCGAGCGCCCAGCCGAGCAGCTTGTGCGCATCGCGAGTGTTCCACATCATCGCGGTCGGCGCTTCGCCGTTTTCGTCTTTGGCGCCCTCATAGGACAATGACACACCCGCGCTCTCGGCAATCGCTTTCATCTGGCCTCGCACCGCTGCGCCTTCCTCGGCCGAGCGGCCATATTTGCGTTGGAGGTGTGCTTCCTGTTCCTCGCCTTCCGCAGGCATGTCGGGATTGAGTTCGAAAGGACGCCAGCGCACTTCGGCTGAGATTTCGCCTTCGAGTTCGTCCAGGGCTTTGGTTAGCTGGCCATAGCCGATCGCGCACCACGGGCACATGACGTCGGAATAGATGTCGATTGTCACATGGTCGGATGCGTTCATTTGTCCTTCTCCAGCCACCAGCGTAGCAGACTGTGCGCGATCGCGGCAGGAGGCGGAGCGTTGAAGGCTCCCGGCCCATCCGCGCCGCGCTCAGTCGGAATGTTGTCCATCGCCACTTGCACTTCGTCGCGAGTGAACCAGCGCGCCTCCTCAAGTTCCTCGACGTCGAGCGTGATTTCGGTCTCGTCGGTCTGCGAATAGCATCCGATCATCAGCTGGCTCGGAAACGGCCACGGCTGGGTGGCGATGTATTCCACGTCGCGCACGCGCAGGCCCGCTTCTTCCCAGACTTCGCGCGCCACCGCTTCTTCGATCGTTTCGCCCGGCTCGACAAAGCCTGCGAGCGCCGAAAAGGCACGCGGAGGAAAACGCGGCTGGCGCCCGAGGAGCAGCCGGCCTTCGTTCTCCACCAACATGATCGTTACCGGATCGGTGCGCGGAAAGTGCTGTGCTCCGCAATTCTCGCAATTGCGCTGCCAGCCACCCTTGGCGGGTTTGGTCGGCGAACCGCATTTGGCGCAGAACTTGTGGCGGGCATGCCAATCGACCAGGCTGCGCGCCCCGCCATAGATCGCGAGATCGGAGGGTGTGAGCTGCTGGATCGCCTGCCATGCTCGCGGCATCGCATATGCGGGACCCGTCGCGCCTTCGCCCGGCACTGCGGCAAAGCACGCCTTCTCGTCGAGCAGGCCGAGGAAGACCAGCTCAGCTGCGGGATCGACATCGGCGAGCGTGCCCCACAGCAGGCCACCCTGATCATCCATCTGCGGCAGCAACCCGTCGAGGAGCAGGACCTTAGCCCGCCAGTTCATGTACCCGGCAAGCTTGTCAGGATCGACCCGGATCTGGTCGGCCCGATCTATCGGCGAACCGGCAAAGGCGATCGGTCCCGTGCGCGGCAGCTCCGGATGCGCCGGATGGCTCATCAAGCCGCCTTCTTGGCGCGCATCGGCGCGAGGTCTTTCTCGAGCGCAGCGAGATACTCATCGCGGACCGGATAGGCCTCGGTCGGCATATACTGGGTCCACAAGGCGGTGCGCAGGCCGAGCCTGAAGTCGACTGCTCCGAGCGTGCCTGCGGCGCCGCCCCATCCGAACGTGCCGTTGAGCGAACGTCCGCCGGCACCGTGGCCCTGCCCCTCCATCCACGATCCCGCCAGGTCGACGGTCTCCGGAACAAGGTTTGAAGTACCGACCCGCACCGCCTCTTCGCTCATGACGCGTGTTCCGTCGAGCGAGCCCATGCCGAGCAGCATGCGCAGGAACCGGTCGTAATCCTTGGGAGTCGAGACCAGGCCGCCGCCGCCCGAAGGCACGAACGGAGCGTCGAGATAGATCGAGTTCGCGCCCGGATCGATCGGGAATGCCGTGCCCGCGACGATGCCGTAATTGTCGGTCAGGCGCGCCTTTTCGCTTTCGGGAACTGTCATCCACGTGCTGTCCATGCCGAGCGGTTCGAACATGCGCGACTTCAGGAAGGCTTCGAATTCCATACCCGAAGCGACTTCGACGATTCGGCCCAGCAAATCGATACTGGCGGAATAGATCCACTTGGTGCCGGGCTGCACCATGAGCGGGATTTCGGCCAGCCGGTCGGCCCATACCTCGAGGTTTGGTGCCGGAGTGACAGGTGGGATGCCGGGGATCGGCATGCGGCTGATCCGCCCGCCAACGATGCCGGCTTCACGGTAGGCTTCGAGTTGCGGCCCCTTGCTGGAAATCAGGTAACCGAGTCCGGCCGTGTGCGTCAGCAATTGCCGGATAGTGATGTCGCGTTCGGCGGCGACGGTGTCGTCGAGCGAGCCTTCCGGATCGACCAGGACTTGCGTGTCCTTGAACTTCGGCAGGATGTCGCGCAACGGCTGGTCGAGGGTCAGTTTGCCGTCATCGATCAGCATCATGATCGCCATGCCGGTGATCGGCTTGGTCATCGAATAGATGCGATAGAGCGAGTTTTCGTCGACTGGGGTGCTGCCCGCAAGCGACAGATTTCCGCCGCCGACGGTGTGGGCGTGATCTTCCTGGCGCCAGCCGAAAGTCAGAAACATGTTCGCGACCTTGCGCTCGCTCACATACTTCCGCGCCATTGCTGCTACATTAGGCCAGTTTTCGGAGACATCGTGTGCCAACAGCTCGCGCCCGAAGGGCAGAGTCGCGAGCGCCGCACCCGCGGCCAGGTAACCGCTCCCGCGAAACAGCGAGCGGCGCGAAAGCGAAGGTTGGTCGAACGTGCGGAAGGCCATCAGGGGTTTCTCCAGAATTCTTTTGACAGGTCTGTGGGGGAGTTCGGCAAGGCCGTCAATCGAGAGGTCGCTAGAGCGACGAACGTGAACAAGGAATGGACTTGAAACGGATTGGTGTTATACCCATATAACACACATGCTCAATATCTTTGCTTTCCTAATAGGACTTATCTCGCTGGTGATCGTCATTCCGGCGCAAATTCCTCTGCTCGGCTGGGCCAACTGGATCGCCCTGCCTCTGATCGCGGTCGGAATAATCGCCGGCGCGCTTTCTTCGAGCAATTCGGGGCGGAATTTCTGCCTTATCGTGCTGTTGATCGCAGGCGTTCGGCTCATGCTGGGCGGCGGCGTGATCTAATCCTTCGCGAGCGCCAGGCGCGCTGCCTTTGCAAACAGCGTTGGCAATCCGGCGTCTTCCAGGCACTCGATCGGCCACCACTCTCCGGAACCCGAGGGCGCTGCTTCGTTAGCATTGCGTTCGACCGACAGCGTCAGGTGAGCATGCGTGAATGTGTGCCGCACGGCGCCGACATTTTCCCATTCCCCCGATAGCGGGGGCTCTCCGGAGCCATCTTTGCGCGCGGTCCAGCCATCGTCGGGCAAGGCGCGCATCCCTCCGAGCATGCCGGTGCCTTCGCGCGTCACGAGCCAGACGTGATCGTCGCGCTCGATCCAGTAAGCGGTACCGGTGCGTTCGAGTTTCGCCTTCTTGGGCGGTTTGACCGGCAATCGCTCCGGCTCGCCCGCCTTGCGCCCTTCGCAGGCAAGCGAGAGCGGGCACAAGAGACAACGCGGTGCCTTTCCTGAGCAGATAGTGGAACCGAGATCCATCATCGCCTGCGCGAAGTCGCCGGCGCGCCTTGCGGGCGTGATCGCATCCGTGCGCTCGCGAATTGCCTTGCGCGCTACGGGCAACGGATCCTCGATCCCGAACAGCCTTGCGACCACCCGTTCGACATTGGCATCGACCACCACTGCGCGTTCGCCAAAGGCAATGGCGGCGATGGCGGCGGCAGTGTAGGCACCCAGCCCCGGCAGCTCGCGCAATTCCTCTTCGGTCCTCGGAAAACCACCTCGCGAAGCCACGTCGCGCGCGCATTTCGCAAGGTTGCGAGCGCGCGAGTAGTATCCCAGCCCCGCCCACGCGGCCATGATCTCCTCGTCGCTTGCCGCTGCGAGGGCCGCGATGTCCGGCCAGGTTTCCGTGAACTTCACGAAATAGGGCTTCACAGCCGCAACCGTTGTCTGCTGGAGCATTACTTCGGACAGCCACACGCGATAGGGCCAGGCCGGATCGTTCGGCAGTGACGCACCCGGCGGATTGCGCCACGGCAGGTCGCGGGCGTGCTTGTCGTACCAGTCGAGTAAATTTTGCGAGATGTTGGCAGTCACGCAGCGCCTATGGCATGGCAGCGCTCACGATGGGAAGCGACAAGACCAAAGGTTCGAACAGGAACGCAAAGGCGCGGCGATACACTCGTCCGCGCGGCGGCGGAGCCAAGCCGATCGGCGAGCTCATGCCCGAAATCGGGCGCACCGCCTTTCGCCGCTTCGGCTTCGTCCAGAGTTCGGTCGTCACTCGCTGGCCGGAAATCGTCGGCCCGCACCATGCCAGAGTTTGCGCGCCCGAAGCGATCCGCTTTCCACCGGGAGAGAAATCGGAAGGCATCCTCCAATTGGTCGTGAAGCCCGCTCACGCACCGCTGATCCAGCAGGTCACGCCAGAGATCATGGAGCGCGTGAACCGTTTCTTCGGATACAAGGCTGTTGCGCGGGTCAAGATTCGGCAAGGCGAGGTTAAGCCGACCCATGCTGATAGCCCCGCGAAAGCACCGCCGTCGCTCAAGCCCATCCCGATGGAACTGGGCGACAGCCTGCGCGATATCGGCGATCCGGAACTGCGCACGGTGCTCGAATCGCTCGCGCGCAGTTTCGATGACTCCGATTCCAACAAGGACGACAACCAGACGTGATTTCAAAACTCGCAAAGACCGCTGCGTTCGCCGCCGGCCTGATGCTCTTCTCCCCTGTGGCAGCGCAGGAGCGCGAGCAGGACTTGAGCAATCCCGACAGCGCGTTCGTCGACACGACCCGCAAGGGCAATTGGCAATCGGTCGTCGAGCCGACCGAACGCGGTCACCTGATCGGCAATCCGCGTGCCGACGTGCAGTTAATCGAATTCGTGAGCTACACCTGCGGCCATTGCGCGAACTTCGCGATTGAAGGCGAACCCGCACTCGACCTCGTCCTGCTGATGCCAGGCAAGATGACGCTCGAAGTCCGCCCCGTGATCCGCAATGCGCTGGACCTCACGGTCTCGCTGCTGGCGGCCTGCGGAAATCCTGCGAAATTCAAGGAACGCCACCGGGCATACATGACCACCCAAGCGACCTGGCTGGACAAAGCGCGCAATGCGCCGGCCAGCCAGCAAGCCATTTGGGGCCGCGGCGATCGCAATGCCCGGCTCAATGCGGCGCAGGCTCTCGACCTCGACGACGTACTCGTAAACCGGGGACAATCGATCGCCGAAGTCAATGCCTGCTTGATGGACGACAAGGCGGCCCAGGCCCTGATCGACAACGCACGGGCCGACCATGCCGAGTTTCAGGTGCCCGGCACGCCGAGCTTCGCACTCGATGGCGCGCTGCTTGAACGTGTGCACAGCTGGGACGCCCTTTATGCCGTGCTTTCGGAGCGCTTCAGAACCGGGAATTCCGGCGGAAATGCAGCGAATTAGGAATCACTTTGAAACGTTATTGACACATTTGTGCACAAACTTGCTCGGGCGGGTTTTGTCACACTCCCCCCTCCCCTTATAACCGCGCTCCAAAGACCGAAGGATCACGCCGAGGATGAATATCTCCAGCAACTCCCCGACTTGCCGTTTCGCTGCTTTCGCGATGGCAGCCCCGCTCGCATTGACGCTGGCGGCGTGTTCGGATTCAGGCTCCGGAGACGGCCCGCCTGCAGGCGAGCCGATTGCCGCGATCGAAGCACCGGAAGGCACGTCGTGGACCGATACAGTCACCGTGACTGCCGAAGACGGTTACCTGATCGGCAATCCCGATGCGCCGCTCAAGCTGGTCGAGTATGCCTCGCATACCTGTCCTGCCTGCGCCAGTTTCGCGACCACGGCCAAGCAGCCGCTGAAAGAGAATTACATCTCGACCGGTGTCGTCAGCTTCGAGCAGCGAAATCTGGTGCGCGACCCGATCGATCTCAGTATCGCTGCGCTGGTGCGCTGCGGGCCGAAAGAGAACATGCAGCCGCTGTCCGATCAGGCATGGGCTTCGCTCAACGACTTCTTCGGCAACGTCCAGACCAATTCAGCGCAATACGAAGCGTCTGCCGAACTGCCGGTCGAGCAGCGCTTCATCGCGATCTCGGAGGCGGCCGGACTAATCGATTTCTTCTCCGCTCGCGGGCTTTCGGCCGATCAGGCACGCTCGTGCCTCGCCGATTCCGCAAAGATGGAAACGATCAGTGACAATTCCGCGACCCAGGCCGACGAATTGAATGTCACGGGCACGCCCACGTTCTTCCTCAACGGGGCTCGGATCGACGGGATCACCTGGAACGAGATTGAGCCGGCCTTGCAGCGCGCAGGCGCTCGTTAAAAGCGGCGCGGAGGACTACGAACGCCCATGCAGATCAGCCGACTAAAGCTCAGCGGTTTCAAGAGCTTTGTCGAGCCTGCCGAGTTGCGCATCGAACCCGGGCTGACCGGGGTCGTAGGCCCCAATGGCTGCGGCAAATCAAACCTGCTCGAAGCGATCCGCTGGGTGATGGGCGAGAATTCTCCCAAGAGCATGCGCTCGGGGGGGATGGAAGATGTGATCTTCGCCGGTACGGCGAACCGGCCCGAACGTGGTTTTGCCGAAGTGGTGCTGCACGCGGAAGACGGTGACGGTGAGGAACTGGTCGTCACCCGCCGGATCGAGCGTGGAGCGGGAAGCGCGTACCGCGTGAATGGTCGCGATGTGCGCGCAAAGGACGTGGCGCTGACCTTTGCCGATGCGGCAACGGGTGCACATTCCCCGGCGCTCGTAAGCCAAGGCAAGATTGCACAAGTAATCGCCGCTAAGCCTGCCGAACGCCGTCAAATGCTCGAAGAGGCGGCCGGAATTGCGGGCCTGCATGTCCGTCGCAAGGATGCAGAAAGCAAGCTGCGTTCCACCGAAGCGAATCTCGCCCGGCTCGAAGACCTGATGGCGGGCCTGGACTCGCAAATGGCCTCGCTCAGGCGCCAGGCGAAGCAGGCCGAACGCTACACCAAGCTCACCGAACAGATCCAGGTCGCCGAAGCTCGTTTGCTGTTCGCCCGCTGGCGCGATGCAGCAGCGGCGGCGAAGCAAGCGCGGGCGGCGGCAGAGAGCGCCGATGCGCGCGTCGCCGAAGCCAAACAGGCGGTCGACGCAGCGCAAAAGGAGCAGGCGGCGCTGGCTGCGAAACTCGCCGAAGCGCGCGACGAACTCACCGACCGGCGCGACGATGCGAGCGCACATGGCCACCGAATGGCAGCGCTCTCCGAAAAGCTGGAGGCGGCAGAGACGCGTCTTGCGGATCTCGAACGGCAACGCACGCGCCTTGAAGAGGACCGCCAGGACGCCGATCGGCTGACCACCGATGCGGCGGCAGCCTTGGCCAAGCTCGAAGGTGAGTTGGAAGCGAGCCGCAAGGCGATGGTCGATGCGGACGCAGGACGCCCCGCGCTCGCCGCCCGCAGCGAAGACAGCGAACGTGCGAGCCGTGCCGCCGAGCTGGCATTGGCCAAGGCGACTGCCGATCATGCCGGGGTCGAAGCGGAATGGCGCGTTGCCGAGGCCGCGATCGAACAGGCCGAAACGCGCCTCGTCAGGCTGACGCGCGATCAGGAACGGCTGGCGCAAACCCGCCGCGAGCTCGAAGGCGGCGAAGATGCCGAGCAAGCGGTTATCGCAGCCCGCGATGCGGCGGACGCGGCTGCATCCGAATTGGCACGGCTGCGCGGGAGGCTCGAATCCGATCAGGCGCGCAAGGGCGACCTGCAATCGGCCCGCGACGAAGCGGCCGCGGCTTTCGCCACCGCCAAGGCCGAACTGGCCGGGATCGAACGCGAATACACCGCTCTCGTGCGGGACAGGGATGCGCGGGCCAAGGCTGCGTCTTCGCGCGAGGGCCTGCCTGCGGCGCTGGACGGAGTAAAGGTCGCAAAGGGATACGAACGCGCGATTGCCGCCGTGCTCGGTCGCGATGCCAAATCGCCGCTTGGCACACCCGCTGAGCTTGGCGATGGCCGGTTCTGGACCGGCAGTACGGCGCCGCAGCCGGTCGAAGGCAGCCTGCTCGATCACATCACCGATTGTCCCGACGAGTTGCGCGCCCGCCTCGCGCTGGTTTTCTGTGCTGATGAGGACGATGGCCGCGCGCTTGGGCCGGGTCAGTGGCTGGTCACAACCGCCGGACATTTGCGGCGTTGGGACGGGTTCATCGCCCGCGGCGAGGGATCGGCAGAGGCTGCACGGCTCGAAGCGGCCAATCGGCTGGCCGAACTCGAGAGCCAGCTACCGGACCTGCGCGGCGCGGCAGAGCTCGCGGAAAGCCGGGAACGCACGGCGCGCGAAGAACTTTCGGCGCTACAAGCCGCTTTGGTGGCCCAGGAGCGTGAGATTGCCGGAGCGATCGAGGCCGAGCGACACGCCTTGCGTCGATTGGACCAAGCGGAAGCCGCGAAGGAACGGCTGGCAGCGCGACTTGAAGAGCTTGCGCAATCTTCCGGGGAACTGACCGAACAGCTTGTCGTGGCCGAATCAGAGCTCGCTACCGCGCAGGAGGCACGCGCGGCTTTGCCGGCTCCCGATGCGGGGCGCGCGACGCTCGAAGCGGCACAGGCCAAGCACGAAGCAGCCAAGTCTGCAGTGCAGGCCGCCCTCGCCGAACTTGCCGCACACGATCAGGGCCTTGCGGTCACGCGCGAACGGCTCGCGGCGCAACAGGCCGACATGGCGAGCTGGCAGGCACGCTCGGGCGAAGCGACCCAGCGCATGGCCGAAGCCGCGCGACGGCTCGAGGAAATCGAGGAAGAGCGCACGGTGATCGCGGCCAAGCCAGCCGCGCTGATGGCCGAGATCGAACAGGGCGATACGATGCGCGCTCGGCTGACCGAAGAACTCGAAGCCGCACAGGAAGTCGTCGGCGGATGCGAAGCGGAAATGCGTACGGCCGAACGTGCGCTCGCGGACGCAGGCGAGAAACTGGCACAGGCCCGCGAAGGCCGTGCGACGCTGGCAACCCGGGCGGAGAACGAAGAAGAACGCCGCGGCGAAATGGCGCGCATTTCCGGCGAACGCTTTCAGTGCCCCCCTCCGTTGCTTCTCGAACGGTTCGAGTTCGACGAATCGGATATCAATCCTGCTTCCGAAGAGTCCGAGACGATGGACCGCTTGACTGCGAGCCGCGAGCGGATTGGCCCGGTCAATCTTGTCGCGGCGGAAGAGCTCGCGCGGATTGAGGAAGAACACGGTGCCAATGCCAGCGAGCAGGCGGAGCTTGCCGAAGCCGTAAACCGGCTGCGCGGATCGATCGGCAATCTCAACCGCGAAGGCCGCGAACGGCTGCGCGCCGCGTTCGAGGAAGTCGACGGACATTTCCGCGTGCTGTTCACCCGCCTGTTTGAAGGAGGTCAGGCGCATCTTGCATTGGTCGACAGCGACGATCCGCTGGAAGCCGGGCTTGAGATCTACGCACAGCCGCCCGGCAAACGGCTGCAATCGCTCTCGCTGCTATCGGGCGGCGAACAAGCGTTGACGGCGACCGCACTCATCTTCGCGCTGTTCCTAACCAATCCGGCACCGATCTGCGTGCTGGATGAAGTCGACGCGCCATTGGACGACGCCAATATCGAACGCTTCTGCGATTTGCTCGATTCGATGGTCCGCACCACTAGCACGCGCTACCTCATCGTCACTCACAATGCGGTGACGATGAGCCGGATGCACCGGCTGTTCGGGGTAACGATGGCGGAGAAGGGTGTGTCGCGACTGGTTAGCGTGGACCTCGGCGAAGCCGAACTGATGGCCGCGGAATAGAAGCGGATCAGGCTTCGATTGCTCGCGCCAACCGCGAGCGGATCGATTTCAATTGCGTAATAGCTTCTTCGACCTTGGGCCTTAGATCGGGCACCGCCGCAGCGCTTGCACCGCCGGGATCGACATTGGCGCGCCGATCGCCCAGCCGCCTGTCTTCCTTGCGTCGGTCGGTCCCCGAAGCCCCGCTCGAGCGCAGCACCGCTTCGGCGCCTTTCAGCGTGTAGCCTTCCTGATTGACGAGACGGTCGATCGTTTCGACGAGGGCGACGTCGTCGGGTCGGTAATAGCGGCGCCCACCGCTACGCTTGAGCGGCTTCAAGAGCGAGAACTGCTGTTCCCAATAACGCAGCACGTGCGGCTTGATGCTAAGCGCTTCGCTGACTTCGCCAATCGTGCGCAATGCGCCGTCGTCCTTGCCGTCCTCGAAGTCAGCCATCGCCTTCAGTCACCTTTGGCTATCCGTTCCTTGAGCAATTGGCTCGCCCGGAAGGTCATCACCCGGCGCGGAGTGATCGGCACTTCGATCCCGGTCTTGGGATTGCGCCCGATACGCTCGTTCTTATCGCGCAGGACGAAGCTGCCGAAACCTGAAATCTTGACGTTTTCGCCGTCGGCAAGCGCATCGCACATTCTGTCCAGAATGGCTTCGACCAGGTCGAGCGATTCCGCCCGGCTGAAGCCCATCTTGCGATTGATCGTCTCTGCCAGATCGGCTCTCGTGAGTGTGCCCACCGAACGCATCATGCGCATCTCTCCCTTGTACGCGCGACCCAGTCTGAATGCCCATAGTCTACGGATTTCAACCGGTTTTCGCAAACTGTTGCGATGCCTCATTGCATTTTTTGCACATCGAGGCTCGCGCGCCGGTCACACGCGCAGCAGGCTGGCTCCCCATGTAAAGCCGCCGCCCATAGCTTCCAGCATCACCAGATCGCCCGGTTTGATCCGCCCGTCCCGCCGGGCGACGTCGAGCGCCAGCGGCACCGAAGCCGCCGATGTATTGGCGTGCCGGTCCACGGTAACAACCACTTTTTCCGGGGCGATGCCAAGCTTCTTTGCGGTCGCATCGAGGATCCGCTTGTTGGCCTGATGCGGTACGATCCAGTCGATATCGCCCGCACTTATTCCAGCATCTTCAATCACTTCATGCAAAACATCCGAGAGATTGACGACCGCGTGGCGGAACACTTCGCGGCCCTTCATGCGCAAGTGTCCGACCGTCTGCGTGCTGGACGGGCCGCCATCGACATAAAGCAGGTCGTGTTGGGCTCCGTCGGCATGGAGTCGGCTTGCAAGGATACCTGGAGCGTCCGAGGCTTGCTGTGTTCCTTCGCCCTGCGCTTCAAGGACAACCGCGCCGGCGCCGTCGCCAAACAGCACGCATGTTGTGCGATCTTCCCAATCGAGAATTCGGCTGAAAGTCTCGGCACCTATCACGAGCGCCCGCGTAGCCATGCCGGTTTTCAACAGCGAATCGGCGGTAGCAATTGCGTACAGAAATCCCGAACAAACCGCCGCGACATCGAACGCGATCCCGCCATTGCAACCGAGCGCATTCTGGACCTTGGTCGCAGTCGCAGGAAAGGTGTTGTCGGGTGTCGCCGTGGCCACGACGATCAATCCGATATCGGCTGGGGTCAGCCCCGCATCGTCGAGCGCCTTGCGTGCCGCATCGGTGGCGAGCGTTGCAGTCGTTTCGCCATCGCCCGCAATGTGGCGCTGGCGGATTCCGGTGCGCTCGACAATCCATTCATCGCTTGTGTCGATCTGTGCGGCCAGCTCGTCATTGGTCACGATCCGCTCGGGCAAAGCCGAACCGGTGCCAAGCAATCGCGAACCTGTCACTCTGCCGCCTCGCAGCTTGGCTGGATCTGCGGCGTCGCGCCATTGCCGTTTTCGCGCAGGGCGCCTTCGCCGAGTTCGGCAAGGTCATTGGCGATACGCTCTGTCAGCTTGTTCTTGAGCAGGCTCGCAGTGACGGCGACCGCATTTGCGACACCGGCGGCGGTCGCGCTGCCGTGGCTTTTCACGACCACGCCATTGAGCCCAAGAAACACGGCGCCGTTGTGATTGTTGGGATCGAGATGGTGACGCAGTAACTCGGTCGCCGGACGCGAAACGAGGAAGCCGATCTTCGAACGCAGAGAGCTGGTGAATGCCTGCCTCAAAAGGTCGGTCACGAAGCGCGCCGACCCCTCGATCGCTTTCAGCGCAATGTTACCCGAAAAGCCGTCGGTCACGACGACATGGGTTTCGCCGCGGTTGATCTTGTCGGATTCGACGAAACCGGCAAAATCGAGCGCCAATCCGCCTTCTTCCCGATCGGATGCGGCCTGCAAAGATGCTGCCGCATCGCGTAGCGTATCGGTGCCCTTGATCTCTTCGGTGCCGATGTTGAGCAGCCTGACCGTTGGTCGTTCGAATCCGTTGACGATCCGCGAATAGGCTGCACCCATCACCGCGAACTGGACGAGGTTGCGTGAATTCGCTTCGGTGTTCGCTCCCAGATCGAGCATGACGACGTCATGCGATTCAAGCGTAGGCATCAAGGCTGCGAGCGCCGGACGGTCGATCCCGGGCATTGTCCGCAGGGCGAGTTTGCTCATCGCCATCAGCGCGCCCGTGTTGCCAGCGCTGACGGCCGCGCCGGCTGCACCTTCCTTTACCGCATTGACGGCGAGGCCCATCGAAGTCGTCTTGGCACGGCGGATCGCCTTGCTCGGCTGTTCGTCGCCGGCAATCACATCCTCGCAATGCAGGATTTCCGACGCGCCGCGCATGTTGGGATGATCGTCGAGCGCGCTCTTGATCCGCTGTTCGTCGCCGACCAGCAGGAACTTGAAGCCTTCATAGCGACGGCGAGCGAGCGCCGCGCCTTCGACCATCACGCGCACGCCTTCATCACCGCCCATCGCATCAACAGCGATACGCGGCAAATCCATCACACTCTCTCCAGTTCAGGTCGCTGGGGCCAATCAGAGGCCGACTGCGACAACCTCACGCCCGTTATAGTAGCCGCAGTGGGGGCAAAGGTTGTGCGGACGCTTGAGTTCGCCGCAGTTCGGGCATTCGTGGAATGCTTCAACCTTCAGCGAATCGTGCGCCCGGCGATTGCCGCGGCGGTGGGGCGATACTTTTCTCTTTGGGACAGCCATGGCTACGCCAATTCCTCAAATAATACTTGTCGTTGCGCCGTTTGACGCCGGATCTCGAAAGCCGCCCTTAAGCCAAGGCCTGCCCTCGCACAAGCATTTGCCTGCGCGGGCGTCCTGGCCCGGAGTGGCGGGAAGGCGCGCGCTATAGCGAAAATTTCGTGCGTTGCAAGGCCATGTGGGTGCGACTAGCAATGGGCGCAAGCATATTTCGAGGGGATCACGCATGTACTTCTTGCCCGTGACGCTCGCAGCAGCGGCTGCGGCGGCCATTCTCAATATCTGGCTCATGATCCGTATCGGCCAGGTTCGCGCGGCCGAAAAGGTCTTCGTCGGCGATGAAGACAACGAGAATGTCATTCGCCGGATGCGGGCCCAGGCGAACTTCGTCGAGAACACACCCTTCGTGCTGATCCTGATCGGCGTAATCGAATTGTCGGGCAAGGGCGAGCCATGGCTCGCCTATGTCGCTGGCCTATTCATCCTCGCTCGCATCGCGCACGCTTTCGGTATGGATGGCGGCGCGCTGGCCAAGGGCCGGATGATCGGCACGATCGTCTCGATGCTGACGCTCATCGGGCTAGGAATTGTCGCGGCGCTGATCGCTGCGCGTGTTCTTTAGTCCGCACGC
>JAAUYH010102578.1_pt1 | contig 30798 bp, 27 predicted proteins | sample 7278061 | NCBI WGS metagenome assembly JAAUYH01 (sample SAMN14350203, study PRJNA611818) | marine sediment metagenome | isolation source: surface marine sediment (0.6m) | place: French Polynesia: Moorea | collected 2018-08 | reverse complement strand
TTTCTTCTGGGGAAAGAAAATTCTTAGTGGGCATTTCCCGATCAGGCGAAGCCTGGCACTGCGTGATCGCTCTTTTTTTTTCTCCCTGATTATAGGATAACTAGGTGCGTCATTGTTAAACCTTAAGAGAACACAAAAAGCCATATTTTCTAATTTTCCAATTCAATCAACTTGACTCGTCGATCGCGATAAATTTCTTGACCACAAATATTGACGCTATTGTTATTCTTATCAACTATAAGGAAGCGAACAGAATAATCATTAGTGATATCTGACGGACACCCTTTATTAAATAAATCATCCCTCATCTTCAATAAGTTGTACCATCTCACAATATCGCTCGCTGTAGTTGGGACAAACTTATGAAACACTAGAGTGGGTCTGTTATAATTTCTCTCAAATGATAAATAGCTCATTTCAATCTTAGGATCGATTAAAAAAATATCGGTTTTATTGCTGGATTGAATTATTTTTTCTAGCTCTGAGTATTCATTTTTATATCCAGGTAAAGAATTTCTAAGCCCAGGTAAAAAGTCTTTAAAAGCCAAAACTGGTGAATAAATCGGTGTCTTGCCAAGGACTACTGACTCAACTCTTTTATAAATTATTTCATGGCCTTGAAGAGTGGGGATAGTCAAGCTACTAATTAAAACAAGGGCAATGAAACTAATCTGCTTAGAGTTTTCAGAAATTCTATTTTTTAAAAATAAGCCGTATAAGCATAACGTCAATAATAGAGTGACACTTGATGGTCGAAAAAGATAAAATTTACCCAAAACTCCATTCTTATCGAAATAAGAAATTAATAAACTGAAGATTAAATAAATATGTAAAGCAAGGATAAGTTTAGAGAATTCCCTCTCATTTTTATTTCCAGAACGATATAAAATAACGGATGTAATTGTTAGACAAAACAAGAAAACTACTCCTTTATACCAAAGCGACTTAAATTGACTTAAACTTGCAAAAGGAGCAACATGATGAGGAGCTCGAAAGTATGAATAAATCCAGCTTGCAGGTAGATTTGAACTGAAATTATCTTGGTTTTGCAGTTGCTCAATCCCAATCATTCCAAAGAGTGGTGCACAAAGAATAAAGTATCTACAAGAGTCAAGGAAAGTTTGCTTTAAATTTCGCGTCCAGTAAAGTTGACTAAGCCAGGTAATTAAAAACCAAAATCCCCCTACCAAAAAATGAAAGTAGGTTGCAAGCGTAAGAAATAAATATGAATGACCAAATCTATTTTTTAAGGAAGTAGAAAAACTAAAGAATACAAAAGGATAAGCTAGATTTTTAGGTTCAAAACCTCTAAATAGCCACTCCTTACCCAAGATGTCTTCACCTAGCCAAACAAAAGTCAAAATAATAGTACAGGAAGCGATGTTTGATAAACCAAAACTTCTAAAAAAATAAACTAGCGATGCTGAGTAAAGTATGGCAACAATAATACGACCGAGTGCATGAGTCCAATCAAAGCCTATATGAGATATGCCAAAACCTGCAATCGTATCGTATAGAAATCGATGATTAGCTGTATCTCTTAAAGCACTTATTCTAACTAAGCTATCAGGACTAAAATTTCTCCAAACATAACCTAAATATTGCTCTTCATTGGAATACCATTTATTCGGAGGCATTATTAAAATAATCAAAATAAATATTAGGAAAAAACAAAATATAAAATTATAGTTTTTGATAATAATTTCTTTTACATTGGAGATTAAAGATTTCATAGCAACTTATTGTAAAACTTTAATATTTACCAAAAACCATATATTTTTTCAAAACATAGGTGATAATTGAAACCATAAATGCCGAAGCAGCAAAAGCCAACATTTTTGATAGTTCAACTGGTAATTGTTCGTCTAAAAAGTATTTGCGTAGGGTAGTTGAGACCAACAAAGTTATAGACATGCCAACAAAATGTATTGCTATGAAATTTAATGTTTGAACAATTGATATTTCGCGTTTTACCTTAAATGTTATAGATTTGTGGGCTAAAAAACTCAAACAAATTCCAATGATATATGCTAAGACAATTGAAGACATATACCTCGCAGTTGTATCATCTTCAATTATTATTCCTACGATACTGCGGATTAGAACTGTTATTAGGGTTACGAAACCTCCAACAAAAATATAAGTTGGATACCGAGAAAAAAGCTTGAGAAGTTTCACTAAAACCTTTTCCTCCCAACTAAAAGAATCGACTTGCCAAATCGGTATCCTAGAGGCGGATCTAGTCTTCTAGATATAGGAACCATAAACCTATCCCAGACTTTTATTTGTTTTAAGGTTGGCCGACTTTGCCTGAGAACCAGTTTGTTGCCCAAGCTAGCCAGTAAACCAACACAATCTAAATAAGCAAGCTTGATTACTTCTATGTCATCTGGCAGGACTGCTTTAAGCATTGATGTATTGTAGCGACGATAATGACCAATGGCTTCATCAAATGGAGTAAATAACCATTGATGAGCTGGACCTAAAATAACTAAATTTCCATTAGCTTTTAGATGTTGAGATGCTTTGAGGACTTCTTCTTTATCATTACGGATATGTTCTAAGACATCAATGTATAAAATTGAATCAAAAAATTGCTCATTATTCAAAATATCAATAGTTCCATTATGGGCATAACAGTTGGTGATGCCATTTAAATCAATCGATTTTTCTAGAGCATGGAAAAGCTCATTGTCTGGCTCTAGACACAACCACTTAATATATTGGGAGCGAGAGAGTAAACGGGTGTTGCTTCCTATTCCTGCCCCAACTTCTAAGACATCACCTTTGATATATTTCCTGAATAGGACTCTTATATAGTTCTTCCAGTTCTTGGCTTCAGCAAACAGCTCTAACTCTGTCCCAACATACGTAAATTGACTCATGATTTTAATTGAAAGAAATCATCAACGTAATATCTATAGTCGCGAATGGGAATAAAGTTGTACTGATTGCGTGTTGACAAGATGATCATACTGAAAACAGTCCCAATTAAAACAAGTTGGAAGAGAGATAAAATTAATAAACCAGATACATAGGTAGCCCAGCCTGGTATACCCCAATCGGTAAAGATTTTAATCAGCAACACTAAGCCCAAGAGCAACAATAAAAGAAGTAATAAAATTACAACACTTAATAATATTCTCGTTCCGACAATATCTCCGTACACCGCAATAGAACTCAAGCCATGTGTTACGAGTGAAACTAAGTTCATTTTGGGTTGTCCAGCTAATCGCTGTGTACGGGGAATATCGACTTCAAGATAGGGAATACGAGAGCGATAAATACCTGATGAGTAATGATTCCAAATTTCTGAAATCACCACTACATTCTTCAATAACGAAACAGGTAATAAACTAAAATTACCTACACTAATTTCTTTCCCTATAAGCAGAAGATAAAGTTTTTTGTAAATGAAATAGAAAAATTTAAATGTGCTGCTTTCAGAACGCTTACTCCGCTTAGCAAAAATGATTTTTTTATTGCCTGTCTTGTCGGAGACATTTAAAAGATGCTCTATTGCAAAGGGATTATCTTCTCCATCACCGTCCATCACAACAACCAAGTCGCAGTCTAAATTTTGATACACATAGGATAAGCCAACCGCTATAGCTCTTTGGTGACCTAGGTTACGACGAAGTCGAAGGATATTAACGGCTCGAATTTGTCTATGCTGTTGATAATTGAGTGAATCTGGAATGGGGTGGTTTGAATAGTCATCAATAATAAGAACTTCTAGATTTATATCTTGAGCCAGACTAATCTCATCAATCAGTAGCAGAAGCTTTTCCAAGGCCGCCCACTCATTAAATGAGGGCATGACAATGATTAGAGCTCTCTTATCAGTGAATTTAATGTTTTCGATTGGCAGTTCATCTAGTTACTAAAGTTGCTAGTTATAAAAATATTGTTATCTCAGAAAAACTTCTACCCAGAAATTACTGAATCTTTAATGGATATTAATGATGATTTTTTTCCATAGAAACACTGATGTTAAATTTTGTAACTCAACCAATTTTTAATAAGTCATTATTGTATTTATAGTTTGGTACTATTGGGAATTAATTGGCTACTCGTAGGTCGCTATCTTCTCATGGCATTGATACTGGGGTTGGCAATCTTATTTCATGTTTTATTAGGAGGATTGACTTTTCTGACTGCTCCAAGTTGGATAGCCTACAAGTGCCGAGATATATTTAGGAATGCTGGGTATTTGGCTGGCATTACTTGCATTTACTTGATAGGTAGCTCGCTGGAGGTTTCTGCGGTCTCGATTTGCCTGTTGCTTACCAAAATTCTGAGTTCATATTGTACGCAAATGTCACTCTTAGAATTAATCATTAAAGAGCCATGTTATTTTTTTTACCTTTAATTTCATTACTATTTCTCTTTGTTATTTTTCAGACTCAAGAGCGTGACTGGCGTAATTCTATCTTATCAGCGTTAGTTGTCTGGGGAGTAATCTTGACGGTAATTACGGAGTTGCTTAGTTTTGTTAGGCTAGTAAACTTTGCCTGGTTAACGCTGCTGTGGTTACTAATGGCTCTTATCTTAGGGACAGTTTATTGGCGATCGAAGCCCAGTCATAATTGGTGGAAAATACCGAATCTGTCTAACCTATCATTTTTTTCAAATATATTAATTGGGGGCATTGGAATTATCGTTGCTTTGGTTGGTTTAGTGGCGATCGTCGCACCGCCCAATCATTCAGATTCAATGGAATATCACATGAGCCGAATCATTCATTGGATGCAAAATGGTAGCGTTGCTCATTATCCAGCTCATACTCTCTTCCAACTTTATCAAAACCCCTGGTCAGAATTTGCCATTATGCACTTTCAAATTCTCAGTGGGGGCGATCGCTTTGCTAATCTCATTCAATGGGGTAGTATGCTGGGCAGTATCATTGGGGTATCTTTGATTGCTCGCCGACTAGGAGCGAATTCACGGGGTCAAATTCTGGCTGCTGTTGTTTGTGCTACGATTCCGATGGGAATTCTCCAAGGTTCTAGTACTAATAATGACTATGTCGTAGCTTTCTGGCTGGTTTGTCTGGCTTACTTTACTCTTCTAATCGTTCAAGAAGGAGTAAGTGTAGCAAACACGGCTAAAGTTGGAGCAAGTTTAGGACTAGCTATTTTAACCAAAGGAACAGCCTATATTTTTGCCTTGCCATTTTGCCTTTGGTTAGGTGTGTGGGGCATTAGAAAACTTCGTTGGCGAGTCTGGAAGCCTATTGCGATCGTATTAGTTATTGTGTTGGCGATTAATTTAGGTCACTACACACGTAACTTTACCCTGTTTGGTTCTCCTCTAGGTTTATCTTCAGCCGAGACCAACGAGGAGTTTGGCATCACCATTTTAATTTCCAATGTGACGAGAAATTTGGCTTTACATGCAGATATCGTCAGAAATATCGGCTTAGAAAAAATTATTACCCCAACTACTGGTCTGAGTGGGAAATTAGTTGAAGTAATCCACGAATTTTTGGGGTTAGATATTAACGACCCCAGGGCAATGAGTCCAAAGGTTAGCAGATTTTATGTTCCTGCCTCATCTACTTATGAGGATACGGCTGGTAATCCCGTTCATCTGGCCTTAATATTATTATCTTTGCTCTTCTTGCTAGTTAACAAGCGGTTGAGAAGGCAACCTTATCTGTTTAGTTATTTTTTAGCCATAGCTGCTGGCTTTTTGCTCTTCTGCTTCCTTTTAACCTGGTCGCCGTGGCGTTGCCGACTTCATTTACCCCTGTTTATTCTTCTTTCTGCTTTTGTCGGGGTAGTCTTAACGAAATCTCTAAATTATCGAATTACTAGCTTGTTGGCAGTTATGCTCATACTGCTATCCCATTCCTGGGTTTTCCAGAATTCAGTCAGACCCCTTGTTGGTAGCAATAATATTTTTGTCAAGCCGAGGATTGCGCAGTATTTTAACACTCAAGCACATCTAGAAAACGCTTATACAAAAGTAGTTAAGACCGCGAAATCGCAGGAATGTTCGGATATTGGTCTCTACTTAGAACATATGTCATTTGAGTATCCCCTTGGGTTTCTTTTGCAGCAAGGTCAAGACAAAGCAAAGATACGACACGTTAACGTCACTAATGAATCATCTCCCCAAGCGCAAGAATTACCTTACAGTCGCTTTCAGCCATGTATGATTATTTCTGTCACTCGGAAGCAAGAACCAGAAAAAGAGCTAGTAAGTAACAATAAGATTTACAGTCAATATTGGTCAGAAAACACAAGTAGAGCATTAGTTGAAATATTCGTTCCCGAATAAATTCTTCAATCAGTTATGTTTGCTTTTTTACCTCTCATTGCTTTAATTTTTCTCTTATTAATTTTTCGGGCTAAAAATCGCGATTGGCGATCTTCATGCTTGTCAGCGTTAGTAGTCTGGGGAGTCGTTTTGACTTTAGTTACTGAGTTATGCAGTCTGGCCAGACTCTTAACCTGGGAATGGTTAACAACACAGTGGTTAATCATAGATACGTTTTTAGTTGCAATTTACAGTCGGTTTTACCGAAAAAGGAAGAAAATTGTTCGCCAAGATCAAGTTCTAAAGAGAGGGAATTTTCTAAAGCGTTCTTGGTTTTCAATTGTTTTGCTCAGTGGGGTAGCACTGATTGTGGTCCTAGTTGGCATTACTGCTGTTGTGGCTGCTCCTAGCGGAACTGAACCGATGGTTTATTACTTGAGTCGTGTCGCTCACTGGGTTCAAAATCAGAGCGTGGGTCATTACCCAACCCATGTTCTCAGGCAACTGTATCACAATCCCTGGGCGGAATTCGCTATTACCCATTTGCAAATCTTGAGTGAGAGCGATCGCTTTGCTAATCTCATTCAATGGGGTAGTATGTTGGGCAGTATTATTGGTGTGTCTTTAATTGCTCGCCAACTGGGAGCCGATTTACGCGGTCAAGTTCTCACTGCTGTTATTTGTACGACGATTCCGTTGGGAATTCTCCAAAGTTCGGGGACACGAAATGAGTATGTTGCTGCCCTATGGTTGGTTTCTCTTGCTTATTTTATCCTCCGAACTGTCACAGAAGGAGTCAGTTTCGCTAATATATTCCGAGTCGGTGCTAGCTTAGGGCTTGCCCTTTTAACTAATGTTACTGCCTATATTTATGCGTTCCCTTTTTGTTTTTGGCTAGTAGTCTGGGGGGTTAAAACTCTTCGTTGGCAAGTCTGGAAGCTCATTTGCACTACACTAATTATTGCTTTAGCAATTAATTTAGGTCACTACTGGCGCAACTTTGAGATTTTTCAGTCTCCTCTTGGTATATCCGAAGTACAGCTACTTGAGGACTTTAGCTTACCAATTTGGATTTCAAGTATAGTCAAACAGCTTGCTTTTCATGCTGATGTTGTTAGAAACCTAGGCTTACAAGATATTATTACCCCGACGACGGGAACAACCAATCAATTTGTTAGAGACATCCATGGAGTTTTAGGTTTAGATGTTAACGATCCCAGAACAATGAGCACCAAAGCTTCTGCTTTCTATGTTTCCGGCATATCTACTTTTGAAGATACGGCTGGCAATCCAGTTCATTTACTGTTAGTCTTGCTGTCAGCTTTAATTTTGATTATTAATAAAAGGCTCAGAAGACAGCGATATCTTTTCGGTTATTTTTTAGTTTTAGCGTCTGGTTTTTTGCTCTTTTGTGCTTTTTCTACCTGGGCACCATGGCGTGGCGCTCTGCATGTACCGCTTTTTGTTCTCTTTTCTCCCTTTATAGGGATAGTCTTATCAAAATCTTGGAAATATCAGATTACCAATATTTTGGCAATTATTCTTTTACTTATCTCTCATCCTTGGGTTTTGAATAATCAACTTAGACCTTTGGTGGGAAACAATAATATTTTTACCATAGCAAGAAGTGATACTTACTTGAGTCCAAATTCTCAACTCATCAAAGGTTATCAAAAATCCGTGCAAATTGCCCAGGAACGAAAATGCTTCCAGGTTGGTCTGATGGGAGAGAATATTCGAGAGGAATATCCGCTTTGGGTAATGTTTCAAAAATCTCAAAACAAAGTTACGATTAGACACGTTAACGTTATTAATGAATCTGCTGCGATCGCCAATCAATTTCCTTATAAAAATTATCAACCCTGTACAATTATCTCTATTAGTAAAAAGCAACAACAAGAAGAGTTAATCATAGATAATCATATTTATCATCAGTACTGGTCGGATGGCTCAATTCAGGTGTTTGTCAAGTAGTAAGGCTTACTTTTACCTGATATAATAATAGATTCTGAAAGCACAAAATATTATTGATACAGGAAAGCAAAATGGCAAAGCGCGTCCAAGTAGTACTAAGTAAAAATGTTAGTAAGTTAGGTATTAGTGGTGATTTAGTAGAAGTTGCACCAGGATATGCTCGCAATTATCTTATCCCCCAAGGATTAGGATCGATCGCAACTCCTGGAATTATTAGACAAGTAGAACAAAGAAGAGAAAAAGAAAGACAAGCAAAATTGGCAATACTGCAAGAAGCAGAATCAAGAAAAACTGCGCTCAAAACTATTGGTCGCTTGGTAATTCGCAAACAAGCTGGGGAAGCCAATGCTATCTTTGGTACAGTTACATCTCAAGAAGTAGCAGACGTTATCAAAGAACAGACTGGATTAGAAGTAGATAAAAGAGGTATTACCGTACCTGATATTAGTTTGTTAGGTAATTATGAGGTTGAGGTTAAACTTCATCCAGAAGTTACTGCAACTGTAAATATTGAAGTAGCTCCTCAATAATAATAGAATTCTTTGACTCAGGTATCTTTGTATATTCGCAAGTTACTAGTTTTGATTTCGTATATTTGTTGTAGGGGCGTTTCGCGAAAGCGGTCAGATCCCGCGTCGGCGTAAGACGCAAGGGAATGCTGACCAAGACACGCCCCTACAGAGTTTATGGTACAAGTTTGAAGCTCTTGCCAAAGTTTAATTTTATTGCAGCAGAGATAAAATTTCGATTTCGTCTTGTTTTAAATTATTTAATTTATCCTGGTGTAAACTAATTGTTTGTTTTAATTGTCTTAGCTGTTCTCCAGATTCCTCTTTAAGATTATCAATAAGCTCTTGATGGTTTTGGTTGATATTTTCTAGAGCTAAAATGAGCAGAGATGAAGCTCGATCGGTTAAAAAGCGGACTAAAGATTGATATTGACTCGCTGATTTTCCTTTTAATTCTTTAGTTTGTTGTTTTAACTTCTTGGTTCTAACATCTTTGCCTGTAAAAAAATTAATAATTTGAAAAATAAGAAAAGCAAATCCCAAAAATCTCCCTGTTAAAAAGTATAAAATTAAACCAAAAGCTATAGCTACAGCCAATCTAAATCGACTGCTATCAAAAAAGCAGTAATCGAAAATAGTTTGACTACTTTTCTCTAATAAAGATAAAGAAACAAAATTAGTAAGATCAAAATTACAGTCAAATGTAATTTCATTATTAGATTCTGGTTCGGTTTGAGTGAAATTGAGATCATTATCTATCTTAATCGGATCGTAAACTTGATATATTTCTTGCCATTTTTCTTCTACCCAGTTTGCTAATTCTTCTTGACAGAGATTAATCACTACAGTACTTAATCTTTGGGTACAATCCTTTTCGTTTACAATTAATTGTAGATATTGCTCTTGGTTTTCTTTGAATAACTTTACTTCAGATCGATCGACTAATTCTCCTACTCTATAAATTAGGCTGTCAGGAATAAAAGGATTAACAATGTCGATTTTTTCTCGATGAATGCATTGCTTTAATTGTTTAAATTTCTTTTGCCGTTTATTTTTATTTTTTTTCAGCATTAAATCTGCTTTTTCCTGGGAATAGTATTTCTGCTGGTTCTCTAATTCCTTTTTTTTATATTTAATTTGCTGCCAAATATTTTTTTTGTGTTGAGATAAGAATTGACTAGCTTTCTTATTTAAGGCACGATTTATTTTTAATTCTAACCGTCGTTCATGTTTTAATAATAATTTTTCCAAAAAATAGTAATAATCATTGATTTGCTCAGATATATCACAATTATTTTCTGGATGAAGAGACAAGAAAAATAGTTTGGTTTGATAATACTTTTGTTTAGTTAGCCAAGTATGTATACTAGAAAAATTGCCTTTGATAGTTTTATTATTCTCGTTCTCAACTCTTTGGATATTTAAGATGGTTTGACAGATATTTTTTTGATTTGCTCGTCGAATCAATTGCTTGTCTAGTTTAGAAATGCTGGTTTGAGAGTTACGAACTAAACAGAGTAAATCACAGTCTTCAAGAATGTTATCAATTTTAGAGAGATCGGCAACAGTCTGAAATTGATAAAAAGACCGTGCAGTAAATTTTTGTTGGCTTATTTGTTTTAACTGTTCAGCCAAAGTTACAAATTGACTAACAAACTTGATTTTCAGTTTAGTTGATTGGAAATCAACAATTGTTGATTTTAATTCTTGAATAAAATCTTGGTAACTTGGTTCTTGTTCGATTTTATTCCCTAAATAATCATTTATTTGTTCTACTTTATTGATTAATCTTTCAGTTATTATTTCCATAAGCTGAAAAAAATCAGATAGTAAATTTTAGTTTAGTTGTTGTTAGTGGTTAGTAGCTACTTATTACTCATTACTTCTTACCCATTACCTATTTAACCTCCACTAACAGGAGGAATAAGAACGACTTCATCTCCATCTTTTAAGAGAGTGTTGGGTTCTACAAATTGAAGGTTTACACCAAAGCGAGTTAGGGTACGCCATTGTTCTAGTTCGGGTTTTTCTTGCAAAAGATTATCTAGGACAGACTCTACTGTAGTAGTAGGTGTCAAACTTAGTTTTAATTCGGGAATACCATAAGCTTCTTGATAAGCAGCAAATAGTTTTACTGTTACAGTTATCAATTTTTGAGACATAGATATTACAGTCAGTAATTAGTTATCGCGATAAATGGCAGTTCGTCTCTACAGTTAATAATCAATTAATAATCTAATCCTCTAGCTGATAGCCAAATTCAGCTAAACGCAATCTAGATTGTCGCCATTTTGGTTCTACTTTAACGAATAATTCTAGATAAACATCTCCAGCAATTAATTTCTGTATTTGTTGACGCGCTTGAGTGCCAATTTCTTTGAGCATACTACCTTTTTTACCGATAATAATTCCTTTCTGCGAATTACGCTCAACATTAATAGCTGCAAAAACTTTGGTGATTTTCGGGGTTTCTTCTACTTTTTCGATCGCAATAGCTACAGAGTGGGGAATTTCTTCGCGAGTTAATAATAAAATTTGCTCACGGATTAATTCTCCCATGATAAAGCGTTCTGGTTGATCGGTTACTAAGTCGGGAGGATAATAGTAAGGACCTGGGTCTAGAGACTTAATTAATAAATTCTGTAACTCTTTTGTTCCTTTTCCTGTAACTGCGGAAAATTTAACTGTAGGCCAATTAGTATCAGCAATTAAGTCGGCATAGCTATCATCGATCGCTTGATGGTTTCCTGTTTGCAGATCGGCTTTATTTAATCCTAAAATAACGGGAGTTTGGCTACGCTGTAATAATTCTACAATAAAGCGATCGCCTCCTCCTGCTTCAGTCGAACTATCAACAACCAATAAAATTAAATCGACTGAATTAATTGCCGTTTGAGCATTTTTAACTAAAACTTTCCCTAATTCGTGATGGGGTTTATGAATTCCAGGGGTATCAACAAAAATTATTTGTGCTTCAGGAGTAGTAAAGATTCCTCGTAGACGATTACGAGTCGTTTGTGCCACAGGAGAAGTAATAGCAATTTTTTGTCCTATTAGTTTATTCATCAGAGTAGACTTACCTACATTTGGTCGTCCAATAATGCCTACAAACCCCGATTTAAATCCTTCTGGTGCTAGAGGAATAATTGCTGATTGATTGTTGATTGTTAATTGCTCATTGTTCATTGTTTGTTATTAAAATATCTAAAATATACTCTCCTTGATTAACACATTGATTGGTAGAAATATCAAAAATCACCCCATCCATCTCTGTATAAATATCAATTATTTCTGGAGGCTTTCCTTGTTTATTTAAACTAAGAAGTTGATAAATTCTATCTCCTTGCTTGACTTTTGTGCCTAAATCCAATCTAGATTGGATCATTCCTCCTGTGGGTGCATAATGACTTTTGACATCATCTCTCTTAACTAATTTTATATTTTTCTTAGTTAATAATTCTGCTGAATTCAGTATTTGTTTATAAGTTAAATAATTTTTAATTCCTTTTATTCCTTTCTTGACAGATTGAGGATTCATTACCATCCCTGAACCCAATTCTAGTGTCCATGATTCGAGATCGAATTTGATATATTTGCCCAATTCTGCTAATTTTTTTTCTAGAGCTAACCAAGGTTTGAGAAAAGCTTCATCAAAAGCATTACCATCATACTCACTCATCAATATACCGTATTCGAGTAAAAAGTAAGCTGCACTTGATTCTCTTGTTTGGAAACAAAAAATAAAATCCATTCCTTGATTGCTAGAACTATGAATATCAATTACATAATCTGCATCTAAACATAAGGATTGAAGTTGATAGCGATAAAAATGTCTATAAGGAACACTACTAGATTGCTTAATTTTTTCTAGTTCTTGTTGCCAAGCTTTATGGATTTTAGCCAAATAGTTTTTCCTAATTAGTTCTGGTGAATAGTTTAACTGCGATCGCGCAAAATTATCTAAATCTTCACAGTATTTTTCATAATCCCAAAAAATTCGATTCCAATTCAGTCCATCATAGCTATTGAATCTACCTGTCGAAAAAATGTGACGGCGTTGATTAGTTCCTAAAGGATTACAAGCAGGAACTAACCAAATTTCTCCTGTAATTTGATTTTCATCTAAACTCGATAAAAACTCAATTATTTGCCCAATAACTGCATTGCCAACAATTTCTGCTCCATGAAGATTAGATTGAATATAAACTTTTTTACCTGGTTTTTTGCCAATAAATTTATATACTTGTAGAGATAAAAGATCGCCTGAAGCAAGTTTTCCTAAGTCAATATTAACAACGGATGGAATCATGAATAGGTGATAGGTAATAGGTAATAGGTAATATATTAATTCTATCTAGTTGGGCAGGGATTACTCTCTTCAAATTATGATTTTTGTTCTAATTTTCTACTAGCTAAAGCCATAGAATAACAACATAGCCAGTAAATAACCGAGATAAATAAGTATACTTCTGCATAGCGTCCCAAGTACTTAGGATTAGCTAAAATTGACTGAGAAATACCCAATAAATCAACTAAACCAACGATCGCCAGAAGAGATGTATCTTTAAATAAAGCAATAAATTGCCCGACAATACTAGGAATAACAGCTTTTAGAGCTTGGGGTAAAATGATAAAAATCAAAGTGAAGGTAGGATTTAAACCCAGAGCTTTAGCTGCCTCATATTGACCACGAGGAATAGATTGCAAGCCACCCCGCACATTTTCTGCCAAATACGCTGCGCTATAGACAATCATACCGGCGATCGCTCTCACTACTCGGTCTGGTCTGACATCACCTGGCAGTACTAAAGGTAACATCACTTGTGCCATAAATAATGTTCCAATTAAAGGTATTCCCCGCACAATTTCAATATAGGCAATAGACAACCAGCGAATAACGATTAAATCACTTTGTCTACCTAAAGCCAGTAAAACTCCAAAGGGAAAACAGAGAACAATACTAACTACAGATACTAAAAGAGTAAGAATAAATCCACTCAGACTATCTAATCTAACAGGTCTAAGTCCTAATCCTCCTAATAGTAACCACACAAGGATAAAGAAGGTAAGTAGCCACATCAAAGGCAACCAAACAGTCAAATTAGGGAATTTTTGCCCCAGTCTTTTGCCAGCTATAGTCGTTGCTACAAACAAGACCAACATACCCAAGAGAATCACACTAGATTCGATTCCTCCAGGGATAACTATAGCAACACAGGTAGCAGCAATAATGGCTAAAACAACTAAAATGCGACGACGAAATAAGAAAGTAGAGTCTTTAGCTAATATGCCCCAGGAAAGACCTCCTAAACCGACTATAATTCCTAAATTAGTCCAAGTACGCCAAAGTAAATTAACTGGTCTGACAGGATAGCGACCAACAAAAAAGAGACGAAAGTTGGCATCAATAACTGTCCATTCTGCCTGAGTAGATGCCCAGTAAATTAATCCTGACCCAATCCAGTAGATAAATACTAAACTGATTATGGTAAGGATACTGTTGTACCAGGTACTAAATAGATTTTTCTTTAACCATTTTCTAGGACTGATTTGGCTACTAGGTGGCGTTGGGGTATTGGATTGTAGGTTAGCTGTAGTCACTTTATTAGGTAATAGGTCTTCGAGTTATAGCAATCATAGACAAATCATGAAAATAGATTTTAGTGTAAAGCACTTTGCTCCCGTGAGCGAGACGCTCACACTTACTTCTATGAACTACTACTGAAGAATATAATAGAATTCCTAGGCTTTACTACAGCAAGTAGAAAAAGTAATGAGAAAGATAAATACAAAAAACAGGTATGAAATTTCTTAATCAGCACGCTATTATCACTGGTGGTTCTAGTGGCATCGGTAAAGCTACAGCCAAATTATTAGCCCAACAAGGAGCAAATATATCTATTATTGCTCGCGATCGCGCTAAGTTAGATTTAGCCAAACAAGAAATTGAAACTGTTAGAGTAAACTCAAATCAACAAGTACTGGCTTTAGTTGCTGATGTAGCTAAGCAATCTGAAAATAAGGCAGCTATCCGTACCGCGATCGAGCAACTAGGCAATCCTGATATTTTAATTACGTCTGCGGGTATGGCTTATCCTGGTTATTTTGCTGACATACCCCTAGAAATATTTGAGCAAACTATGGCAGTTAATTATTTGGGGTCTTTGTATAGCACCAGAGCCGTATTACCAGCTATGGAAACAAAGCAAAAGGGTCATATTGTCTTGATTTCTTCTGGAGCAGGGTTAATTGGTTTATATGGTTATAGTGCCTATAGTCCTTCTAAATTTGCCCTTAGAGGATTGGCAGAGTCTCTTAGAGGAGAACTTAAAACCAAAGGCATTAAAGTTTCCATCGTCTATCCTCCTGATACAGATACTCCTCAATTAGTTCAGGAGAATAAAACTAAACCTTTAGAAACGAAAAAAATCACTGCCAGTGCGGAAACTTGGACAGCAGAAGGAGTTGCTCAAGCTATTGTTCGGGGAATAGAACAAAAAATTTTTGCGATCGCTCCTGGGTGGGAAATGAACATTTTACATAGATGGCATAGTTTACTAACACCTTTATTAAATTGGTATTTCGATCGTCTTGTTAGCCAAGTAGGTCAGAAAAATTCAAAGTTAAGTTAGCCAAGTCATTTCATTTAACATTTAGCATTTATCAATGTTCAATGTTTGGTCAAAATCAATTGTTTTACAAAGTAAAATTGGCTTCAAAATCGCTGCGGGTTATCGGTAGATTGAGTATTAATCCTTCCCCACCTAAATTATCCAATGGTTTTCCTTCGACATTAATCCAAACCTTACTTTCGGGGTCTAAACTAGTAACTGTATAAAGCACTTGAGCTAAACGACCAGTCATAGAAGCACTACCACCACCAGCAGTAAATTGCTGAGAAAGATTTAGATGAATTCCTTCAGGATCTACATTAAGACCTAATAATTTTGTTCCTGTGGGAATAGTTGTAGTATAAGCTTCTTCTGGTTTACCAGCTAATAAATTTTCTAAAGCAATTGTTAAGACCCGATCTGTTGGTACTGATTTTTCCACAGTAACAGTTTTAGTAACTAACTCAACCTTATCCCCTGTAGGATTTAGCCAACAAATTTCTACTTGTTTTTGTTCAGTAGTGGGTTGAGGTAATGGTTGTTTTACTTGTGGTGGAGTAGTAGGAGAAGATCGTGAATCTATAGGTTTATTTGCTTGTTCGAGGGAATATTTTGCCCACCAAGCTGTTCCACCTCCAAGAGCCACAATAGCTACAATTATTCCAGCTACAAGAGGAATAGAAAAGCGACGATTTTGTTTGTTATTTTGCATAATAGTTCTCCTAATCAAGAGAAAGCAGCTAAAGTTATCAAAATAATTTTGAATCTAAATTTTTGCCTTTTCTTGGTGTATCCGGACAAAAGCAGCTAGCTCAATCTGATTGTTATTTATCTCTAATTGTAAAAGCCGAACAAAAGTTCTGTTTTGTTCCAAATTAGTAAAATTTAAACGATCGCTAATTCCTTGGGCAAAACCTTGCAATAAGCGATCGGATATAGGACGGTCATTAACTGTTCCTCTTAGTTTAACTAATTCAATTTTTGCCCCCTCCATTACTTTGAGCCCACACTCTAGAGTCATTGCCAATTCCTGAAAGCGAGAACGCCTGCCTTCTAGCCGTTTTAGCTGAAATTCTAGTTTAAGAATATTATCCTCTAGAAATTCTAAGTGAGGATTAAGTAATTGATAACTGAATGCGGAAGAACCAGTTTTTTGTTTAATTAATCGATTCAATCCTTGTTGTAGTTGAGTTTGGACTTCAGCAGATTGTAAAGTTTGGTTAAGATTTTCCTCTGTGACTATTAACCGCACTGCTCCTTGTAGAGGTTTACGGAGTGATTTTCTAATTTCTTCAAGATTACTTGTTTTTAAGTTACTTAAATTAACATCTATGGAGTCTGTTTCTAATTCTAGGGTATCAATTCTCAGTAGAGAACCGACGTTTACTCCTCGACTAGCAACTCTGATTTTATCCAACTTACCTGTAGCTACCTGGTAACTAGGGGTATTATCTACCCTCGTTATCAACTGTTCTACTTTTTCAACTTCAGAATTGAGTAAATTACCAGCTAGAATATCGAGAACTAACCCACCAGGAGAAACAATAGAGAATAATCCTGACAGAAGAATTAAAAGCAATTCCATATTTTATTTGAGAAAGGGTTTTGCTCTAGTAATAATCAAAATCCTGCAAAAAGAAATCTTGCAGGAGAATTCTATTCTTGAATACTTAAATAAACTAAGATTAACCATAAAGAAGACATAAAGTCTATTAATCAGGATTAATCCACATTAAAGTTTGACCATATTCTACTGGTTCTCCATTTTCTACCGCAATTTCCATAACTTGCCCAGAAATTTCTGCTTCAATTTCGTTCATCAACTTCATTGCTTCAATGATGCAGACAGTCTGAGTTTTGCTAATGCGATCGTTAACTTCTACAAAAGGTGGTTCATCTGGTGCAGGAGCACGGTAAAAAGTTCCTACCATGGGCGAGGTAATTTCTACCCATTTTTTATCTCTAGTGGGTGCTGGTGGTGGTGTTGGTTGAGCAGAAACTGGGGATGGAACAACGGAATTAGCGATGGTTGGAGTAGGTGCAATTTCTACCGTGTCGGTATATGCGACCACTGGCTTTGATGGTACTAGAGTTGCCCCTTTGCGTACCATTAATTCAAACTCCTCATTTTTTAAAGTTAACTCTGTGATATCAGTTTGAGCGATCGCTGATAGTAGTTCACGGAGTTGTTGAAAATCTATAGACACAAACTATATAACCTAATCTTTAGTAAATTGTTTTCATTATCGATGATGATTTAGTTTCGATAATCTTGATCTTGATAATTCTCTAAACTTAGGTTCTACCTAAATAAGAACCATCGCGGGTATCGACTTTGATTTTTTCACCAATGGAAATAAATAAAGGTACCATCACTTGCGCTCCAGTTTCTACGGTAGCTGGTTTTGAGCCTCCCGTAGCAGTATCGCCCTTAACTCCAGGATCGGTATCGATTACTTCTAACATGACAGAAGTGGGCAATTCTACTTCTAATATTTGTTCTTCCCAAAACAGAACATTGACTTCCATTTCTTCTTTAATATATTTAACTCGATCGCCGATTTGTGCTGGACTCAGACGAGCTTCCTCATATGTTTCCATGTCCATGAACACGTAGTCTTCTCCATCTTTATAGGTATGCTGCATTGTTCTTTTTTCGATATTAGCTTGGGGTACAGTTTCCCCTGCACGAAAAGTACGCTCAACTACACTCCCACTCTGGACATTTTTCAACTTGGTACGAACAAAAGCAGAACCTTTACCTGGTTTAACATGCAAAAATTCTACCACTCGCCAGACAGAGCCATCCAACTCAATAGTTACGCCAGTGCGAAAATCGTTGCTAGAAATCATGAAGTTAAAAGAGAATCTAGAAAGATCAAAATTCCATTCTACCTGATGAAGGTCTACCTCTATGTTCTGTTCTGTTAATCGATAGCTATACAAATCAATCTGCCCTCCTATCAGCTTATTCAACCCTCGGTGTTGACAAGGTCTATAGAGAACTAAGAACATACAATAGGTACGCTTTTGTCCAGAAAATAACCAGGAAGTTAATAGCGATCGGATATTAAATTTTATGAAAACTGTACAGAATGTTTTGAGCAAGTGGTACAAAAATCTACTCAAAACAAGTTTGTTAGCCATCTTATTAGCTACTTTCTTTGTGAGTGGAAGCCTAGTTTGGGGGAATGTAGAAGCGATGGCTGCTCCCCGAAAAAGTATGTTAGCGCAGGGAGATGCTATTACCGATCCCCAAGCCATACTTAGATACGCTTTGCCAATAGATAACGATACTATCAGAAAGCTGCAAGGAGATTTAGAAGATATTGGCACTCAATTAAGAGGTAAACGTTGGGGCAGAATTCAACGAGATGTGAAAAATGCTAATTTTCTGCTGACTTCTCGTCGCGGTAAGATCTTAGCTAGCATACCTGAAGAACTCCAGTCTTCTGCCGAAACTACCCTTAAGCAGTTAACTAGTGGAGTAAGTGAACTGCAAGAGTTAGTCAAAGCTCAAGACAAAGGAGAAGTTGCGGAAAAGCGATTGGAATTACTAGACCAGGTTGGTAAATTAGAAGAGTTAATGGTACAGGGATTTCCTTTTGCCATACCAGAAGAATATGCTAATCTACCTCAACTATTAGGTCGTGCAACAGTAGAAATGGAAACCACTAAAGGCAATCTAAGCATAGTTATTGATGGTTATAGTGCGCCTATTAATGGGGGGAATTTTGTCGATCTAGTGCAAAGAGGATTTTATGACGGCTTAGATTTTATTCGAGCTGAAGACTTCTATATTTTGCAAGCAGGAGATCCCCCAGGAGAAGATGACGGATTTATCGATCCTCAAACAGGAGAATACCGAGCAATTCCTTTAGAAGTTCTAGTTCAAGGGGATGAACAACCCGTATATGGTATTACTTTGGAGGAATTAGGTCGTTATTTAGACCAACCTGCTATTCCTTTTAACGCCTATGGAGCGATCGCTTTAGCTCGTCCTGCTGGAGATCCTAATGGTGGTTCTTCTCAGTTCTTTTTCTTTAAATTTGATACCGAAATGACCCCTCCTGGCTATAATCTCATGGATGGTCGTTACTCAGTTTTTGGTTATGTAGTAGCAGGAAAAGAAGTTCTAGAAGAATTAAATGCGGAAGATAAAATTGTTTCCGCTAAGGTCATAGATGGTATCGAAAATCTAGTTCAACCTCAAAACAGTTAACGGTTAAAAGTCAACAGGAAGTAGGTGGGCAAAGTTAGCTTTCAAGCATCTTGGCAAATTCGTACTGAGGTTTGCCCACCGTACAAATTAGATACTTATGGATAAACCACCTCCGTTAGTCAAAGATATAGGAGAACAAGGATTACTAGAAAAACTACAGTCTTTTTGTCCTAGAGAAATTATCGGCGATGATGGGGCGGTTATCCCTACTCACCCAGACAAAGATTTAGTTGTCACTACCGATGTTTTAGTTGATGGGGTACATTTTAGCGATCGCACTACCACAGCTTTTGATGTTGGTTGGCGGGCTGCTGCTGCTAATTTATCAGATTTGGCAGCTATGGGAGCAGAACCCCTCGCTATTACTGTCGGTTTATCTCTACCTGGAGATGTTTTGGTAAGTTGGGTAGAAGAACTTTATCTTGGACTTACAGCCTGTTTACAGCAATACCATACTCCCATTGTCGGCGGTGATATTTGTCGTTCGACCGTCATTACTGTCTCTATCACTGCTATGGGGCAAAACTTGCCCCATCAAGTTATTCGTCGTAGCAATGCCCAAGTAGGAGATGTAATTATGATTACTGGCTGGCATGGGCTTTCTAGAGCAGGATTAGAACTATTACTCCATCCAGAAGTTGGTGCTGAACTGAATGATGATGAACGCAATTTGTTAATTAAAGCTCATCAACAACCCCAACCCAGATTAGATGTTTTACCTTACTTATGGGAACTTGCTCCAGAACAACCAATAGCAGGAATGGATAGTAGTGATGGTTTGGCTGACGCGATCGCTCAAATTTGCCATTGTAGTAAGGTAGGAGCAGAAATAGAAAGAAGCTATTTAACCAGTGTTCCCTCATTATCTAAAGTAGTTTCTACAGAAAAAATAGAGGAATGGATTTTATATGGTGGAGAAGACTTTGAACTAGTTTTATGTCTTTCTTTAGACAATGCTCAAAAGCTAATAGCCAAATTAAATGGCGGTGCAGCAATTATTGGCAAAATTATTCCTGAACCTTACATAATTTTGCTAGATAATAATAATATTCATCCTCCACAAATATTAAGGTTATCTAAAGGATTTAAGCACTTTTAGGTTTTGTTCATGATTTTTTTAATTGTTTTGAAGCTCAACTGCATCTAAATTACTTTTAGGGTAAAAAATAGCCGAGATACTATTATTAAATTGGTAGAAATTTATTCAAAATGGGAATGCTAATTCTGTAAGGAGCAGTTGATGGCAATTAGTCAGCCTGTTCAGGCTAAATAAAGTAAGTTCCACTATGATAGTGAAATCAAATTGTAAATATAAGTGTACGGGTGTGTGTATAGCTATAATCTCTATAAAATTTTGAGACAAAACTTCTCTAAAAGCAATATGATTACTGCTTTGAGACATGGCTATAGCAAGAAGGCTTCTTCCGAACTTGGTTCAAAAGCAGGAATAATTAGCTGATACCATGGAAAATCTAGAAGGATCTAATCAGATAAGAGCAAATATTATTCAAATCATTCTGAATAGCTCTAATTCTCAATTTATGTTGTCGGCTATTGCCAGTAAGCTAGGTCAATTTTTCCAAGTTGATGCCTGCCTGATTTTTTGTCATAACGTTGATTCTTTTAACCCTACTAGAATTGGACTCTGGCACGAACAACAGTTGCCTATGCCTAATGAAGATAGATTAGTTCCTTTCTTATCTAAGCTTGCAGCAGATCGAGCATCAAAGAAACAATTAATAATTGTTAACGATCGCCAACAGCATTTAGGTGATTTGCTTGTCCAGCAATTTGGGGATATCTCTGCCAAAGCATGGTTAGGAATAGTTACTCATTTTCAAGGAAAAGCTAATGGTTTGGTTTTACTATTTAAATCCCAACCCCATCAATGGACTAGCTCCGAACAAGAAATACTTATAGACGTTTCTGAATCAATGGCGATCGCTATTTCTCAAATTCAACTCCAGCAACAAGCTAAAACTAGAACTAGATACCAAAAGTTGCTCAACCATTTGGGTAGAGCAATAAGTCAAAATTCAGATGTTAATTCTCTGTTTCAACTTACTGTATCTGAAATTGGCAAAGCTCTTGAGGTGGATCGAAGTTTCATTTTGATGCTTAAGTACAAAGATCCCCGCATGACCCAAAGAAACTCGTTAAAATGTCTGAAAGCCAATGTACAATTACCTTGTTATTGGTCATCTACCACTAAAAACTCGGTCATAGTAGACAATTATTCATTTAACTTAAGTGATTCTTCTTTATGCCAAAAAGCTTTATCAAAAGCTCCTGAATCTTTGGCGATTACTGAACACGCACTTTTCCCCGATCTCCCTCAAGAGTCATTACCTGACTTTCTTAGACCAAACAATTCCTCTGCATTGTTAATGATGCCTTTGATGGGTAATCTATCTAACGATGGTCGATCGGGTTTAGTTTTAGGCTTTATCGTACTGCAATATAATAAATCTCGTCTTTGGCTAACAGAAGAATTAGATTTAGTCAATTGGATTGGTTTTCAGATTTCTACTGCCATTATTCATCATCAGACTTTAAATCAAGTCCAGTCTTTAGTAGAAGAGCGCACAGCCCAACTTAAATGGAGTTTGGATGTTCAAGCTAAACTATCAGAAAAAATGCGCCAGCAAATTGAACAACTACGGCAATTAAATGAGCTTAAAGACGATTTCTTGAGCAGTATGAGTCATGAATTAAAAACACCTCTCACCAGCATGAAAATGGCGATTAAAATGTTGCGTCAGGCACAATTGCCAGAGCCAATGCGGGAAAAATATCTCAATATCCTCGAACAAGAGTGGAATCGAGAATATAGTCTCATCAAAGATTTACTGACTTTACAAAAGGTAGAATCGGGAGAATTTACTGTTCATCCCCAAGAATTAAACCTCAATCAAATTGCTCAAGAGTTAGCTCAAGCTTTTAACCAAAAATGGCAACCAGACAAAGGATTAACTTTAGAGACTAATTTTGCTGATTCCTCTCTAATTCTCTACACTGATGCTGAAAGTTTACAACATATTTTTAATGAATTACTCTTAAATGCTGGAAAATATTCTGACCCTGATACAACTCTTCATCTCGGAATAGCTCCCCAAGTTGCAGCTAAAAGTAAACAAATAACTATTACACTCAGTAACTATGGCGCGGGTATTGCTGCTGAAGAATTGCCTTATATATTTGATAAATTTCGTCGTGGTCAAGGAGTGACAGACCGTGCTGTACCAGGAACTGGTTTGGGACTTGCTTTAGTAAAATATTTGGTAGATCATCTCAATGGCGCGATCGATGTTAAGAGTGAAAAAACAGATGATCCTGGGGTTTTTCTAACTACGTTTATGGTGACATTGCCTCAGTTTCAATCTGCTTAAATTTCAATAGCTTTTAGCTCTTAGCTCTGAGCTTTTAACTTCAATTATCTAGCTATAGAGACTCTTGATATAATTCAGCCTTAATTTCATACTTTTAAAATCTCTTATCAAGGCAAGATAACATTTAGCTATACTGAATAACGGTTAACATGGTTTATTAGCAAAATAGGGTGGTAATAGCGGGTTTATATGAATCACCAAGAGAAAAATATGCTCACTAACATAAACCCGTCTAAATTATCTTGGCAAAGTTTTGGCTTTTCCCCATGGACTCGTCAGGGGAAAATTTTTAGCGTGGTTTTTAGATTATCGTTTTTTTTGTGGTGGGATAATTTAGTAGGTAACAATTCTTCCAAGCAAAGACATCGTCGAGCTAAATGGTTAGTGAGAAAGTTACTGGATTTAGGCTCTACTTTTATTAAAATCGGACAGTCTTTATCTACTCGTGCCGATCTAATTCCTTTAGAATATGTAGAAGAACTAGGACAACTGCAAGATCGAGTACCTCCTTTTAGTTCGGAACTTGCGATCGCTGTTGTCGAAAAGGATTTAGGTAAACCAATCTATACTTTATTTCGGGATTTTGAGTCTATTCCCTTAGCTGCTGCTAGTTTAGGGCAAGTACATAAGGCAAGACTCCATACAGGAGAATATGTAGTTGTGAAGGTGCAGCGTCCTGGTTTAGCCAAATTATTTAATTTAGATTTTGAAATATTACATCGTTTAGTTCGACTTCTCAATCGCTTTTTTCCTCAAATTAGAAAATACAATTTAGAAGCAATTTATCGAGAATTTTTTGAACTTTTATATTTAGAAATAGATTATATCCACGAAGGGAAAAATGCCGATCGCTTTCGGGATAATTTCCGTGGTTACAGTCAGGTAATTGTCCCGAAAGTTTATTGGCAATACACTACTCAAAAAGTTTTAACTCTAGAATATTTACCAGGCATAAAAATAGACGATCGCGCTAGTTTAGAAGCTAGTCATATTAATACTAAAGAAGTGATTAAATTGGGGATCACTTGTTATCTTAAGCAGTTATTAGAAGATGGTTTTTTCCAATCCGATCCCCATCCTGGTAATATGGCAGTAAGCCCAAAAGGAGAGATTATTTTCTATGATTTTGGCACGATGGCAGAAGTTAAATCCATTGCCCAAGATCAGATGGTAAAGACTTTTTTTGCTGTCTTAAAAAAAGATACCAATGAAGTAGTACAAACTCTGATTTATATGGGGTTAATTGAACCAGTTTCCGATCTGACTCCTATTAAACGAATGATAGCTTTTATCTTGGAAGAATTTACTGATAAGCCTATCGATGTCAGGGCTTTTGAGCAGATGTCCAGTGAAATATATTTAATGTTTGAGCAGCAACCATTTCGCTTACCACCTCAAATGACTTTTATTATTAAATCTCTGACTACTCTTGATGGTATTGCTCGCGCTCTCGATCCTCAATATAATTTATTGGCTGCTGCCCAACCTTTTCTTAAAAATATTGCTTTTTCAGAAAAGAAAAGTAGTCTCTTAAAAACTTTAGCCAGACAAACTAAAGACTTTCTTCAATATCGATTAAATAAACCTACTCGTACAGAATTATTACTTAGTCGTTTAGAATCGAGATTAGAATTAGGAGAACTACAAGTAAGAGTTCGTCCTCTAGAAAGCGATCGCCTGCTGAAAAGAATTCAATTAGGAATTAAAAGTTTAATCTATACTGGTTTGACTGGGTTTTCTCTAGTTGCAGGGACTATTTTGTTAGTGAACTCTTATAAAGGAGGTGCGATCGCGCTATTTTGCTTTTCTCTATTTTGGTTTATTTTGTTAATGCGATCGTTGATTCGTTTAGCTATTAAAGAAAGACTGGATAAAAGATTGGCACAAAAATAGTTGAAATTCTGTTTGTACTCAATAAAAAAAGAGGAGTGGGGTTAAGCCATCCTCTTACTGTAACGGAATAATCAATGTCTTTTGAATTTAGCCTCCAGCAACCGCAGGCACAATACTTACTTCATCCCCATCTTGTAAAGATGTATCTGTTCCTTCTAAAAAGCGAATATCTTCGCTATTAACGTATAGATTTAGAAAGCGACGGGGTTTACCTGTTTCATCACAGATACGGGATTTAATGCCAGGACAATTAACGTCCAAAGCATCAATTAATTCATCAACATTGCTACCATTACATTCGATAGTTGCTTGGTTGTTGGTGAATTTTTGTAAAGGGGTAGGAATTAATACTTTGACAGCCATATTTATCAGTTATCAGTGGTCAGTTATCAGTTATCGGTTATTAGCTGTTAATTATTAGTCATTCAAATGTATTAGAAACTAAAGACTAATAACTAACAACTAAAAGCTAATTGATTTAAACTAAAGTTTGTTGCCATTCTAGGCGTTCTAAGGTGCGAGAACGTTCTAACGCATGCTCAAAACTATCTAGTTTGGGTTCAATAGTGAGAGGTTCGCCAATATAACCTTGAACAGCTTCTTGAGTTTTTAGTCCGTTGCCAGTGATGTAAACAACGGTTGTTTCTTCTGGATCGATTATACCTGCTTCTACTTGTTTTTTAAGTACGGCAATAGTAGTTCCACCAGCAGTTTCAGTGAAGATACCTTCTGTTTCTGCTAAGAGTTTGATGCCTTCAACAATTTCTGCATCATTCACAGATTCAATATGACCACCAGTTTTCCGTGCTATATCTAAAGCATAAATACCGTCAGCAGGATTGCCGATCGCAATGGATTTAGCGATAGTATTGGGTTTAACGGGGCTAACAAAGTCTCTTCCTTCTTGGAAAGCTTGGACAATGGGAGAACATCCTTCTGCTTGCGCCCCATTAAAGCGGACTTGTTTATCTTCTACTAAGCCTACTTTGATGAATTCTTGGAAGCCTTTATAAATTTTAGTATAGAGAGAACCAGAAGCTAAAGGAGCAACAATGCGATCGGGTAATTTCCAGCCTAATTGTTCGGCTACTTCAAAACCAAGAGTTTTAGAACCTTCTGAATAGTAAGGGCGCAGGTTAATATTGACAAATCCCCAACCATAACTGTTACCTACTTCACAGCAAAGACGATTTACTTGGTCGTAGTTGCCTTTAACTGCCATAACAGTAGGATTATAGATCAGAGTACCCAATACTTTTCCTGCTTCCAAGTCCGCAGGTATAAATACGCAACAATCTAATCCTGCATGAGCAGCGATCGCAGCAGTAGAATTAGCTAAGTTCCCAGTACTAGCACAAGAAACTGTAGAGAAACCTAATTCTCTAGCACGAGTTAATGCCACAGAGACTACTCTATCTTTAAAGCTGAGAGTAGGCATATTGACGGCATCATTTTTAATATAGAGATTTTTGAGACCCAGACGACGAGCCAAACGATGAGATTTGACTAAAGGAGTCATCCCTGTACCCACATCAATGGGGTTTTCACTTTCTACTGGCAAAAAAGCTTTATAACGCCAAATAGAATTAGGTCCTGCTTGAATGCTTTCCCGACTGACTTGAGCGCGAATAGCATCGTAATCGTAAGCTACTTCTAGAGGAGCAAAGGTTTCTTCACAGATATGAATTGCTTTAAGGGGATATTCGGTACTACCTTCTTTGGATACTAACTTAGTGAAAGTAGGTGCTTTAGTCTTAGTTGCCTGGGTCATAGCTTGTTTTTCTCTTTTGTATAATTCCGCAACAGTGATGTTGATAGTAGCACAGCCAAAAATACCCGTCAAACATACCCGACTAAAATAGTCGGGTATAGGAAATAGATGTAAATTCAAGCTAAATCAATTCTTATTAGTGAATGGTGTATCTAAAGAAATCATTCCTCAATAGATAATCGCTAGAATTAGAAGATGTGAATGCTGCTTAAGGTTTAAATGGAAACAGAAATAATATTGACACGATACGCAGCAGGGGAAAGAGACTTTCCTCGTATAAACTTACAAGAAGCTGAATTAATTAAAGTAAATCTCAGCAGTGTCGATTTAACCGCAGCAAATTTACGACAAGCAAGACTTGGTAGAACTAATTTTAGTTATGCTTGTTTACGAGAAGCTGATTTGAGTGAATCCATACTTTGGGGAACAGACTTAACTCAAGCAGATTTATCTGAAGCTATATTACGAGAAGCCGATCTTAGTGGAGCAATCTTAACTCAAGCTAACTTAGAAAGAGCTAATCTGCTTAAAGCTATTTTAGAAGGGGCAAATTTTAGTGGTGCTAAACTTGCTCGTGCTTTAATGATTGAAGTAGATTTACGTCCAGCTTCTGATTATCGTACTAATCTAAGTCAAGCAGATTTAAGTCATGCCGATCTTAGCTACGCCAATTTGAGTATGGCTATTTTATATCAAGCTAAGTTAGATGGAGCTAGATTGTGTCGCGCTAATTTGAGTGTAGGTAGGGGAGAAAATTCTTTAGCTACAGATTTAACAGAAGTTAGCTTACGAGGTGCAGATTTAAGTTATGCCGATTTTAGTGGGGCAATTTTGTCTAAAGCTGATTTAACAGGTGCTGATTTAACAGGAACAATCTTAATTAATGCCGATCTTAAAGAAGCAATAATGCCTGATGGTAAAGTTTATCAAAGTTTTTAGGGTAGTTTTTTGTAGATATTTTAGTTATGGGCGATCGATCTAATAGTAAGATAGATAACGAGAGATCGCCTTTATTTCAGAAAATTCACTATATTTATTCGATTGCAGTATTTTTAAATTATGCTGCTGTGGTTATTTTTTTTATAGCTGTTAAGTTTAAACTGTTCAAAATTTTTGTTTTTATTGGTCGCTTTTCGTCCCAAAAAATTAGTGATGAGTAAAAATCCATTGCCTGTTGAGTAGTGATGAGATTATAAATTTTAAGTGCATCTTCTTGATCATCAAAGCTGAGAAAATAGACAGTATCATCAACCATAGTAGGTTTATTATCTATTTCCCCGATTAACTGAAAATCTAATTTTTTGTAAAGTCCACAAATTGCAATCTTCCAAGACTTGAAAGTATATTCACCAACTCCAAAAACTGAAAACCGAGGTTTATCATGGTAAATTTTGCTTTTTCTCACATCTAAATATTGAGAATATTTTTCTAAATATTGCCAAGTTTTGGGGGCAAAAACTTTAATATATTCAGTTGATTCACCAATATTTTTTTGAGTGACTAAAACATATTTTTTAGCATGTGTTATTTTACCGTTAGCAATATCAGAACCTTTTAATAATGGAAACAAGAACATATCTTCAATATCAACTGTTTCACCAAAGCCATTTACCAGGATATTATTGATTTTAGATAACTCCATCACTTTGGAACAATCATGTTTGATACCAGAACGCCATTTTGCGTGGTTTTTATTAGTAAACAGAGAACTGAGCTTTTGGAAAGATTTTAGATCTCGAACTAGAGTTTTCTTGTAATATCCTATTCTATGATATTTAGCATCATAAAAATCCTGAAAAACATCGCAAAAATATTGTCGTGAACTAGAATTAAACTTACAAAATAATAGACAAGCTTCAACATTAGCTTGAAAATATTTTTGAGTATCTATCTTGTAGGTTGCACAGTATGATAAATTAAGTTTTTTAGCATAAATATAGTTTAAAAGTTTTCTGGCAACTGAAGTTTTGCAGAGCATGGCTAGATGGCTATCATAATTATGTAGCCAATCAACAGTTTTAATTAGCATCCATTCTGAAATATCAAAATTGCTCTTTCCTGTAATTGCATCTAAACCATTATGATTTTGAAAATTATTTTTTTGAGGAAGATTAGTTGCATTTATTTGTCCTTGTTTTGAATTAGTTACCCAAGGAAAATTGCCAATAACTAAAATATTATTATTAAACTGATTTGTTAAAGATAACCAGTCAACCGTAAAAAAATCACCTTGTTGAATAGTAATTTTTGAAGATTGAATTTGCTGATTATCTTTAATTTTTTGTAAATAAGTTAGATTAATATCTATTCCAACAATTTTTTTGGTGGATGGAAATATTCTGAATGAAGCTTCTATAAAATTGCCAATGCCACAAGTAGGCTCGATGATTATTTCGGGATTAACATCTAATTCTACCAATTTATGACATATTCGATTAGCTAACTCGATAGGTGTTTGAAAATCACCATACTCTATCTTATATTTTTGCTTAGTATCAATCATTAATTGTTTTGATAAACAGCAGTAATACCTTCCTCTTGACCAGCAAGTTGTATTACTCTCCTATATTGCAATCGCCATTGTAAAGCATTAGATATAGTTAAAAAACCTTGTAGTGGTGGATTGGCTAATATTTCGTCAGCTATGTTATTAGCTTCGATTTCGTCTACAGGTAGATTGCGATCGAGCATAAAGGCAATTAAATCATCTTTATTTCCTTCATTGGCTCAAATATCACGAATTCCACGAGTCATTTGAAAATCTGCTGTTCTGTTAGCACTAACATATACAGTATGTAAAATATTCAGTTTGGCACTGCTATTGAGACTATTATCTACTTTATCGTAAACAAATATAATTAATGAGTAACCTAGTCCATAAATCTTTTGTCTTGCAGATTTAAAAGGGCATGATGATTGTGGCTGCCTAATGCTAGTGACTTTCATATCAACTAACAGCCCTGGAAAATCTATACCACTGGCAGAACTACCCAATATAAATTCATAATTTTGCGTTAAATAAGTTTTAAATTTCTGTTCTAGATAAGTTCCTACTGCTTTGCCATCTGTCACACCATAAAGTGATGGTTCTGAATGTTGCGATTCAAAGGCTGAAAATTGGGCAGCTTCCAAACAAAGAGTTTCTACAGTCAGAGGTAGCATGTTTACAGGTATCAACTAGAACAGAAATCATAGCTTAACTTAAAATCGGGCTTAATTAATTGAAAAACACAAGAGAAGGAATATTTGCCCCTTTCTTAAATTATTTTTTTTCTAACGCACAGTTCCCCTTAAAGATTCAGCATCAACTGGTTTAATTAAATACAAAACTAACAAATCCCAGAAAATTCCAGTAATTAAAGGTAATTTACGGAAAAACTTAACTAACTTGGGTGCATTACTCAAATCGATCGCTTTCAACTCTTCATTGCGATCTGCACAATTTTCTAATCGTTGGAAAAACTGAGGATGCTCTACATTGAGAGTAACAGGAAAAGCTCTAGCTGAAGTTTCATTAGTTTTACGAATTACTTCGCGATCGTATTCTTGAGCATCTAAGCCGACAGATTCATAAAAATCAGCCCGTTCGTGTACAGTTAAGGTATGGGTTGCAAATACCGATAATAGGAAAAACCGCGCCCATAATCTACCTTGCCAGCCTTGCCACATTTTAGATTGCGATCGCAATAACGCTTTAAAAATATCTCCGTGACGGTTTTCATCCTGACACCAATTTTCAAACATCCGAAAGAGTGGATAAAACTGGTATTCGGGATGTTTTTCTAAGTGACGATACATCAAAATATAACGCCAGTAACCAATTTTTTCGGAGAGATAGACGGCATAAATTACCCACTCTGGTTTAAAGAAGGTGTAGGTACGATTTTTGGTTAAATATCCGAGATCGAGAGAAATATTAAAATCACTCATCGCTTTATTGAGAAAACCCGCATGACGAGCTTCATCCCGCGCCATTAGATGAAAAATCTCTGCCAAAATTGGGTTACGACCTTTGAGTTTACGGGATAATTCTTTAAAGAGCAAAAAACCTGAAAATTCTGAAGTACAAGAGCGTTCGAGAAAATCGACAAAAACTCGCCGAGTTTTTTCATCAATATGATCCCAGGATTGTTTAAATTCTTCGTCTCTGACAAAATGATAGCGA
>JAAUYH010113082.1_pt1 | contig 30816 bp, 15 predicted proteins | sample 7278061 | NCBI WGS metagenome assembly JAAUYH01 (sample SAMN14350203, study PRJNA611818) | marine sediment metagenome | isolation source: surface marine sediment (0.6m) | place: French Polynesia: Moorea | collected 2018-08 | reverse complement strand
GCAACATTGTTCGGAGAATACTCAGTATCGTGTTACTTCGACAAATGGGGCACCGGGTATGCAGATATCAAAGCACAACATTCCTGCTTGTCATTCGAATCCCCTTGAGCATTGCGATTGTGTAGGCCAACAGATCGACGGTCCGACAAAGCAGGTGGCAGTTTGAGAGCAGGAATAGTATCAAATGGATACAATAGGGGCAATGTACGAATCGTTGGAGGCACAGTAGGACGAGGTTGGGTAGATGGACTTGTGTGAGAGAGCATGACGAAGTTAGAAGTGATGCGGAGAGAAAAATCGAGGGCAATGATGTCTGTAAATATAGTGATTGACGGAGGGTTTAGGTGTCGAGAAGAGTGCTTCAGAAAAGTTCGCACTCAAAGTGCGTGGCGCGACGCACTGGATGTTCGTGTGCAAAGCACCCACGATCCGATGACGTTTTGCCAGGAAGGCGAAGGCTAACTAGCGTGTGAGTACAGTACAAAGTTATGTAAGCCGCATGAAGTGGCTTTATGTGGAAAGCGGCGCGTGCAAACCTGCGCACCGTTACACAAAGGGGTTCGCGAAGTCGAGCATTGGTACAGTCAAGTATCTTGTGAATTTTTGAGCCAATCCGATTGTCTTGCGTGGTGAGTCAGATGCGTGATGGTGAGTGGCGCATCTCAATTCAAACTTTGGAGGATACGTGACGTGACTTCCACTCCTTCCTTTTATTCTAACTCCCCAGTGATATCAGTCGCGCTTGGGCAAGACGCAGTTCGTTAGCCAATAATGCTGAAAGCAATGATTAGATTTTAAAAAGAGGGGAAGAGCACAGGATGTGCAATCATTGTCTGACTGTCTACCTGCCTACCTGCCTACCTGCCTGCGTGCCTGCCTACCTGCCTGACCACCCCCACTTTCCGCAGTTCACAACCTGCGTTAGTGTAATAGAGCACAGCAATCGTGCCCAGCTTTCCATACTCTACTGCGTACAAGCAATGCAAGGAGCTATTCGCGTAGTGCTGTCTCCCGTTCCCATGTCTATACACAAAATCTTCGTATTTTTTTGAAACGTTGCTATGCATCGGGAATGCAATGACGTAAAATGCCTGTTGCGTCTTGCCTGTACGGAGGACGGACCGTCTTTCGTTTTTCTCCGCTTTTCTAGATTTAAGTTGTCTTTGCTGAGCAACAGGAAGTGTATCAAACTTGATGACAACCGCCCGCAGTTCACTTATCCTAAACGTTTCCTAGTGCAATGGCTCCTTTCGTCAAAGCAGCAACGGTTCCTTTCACACTTATCCCTGTGTTCACCTCAATTGCATCATAGAATGTCTGAACTATTGTCCCTTTCTATGCCACGAGTGTTGTGCTGGGGAGTGCGGGAAACTTCGAACAGGGCGCATTTTCATATGAATTATCATGCAAACACGCACGCGTTAAATAATATTTTGAATGCGATTTTGACGTTGCATTTGAACGAATATTAGTGGAGCATTTGCTAAGTTCTAATTGAAGTTTTACTGTAACTAACGCTCATTCGTAGAAGTACTGAGGTTCAAGAATGCGAATATCTACATCAGCCGTAACGGAACAATCTTAACTAACGAATTTGAGATTGATGCATAGTGGTCAATCCATAGTTTTCGAAAGAGCAATAGCACTGAGATGTATGTGTAATATTCAGCTCTTAAAATCGCAAATTTACGGCAAAAAAACGAATATTCGCACTATTCAGTACCTGCTTACCCAATTGAGGCTACAGTTTCCACTACCAACTCAGCGAAACTTTGTAGGAGCAGGATACATCTCTGCCATAGAAGTATTATTCTCTCACTAGGTATCTTATCGGTTTGTACTATTGCATTTAGTGAAAAGGAAACCATAGAACGTTTTGAGGGAAAATAAAAGGGGTAGATAGAAAGGATGAAAGATGGAATCGAAGTGATCGTGCGTTAACAATAATGTTTGGTAAGCTTCTCCTTCCATGTATATTTGGGGGCCTTACTCAACACTATCGCTTGTAATTCAAAGAGGACGACAGACCACTATAAATGATAGGCGTAATTTGGAGAATTCGATTTTGTTATTGCTTTCTCAACTCTATTCCTTTTTTAATTTCGGGGTAGGAAGCTAGACCAGTTAATGACAATGAAACAGCATTTTATTAGGCCATTCAACTCAGTCTTCTTGGGCAAATCGTGCGGTAGAAAAATTTTTTGCATCCGAAGAGTAGTGTTTTGGTGGCATAGGTCGTTTAGGAGTAGGCATATGCATTATGATCGCAAAAGATATTCGCATACATGCTTAATAGAAGCCAGGTTAGAATTGAGGTCAGTGAGGATCTTCAGACTTAAAGATGTTCACCATGGACAAGAACGAGATAGTGACAGCTCCTGTTTTGTGCTTTACCGCACTCAATCGCATGCTGTTCACTTTCCTGAATGCTAAAGTAGATAAAGGAAGGTGATGCAACTATCGGACAGTGAAGTAATAGACCGGACACCAAATTACTATAAAATTTCAATGAAAAAATAACATTTCGAATTGTCTCGAACCATCTCTCTAGTTCTAACTTCCGGAAACATGTTGTTGACGTCTTTGTTTTTATAAACGAATCATACGAAACGATTGGCCGGCGAAAAATGAGTCAGAAACCGTTTTTGGCGCTAAAATAGAGATTCGAAGGCATCTAAAATCCAAGAATGGATACAAAGATGGCATCTCATAACTTACTAGAGTGGGCGAGACGTTTCATCGAAAATGTGAAAGATTTAACGGCTGATGGTCGTAAACTATTACTCACATACGATGGGTATAGGTCACATATGACTATACCTGTGTTAGAGCTATTCAAGTCTTCCAACATAATTGTGTACTGCTTGCCAGCACACACAAGTGGCAAACTTCAACCCCTTGATCTGGTTGTGTTCGGTTCATTTAAAAATGCAATGCGGAGAATAACGGATGAAACTGTCCAGCCGTTAGAAGCGCACAGACTCACTATGTACGACTTCTGCACGATAATGAGGTCAGCGTATCATTATTCATTTGCGAGAACAAACCGAGTTGGACTGTGGCCATTTTCACCCCAACGTGTTCTGAATACCACTTTACCAAGAGATACTAACGATACATCGACTCTTATAGCTGCAGACGCACTTATGAATTTGTTTGAGCAAAAGAGAGCGGCAGTTCATGAACAAGTTTTTGGTTCTACTATTGAAGTGTTGGATTGCGGTTTTGTGAATACAAGTCGAGGAGCAGTACTTACATCAGATGCTGCACTTAGCTCCGCGCGGCGCAAGTGTAATTCGATTTCCCAGAAGAGGCGCAATGATGCTCTATTAACATCCAGAATAGAACTCGCTGCGATTCGCAGAGAAGAAAAATTAAGGTTAAAAATTGCACGGCTTAAAGAGGCAAGTGTGTTGAATCGAGCTAAGTTGGCGAAAGTGTCGAACGGCGTGTTCATCTCGAATTGTCGCTCACTGAAGGAGAGGCACGCAATAGCGCGCACTCCTACCCATCTTCGACGTGAGATGGCTACTGGACTGATAGAGGGTAGCACTGACTAGGTTCTCAATATGCAAAAAATTTAAGTAAAATAGTTGAGACAACTGTCCGGGAATTACTTCGTATTTCAATAGGCGGGCGTTAGTTGATTCAGAGTCAATCGAGAGCCTCTCTTTCACTCACTACGCCTTAGATTCGATACCACTCTCGACGATCACGCGATGAACTCAATAAGAGACCGTTCCCTAACTTTCAAAGTCGAAAACGGTTCATTTTCGGCTCTTCTGGACAAGATATTGTGAAGTGTCCGATATTTGCTTCACCCCCCCACTTTATGTCCTTTCTAGCGAAATTTATTCTATATGTGGATGTACGCCTCAGTTTTAGCTATTGCTCTCGTTCGGACTCCTGCATTCACGTGGTCATTGGAAAGGACGAATCGCATGTAGTAAGACTTCTAACACTGCAGATGCTGCTATTCTAAACAAAAATACATTGATTCTTTTTTTATTCATTTCTCTACGTTATTTACCACACAATTGGTTTCCTCATATTCTCTTTCTGTCATTATTTCGAGCCTATTCTAGTCTAAATGCATTAGGAAATGTTCATTATTGTCTCTTCTTGACCTGGTTTTTGAGAAACACGAGGCTTGTGAACTTCGTACTCTAGAGTTTGCCAGAAAGTCGGTAGATGTGCCCTTATTGCGGTATTATTCTGCAAGAAATCAGTTAACAGCTGTGCAACCGAATCTAAACTTTCCGCTCTGGTATTTGGAGTAGTTGAGCCTTTTCATTTATCATTTATTATCGGATTGTAGAAAACAAATTCAAATGTAACCCGCAGACTCATTTGGATAGATATTAACCGAAGGATCAAATAACTTCGATCTTATCTCCATTAAACGTCAGACACCCATGATTTCTGTCGAGTATTGATTATTTTGTAACGCAAATGATACTAGAACGATAACATAGATAATGTCTCCTGTTCCACAACACTCCCCGGAATATTTTCACTAGGATTCTAATTGGTCCTTTACTACCACAAAACTCACGAGAACTTGGTTTAAGAGTGTTGCATACCTGTCTTACGCATTAAAAGCGCGACATTTAGAAAACGAGAAGTAAATCTCGTTCGATTATTAGAGAGATCCCGACTGTGTAGAATCTACCAACGTTATAATTATGCCCAAGTTTATTCGTGACTGGGAGTTGAGTCTAATTACGCTGAATTTTAGGTACATAATTTTCAGAATTGATGTTATGTGCAACAATGAATTTTTAAGCCAGTTGTTTCGATCACAGCCTCCATACGTACAAAATACGGACATGATTTGATTTTATTCCTTCAAAATTTCTAGTTGCAAACAAAGAATATCGGAAAATTATAAAGAGTCATAATTGTTGTCTGCAATACATCTGTACCGTAATATAGAGGATTTCACGCAAACCCTACATAAGTTTGTGCTTGTTCAGCTTTTACCATATCCTCGTCCGCTTTTTGCATTTTAAAAAGCCATAGTGCAAGTTCTGGCGAGGATTTCGGTATTGAAAAGAAACATTGCTAACGCACATATTTTATGAAATTTCTACCATACATAATTACGATTGTTCATCTTTCCATTCCGCGTGCCCAAAACCGATGTGGCTCGCTGTCGATCAATGTTTATTAGAGTGATAAACTTGTACTTTGGAGCGATAATTTCACGCATCATTGTGCTGATGAGTAGGTGGTACTGTACAAGTGGCTTGCAAGATGCCAATATATGTTACAGAATCAAGGCAATTATCAATATGCGATGCTACAAAAAAGTGATAATAATAAGCGCGTATTACTTCGTACTGGAATATATTGGAATCAGAACCGATGCCTCATCAAATATGAATCATAATTCTTACTATTGAGGTATGCTCAATCGTCTATTCATTTCGATCAATGATGCAAAACCATTTGAATAGCGAGCTGAACACGCAAAAGTTGATTTGACATGGTTTCAGTATGCTCATTTTTGTTTGGCATTTGGTGCTCTATACGAAACAATAATTGCGAATGCTTCATCGTAGTTTTGTTCAACACAATAAAGTGCATAATACCTTCAATTTGTAAGAATTCAAACAGATATCACTCCAAACAAAAGATTAGAAAGTATATACCACTATCAGGTATCAGCGTTAGATGCATTTATGCATACGAGTGGGAATAAGTTTTTCATCGCCGGTGTCCACAATCGACTAGCCTGGAAGCTCATTTGATGAACGTATTTTTAGATTAAATCAAATATCAAGTTAAGAAGGAATGATTAGATAAGTGAGACATTTCCTAACCGTTCTTTGGAGCATCTAGCCAATAAGAAAAGTGAGTGTATGGCGACGAGACCGAAATTCGGTCCCTGATAACTGCATCGAGTCCGGATCTACGATCCACTGAATCAGACTATCTGAATATCTCAGCTCTTACCGTAATGGCAGTTATACTGTAAAGAAGCTCGAACAAAAATCAGAAAGGCGTGCCGGTGCGATGATAGTGCACGGAGCTCATTCGAAGCGTTTTCAGTGTTGCGACAGCAATTATTGGCGATACTAATAGCGATAGTGCGCTGCGACTTATTCGACGGATATCATTCGTCCTGCTGCAAGAATTGGCGATGACCGATATTTTATCGACGCTATTAACGGTGGTACACTGAGATTCATTGAAGTGTTGTCTATTTCAGCTGGTGTTAGTATTGATTGAAGGTGTTTGCAGAGACTGTGTGAATCTCTTCAATGATGGTACATTGTGAACTACTTATCTTGGCTGTTCGTGTGCATCAGGATTAAGCGATAGTGTAGAATTGAAGTGCATATGAGACATTCTACGGGAGAACTCATTTGTCAAATGAGCCTTCGCTTATTTTGAGTATAACATTTAAAAGGCTTTCTACAACTTCTCTAAAATGCGACGGAATTACTGCTTCTCACAGTAGCTGAAGCAGCTTGACTGGTAGTCTTTTCAGACACTATGTTTTCCTTTCCTCTTTTGTACACAATTCTCTTTAATTGCCCTCTTTCTGATTTTTTACCGTCTATCAGGTATCTTTCTGTGCCCTACCATCAATTTGTTTCTGTTTTGAACATCTAACGGCAGTCATGAATCGTTTCCTATTGATGCACTTGAACTTTGGCTTTCCACGATCTATCGAAATCTGAGGCATTCTAATTTTATTGTCTTACCTTAGACATGATTCTCACGTGTACGTTCTGTATGCATAAAGTTGTGATAGCCCTACTTGCACTGTAAGCAAGCTGCAGTTTTGGCTCCTTTCAGAAAGCCGGCTGTTCTTTGGAAAGGTGGCACAATCGTTCCGCCAGCTCGTTCGTTTTGTCAGCACGTCTGAGACTGTCTACTAACCGTTTCCAGTGCGCTGTCTCCATCATACGTAAATCCCAATACGTACACCCTTCGGCTACTGAATTCTCGGTCAGCGATATTTAATCTTGAGCCGCTTATCCCTTTGTTTTCTTTAGCTTTCTCTCATCTTCTAAAATTACCGTAAAGTGGCGCATTCGGAGAGAAGATGCAATTTACATAATTGCGGTTAATTAAGATGACACAGCGGTCATGGTGTCTTGAGTTTGCGACATGAAATTTTTTTCTCATGAAAGTAGCTTACAATTCTAGCTGCGACACAATAATATCTGTGGCGTGCGTGTATTTACTTTATGAATAAGTACAGAGCCAAGAATAGTCATAGTACTCCGGAAATCATAGAGCAGGTGTGCTAATCACCTCGAAGTTCTGCGGCTCGTCCTATAACAGCCGCTCCATCGAGTTTCTGACACAGAACTTCTCATTGAGGCGCGCGGCCACTTTGCAAGAAATGTGCCTTGTTTTCCGGTGAAATAATGTACAAAGTTACAGAAAGTTTAACCTGTATGCAGTGTGCAGTCACACTTCTACGTAGATCAAGTGCCTGTTACGAACCCTGAAAGGATGCTGGAGTACTTATATAAGCATTGGTTCTTGAAAATTCAGCCCAAGAAAGGCATTTTGATTCTCTGTACTCAATGCTGATGAAGGAATATTTGTCTTTGAATAGTTGGCTATTGAACTATCAATTTGGGTCTCACTCTGACCTTTTATCCCTTCTCGAAGTGCGTCTTCGATTATTGTGAAATCTTGTAAATGTCTTCCTATTGCTGTAAGCAAGTCAGAAAAATATCTTCCCGAATCAAGTTCTCTCTTAACTGAACTAGTTGTAATGGCAAATAACAATAAATACTTAGCTGCTCTTATAGAAAATGCCTTGTCTAAGTTTCTCCTTGCCGAAAAAGGGGATTGTTTTGTACCTGTTATGACTGAAACTAAAGTACACCCCTCTTGCGCCAAATTGTGCTGCATTCAGAGTACAGCATGGGATAGTCTGTTTTTGCTAACCTGGCCGCAGTCGATCGCCAGCGGAGTTGTCTAGCCAACTATACTCGATTTATCATCCGGTCGTCAAACAAAATGTGAGACACTCCATGTTGAGGCGTCATTGATTTATTATTGCTTACTGATTCATACGTCCTATTCAACTTTGTCAAGCTATGGGGCAGGCAACGTGACTATTTCACGGAGCAGTATTGTAGCAGGCTGTAAATGCTTCCTTCATCTAACATTTTTTGGCACTACTGTGCAGGAATCCTAAACGGCAGACCCAGATATTAGAGAACCCCAATTTGAGCTGCAAAAAGCAGAATCCAGCAATTTTGGAAAGAGAACATTGAAAATAGTCTTCCTTTATTGCTTATGTCAGAATAATAGAATGAGGAAGACTTCATCTACGGCGCATAGAAGGTAATTCAACCCTGCAGCAGAGTTTCACAAAAGCTCGAAAGCTTGGTAAATTTCAGGTCATCCTCCATATGCTTAAACAGCTGCTATAGCTCTTCTTTCTCTGCTATTTGAGGATCATGTTGCACTAAAAGCATACCAACAACCATACAGTGCTTGCGAAGGAGCAACCCGCAAGGTCACGGCTCGGGCTGGTCTGATAATATTTGGCATTTAAAAAACGGAATTTCGCAGCGTCTGATCCATTTGATTGCTTCAGGCATCTATTTATGCAGAGGAGCATTAATAGTTTGGCTACAATGGCCGGGATATTTTTCGTATACCTCTCCTTCCTTGCTCCTTTGCAGATCGTACATTTCAAAGGAATCTTTCAAGATTTTATGTCCAGCGCTAGCACTGCATTATGCCCAGCGGCCAGATTCTTTGACAGCTCCGTGCCAGAAAGAAGAGCTGTTTCATCAATAAACTGAAAGAGCTTTGATGCTGAGTTCACTTCCTCTTCAGTTCTCACTGCTTCAATGTTCAGCTTTACCTAAAAGCTCATGCGTGTTGTATGTTGAGCGTTGAAAAAATTATGGCGCGTGTATTTCGATAATTGGTACAACCCGTGACCAGCTCCATCAAAATTTGAATGCTGAACGATTTTGTCATGGAAACTCCTGGTATCGAGCCCATGAGAACGCAAATGCCAAAATCCGTGATTGTGCTCTCGAGTTCTACGTTTTTGAATTCGTGCATGGAATAAACATTTCAGCTTTGAAATACGTTAAACTCATTCATGTCATAGACTCACTTCCCATAATGACATCCGGAACTCGGTCGTTCAGCTGTTGTAGATGGTGTTGTTACAAAAGAACACGTAAGAAGCAATCAAAAGTGAGCTTTACTTCCGCGAGTGGTGGATCTACAAAAAATTCGAATCATGGCGGTTTGATGTGGAAGCAAATTTTGCATCGGCACTATTGTAAATTCAGCTTCATCAATACTACCTCGGGCGTATAGCAGTAAATCCTTGACGAAGGAGCCAACTCTAGAAGCTATCAATATTTCTACCTCTTAGGAATTGTTTGAACGGCAGCAGTCGAGGGCGTGAGGTCAAATTTTATGAGTATATCCAAAGTTTCAAGAGCAGTTCTATCCATAGCTACTACATACATATGTCCACCAAATCGAAAAACCAATACTTCTCATCGCTGATAGGAGAGTAAAGAGTTGAATTACTTCTGTTAACGAAATCTCAATACCGTTCAGAAAGGATGAAACTATTTATTTGCTGTTTGCTCGATATGCGAAGTTAGCGCATCCAATATATATGAGTTTCCGATCTTTCGCTGTTGATGCTTGGTTTCAATGAAAAAGATGCATCCAGAAGCTTGCTATCTGCTCCGAAAAAAGAATACAGACATAATTATTGAGAAGTCTTTCGTAAGTAGATGCTTTTTGTTTGACACGAATAAGCTGATTTTGGCTCTATAGAATGGCAAAAAGATTCGACACACATCGAAATTAATTTCATGCACTGCTATGGCTATGATTCCATGACGCAAAGTATGCAGAACTACATTTATTGGGCTGCTTTTCACTAAGGAATACCTCACAATTCTTTGCTGGCTAGAACTGCCTATGTGTTCGAGACCTCCACGACGAATCTGATACTGCTCTCATCAGATGAGTAGATGCTATCTTTATCTTGTATTTTACGCAGAATCAGTATCATTGTACACTCTTCTGACTTGCATTAGAAGAATCTTCGTCATGCAGTTGAACAGTAAGCGATATTGCAAGAATTCATATACTCATCTGGTAAACCGTTCTTTTTTTCATATGACCCCTATTTACAAACTCAGATGCGGCAGTTTTGATACATTTTCACGGTATATATTTCAAGCACTTTGATTTCTGCATGTATACGCCGAAATTTTGTGCCGAAACATTGCATTTTGTACAGCGAACTCAGAATTTTAGGGTGAGACCTTTCGACTGCGCCCGTAGTTCAGCACAGCAAATGCAAATATACGCATCTAAATCATTCGAATGGCAAGTTGTTCGTTCATCACTCCCAATCTTGGAGCACTTTGTGCTCGACCATTCAACATCTTTCCCAACATATGACCCGATAATTATCAGGCGACCTTCTTCCTCACATGAAGTATGGTTGCGAGGTATTGGCATCCTGAACTCGTCACAGTTGCGCTAGATTTTCTTCTTTTAGCTTTCAGCAAGATTTGCATTCGCTAGATAGAAAAAGTATCTTCGTCAATTTGACAGTTACAGTATTTCGTCGAGAATACATACCTAGCATCAGCGATAAACGAAACGACGAACCTTCATGACCTGTGAGTTTGAGCAGCAGGCTACCGTTTATTGTATGAAGACGCATTGCGGCCCATCATTAACTTCGATCTGCTTCAATAATGGTAGCAGAAGAGCAATATGATTTAAATTTGGCTTCAATTGACCACGTTGAACTCATCGTATTGTTATTTTACAGTACCTTTTTTTGTGATTTTAGTTTAAGAAGAGGCTATTCAATCAGTAAAGAGAGGTCAATATTCCTTTTAAAAATGCTGATTTGGAGCTGAGGCACTCGGAAAAAAAGAGTTGCAGCAGTCTATAACTGATGTGTCCGAGCAAGACGAATTGATTCGAACTTCTTCTAAACTTTTTCATACATTGCAAATCGATAGAGGGTTACGTCCTGAAACAAGATCGGCTTATATTGCTTTCTGTTGTGCCATGCCTGTAATAATAATCTATTTGGTTCTATTTAAGTCGATAATAACCGTTTGCAGTATATTCAGAGTCAAAAGAAGCAATTTGTTCTAGGTTCGTTGTGCTCTTAAGGTTCAGTAATGCCAAGCAGCTTTTCGAAAAATCTTAAATTAATCTCATTGTACTTGTCGTTTCCAGATCGTTGGGTCACGCAAAAGATTTCTTCCACATTTATTCCCCTACAAGTGGATTGCTCTCAAGTGCTGCTCTTCGAAGACAAGCTGAATTCTATGCTAGAACTGAATTTGAATCATTGAAAGTTGAATAGTTAAGCCACTTCGTTTAAAGTCGAAAATCTCAGCTTTTGATCTGGATATCAGTATCAAAAATTTCTTTTTTGCCTTCTCGCATACCTGAGATGCGCAAAATATCGACAAATAGATGCTATCGACTTCACTAGTCGTGTAGTAGACATTTTGTAGGTACTCTGCATTGTACTACTCTAACGATATTTGCTGATGAGGTAGTTCTGTATCTTTAAAACTCATCAACCGAAAGAGAAGAAAACGAATGCTTGAAAGTTGCTCGAGTGCTTAACTATACAAGCTACATTACACAGTCCATTGCACTGTCCATCAAGTAATTCAAGATTTTGAAAGCAGTAGTCAGATGCTTTCAGGTTTGCCCAATTGTTCGCAATTTTTGTGTAGACGACAAAAAACGGGAATGAATATGTCATATATTCGCTAAGCTGTCAAAAATTCAGGATTTTGGTCGCCAAGTATGGCATGTTCCGTTTATAGTTTGACATTCTGAAAAAAACATTGATCGATGCCCAGCTATTTTAAAAACAACGCTGAAATAAAATAGGTTTCTTATTGTGGATAACGATATTCGACTCATTGAACAAAAGACTTCGACAAAACAGCGTTATTTGTAGCAAAACTTCGACCAGAACTTCAGCAATTGTTTGAGGCATATTCGCATAAACCCTACATTAATACTGCACCCAAAATATTATTTAACGTGTGCATAATAAAATGGATGCTCACATGAAATGCGCCGTTTTCGCCTTTTTCAGTATTTCACAAGTCATTAATTCATGCAAGTCGATACAAATAATTGGCGAGCTGTCTGCACGTCATTCCTGCTTTCCAGAATGTAAGGTGTGGGCCAAAATCGATTGAACCAAGGACTGATCACGAACATGCGGAAAAATTTACAGAAAAGCTATTTCATTTTCGAAAGTTTTCTTCCTGATTGGATTCCAAATCATTCATATTTATTCTGTTGTGTAGACCAAGAGAAATTACGTACTAACGATTCATCTATAGTCGAGTGATTGATTCGTTTTGGAAGACCAGATTTTCTCGATCACGGTCCAAGAGTATCGCGAAAGCAGACTCAGTTGACTTACGGAAATAGAGCTTCTTTGTGAAACGTGAACCAGTCAGTTGTCATTAACAAGCTGCGATAAAAATTTTTTCGAGTGCGCAATTAAATACGCTGCAGAACCAATGAACCTTTTTTAGGGTTTCGTACAGAAGCTTCTGGATTGTGTACTCGCAGTGGCAAAGCGATTTGACACAGTCGTGGAATTTTCGGGTGTTCAAAAAAAACCGCCGTTTTTGAATGGGCTAATAATTATCCAGCATTAACGCGGTTTAAATTATGTGGGATGTGAAAAAGTAGATGACTCAATAAAACTTATAATTAGTATAAAAAAATTCAAATTATTACCTTTTCTCGCACAACGAAGCATAATCGAAATTTCATGTTCCAATAAATTTTTTGCAGTGCGTTTTGAGCTTTGGTGGCAGCAGCTTGTCTTATCTTGTTCAAAAGCTCATTTATGTGATGCTTGCTTTTACATAGCCGCGAAAAAGTAATCAGACGGTGCTAAGTCTGGAGAGAGTGCCGACCATGAAATTGGGCCACCCCTGCCCACCCATCGATTGGAGAGTCTTCGATAATGGTATTCTAGTAGTTCAAGCGAATAGAGCAGAGGTGGATTATCCTGTTGGAATATCAGATTTTAGGGTAGCCTTGGAGCTTGGGAAACAAAAATAGCGGAACATTCTTTTGTACGTGCTGCCCGTGACGTTTTCGTTCTCTAGAAGAAAAGCTATATTAATTCATTTTTAGATATGGCGAACCATATTATCCGATGGAGAATTTTTATGCGTCTCGTACACCTGATTCTGGCGCTCAGTACCTAAATTCGACAACTTTGCTTCTTAACCTTTCCGAAAAGAGAAAATTAGATTTAGCGGAGAAAATAATTCGTTGATGAAATTCAGAATCATACTTCAGCGCTCTCTAAAATTCACTATCACAACGCAGTCTACTCCTTTACTGTTCAGTCAGTGCTGTGCGCCTTTGAAGTTGAACGGATAAAGTCTCAACTTTAACCTTAACAAGTTTCATACTTTTGAGTACGACACAACAATTTGTGCTGAGACTGCACGGACGGATAGTCTAGAATCTTCTAGAAATAGCTCTCATATCTCATTCCGAAACGCACTTCCATTTTCAGGCGTTCGTTTTTACCTCCATGATTATGCGGTTCTCTGGTTTGGTACTCATCACGCTATTGTCGTATTGTCGAGCGAGCTGGAGGGATTTTCTCCTATGAATCTCAAAACAACCATTCAAGATCTGTTGCGCGATAACCTTAGAAGGCCAAAGAACATAACATGCTCTCTCCGCATTCGTACAACCACTTTGTCACATATTTTTCATTTTTCGTCTGCTCAGACCCGATAAAAGCTTGCGTACCACTATTTCTTTTTTATATATGTGTGAAACCTACATATCTACTAGCATACAAAATTTTATGCGCTTTGTAAAAAAATTTGAAAACGCTACAGATGCTATTGTACCAGCAAATTCTAAGATAGAAATTCAAAACTCTTAACATTTTTGTAAATTAGTCATAAAAATTAAACTGATCCACAGTGCCTACAGGCTTTTTCACACTATGCAATCTCAACCGATGGTGCACTAGAGGCACTGCATGTGTAGCAAATTCAAGAAAGTCTTTTTTGATTATCTGGAGTAATCACCTGATCCACACAGTTTAGAAATATGTGTATGAAGAGCTGGTATTTCATGTCGTTAGAAACTGTTACCCTGATGAACTAAGTATCACCAACACAAGGCTTTTTTACTTCTGCGTTTTCAAAACGCCAGGAAAAAATGGCTGGGTTTGAGCTGCCGTTAAAGTCTTCAATAAATGCTCTACTGGCCATGACGAAAAAACAAGTGAACAAGGCGAAGCGAGTCACTAGAACTCACAAGTCATCCCAAATCTAAGTTATTTTCTTCCAGGATTCTTAGGTGGGTAGCGCCTGTTAGACTATTCGCCGTATTTTTCAATTCCATCCTCGCACATAATACGACTCTTCGATCTGCACACGGGTCATTATTTTCCTTCTGGATAGCGTCCTTTCACAGGTGTGCCGGAGCCGTTAGTCCTCCTACTGTAGTATTAGCCAATAATACACACGAGGAGCAGAAGGAATTCCCATTCTTGTTCGGCGTTATACAGAACCAATTCCAGCATTCTTGTCTCCAATCAATACTCGTACGCCGCAATTACTGACATCCTACTCAATTATACCGTTACGACATTCTCCACTGTCTCTTATTCCGGCAGACCACAAACCTAAGCTCCAACCTGATAAAATCCTTTCGCTTGTTTCAATCGCCTAAACTTTGTTCCAAGATCGCCTTCGCACATCGAAAACAGACACCGACAAGCACAGCAATGAAGCACATTGCGAGTGAAAAACATAACACTTAGTTGAGTACATTATCTTGCTGTTCTGCAACATTGTTCGAAATATTCGACGGCAGGACTGTAACACAGAGGAAGTATTTGCGGTATTGGGCGGATGGAAGCGGAAAAGCATGCCACGCTCGGCTCGATAGAGTTGTGAAAGTGGATGTGGCGAAGGTACAAAAGAGAAGAAGACATAAGAATCAAACGGTAGAACACTTTTAATATCGCGCGTGTATAGACTACAGTAACATCCTCCAAGGCATCTGGCGAATTTTTGGGCAAGCAGCTAAGTAGACGATTCACCGTAATGTCTAATTCTTTCCCCAGGAATGCTCCGATTAACTGATCGGTACTCTCGAGATTGCGTGTCTTTGATCGGCAGCCATCACAGCTGACCCTGTATGCAGCCATTACTGTAGCTGTTTTAGTTTCGTTCGTTGCGTTATGCAGGAAGAATCCGTTTGGTGAAGCAGTAGAAATTCGCATCCTAGTTCCCCAAAAACTGTACTTATCAATTTTAGCAATCTTTTCACCTATCAAAAAGCTTTCAAGCGGCCACCATTTATCGGAAGTCAAAATTACTGTTTTCCTAAGTCACTTCAGGGTTCTATTCGCTGTGCTTTTATTGAACAAAAATTGACTCTTTATCCATTTTGTACCGTTTTAATTCCAGTTGACTGCATTAATTTATTGAAAGTAAACGAGAAAGGCAGTAGAAAAGTAAGTAGATAGAGTAATTGCATAGGTGTGTAGGGTTGAACTAGTGTCGAGCACAATTTAGCATCATGATAATAGAGCGATTTCGTACAATAATGGAGTATGAAGGGAAAATACTAAGATGAGATGGGTGAAAATTTTGGGCTTTGATTTTGGGGATGGACCACGACAGTGACCAGGTTGCAACCCATTTCGCTAAGCACGAGCAGTTGTTTAATGGTATCAGTTTCGAAAATGACTTGATTTATGATATACTCCGCTGTGATGATCCAGACTACCACGAAGGTAAGTCCAACAGATGTAAGCCTTATAATACGGTAAAACTGACAGGGCTAATTAGCCACCAATTGCATACTCAGATTGCAGTCAGGGAGTGTGTACAAATCTGCCTATGAGTAAGAAAAATTGAAAAGTCCAAGATTCAGTAGTACAGCCCTGTATCTGTAAATATTATTATTGAAAAAGTACTGTTTTGAGATTAATCTGCTCTGCACAGGGCAGTCCCGCCGCAGTGTCGTTATGCAAACCTCTCCTCTTACTAAATGCCACGGGTCGTTTGCATGCGTGACAGGAGAATAATAACGATAGAAAAGAGTAATGGTCAGGTGGTGGGATTCAGTATCCAGCACTGCAGAAATCTGAGTTCTGTACTACTAAAATCCTTCCCTTCTTTCCCAAACCCAAAACATTTTACTTCGTTCCGAAATCAGCTTGACCTAACATCACAAAGACAAGAACAAACAGTTTACAATTGATAAAACATTACAGATATTCGCGAACATCATCTAGCAGTTTTGCGACCTTGTTTGAGAGAGACTGAACGTTTTACTATGAGCATCAGTCAATGACCCTGTCGCATTCGCTGATATGCGCTCCAAGCTTGTATTTAAGCCACCTTGAGAATTGTCATTGTACACGTCTGTAGGTCCAGAGTCCGACCAGGCTGGAGGCAGTACGAGGGCAGGAATAGAATCCCGGAGATAGAGTAGCGGCAGTTGACGCAAGGGCGGAGGAACCTTAGCACGAGGCTGTGGAGGTTGAGCTGTGCAAGTGGGCATGACGGACGTGGTGCCGAGATGGCGACGCAAGAATCAGGGACTCATAATTTTATAAGTGCAGTAGTAGAGGGTTTCAGGGTATTATAAAGCGAATTATTGCAAAGCTTTGTACAGGCTTGATTAGGCACCATAGAGGATTTGCCATATTGTCCAATTCTTTCCCCGGACTTGCGGAAGCTTAATGATCGGTACTGACGAGATTGTGCGTTTCTCTTGATAGTTTCGCATCACAGCTGCACTGCAACTCTCACGAGTTCTGCATAGTGGTTTGTTGTGCCGTTAAAAACGATCATTTAATCCGGTAGAAAGCAAATTAGAAAACGACTTTGTACTTCGAGTTAATTTACGGTGAATGGAAGTGACCAACACCTGCAGCACATTATAGCCACTGTCTTCCCACTCCGCTTCGCAGGCATTAGTTTCTATGTTGCCCATTCTTCGTTCGATGATGGACTGCTTATCGTTTCTGATCGATTTTCAGGTGTTCCTTTTGAGAGAAACCAGTTGCAACTCACGTTTTCATGCTCTTCCCTGTTCTCTCCGGCGTCAATTATTCGAGCAGCCTAACTCATCCATCATTTCCCGTGTACTATTTTCCTCGACGCCCCCAAGGAAGGTTAGATTATTTTCTTATTGTCATCTTACACCAAGGATTTCTGAGCAACCTGATAAATCTCGACGATCCCTACAACACACAAAATAATGATGACACCATTGATAGCAAAGCGAAAATACACCCACAGTTCACCTGTGCGATGAAGTGTCTGATGAGCACAGCGGCTAAACTCTAAAAATATAGCGAGGTCATTGTGAAGCGCAATAGGAAAATGACTACTTGGCTCGATTGGAGAACTCGGCTAGCCTGATTCGCATTCGTAATTTCAGGACAGGAAATATAGCTCTTTGAATAATACAATCATTGCCCTAGCTGAAAGTAGTGCTTGGCTCAACGGTGGAAAAATGGTTGTGAAAAAAGGAAAGTGAAAATGGAAACACCAAGACTACTAGTTCAAGATTTGGAACTTTCTTGGAACTGTAGTAGTACACTTTGTTTTGGAGCGATATCCACCTCATATAAATTGTCTCCACGATCAGTATAAAAAAGGCTAGGGGGTTTGAATTGGAGTCTAGGTTGTCTGTCAATAATTTTCATGTACAACATTTTGTTAATGATCAATTCCTACATTTTCGATCTTCCTATCCTCTACTTATCTGATGTGTATTTTAAATCATACATACTATAATAAAGACATTACGTTTTTGAAACCTGCAGAAGTAACAAATTTTGATTAGATTATTTTTCTGTCAGTGTTTTTTCAGCAAATGAAATTCTCCGAAATTGAAGAAATCGTTCATAGAAATCAAAGACTATTGAATTTCAAAAAATATGCTAGCACCGTAAGGGGCTTCAGCTTGCTCTCCTGTGTTTCTAGAACTATAGCTCAAATCTGCCATTTTGTTTCATTTGAATCTTCGAGGTAGAAACGAAATTCAGCTTCTGTAGGAAAGGATAAAATATAAAATACACATTGAAATATCCAGAAACTCGGTAAGAAAATACTCCGCCGCTAGAGTTTACTTCACGTAATCTTTTCACCATGATAAATGCAAGTACCAAATAATTTGTGAGGAATCTTTTATTGCTGATCTTATGTTTCGTTCTACTTGCAGTGACATGAAAACTCATATCAACTTTTTCATTGTCGAATTATTTTAAACTTTGTTACATATTTACTTTTTCTTACAGAAAATTTAATACCTCTTATAGAAAGACGCGATACGCGAGGTCATTCACAATTTTGGAAAGCGGTCAATTGAGGGGATGTGTCAGAGGCAATAAACGCTTCGCGTTCTGAAGCAAGAGAGCCCATGGCACATCGGGATGACTTAAATACCTGCACGGTATACTGTGCGACATCAAGTTGAAGGTAGTCTAAATCCCTATCTAACAGAACAATGGCAATGGGCTGGAATCAATTAAAATAGTTCGATACTAATTGTTCAGTTGATTGGAATGCAATTTCTATCCGCGCAAGACCTTAAAATGTTGAACTCTACATGTACGTAATACTGATTTTCGTAATAAAAAAAAGGCCAATTCAATGCAAAAAAGATGGTGTACAGCTTTCGCAGCATGAAGAAAGGCGAGACATTAGAAGCATGCCTCCGAAAGAGAGCGAAAAGCACAGGACTGGAGTATCTATCCTAATTTATTCTTGTCCAAAAAAGAAAGGGAATGATTTGTCTGATTAAAAAGGTGAGTATGTCATCACATTTCCTCACTAAAAAATTAATTAATTTTTTATCAGGAAGATTACGTTCGCCAACTATACTGTATTGCCTATACTAATGCATCAAATAACAGCAGAGAGAGTACCCATGAATCCTTTAACGAAGTAACTGTGTGCCGCTGAAACATGACCTTCTGATCTTATCATATAAATATAATATCAGTACACACCTAATTACAATATTCCTTTTTTGTTCCCAAATCTGATGTTTTTCATCGATATGAAAAGATTAATGGGGTGTTACAGGAACAGAAACGATTCGAAAATGAAGAAGATATAGTGTGCTTTCTGAATGGCACAAGTTTGTAAAACTCGCTGATTTCATATTTGAAAAAAGATAGTAACGGGATTCTTAAGATTCTACTTGTTTTTCGCAAGAAAGTTTGCTACGAGAGAATCCAGAACTATTCAGACTCGTTGAATACGCAACTGAATCAAAACAGAGGCATTCTGCCTTTTATTCGGAATTGTAGCTTAATATTCTGAGCACGACGTAGAAAACATAACTCCCTATTAAAATCTTGATTATTTATCTGTATGTAAAGAAATTGACCCATCACATTGATAAGCCGTATCTCAGTTATCTGTACTCAAAGTTTAACTAGTGTCTGAAATGAAATTAAATGGAATAACCTAAATAAGGAAAAATGGCTTCCATGGAATAAAACAGGCGTCAATTTCGGAAAAATGAAATTAGAGCACTTGCAATAGTCCGACGGATTTCAGTGTTGCTCTATAGAGCGAGGCTCATTTTTACTGAGAATTACGAATAATTTCTACATAAAACAGAGTAAAAAATCGAAGCCCATAATTAATCTTTATACGAAGTCAAACAAGATGCTTTAGAACCTAAAAATTGAACTAAGTAATATTGTTGCTATCCAGATTGAAAAAAACATTACGCAGTATTCGAATACTGATCTGGGATAGGTCTGTTTGGAGAAGCAGTCAATTAAACACGAGATCAAATAATGTATTTACTATTCGCTGTTTCATTGAATTTGCTACTGATGAATTAGATGGGAAAAATCTTGAATCCTCGAAATCTTATTTTGTAAACTCAGCAGAAAAAAGTTAGCTATTTACACTGCGTGAGATTCAATATCTAAATCTGGATCATGAAATTATTTGCATTATAGAACCTAGGGAAAAATTCATATGTAGAGAAGCCCTAGAAATTTTAGTTGCAATTGTGAATTGATAGTCAGGTCCACTACAAGGATCAAAAATTTATGAGTTGAGCCAAGCAGAATCTCTCTGATTATCAAAAATTCATGAGTCGATCAATGCTTGAATTTATTTTATTCGTAGGGGCCCAATCTCGTTTTTGTATCTGAGATCGGTACAAAGCCTACGAATAGTATTAGGAGAAACGCATCTGCATTTCTTCTTTAGAAAAGAGTTCTAGAGAACAAAGATTTAAAATATTGATTTGTAAAATTTCATTCGTTTTTAATTGCAATTATATTGAGTAGATTCATTGTAATTTTGCTTGCGAAAACATTGCCAAATTTGTGCAATTGACAATAATGAAGTTGGAAAAAAGCCACGCCCGAGACGTATATGCGGACAGTCCTACATCGACACTAGTTGATGTTGACTTGCGGGGTATTTGAGAAGAAAGCGAATGTGCACCGCAGATTTTTTTTGAGCCAGCAAGACATGGACTCCAGGTGGATTTTTTATTTTGCCGATACCAGCCACAGTACATTCTGAATAGCGAAGCTCGTATTTCTAATCTGCCAAAGGGTGTTCTACCAAACTAGTGGCAGTACAGAATACTGTACAGAGAGTAAGTTCTGAACATCGTATGGAATGTATCTCGAGCTACAAGTTATGAATTTAAGAAGCAGTAGTGTTACTCGAACATTTCAAACCCAGAGTCAAGGAATTTGAGAGAACAGCTGGAGAATAGAAACTTATCTTACACACCATGGTTTGTGTGTGTTTAATAGATGAAAGACATATTCCTTCAGGATTGACTGTGATTCATCTTGTGCATGCACTTCAGTCAATGTATTCAAAGAACATGCTTCATGCGTGATGTAAATGTGGGTGACTATGCAGAATCGACCTAGCGTCGAACCACTATATGATTCCATTTTCAAGGGACAAGGAATAAACAACCTGGGTCGTATTTAGAGCTTGTGCACTATAGAATCTTGCACTATCTGGAGCGTACCTACTTAGTGAAAACGAGTGAACCGCCTAACAGAGTTTCTGAGGTTTCCATTGGAAACCGATTTCCCAAGTGGATTCGGTAGATGAAGTAATGATACGAGCTAATCAATACACAATGTGGCCAAGCAGCACGAATGAAAGCCATGCTACAAGGCAAGATCTGAACAACCAATCAATGGTTTAGAGCTGTCATAGATTGTAGTCAGGGAGTGAATACTGTGCAGGACCGTCCGAAATTGTACCGCATTGCATACCTTTCGTCCAGATATTGCCTGGCGACCGTTTGCGCACAAGACAAAACAAAACGGTGGTGACAGCAAAGAACCGAGATCAGTGAGCGGTGCTCAGTATCCAGCTGTGTACAAATCTTGAGTTTTGCACGGTAAAGTACAACCAAAATTCTGTCCCTTCTTTCCCTTACCGATACTTCGTCCCTAGAACACTCTCACAACAAAACCAAATGTAAACATGGAAGAGAACAAAAGACTTTACAAATAGTGAGCTTAACAGATATTTGAGTACTTCACCCTGTAGTTTTGAACTATTGCCGGGAAAGACGCGATGGATGACTCATTAGTAATTTCGACTTCGAAGCGTCTCGCTCTTGTCTTTCATTCAATTTCCTTGGACATTCTGAGTCTGCACATTAACAGAACCGAAGTCCGACAAGGCAGGGGGCAGTACGAGTCCAGGAATGGAATCACTAGGACATGACAGTGGCGGTTGACAAATAGTTGGAGGCAGAGGACGAGGTTGGGTAGGCGGGGTTGTGCAAGCGGGCATGATGAATGTTGAAGTGAGGTGGACACAGATTTCGAGAACAAGGAATCCTCTTTATACAAAAAGGTGTCCGACGTAGGAAGACAAGGCGAATCACTATATGGCAACACTCGTGCGACATCTGCTATCTTGCAAAGGTGTAACTATGCAGCAGCATACTGTAGAGTATTCACCGTATTGTCCAATTCTTTCCCTTGCACATGCAACGACTCTCTGATCGCTGCACTCGGGATCGTGTTTGCGTTTGATAGATTGCCATCACAGCTGCTTGGCTATCATCAGTCATTGCATACCGTTGTTTGTTGTGCTAGTCCAGCGGAATCCTCATGGTGAATCAGTAGAAATTCCTACTGCGGTTCACTGTAATAGGATATCGTGCAAGCGTTTCTCCAATCGGAAATTATCTATCTGCATCAAGTTGATTTCGCAACGAAAAAAATTGGCCAACACCGACTGTGAGATACAACCAATGTCTTCTTGCTCCACCTTGCCGTCTTGGGACTCATCACTGTCCTTATTTCGTATGAAAACGAAGCTTCTACTGGTTCTGAGTCATGTGAAGGGCTGTGATTCGGCAGAAACTAGCTGCAAATCGGGATTTGAGTTGAATCGAACAGCCCAGACCAAGTGTCTATGAATTCCACCCAACTGCCTTACCTTTCTCGATTCCCATTTCCAAGCTTCAAAGTGACACACCGAAACCATTGGAATTTTTTTGATGGACCGGACAATAGAGCCAAGTTGAAGTCAAGCCAATGGCAACCTTCCAACTCTGCCTTTACCTTGGTTGCGAAAAGACGAAGGAGGTAATTAGGGATGAAGATAAAAGTGGTAGAGGTGAAAGTAGATAATGATAATGTTCTAAGTAAGGCTCCTTTTTTGGTACCCCTAAAACAGACGTTAATTGATACTATCTATCACAACACACACGGGGAGAAAATTAGCTATGATTGATTTACCTAAAATCTAGGAGTCGATCTTGTAATCTCTGTATCCGCATTTTTTCACATGAGCCAGACAATTTTTAAACATTAATTTAAGTTTCTATCTGAGGCTCTTTACAAAAAAATTTTCATAAAGAGTGTGAATGTATCAAGTAAAAGCATACACCGGTATGAATAGTTTCCTATGAAGTCATGAGCTGTTGCATGCGAGCATTGGGTTTAATTCATTTTCGAGGTAAGGATCCAAATATCCAAATAATGCAAAGCTTAAGAAAAGAATCCGTTTCTAATGAGATAGCATATCAAAACTACGAAATAATAATTGCAAATTTTCGAAGTATAATTATTTATTTTTGAGAAGTCTTTCAAAAATCTGAGTAAAGCCACCTTCATGCTAGATCTGTTGTGCTCCAAATATTTTACGTTCGAAACACATAGGTCAGAAAGCCTGGGAACGTGAAACAGAAGAGTTTTGAATATTTTCAGAGGCATGTAAATTTCTGTTTTGCCTTAACACAAAAGTTTGACTAACGATTTTACCAGATAAAATTTATGATCTATGCGGAATAGATATATTTCGATTTTCTGGTTTTGTCTTTTTCCCTGCGTCTTAAAAATACTGAAAATAACCCACTGTTGGTTTTTAGGAAAGTAGCTACAATGCATAATACTGATTTTTGCTTGAAAGCTAGAATAGGACCTTTTAGCTCTATGCGCATCTGTTCGTTTCAATGATACTGGCCACAAAGTTTCCAAAGCTTCATAGTCTTTCGCACATACCAGTTGTTTGGTAGCTGACATATTCAATCCACCCATGATCAGCAAATGGACTTATGGGTTCAAAATGTCTGAGCAAAAGTATTAGAAAAGTTTCAGGAGACCTGCTCGCGAAGAACTATATTCTTTCCCGAGTCGAAAATTTTTCTGCAGACATGGTTGCGTTTCATTTGCCTTAATGCGAACTCAAATCTTCAACATATTGATTAAGGAGACTAACAACACCTTTGTATCTTTCTTTGTATTAAAAATTATTACCTTGCCACTTTTCTTATTTAAGGAAGGAAATAATTATCAACTTCTATCGCATATTTCACAGTGTTAAACATCATCTCTTACTTTTGCAGTAATATTCTTTTTACTGATCGGAAAATGAATGCGATCGCAATAGCATTTCTATGCATTCTGCAGTAAAACATTCGATCCATATCGCAAAAGGATAGCTATTATCTACCACGTTTCACAAAGAAACTATAGATTGGTAATTGTTGAGCGCGATCGAGAATCATCATCCATATATTTCAAGTGTCAGAATGGAAATTGACTGTACTCGTTGTTAAGTATGAAACATATGTGTTTGGACAACACTTATAGCAGTATTTGGTTCGATACTGATTTAGTCTGTGGACCATTGATTATTTCTTTTCATTGTGCTCTAATCATGCTGCGCGATAAACATATTAGTCATTCGCGTACACATGCAACGTCGACGAAGATTTTATAAAGCAGTTGATTGATTTCACGTTTATCTTGATGGATCGCGCGCCATCGAATAAAATCGAGGTAGCTTTAGCATTTCTCAAGTTCAATCCAACGAAATGAACCAAAACATTTGATTATCCTCATGAATCCTTATTATCGCTGTCAGAAAAACATTCCTGCCGTTCAATCGCATTATTATTATACTTATCCTCGCTCAGCTGTCGAACACGACAGTACGTTGCTCGCCCTGGTATGGGAGCTTGACCAACACGAATAGGGCACTACTCTTCAGGAGAGTATTTTGAGTTAGCTTAAAGATCGAATTCACAGAGCGGTGCTAGTCGATGCAAGTAGAAGCTGATACCTCAATATCGCACAGAGCGTAAAAAAGAATTTACTTGACATAAAGATACAAATGGAACACTTATGTAGTAGTCAGATTAGTCAAAGATCGAATTTAATAGGCATAGAATACCGCTTAATGTGTACTATTCGGTCTTTATAAATAGTTTAAGTGCATTCTCTGTTTTAGTTGGTTCTTCTTTAGACTAATCGAGTCTAAGATATGCATTATTTTTATTTGTGAAACGAAAATTCTAAGATCTTTTACGATGCCTCGTGAATTTTTGAAAAGGTTATGGCAAAATATACCGTTCATTCCACGAAAAAACAAAGCCCGACCTTTTTACAATTTCCATATAGGGGGACCGTAATTACCACAAATCGATGCTGTAAAAGTGAATATATTCAAGTGTAAAAACAATTTCACTATTCAGGTTCACACAAAAATACGACTATATATTAGACAAGAGAAACAGAAAACGGAATAACCATTCTGTTAGACTATTATATACTGAAACAGCTAAATAGTTCTCTTTCTTTAATACTGCATTGTCTTTCCAGAGCGTATTAGTAATTGTGCGAATGAAATGTCTCTTTTTTCAAATATATTCAAATAATTTTTTGAGTCATTGCCCCTTCACCGTATGTAATTCTGAATAATGTATTCCTCTGTTAAACGTGTAGTACATAAGTAATTCATAACTGTACAATATTATTCAATAACATTCCCTTCACTCGGAACCTCGCTAAAATTTGCTACGATCTTCAATATTCGTTTTCCTACACTGATGTAGATGTTTTACTAATATGAACATCAGAAGTTGTAAAGTAAATTAATCAGCCCTAAATTCCTTAAAAAAGTAAAGGACGAGTCATTTCTTTCATGCCTATGTGTGACACACCGCAAAAAAATGACAACGAACTAATTTATTGAAAATTTCAGAACTCGAATGAACCAATGAGAAAAATATCTGCGATCAAAAAGTTTTGATATTTGTCGCCAAGTACGTTCGAAAGCGAAAGGTACCGAAAGACAGCAGTTTAAATGAAAAATGCTGTGTTATTAGTGAAGCTACTAAAAAAAGAACAAATAGCGTTGACCACTTTTCAATTTTAGATTTTAAGCGCTCTTTAATTTTTCTCAAATGCACATCGAATTTGTCAATATAATCAGGCTGCAAGCTACATCTTGTTTAGGATAAGAAAGTAGGTCCAGACAGAAGCGCTTGCGAGAACACAAAAAAATGCTGGATTCATGGGCAACCTCGGTTTGGTTGCTGGGTTTTGTGAAAGGCACGAATCTGGAATACAAGAAAATTGAAGTTAGCTTCTAATTGAAGTAAATATAGTACTGAGAACGAAAAGGGTAATAGTCTAAATGAGACTGAATTGCAAGAGGAGACCTACTTAAATCATGATCCAAGAAGGAATGTCAGAATTTAACAGAAATACTTTAATTTTATCGTCAGTTCTGGAAGAGATAAATGGAGGAAACCACTAAACAGCACCCTGAATGAATATACGGCCAGAGAGTTGGGATTATCGTTGCCAATTAGTAACGACCTGAAGATTTCATGAGGAAATCAGGAGACACTGACATTTGTAGAGAGGAGGGAAGATGTTGAATCCAATTTGAAATGTTCGGCGCCAACAAGCCATGGATTTAAGCATTAGTTGAATATGCCCTTCCTCTCCCACGTAGCTCATCTCGTCAAAAATTCCAAACTTGACCAAGAAAAACACAAAAGAAGTACTGGACGTTTCACATTATAAACGAGGATGATATACGGAGTGGTTTAACAACATCATATGAACAACGATGCTCCATTGTAGAACTAGGAGGCATTGTTCATGGGTGATTCAAGTTTTAAATCAATGCCTGTTCCCTCCTTAGCAAAGTTAAATTGGATACCATCGTGAATCTGAACCTCGACAGCGAAACATTGATGCTTTGAGCGAGCTGAGGGTAGCCGTAGAACTGGAACTGAATCGATGGGGTCCGGTAGCGGCGACTGACGACGGAGCTGAGGCACGTCACGGCGCTGTAGAGCACTTTGAGTTGAGGAAGTAGACATGGTGCAGTGGTTGAAGATGTAACACGAACGCTGAGGCCGCGAGATGCGATAAATGCGGAAACGGTGGACCTAAGAAGAGAATACTAATCGTTCGAGCGTTCTAGCTTGAGTGATGCAGGACGATAGAACCTGCATTGCAGGTTCTATCAGTTCCTTCATTGATACGATGACGAAGGGCAATTGGCGGAAGTGACGGGCCATCGCGCCGAATCACTAAAAATCATATGCACTGTGCGAAGGCAATTTGCTCAAACAATGTGAATGGTTCACTCGAATAGAACTCACTCATAGCCTGTAGTAATTTCTATTATTTGACTAGGGAGAAAACGGACACACTCGCTTCTCTCTCCAGTGAACCCGACGGAGGGAGGTACATCCACGAAGCAATCCACGCACTATGCTGCACTGTACAATATTGCAGGTACGGTACTTTCCGTCTATTTCTGGAACAGGAAGCGATTTACCCTAGGTATCGTAATTGTGTTGTCGATGCACTCTATGCGTGATGAATGGGTTTGTGAACTAGCCCATAGAGTGAAGTCAAAAGAAGAGAGAGAACAGTTGAACTCTTTTTTAATTCTCTGCGACATGCTGAAGTGATCGTTTCAACTTGCTGCTTGGCATCGTACCCTAGCTTATCATCTACAATTATCGAGATGCAGCGAATTAATCTAATAATCTTGAAATTCGTGCAGCACGTTAATATTTGTGCATTTTCTCTTGCTCGCAAGATACCCCAACTTTCTTGTCACTGTTTACATAACTTATGCATTATCTGTAGCCTGAGGCTCTGTTCACATTGCGTCGCACACACTGGGAGTTTCAGTGCACCGATCTTGCCCTATTTTTGGAAGAACTGTGTGAGCGTACCCACTACTCAAGCAGTTTCATCTTCGAAATACGGTTGGGGGAAAGTAGCACTGGGGCGGAATAAGTATAGAATTAAAAATAGTACAGTTATCCTCGCCGTTGCCGCTTGAACTACCTTCAGACCCGTACCGAGTACTAGCGTTGCTGTTTTTCTGACATCACTTTTGCTGTCACCAATGCAAAATTGGTGCTCTGCTCCGATACCTTATCTTTTTATTCAGAAACTACGGTCCACTCCCAAGGCTATGGTCCTTCTTTAGTACTCTCTCTGCCTCCAATGACTGGTTACAAGCTCACTGTACTTTGTGTGCAGCACAGTACGCACACAGTGTGAAAGCACCCACTGATAGTGCAGATTTGGGTTCAAGAAGCAGAAGCAGAACGGGAAATACTGTATTGCCGATATAGTCGTTCACATTCTAATTGGTACCGCACATCTAGCTACTTCGCTTTCCACGTTCCACATTACCCATGTGTTCCAAATAAGTGCAGAGATTGTCTCTTCATGAAAGCTTAGCCTTGATGCCATGAAGAACGCGACAACCATTCATTGCACAGGCCAAATGCATTGTAATTACGCGATGTAACGAATGTGAACTTAAAAAGCACAACCAAAAACCGAAACAATTAGGTACCGCGAATCGTGTCCCGTCATCTGACACGGACGCAAGAGACGTTTGTACTGTTATCAATTTTTAGTCCTGTTTGTGAATAGACGGCAGTGCAGAATGATTATTTTAGCTAGAGAAACCTTGCATGCACTGTAAAAAAATTCGTGCTCGCCTCGCGTTGAACAGTGCAACTTCAAATAGTGGCTTCGTCGAAAACTGATCAATTGGCCATCAAACGGTTAACGGGATATAAAATGTTTTTCATCTAATATTTTTCAATTGACAGTGCATTAGAATAATCTTTCTCAGGATTTGAGCAATCTTTAAAAGGAAAACCTATATCAATCTGTGCACAAATTCCGATGAATTCATAGACCAGGGAAAAATGGGTAAAGATATGATAGTCTATCATTTCAGATATATATGGTTAGTTTCAAAATTTTAATTTTCTTTGCTCATTTACCTCTATTCTGATTCTGCACCACCTCATTCACGCCTTTGATTCCACATAGATCTACGTTGGACGATAAAGAAAATTTCTTTCAAAATGTATTACAGAAACTGTATCATACTTCTTGTAAGAGATTAATGCAGATTCTCTTATTCCCGTAGAAGTTAGCAATAATTTTCTACTTCTATTGAGACAGACCAAACTTGAATCGACACGGACTGACCATCTCTTTTCTTGATGATAGGCAAAGAAAACATCATTTGGAAAGTTATCATGTTGGTAATAAGTGTGCGGAATTGGAGAAGAGAAAATAATGTTGAGCTGACGAAGATAAATATAGTCCAGATATATAAGTCGATGAGGAATGCAAGTAATCATACAGCTTAACTTCGAACATAGACAATCTAGAAAGACCTTCATGTGTAATTTAGATGTAGATGCATTCTTGCAACGAACTAGAAATAGGTTGCAAAGGCTCCTATACCATATTCAGCCTCAGAAAGTGAATATCCTATGAATACGCGATTAATAGAACTAGCGTTGAGTAAACAGAGTTGAGATAGCATGGCGTATGTCACTAGCTCTAGATTTTGCCGAACAATCAAAAGACCCCATGCATCTTCAGAAACAAGTTTGGCATTACGAATATAATAATATGACAGGATCTCTCCAATTGAAAGACTTTCAATGAAATCGAGTGGATTTAACTATAATGCGAAGCACTGGCAGCTTTCAACGCATTAACATCCTTTTCAAAAGGGAGAAAGGTGCCGATAGCAAAATTCTTGTTACTCTATCCGTCTTCCAAGCGATCCTATGGGGTCCTTTTGTCCAACATAGCTCTATCGTTTTATACTTGAAGCTATCTACTCGTGAAGTTCGAAGAAATGATTTGTGATGGTTTCAAAGAAAGTGAAATAAAGGCCCGGTCTACTAAATGTAATCAATCTAAGGTTAAGTACTTGATTTGTAATGCCTTCTTCACGAAATTACAGATGAAGTACACAAAATCAGTAGGCACGTTGAAAAGAGTGACAGAACGAATATCATAAGAACCTTGCGATCCACTTTGGTTGAGCAAGATTTCCATCTCGTGACATGACTCACAGATGGATCAATGTAGAATGCGTGACATCTCAGGGATGCTTCACTATTTATCACAAAAAATGAGGAGCATAAGATCGGTTCCGATCCTGTTTGTCTTTCTGGCCTGCATTTGCGCAATATATTTGTTTTATTAAAGTGAAACAGTGAGTTGACTGTTCTACTGAAAGGATCCGCTCCAGTTTCAGTTAAAGAGATTACGCAGATCAAAATCGTTTCATGCGCATCGCATCAGCTTTGACAGAGAACATAGAGTTGGTCGCGGTTGGCGTTCTGGAGCAGCGCACGCATTAGATGTAGGTATTCGAGTACCCACGGCGGCCTACTAGATCGATAGATTGGCTGAAAGAAATATAAAAGTTTGTGAAGCGCTATTCAAGCTTTTACACTTGGATCATAGTTAATGAACCATTAAGTGGTGGTTGCCCATCATAAAATCTACACACTGTGCTGTAGTGCATAATGGTGCAGATGATCTTCTTTTGATCCGTATCACAAACTGACAAAGATCCACGTTAGGCATGACCTATAAAATTTTCTTATTTTAGGTACCCGTACAGCTAACAACTCTTTCTCTTTCCTTAACTTTCTTCGGTCAGATAGATAGAAGAATTACCTTTTCATGAAGCCTTGCCGTCGTCGCATAGGGAAGGCAGGGGCAGTGTCTGACAAGAATAAATCGCTTGGTTTTACGATTTCAAACGAATGTGCAATAGGACGTCGAAAGAAAAGCTGAACCAGAAAATGTTCTAATTTCGTACGAGAGAGCTAGTCGACGAAACTGCAGCGTGACTACAGTAGCCAGAAAGATTTCATGAACTGATGAGATATTGCATCTTCGCATGAAGATTAATAGTGCGAGATGGAAAACATTTGTGGAAAAATCAATTATTTATCAAAGTAAACCGTATAGCTTGTTTTCTTTGCAAATTTGGCATGCAATGTATTTTTCTTACAACAATTTTTTCCGAGTATTGCCCACAAAAATTCCATTTTGATGATTTTCGGAAGGTAACGAGGTTCTCAGATCTTGAGTATCGATGGAATGGGCGTTTGGCAAGCAAAATTGAAATAATATCGAACAAAGAATTAATGTAGAAT
>JAAUYH010063228.1_pt1 | contig 30819 bp, 22 predicted proteins | sample 7278061 | NCBI WGS metagenome assembly JAAUYH01 (sample SAMN14350203, study PRJNA611818) | marine sediment metagenome | isolation source: surface marine sediment (0.6m) | place: French Polynesia: Moorea | collected 2018-08 | reverse complement strand
CGCGAACAAGACGCACCAGCACCCTTCCCTGGCCATTGGGATCGATCCGATCTCCACTGAATCCGTTGACATTGACGAGGTACGCGCCGGCAATCGATCTGCGCAAAGCGTATTCTTCGGGTCCGTATCCGGACGTCATGTCGTCGGTGATCTTGCCGCCAAGAGCGCTGCGCGGGTTGCTGTAGCCGACCCGCTCGCCGGTCGGCTCGGTCACCCAAAGGTCCAGGTCTTCGTCGGCCCCGGTCCACTCGATCGCGATCCGGATATCGGCATCCAGCAGCGCGACCAGCCGTTCGTCGAGCTGCCAAGTCCCGCCTGCGCCTTCGATCGCCGGGATCAACGCATTGGCTTCCATCAAGGCGATGGTCTCGATCCCGCGATAGCGCTCATCTGACGGCTCCATGGCCACTTCGACGAGCATGGCGAAGGCCCGTTCGAGCTTCTGCCGCCTTTCGCCGCCCGACAAAGTCGCCGCATTTTGAGCCAGCGCAAGCGCAAGCGACCTCTTCGGTTGCGGGCGATAGCCGGTGGTCGCGGCCATCCGTTCCAGCAAAGCTATGGCCAGTGCATGTTCCCCGTCGCGCTGCAGGCGGAAGGCGACGGTTTGCCGGGTCTCATCGTTGGTCGTCGGCAGATCGAGCGCAGAAAGCAGCAGTTCGCGCGCCAGCCTCGTGTCGCCCTCAAGGCGAAACCATTCGGAGGTGTCGAGGTAGAATGCCGGCAGGGAACCAAAGGTCTTTTCCTGCTCCCGTAAGACGTCGACGCGCTTGTCTCTTGCTGCCTCCTTGAGCGCCGCAAGATACGGTTGGTCGGAAAGCACGTCCTTGAGCTCGATCTCGATCGTGTTTCCGGCTTCGTCGACCCGCGTGAAGCTTTCGTTTGAAACCGCCATGACCGGAGAGGCTGTGTCCTGCAGGTCGGAGCGGACCCGCGAACCGGTGACGACAATCATGTTACTTTCGCGCTCCTCAGCCGTAAAACCGTCTGCAGGGGCACCCGCGGCTGACGCATCGGCGGCTTGCTCCGCCATCTCGGCCGGGGCTTCCCGAAGCGAAGGCGCAGGAGCCATGGCCGGTGGTGGTGGCGGGGACGACACAACCTCCCGGCTTTCCAGATTGGCGACGCGCTCCGTTGCATCGATATTTGCTTGTTGCGCCTGTGACCGCCGGATTGCGCCCTCGACGTCGAAAGTTGTGTCCCACCACATCTTCGTCGATTCCCATTCGCTCAGCACGAACTCGAAATGTTCGTCGCGTTCCTCCTTGAGCCGTTCGTCTTCCTCGCGTTTCAGCTCGGCATAGTCTTCGAGCCATTCTTCGCTGAAGAAATCGGGCGGTGCGATCTCCGCGCGGACATATTGCGCCGGCGTTTCGAGCACGAGGAACGCCATGGTCGGGCTCGCAACCCGGTAGCGAACAGCCATCGCTCGCATCGCATCTCGGTTTTCGGGGCTTTCGGAAAGCTTGGCGACTTCCTGCGCCGCCCACAGGGCTCCGGCAGCGTCATGACGAGCAATCCGACCCGATGCGATCTCGTAGACCGGCCTGCTGTCGCGTTTCCGGGTCCCCGAAAGACGCACGGATAGCTTCGCATTTTCAGGTGCTTCGCCCACAACCTTCCACCGTCCGGGGCCGGCGGGCAGGCTGCGGAAACTGATGCGCTGGCCCGACACTTCGCGGATCGACACGACCGAAAGCGGCATGCGCTGCATCCGTTCGAGCAATTGAGCGCGGTTGTCCTTGGTCAGGAAGTGGGTGGTTCCGCCACTGTCGCGAGCAATCCGGCCAAGGGCGATCGCGTCGATGTTCGCACCGGACGCGATCGTTATCAGCGCACAATCGGGGGCCAGGCGCGACGTGTGATCGAGCGTCGTCCCGCCGTCCGTGAAGAGCAGGCAGAGATCGGCCTCATCGAGTTCCAGATCGTCGAGGCCGGCGAACGACGTTGCGCCGCGATAATGGAGGTCTGCCAGAATGCGGTCGAGTGCTTCGGTTCCGATCGCGCTCTTCACAACGGGATCGCCCCCGGCAAACAGGACCATATCGATGGCATCCGGCGCAGTGGTATTGAGGAATTCCCTCAGCAGCGCTCGTTCGTCATCCACCAGCGCGTCGGCGCGCGAACGCGAACGATCCCAGTAGACTCGCACCCGATTGGGTGGGTCGTCGTCCAACGAAACAGGCTGTGCCTTATCGTCGATCGCGAAGAAGACCCGGCCCGACGAATGGCGGGAAAGCACCACTTCGTCGCGCGGCTGAGAACCGGTGATTGCGAGCTGTCCGGCAAGCTTGATATCGGTGAAGGCCGCGCCTCTCGTCCGCCAGCCGCCGGCGGTGCGTTGCACGGCCAGTTCACCAAGTGATCCCAGCGAAAGCGAAGGCGCCGATTCGACCCCGGTAAATTTGGCCTCCAGCGAGAATTCCCCGATCGAACCTGCAGTTGCCAGGGGGATGGATAGCCCCTCCGACACATCGACCGGCGTGACGAAGCTCAGCGAAATGGTCCGGCTCTTCCCAGGAAGGATCGGGAAGATCCGCGTCGAGAAATGATTGCCTGAAGTGATCTCGGCGAGACCCGGATCGATACCCCTGCGCACTTCATCTTCGAAGACCTGCCGCGCCTTGGGCTGGTCGATCAGGCTTCCCGGCACCATCCGTCCGTCGATGTCGAGCGCATATCCGGTCAGGACCGCATCGCGTGGAAGCTGCATCGCGAAGCGACCTTCGACTTGCTGTTCGGAAGGGTTGGCGATGCGGATGGTGATATCGAACTCGGCATTGCTGCCGAACTGGTCGATCGCAATCGTCATGCTGGCAATTTCGAGTTCCGGGCCCGGTGTGCCGTCGTCGACACCGTTCACGAGCGAAGTGATCCGCGGATTGATTGGGGGCGCCTTCTCGCTAGCGGTCGGTTCCGTGCTGTCGGCGATTTCGGCCCTGCCCGGAAAGACAAGCACGATCAAACACACCAACAGGATCGATATGCCGCGCGTCGCCTGGTTCATCGCCGTTCCCCCCTCCCGGCCTACCATTCGGTGTAGCTCGGTCTGTTTCGCTGAATACCATTGCGAACAAGGCCTTGCATGAAGCTGAATGCATGGCGCCATTCCAGCAGCCGGTCTCGCAGTGCACGCCGGATCGGCACCGAGGGACCGATTTCTCCAACTCTGGTCAGATCGGAATTCTTGCGATACATAGGTTTCAAAATGCGACTTAAATGGGAGGGAAACCTTGAGCCTGGACCAACCTTTGACTCTGCCATGCGGGGCCGTGCTGCCCAATCGAATTGCCAAGGCCGCGATGACCGAGGGGCTGGCAACGCCCGACGGTCGCCCGACCCCGGAGCTTGAGCGGCTCTATGGCATCTGGTCCGACGGCGGGGCGGGCATGCTGCTGACCGGCAATATCATCATCGACAAGGATCACCTCGAACGACCGGGCAACGTCGTTATCGACAAGGTGCCCGACGCCGACATGGCCGCCCGTCTCAAGAGCTGGGCACAGGCCGGGACGCGTTCAGGAAACCATTTATGGGTGCAGATCAGCCATGGCGGCCGGCAGACCCAGAAACTGGTCAATCCCACTCCGAAATCGGCCTCGAACGTTCAACTGGCCCTGCCGGGCGGTCAGTTCGGCAAACCCACACCATTGACCGAGGAGGAGATCGCCAATCTCGTAGAGCGCTGGGCGATTGCTGCAAAGGCGTGCCAGGACGCGGGCTTTACCGGCGTGCAGATCCACGCGGCGCATGGCTATCTGATTTCGCAATTCCTCAGCCCGCGCACAAATCTGCGCACCGACCAATACGGCGGCAGCCTCGAAAACCGGGCGCGCTTGCTGCTCGATGTCGTCGCAGCGACGCGGGCGGCAGTCGGTCCGGCATTTCCGATCTCGGTCAAGCTCAACAGCGCCGACTTCCAGAAAGGCGGCTTTGCATTCGAAGACAGCCTCACAGTCGTCAAATGGCTCGAACAGGCATCGGTCGACCTGATCGAGATTTCGGGTGGATCCTACGAGCAGCCCAAGCTGATGGGGATCGAGGGCATGGAAGACGAGGAAAAGCAGAACGTCGCGCCGTCGACCGCCGCGCGGGAAGCCTATTTCGTCGATTTTGCCAAGGCGATGCAGGCAGAGGTGAATGTGCCCCTGATGGTCACCGGTGGCTTTCGCACCCGCGCCGCGATGGAGCAGGCGCTCGAAATGGACGCCGCCGATGTGATTGGCTTGGGACGGCCGCTTTGCGTCATGACAGATGCGCCCCGGCAATTGTTGGCGGGCCTCGCCACATTGCCGCGCTACGAAGACGGGCTGGACCTGATCCCGGACTGGCTGGGATTCCTGAAAAGCCTGCAAATGATGAAGGCTATCAACGGTTTTGCCGGAATCTACTGGTTCTACCAGCAGATCTGGATGCTCGGCCATGAAGGCCGGGTCGACGACCGGTTCCCGGTGTTCAAGGCTTTCCGTATGGTGGATGCCCGCAACAAGTCGATCATGAAGGCGAGAACGGCCTAAGAGCGAGCCCGGCCGCAACCGCTCCCCGAAAGAAAAGGGCCCGGCGACACTGCGTGGCCGGGCCCTTTCTTCGTTTCGGTCGAAGCGGCTTAGAAGCCGATCCGCAGCGTGGCCCGCGCGGAATGCGCGTCGTACCCGCCGCCGAAGTCGCCGAGATAGCCAAGGCCGATCGAGAACTGATCGCTGACACTGACGTCCACGCCGGCAGCCAGTTCGAAGCGATCGCCCTCCGGGGTCGGCACCGACGTCGTAAAGGTCGGGAGCTGCGCCGAACTCAGGCGGAACGAGCGCGGCGAATCCGCGAAGTCGTGGATGATCGTACCCTGGATGAAGCCATCGACCTTGTCGGAGACCTGTGCGCCCAGTTCGATGCCGGCACGGCCTTCGATGAACACTTCGTCGCCACGCTCGACCACGAATCCGAAGCCACCGGCTTCAGCGGCATCGTCGAAACTGATGTCGGCGGCGTTGATGCCAAGCGACGGCGTGAGGGAGACGTTCTCGTCCGCGATCAGATCGTAGCCGACCGTCACACGAGCGGCGAGACCATCGAAGTCGTAGCCCGACGTGATCGGTCCGAAGAAGCCGCTCCGTGCGGTTTCGACATCACCCGTCAGATAGGCCAGCTCCATGTTGATGAAGGCCCGGTCGGTCGGTGTCCAGGCGCCGTAGACACCGAGCTTGATGCTCTCGGCATCCGACACCTCCTGCGGGACGTTCCCGGCAAAGTCTTCGACTTCGATATCGGCGTAGCTTGCAAGCACGCCAACCCGGAAGGTTTCGCCAACCGCGAAATCGCCGCCAACTGTGATGACTGTCTGATCGGATTCAAAACCATCCTGCGACAGCGAGAAGGCATCCTGTTCCGAACCGCGGATCGCGATCTGGCCCCAGATCCCCGAACCCTCGGCTGCAAGGTGACGATCGAGAGCCTGGCTTGCGAGGTTGCTGGATTCGAAGACCTCACGCGAGACGCCGCCGCTCAGCGACGGCAGCGCATCGGCGGCCGCCGTCTGGAACTCGGCAGCGCTGGCGAGCCCGTTCAGCGCCGCGAAGTTCGCCGCGCTGATCGTGCCATTGCGAATGCCGCCGGCAACCGCTCCGCCGAAATTGGCAAAGTTTGCATCGCCCGAACCGACCAGCGGGTTCACCGCGTTCACCTGAACTCGCAGCGAGCCGACCAACGGCACGTATTCGATCAGCAGGTCGTCATCGAGAATGTTGATCGTCGCGCCATTGTCGGTGAAACCGGCCCCGTCCTGGAGGACGAGCACCGTCTGCCCGATCAGCGCTTCGTCGAGCGGGGTTGCGATGTTGATCACGCCGGTGCTTTCGAGCGTCATCGTGCCGTCGTTGGTGAGCGTATCGACACCAAGGCCGAGGTTCACGACACCATCGATGATCACGTCGCCGCTCAGCGTACGGTCGCCGCTGACGGTCAGGTCGAACAGCGTACCAAGCGTGTTGGTTTCAAAGCCCATCAGGTTGTCGGCATCGAGCGTACCGCCAAGGATGGCGGTGTCGGTTCCGGCTCCGCCAAGGACCATCCCGGCGATCGTCGAGTTAGCCCCTTCGAGCACGAAAGTGTCATCGCCGCCACCTAGATCGACATTGCCGTTCACCGCAGCACCCGACCATTGCTGGAAAGCGTCGGCGCCGTCACCGAGCGCAGCCGCAGCCGTCGTGCCGGTGATAGTGCCGAAGTTCACCACCGTGTCGTCGCCCGTGCTGCCGGTCACACCGGTATCGCCGGTGATGCTGCCGGTAGCAGAGTTGTTCAGTGTCGAACCTGCATTGAAGCGAATACCATCGGTCGCAGCAGTGATCGTCCCGTCATTGTTGACGGTCGAGGCGGCCGCGAGGTCGATCGCGCGCGCGGCAGCAGCCGAGATCGTGCCGGCGTTGTTGATCGTCGCAGCGCCGAAGAACAGCAATGCGGTCGCATCCGTTCCGGCCGTGCTGATCGTGCCGTCATTGGTGATAGTACCGCCGCCGGTGAAGATGACGGCGCCCGAATTATCGCCAGTGGTCGAAACCGTGCCGCCCGCTTCGTTGGTTACCGTCGAACCGTCAGCGACGGCAACACCGACCGCGCTGTTGCCGGTCGTCGAAATCGTGCCGCTGTTGGTGACCGTCGAACCCGTGCCGAGAAGCAGGCCCGCGAGCGTGTTCCCGTCGGCGGTGATGGTTCCGGTGTTTGCCACAGTCGTGCCGGCGGTGCCCTGGACTACGGTCGCGCCATCGCCTTCGGTGATGACGGTGCCGTCGTTGGTCAGGGTCGATCCGGCGCTGTTGAAGCGAATCGCGTTCGCCGCCCGGGCTCCGATCGTGCCGGTATTGGCAACAGTACCCACACCGCCAATATCGATCGCGCGGCCATCGGCAGCGGCAAGGATGCCGCCATTGGTCACGGTACCGTCGCCGGTGATGGTCACGGCAGACGCGCCCGCGCCCGCAGCCGAAAGGACACCATCGTTGATGAGCGTTCCGGCACCGGCGATGACGGTGTTGAAGCCATTGTCGCCGGTGGTGATGATGTTCGATCCTGCGGCGTTGGTGATGGTGCTTCCGTCGCCGGCGGCGATGGCGACGCCGCTCGTGCCGGAAGAACGGATATCGCCGCTGTTCGTGACCGTGCTGTTGGCACCGACCAGGACGCCGGCAGTGTTCATGCCGCTGGTCGTGATCGAGCCGGCATTGTCGAGCATGGCATCGTCGCCGGCATTGAAGCCGATTTCACCGTCGCCCGTGGTTACGATCGCGCCATTCGCGGTGATCGTAAAGCCGGTCGTGATTCCGTCGGACGCGCCAGTGATGAAGTTCACGGTGCCATTGGCGGTGCCATCGAGGATCGCGGTGTTCACGACGGTGAAGCCCTGCGCCGAAGTGCCGGTCAGCGTGAACACGCCGGTGGCAGCCGGGCTCATGGTCGAGAAGGTGGTGAAATCGAAAGTCTGCGAACCGACGCGGATGTCTTCGAAGTTCGTCACCGTGTTGCCAAACGCCGTGATGTCGAGCGTCCGGTCGGTCGCGTCGGTGATGATGTGGGCGTAGACGTCGTTGCCCGTCCCGCCATCGACATTGCCAGTTTCGGTTGCGTCGTTGGTCTTGACGAAGGTGTCGTCGTCCTCGCCCAGCGCAAGCGCGTTGGTCGTGCCGTTGATCGCGCCGAAGTTGAACACGGTCTGTGCGCCACCCGGTGCGTTCACGGCGGTGTCGCCCGAGATCGTGCCGGTGTTTGTCAGTGTACCGCCATTCATGCGAATGCCGTCGGTGCCGCCGCTGATCGTGCCGCTGTTGGTGATGGTCGACGCGCCGGCAATATCCACACCGCGTGCCGTTGTCGCTTCGATGGTACCGGTGTTGGTCAGCGTCGCATCGCCGGTGACGGTGATGCCGGTCGAATCGGCCAGCAGGGTCGAGACTGTGCCGTCATTGGTGATGGTGGCGTTGCCAACCGCAACGATCGCCCCGGCATTCGTCCCGATGGTCGAAACCGTGCCGGTGTTGGTGATCGTCGATCCGTCATTGGTTACCAGCGCGACCGCGCTGTCGCCACTCGCCGAAATCGTGCCGCTGTTGGTGACGGTCGAGTTCACGCCGGTGAAGACCGACGCAGCGTTCATCCCGGTGGTCGATATCGTGCCACTGTTGTCGATCGCGATGTCGTTCAGCGCATTGACGCCGAAAGCACCGTCGCCATTCGCAGAAATCTGCCCGGCATTGTCGAGCGTCGCCCCCGCGCCGCTGATGCGGATTGCGTCGCCACCGGCAGCACCGATCACGCCGCCCGCGAGGTTATCGATTGTCGCTGTGCCGGCAATGTCGACACCGCGACCGTCCTGGGTCGAGACCGTGCCCGAGTTGGTGATGGTGGCATCGCCGGTGATGATGACACCATCCGCACCTGTCCCGCCAGCCTGGATCAGACCGCCAATGTTGAGCAGCGTTGCATTGCCAGTGATGACAACCGCGTGAGAATTCGTGCCGGTGGTGGCGATCTGCCCGGTCGGGTTGTTGGTGACGGTCGAACCGTCGCCCGCAACCACAGCGACCGCGCTGTCGCCACGCGACAGGATTACGCCGTTGTTTTGAACGGTCGAATTGGTGCCGACGAGGACCGAGGCCTGGTTGTCGCCGAAGGTGAAGATGTCGCCCGATCCGGTGTTGATGACGGTCGAATCGTTACCCGTCGACACGCCTTCGGCGCCATCGCCAGTGGTGAAGATAATGCCGGTATTGGTGATCGTGCTGTTGTCGAACACCAAAATGCCTTCGGCGGTAGCACCGAATGTCTGGATCAGACCGTCATTGTTGACCGTCGCATTGTTCCCAAGCCGGACACCTGCCGAAAGCGAGCCCTGGCCATCGACGATAATCGCGCCGGTGATGGTGTTGTTGACGGTTACGTTGTCGCCGGAGATGATCGCGTTTTGGCCGACCACACCGAAGACGTTGGAGCCCTGCATCGCGATCAGGCCGCTATTGGTAAAAGTCGAGCCGACGCCCGTATTCACCCCTATTCCGTTGGTACTTCCGTCGTTGAAAACCGTTCCGTTGTTGGTGATCGTGCTGTCTGCACCGGTCACGATGAAGCCGGTGAACGCAGCGTCCCCGCCGATGAAACCATTGTTCACCACGGTCGCGTTCGCACCGAGGTCGAGCCCGCTGTCTACGCCGCTGTTAATCACAATGTCGCCATCAATCGTCGCGTTCACACCGACCAGCAGTTCGATCTCGCCCTGAACTTGCGAACCGGCTTCGACGATCAGATCGATGCTGTTGAAGTCTTCATCGAAACCGTCAGGATCGGTGCCCGGCGCACAGACAACCTGCGGCGGCAATGGGTTCGTAACGAGGGCGCACTCTTCAACGTTGGCCGGCGCGGTCGGAATGGTCGGTGTCGGAACCGCATTGACCGGCTGCGTAACGACTTGTGCCGCTGCGGTCGCTGAAAACCCGGTAGCAATTGCGAGCACCGACGCGCCGCCAATGGCGCGGAACTTGGTGGAAGAGGAGATGGTCATGAAGAGCCCCTTGGTGGCGTTGAAACAGAATTCTTTTTGAGGAAGATCGGACGTGCAAGAATTTGCACGGAATCCCCCTGTCGCTCCGAGACGTACCGATACAATATTGCGACGGAATGAAAAGGGATTTGCGGCGAAATGTTACGAAATATCCCGGCCTAAGCGACTGTTTTGCCGGGTTCGTGACCTATCAGCCACGCCCACGATAGGGTGCAACGCCCTGATCGGGCAACCACAAGTCGCTTGGAGGCGCCCCGGTCTGCCAGAACACGTCTATGGGGATGCCTCCGCGCGGATACCAGTAGCCCCCGATCCGCAGCCACCGCGGCTGCATTTCCTGCGCCAAACGCTGCCCGATCCCGACGGTCACATCCTCGTGAAAACCGTTGTGATTGCGAAAACTGCCGAGAAACAGCTTCAGGCTCTTGGATTCGACGATCGTGTCGCCGGGCGCATAGTCGATCACGATATGCGCGAAATCGGGCTGGTTCGTTACCGGGCAAAGCGAAGTGAATTCGGGCGAAACGAAGCGCACGAGATAAAGCGTGCCCTTGCGCGGATTGGGCACGTAGTCCAACCGGGCTTCTTCGGGTGAAACGGGCAACGCGCTGTCTTTGCCCAAGAATGCCGGATTCAGGTCGTTTTCAGGTGTGGTTTCCATGCCGCGCTGTTGCCGCGAAAGCAGCACGGTTGCAAGCGAGGAACTGGACGCGCGGCATATGATATCTATGTGCTGACTGTACCCGACCCAGTGATCAAGCCTGAACGAACAGCGTGCCAACCCACTCCGCCTCGTCCCCATTTTCCCGCCCATGGTTGGCGGTGGCACTGGCCTGCGCCGTTTCGATGCCGGTCGCGGCGCTCGCTCAAGGCTCCCCGGGCAGTTTCCAATTACCCGACCCGACGCCCACTCCGACACCTGTCCCGCAGGGGCCGGTAGACGAACGCGCCGGCGTACCCATCGCCCCGCGGATAATCCCGGAAGCCGGATCGAGCCCGGCACCAACGCCGACCCCCAGCCCGTCGCCGCCACCCGCTCCCGCTGAGAATGAAGCCGCTGAAACGACCGAGAATGCTCCTTCGCAGGGGGAAACGCTGCCGCAGGCGTCGGCGACGGAGCAACCGACCGTTTCCCAACCTTCGCGCCGGACGCCATCAACCGCTGCCCCGTCACCCGTTCCGCAATTGCGCGACGGGCCGACTACAACGGGCGCCACGCCCGTTCCCGAACCTTCGATCGACACCCTTCCCAGCGTGGGACCTGACGATTGGTACACTGTCGATCAACCGGGAAGCGAAACCGGATTGCCGGACGATGCTTCGCGACAATCCAATGAGGGCGGGATTGACGGGATCCTCGACAGTGTCGGCGAATTCCTTTCCGAGACGCGCACTCTCGCAATTGCGGCCGTGCTGCTGGTGCTACTGGCTGGCGCTGCCGGGTGGGTGTGGTTGCGCCGGCGGCTCGCTTCGCAGCCCGACGCTCTCGAAGCTCCCGCGCTCGCCGCCGGGGTTCGCAATTCGATTGCCGCCACGCAGTTGCGGCCCGAACCCGGTACGCCGATCCCGCCGCAGCTGACGCCCGAACCGCTCCACATCGACCTTTCGCTGGAAATCGTCGGCGCGAGCCGCAGCGTGATGATGTTCATGCTCGACTACCGGCTCAACATTGCCAACCGTTCGGGCACTGCGGCACGCGATCTCGCGGTCACAGCACAGCTAACCTGCGCCCAGCGGGGTGAGAGCAACGCGCCTTCGCTTGGGGCGGGCCAGCCGGTCGAGACGATCGAACGGATCGGCCCGCACCAGAGCCGCAGCGTTTCCGGCCAGCTGCAAATCCCGCTGACCGAAGTTCAGGCGATCAGGCAGGGACAGAAGCCGATCTTCATACCCTTGCTGCATGTCACGATCGCCGGAGCTGCGGACGACGTCGTGAAGCGCAGCTTTGTGGTCGGCGCTCCCAGCACTACAAGCCAAAGTCGAGTCCATCCGATCGCACTCGACACGCCCCCTGGTGGCATCCCGGGCCTTCAGGCACGCGAAGTGAAGCTGGAGACCGCGTGAGCCTTGGCGGGAGGGCAGCTCCGCGCTAGGCCACATTGATGGACAGTCTGGTCTCCACCCAATGGCTTGCCGAAAACCTTGGCTCTGCTGGCCTCGTAGTCCTCGATGCTTCCAGACATCTGCCCGCCGCAAATCGCGACCCGCGGGCCGAATTCGAGGCGGCACATATTCCAGGCGCGCGCTTTCTGGACCTTGCTGGACTCGTCGACACCACGTCGAGCGTGCCGCAAGCGCTGCCCAATGCGGAGCAACTGGCAACGCGCTTGGCCGAACTTGGCGTCGAACTCGGCGACGAGATCGTGGTCTACGATGACAGCGCGGTAAAGACAGCCGCAAGAGCTTGGTTTACCTTGAATGCGTATGGGATCGGAAATGTAGCAATCCTCGACGGCGGGCTGGGCAAATGGCGCAAAGAGGGTCGACCGGTCGAATCCGGTGCGACCACCGCCGAACGAACGCGTATTGTCACCCTCTCGCTGGCGGCGGAGCGCGTTCGCTCCAAGGCGTGCGTTCTGGACGTCTTGGACGATCGTACCGAACAAATCCTCGATGCGCGCGGCGCGGACCGCGTTTTCGGCAGCGGAATCGATCCGGTTCATGGCGGGCAGAACGGGCGGATACCGGGATCTTTCAACCTCCCGTTCAGCCAAGACTACGAGCCGGATGGCACGTTCAAGTCGACCATCGACCTGAAGGCAGCGTTCGAATCTTCGGGAATCGATATGGACCGGCCGATCATCGCTTCCTGTGGCAGCGGGCTCACTGCAAGCGTACTGCTGTTTGCGTTGCACCTGATCGGCAAGAATGACGCCGCATTGTATGACGGCAGTTGGATGGAGTGGGAGGCAGATCCGGCCACTCCCAAGGCGCAGGGCCCCAAATGAGCGACGAAAAGAAGCAATCTCTGGGACATGGCACCAAGGTTACGCATGTCGGCCGCCGCGGGGAATGGACCGGCCCGGTGGTCAACCCGCCAGTCTGGCGCGCTTCGACGCATCTCTACGAAACGGAAGCGGACCGCAGAGCAGCGGGCAAGAGTAATGCCGATGGCGGGTTCTTCTACGGCCGGCGCGGCGCACCGACGCAATGGGCCCTGGCAGATGCGTTGACCGAGATCGAACCCGCTGCTTTCGGCACAATCCTGTTTCCCAGCGGCGTCGCGGCCATCGCCGGCGCTTTGCTTTCCGTGCTCAAGCCGGGCGACCGGCTGCTGATGACCGACAACGCCTACGATCCGACCCGATCGATGGCGACCGGACTGCTGAACCGGATGGGGATCGAATTCGCCTTCTTCGATCCGTTGGACATTGACGCCTATCGAGACCTGTTCGACCAACCGGTCCGCGCTGTGTGGCTCGAAAGCCCGGGCAGCCTGACGATGGAGGCTTGCGACGTACCGGCGCTGACGGCGATTGCCCGCGAGCATGATGCGGTGAGCCTGCTCGACAACACCTGGGCCAGTTCGCTCGGCTTCGCAGGGTTGGAGCATGGCTGCGACATCGTGATGATGAGCCTGTCGAAGCATGTCGGCGGGCATTCCGACCTGATGATGGGGTCGGCCAGCGCGGGCGAGCGCTGGTACCGCGCGTTGCGTCGCACATCGCAGCAACTGGGACAGGTCGTCTCTCCGGACGATGCCGCGCTCGCTTCCCGCGGCCTCAGGACGATGGCAGTTCGGCTCGAACGCGGGAGCGAAAGCGCGATACGGATCGCCCAATGGCTGAAAGAGCGGCCGCAAGTGGCCCGCGTGATGTGCCCGCTTATTCCCGGCGATGATGGCCACGCGATCTGGAAGCGCGACTTCACCGGAGGATGCGGCCTGTTCAGCTTTGTCCTTGATACAACCGATGAAGGAGCCTGCGGTCGCGTTGTCGATGCGCTCGACCTGTTCGGCATCGGCTATAGCTGGGGCGGCTTTGAAAGCCTCGCCCTCCCAATCTTTCCGCAACAACATCGGAGCGTTATGCCCGCGCCCAATGTCGGCGAGGCTGGCGCTCGCGCGGCCATTCGCCTATCGATCGGCCTTGAGGACCCGGAGGACCTGATTGCCGATCTGGCGCAGGCGCTCGAGAAACTGGATGCCGCATGACCGCCACTTTGCCGACAAGCGCGACCGATACGACCGATCCGTCCGCAGAGTCGGAGGCAACCGAAACGGGTCCCGACGGTGAACCGATCGTCGAGGGTGAAGCCGAGCAGCCTGCCGCCACCCCTCCGCCAGAGCCGGAGCCGGAGCCACCCCCCGAAGAGCCGGTGGAAGTGCTCGAAGCCTCCGAAGGGCTGAAAGAAGCCGTTGGCGCACAAAGCGAGACGGCACGCGGCGTGCTCGACTACCTCGACTACTTCGCTTTCGAAATCGGCAACTTCCGGTTCTCGATTTTAGACGCGCTCCTGATCATTGCCGTCATCGCGATTGTCATCACGGTGGCTTGGGCCGCTACGCGGCTTGCGCGAACGGCAATATCGCGGATTTCCGGCTTCGACGACACTCAGAAACTGCTGGCCGAGAAACTCAGCACGATCGCGATCTGGGCGCTCGCTTTCTTCGTCGGCATCGACATGCTGGGAATCGACCTGACAGCGCTGGCATTCTTCGGGGGCGCCTTCGGCCTCGCCATCGGTTTCGGCCTGCAGAAGACCTTTGGTAACTTGATTTCGGGAATCCTGCTGCTGCTCGACAAGTCGATCAAGCCGGGTGACGTCATTTCCGTCACCGATGCAGCTGGAAATGAAAGCGTCGGGCAGATCCGCAAGATCGGCATTCGCGCGATCTCAGTCATCACACGCGATCAGACCGAGCACCTTATCCCCAACGAGAACCTGATGATCAATCAGGTGGTGAACTGGTCCTATTCTTCGCGCGATGTCCGGGTGAAGGCGCCGGTGGGGGTATCCTATGACAGCGATCTCGATCTGGTAACCAAGCTGCTCTATCAGGCGGTGGACGACACCGGCCGCGTGCTGGCTCGTCCCAAACCACGCGTGAACCTGATGGAATTCGGCGACAATTCCGTCAATTTCGAGGTTCGCTTCTGGATCCAGGACCCGGAAGGCGGGCTCGCGAACATCCGATCGGACGTGTATATGCGGATCTGGCAGCTGTTCAAGGAGCACGACATCGAGATCCCCTTCCCACAGCGAGACCTGCACTTGCGCTCGAGCAAGCAGCTCGATCAGCTGGTTGAATTGATGTCGGCGGGCAAAGCCTGATCGGGCCGGGCCGGCCTTAATCATTCTTTCTCCCCACCATGCTATGACCCAGTCATGGCGGTGAAAGTCGATTCTTCCACTTGGACGGGCCTCTCGACCGAACGTCGTGTCGGCGATGTGCGCGCCGCGCAGCGCCCCGTTGCGGGCGGCGCGAAACCGCTCACGCCGCAGGACTATCGCCATCGCCTGTTCAATTGGCCAAACCTGATCTTCCTCTTGCCGATCTGGCTGGCGATTTCGCTCACTTCGGATGGGGGAATTGTGCGCGCAGCGTGGCTCGCCGCGGTCTATCTGGGATTGTTCGTGGGGATTTCGCTGTTCGTGCATTGGAGACGGCGGCGAAGCGGCACTTCGACCGCCTTACGGCTCGATATTGACGGACTCCACCTTCCGATGGAATTCATCGATCCGATACCTTGGTCGCGCATAGGCGCGGTCCGCCTCGCGAATGGACGGCTTATCGGTCATATCCACGTCGAGATCGATCCGTCCCACAAGCTGGTTCGTCGTCCACCTTGGCCCTTCAACGCGGGAAAGGGCGCAACCGTCGAGATGCCCTGCCCATTCGTACACCTCTCGACGTGGAGCATTGACGCGAAGGTCGACGGTTTGATCGACGATTTGGAGCGATTCCGGGACAATTACTGCAGCGAATAGCCCCGCGACTGACGGTTTCCGGAAGCGCGACAAAGCTTTCCTTACCCTCCCCCAATCCATTCTCGCTGGCGCATCGGCGGTGCTTCGACCATTTCGCCATGCATGGATAAGACCGGAACAATCTATCTGGTGGGTGCAGGACCGGGCGATCCGGACCTGCTGACCCTGCGCGCGGCACGGCTGCTCGAAAGCGCTGGGCTGGTGGTGCATGACGGGCTGGTGTCGCAGGCCATCCTCGACCTCGCTCCGGCATCGGCCCAATTCGTCTCCGTCGCAAAGAAACGCGCTCGGCACACGCTACCGCAGGAAGAGATCAACCTGCTGCTGGTACGCGAAGCGCTCAAAGGCCGCGACGTCGTGCGGCTGAAGGGCGGCGACCCGCTGATCTTCGGACGCGGCGGCGAGGAGGCCGAGCTGGCTCGTGCGTATGGCGTCCCGGTCGAGATCGTGCCCGGCATTTCCGCCGCCAACGGTGCTGCCGCGGCGGCGCAGATCGCACTCACTCATCGCGACGCGTCAAGCATCGTCAGTTTTGTCGCCGGGCAGTGCAAAGGCCTGTCGGACCAGAATTGGTCGGGCCTCGCAGGCAAGGGTCGCACGCTGGTGATCTACATGGGCGTAAAGACCGCACCGCATATCGCCGAGAAACTGATGGCCGATGGCCTCGCTCCCGAAGTCCCGGTGGCCGTCGTAGAGAACGCCGCTCTTCCTGACATGCGCGTGGTGCGAGGCATGCTCGCAGGTCTCCCGGACCTTGTGATCGACAACGCAATCAAGAGTCCCGCGCTGATCGTCATCGGCGATGTTGCCGCGCGAAACGATCTAAAGATTGAGCAAGTGGCAGTGGAGGCCGCTCAGTGAAGATTTTGACCGGAAACGACCTCAAAACCGGCGAAGTGGTCTGGTGGGACGGCAACAGCTGGTCGCGCTTCGTCGACGATGCTGTCGATGCGGGCGAAGAGGCCGACATCGTTATTGCCCGCGAAGAAGCCGCACGCCGGGTCAATGTGCCCTACGCGCTCGACGCCGCTCGCGACGAACAGGGCCACGTCCGCCCCGCTCACATCAAGGACCGCGTCCGCGCGCTCGGCCCGACCGTGCGCCGCGACCTTGCCGTACCAACTGCCGACAAGACCGGCTGGGACTGGGTGATCTGATGTACAAATACGACCACTATGACCAGGCGATGGTTGATGCCCGCGTCGAGGAATTCCGCGACCAGGCGCGGCGCCGCCTTGAAGGCAAGCTTACCGAAGACCAGTTCAAGCCGCTACGGCTGATGAACGGCCTCTATCTCCAGCTCCATGCCTACATGCTGCGCGTGGCGATCCCCTATGGCACGCTCAACTCGCGCCAGATGACAGCGCTGGGCGACATCGCCGACAAATACGATCGCGGCTACGGCCATTTCACCACCCGCCAGAACATCCAGTACAACTGGATCAAGCTGGAGGACGCAGCCGACATTCTCGCCGATCTCGCCAAGGTCGAGATGCACGCGATCCAGACCAGCGGGAACTGCATCCGCAACATCTCGTCCGATCACTTTGCGGGCGCCACGTATGATGAGCTGGTCGACCCACGCCCCTACGCCGAATTGCTGCGCCAGTGGTCGAGCTTCCACCCGGAATTCACCTACCTGCCGCGCAAGTTCAAGATCGCGGTGATTGCGGCCGAGAAAGACCGCGCGGCGATGCGGCTGCACGATATCGGCATCCAGATTGTGGAACAGAACGGCGAGATCGGCGCGCGCTTCTTCGTCGGCGGCGGCATGGGCCGCACCCCGATGATCGCGCCGATGATCCGCGATTTCGTGCCGCTCGACCAGCTGGTGACCTATGCCGAGGCGTGCCTGCGCGTCTACAACCGCTACGGACGGCGCGACAATAAGTACAAGGCGCGGATCAAGATCCTCGTCCACGAGCTTGGCGCAGAGGAATACACCCGCCAGGTCGAAGAGGAATTCGCGCATCTGCTCGGTCAGGGCATCGAGCCGCCGCGCGATGAGCTGGAGCGGATCAAGCCGTTCTTTGCCGATCCGCCGTTCGAGGATGGCCCCAAGATGGTTGACCGCTCGGACCCCGATTTCGCGCTGTGGGTCGATCGCAACACCGTGCGCCACAAGCATAACAGCTATGTCAGCGCGGTGATTTCATTGAAGCCCGTGGGAGGCATTCCGGGCGATGCGACGGGCGAACAAATCCGCACCATGGCGCGGCTCGCCAAGCAATACTCTTTCGACGAGCTGCGGGTGATGCACACGCAGAACATCGTCCTGCCGCACGTGAAGATCGCGGACCTTCACGCGCTGTGGACCGAGCTCGATGCCGCCGATCTCGGTGCGCCCAATCTCGACACGGTCGAGGACATCATCGCCTGTCCGGGTCTCGACTATTGCGCACTTGCCAACGCTCGCTCGATCACTGTCGCGCAGCGCATTTCGGAAAACTTCGCTGCCAAGCGTAGGACGGAAGAACTGGGCGAATTGAAGCTCAAGATTTCCGGCTGCATCAATGCCTGCGGTCACCACCATGCGGGCCATATCGGCATCCTCGGCGTCGATAAGAAAGGCAAGGAAAACTACCAGCTCTCACTCGGCGGAAGCGAAGCGGAGGATGTGAGCCTCGCCAAGATCACCGGCCCCGGCTTCGATGAAGATGGGGTGGTGCAAGCGGTCGAAACCGTGACCGACGTCTATCTGAAGCATCGCGAAGACGGGGAACGCTTCCTCGATACCTATCGCCGGATCGGCATGGATCCGTTCAAGGAGGCGCTTTATGGATAACTCCCTCGGCCGCAGCCCCGACGAAGTGCAGTTCCGCTTCCGCGACGACGAGGTTGCCGATCATGGCACCGTAACGGTCGATGCCTGCTGCGATCAAACCAACGCCACCGCCGTGCGGATCGAGCCGGGAGACGACGCACGGGTGCTGGTCCCGTTCCTCGACCGGCTGGCGCTGATCGAGGTGAACTTCCCTGCCTACACCGATGGACGCGGTTATTCCGCAGCACGCATCCTGCGGGAAGCGGGATACACCGGCGAACTGCGAGCAGTCGGCGATGTGCTTATCGACCAGCTCAGCCATATGCGCCGTTGCGGCTTCGATGCCTTTGCGCCGGATACCCCGCTAGACGAGGAAGATGCCAAGCGTGCCTTCGCGACGTGGGACAATGTGTATCAAAGCGCCGCCGACAGGCGCCGCACCATCCAGGAATTGCGTCATGAATGAAGTCCGCAAGATCGACCGCCTCGACGCTGCGCCGCGCTTTACCGACCACGATGCCGTGCGTCTCAACCGCATGTTCCGCGGCAGCTCGACCCAGGAAATGATCGAAGCGGTGATCGAAGGTAACCTTGCCGGTGATCTCGCAGTGGTTTCGAGTTTTGGCGCCGAAAGCGTCGTCCTGTTGCACCTGATCGCTCAGGTCGCGCCCGACATCCCGGTGCTGTTCCTCGAAACCGGCAAGCACTTTGACGAAACGCTGAAGTATCGCGACGAGGTGGTCGAGCGCCTTGGCCTTACGAATCTCGTCAACCTGACCCCCGACGAAGCCGAACTCGCAGCCAAGGACGAAACCGGTCTGCGCTGGTCCTATGATCCCGACGGATGCTGTGAGATCCGCAAGGTGAAACCGCTCGCAAAGGCGTTGGCCGAATTCGATGGCAGCTTCACCGGTCGCAAGGCGTTCCAGTCATCGACCCGCGCCAGCCTGCCGCGCTTCGAGATCGACACATCGGATGCGCAGGGACGGCTCAAGATCAACCCGTTGATTGACTGGTCGGCGGACGACATTGTGGCCTATCTTGAGGAACACGACCTCCCACGCCATCCGCTGGTCGCGCAAGGCTTCCCCTCGATCGGCTGCGAGCCTTGCACCCACAAGGTCGCCGAGGGCGATGACCCGCGTTCGGGCCGCTGGAAAGGCTGGGACAAGACCGAATGCGGCATCCACAAGCCCGGTGAGGAACCGTTCCTGTAGGCCGCACCCGGTCGTATCTCGACTGGTTCTTCCGACGCCGTCGCGCTCACGAAACCGGGACGATTTCCCAGACATAGGGTTTGGAAACGTACCGCACGTTATACAGGCCGCGGAAATCCTTCTCGAGCCCGAGATAATACTTCTTCTTGCAGCGCAGGACCACGCCAAGCTTCTTCTTGTCCTTGAGATAGCGCGGCAGGATCTCGAACTTTTCACCGTCCGCTCTCTTGCTGTGGCAATAGACCGAATCCTTGTTGCCCCCCGTCCCCTTTTTCATGAAGCCGCCGCCGTGGCGCGGGAGGTCGCGCGATCGTTCCCCGATCACGAAACTGGTCGCCGGATCGCCTTTGGGCTCGGGTAGGAATTGCCATTCCTCGTCGGCATTGTGCTTGTGCCGCTCGCGCAGGTAGACGAGGCAATCGAGCGGCGCCGAGCTGCCATAGGGACTGCCATAGACAATGTCCTTGGTCTCGCGATTGGCTGCGAACAACACATAGTAGTGGCCCGGATTCTTGATGATGTGATGCGCCGAAGCCGGGATCACCTTCTGCATCCGCTTGTTCTGGTTCTGCAGCTTCTCGAAGGTGTTCTTGACCTCTTCGAGGATCAGTTCGTCGCCCTCGGCCGCTCCGACATAAAGCGTTAGGCCGATGAATTGCAGGTGCATGACGCCGCCGAGATACGCTTGGCACAGCTGGTAGTACTTGTGCAGGTAGAGCTTGCGCGGATGCTGCTCCATGCGGGCGTTCAACTTCTCGACCCATACCTGCAGCAATCCCTTCTCCTGGGGATCGACCGTCGACCCTCCCATCAGGGCATCGTTGATCTCGAACAACCGGATCAGGATCCCGTTCGCCTGGTCGAGGATCGCTTCGCGGATTTCGCGGGCATTGCGCTCGCGCTGCTCGGGATCCTTGATGCGCAGGGTCAGCTGCAGCTGCTCGAAGGTTGATTCTATGAACTTCTCGGCCTCCCAAGCCCGGGTGACGAGATGCTGCCACTCGATTTCGCGCATGATGTTGCGCAATTCCTGGATGATCAGTTCCTGATTGGCGAGGATCTCCGCAAGCATCCGCTTGACTTCCTCAAGCTCACTTTCGTGATCGAAAATCAAGTCGAACACTTGCGTGCCCGCCCAACCCATCGCCTCGTCTTTGATCTTTTCGAGAAGGAATTTCAGGATCTCTTCGGGTGAAACCCCGGGAAGATCGAAGTCTTCTTCAACACGCACCGGCAGCAGTTCAGTCATTTCGTATCCCCTTGGCAAAACCATCGATACGACCCGCTTTTTTTCGGGCGATATCGGCCGACAGGTTTGAACAGACTGAATGCAAAGTGCGGCGAATATTCATATAAGTGCGATTTTATATGAACGATAGGGCCGCCGAGTCATGTGGAACAGGCCGGTTCCGCCACCAGTCGCGCAGGGCTAACGGCGGCTTGGCCGATGCCTGAGAAGATCTTGATCCCGTACAGGAACGAACGACTAGCCCTATCGTCCCGGCACCGCTGCTCGAAGCCGCGCGCGCATTGCATCATCGGCCCTCTTCGTGGCCAGAGCGCCCGCTTTCGACATCGCCGGATCGAGGAACGTCTGTCCCCGGATCAGGATCGCCCGTTTGCGCAAATCGGGCGATGACAGGCCGGGAATGAAAAGCTGATCAAGCCGCGGCTTACCTGGCGATCGGGGATCAATCGTTGCCGACTTCGTCACCGCTGCGCGGCCCTCGCCGGTATAGGCCAGCAGGGGAGAGCGGGTGACGCCCTGGATCAGGAAACTCATGTCGCTCCAGTCGTCGGGTACGGCGCACAAATGGCGAATTGCGTAGGCGACCGATTCCCCGAGCTTGTCGGCATAGCGCTCGACCGTCCGGTAGTTGGGCCAATCGAGCCACCACTCACCCGAAGCCACCTTGGGAACGAACGGGCGCGCGTCGCGCCAAGGGGAACCGCCGAAGCGAACGAGTGTGGTACCCGCCGGGATGTGGAATCGCTTGGGAGCGACAATTCCGCCGTTCACTCCGCCGTCCGGCGAGTAGCCGTCACCATGATCGAAGTGCCGCAAGCGCCCCAATTGCTGCCCGCTCGCGAGCTTGAGCGTCTCCGGCCGATCGAACGCTTCCTGATTGATGGCTAACATGCGAACTCCCGCGAATCCCGAACCCTTGCAGCATTGAGCGAATAAGCGGGCCACATGTCAACAATCGGACTCTTCTTGGAAAACCGGCTTGCCACCCAAGGGCCTGACGTTACGCTCGCGGGATGTTTGTCGCGCTTCTCTTGATCGTTTCCGAGCCTGTCGATCTAGTCGCCGAAGCTCACGATTGTTCGTACGATCTCGAAGCCATGCTCGAACTTGATCGTATTGCTTTCGATCAGGATTTGGATGGCGGTTGGCGCTTGCTCTTCAACCGCGGATGCCATGTTGAAGCCGCAGAGTTGATCCGCGAATGGCGCCATGAAAAACGCGATCACGCGAGCATCCTTTACACCCATGAAGGACAGATGCGCGCATATGCCGGACAAGATAGGGAAGCCGTCGCGCTTCTGCGCCTGACCTACAAGCCGTCGGATCAGGATGTGTCCGGTTGGAACTTCTACATGGACGGGACGATCGCATTCCTCGAACGCAACCGCAAAGCGCTTCTGAGGGCGATTGAGCGCCTGAAGGCAGTTCCATCGCCGAACACTCGGATGGTCCTTGCTGACGGCAGTGAAGCCAAGATCAAATGGCCGCTCAACCTGGACGTGCTGGAAGCTTTCGAGCGCTGCTGGGAGCGTACCTATGCGGAAGCCACAGCACCAGAAGGAGAATGCCGGCGTCCAGCGGACCGGACGGTTGGCTAGAGCCAGCCCTCTTTCTTGTACCACTCAGCGGTCATCTTGAGGCCCGCTTCGGCAGGCCAGTGCGCCTGCCACAGCGAAAGTGGCGGAGCCTTCTTCAGGTCGCACACCCAGTCGGGATGGACCATGTAGCCGACTCGGTCTTCGGTGAGCTTGGCCTTGTGCCCCCGGAGTGCGCGATCGATCCGCGCACCGATCTGAAGCAGGGGCTCGGGCACGTTGGGCGCGAAGATCTGCGGCCTGCCGACGGCTTCACCGATCAGCTTGGCCAGCTCTGTGTGCTCGTAACCATAGGCGTTGTCGTCCCATGGCTCATAGGTCTGTCCGAAGGTGAGGCGCGAGACGTCTGTCGGGATCGCCAGTGCGACCAGCAGGCGTGCCAGATCCTCGACATGGATGATCGATGTCTTGCCCTTGGGCGGCATGGGGACGATGCCGAGCTTGGCCGCGCGGAAGAGCTCGAACATGTCCCTGTCATGGGGGCCGTAGACCGCCGGCGGACGGACCATGGTCCAGTCCAGATTGCTCGCCTTCACCAGTTCCTCGGCGCGTGCCTTGGATGCGCCGTAGGCCGACAATTGCGGCTCGCGCGCGGACAGCGAGGAGACGAAGACGAAGCGTTTCAATCCGGCCGCTACGGCAGCCGCAATCATCCGTTCGGTGCCGGTAACATTCGCTCGCTCGAATTCGCTGATATCGGGCGTGTTGGTCAATCCGGCGACGTGGATCACTGCGTCGACGCCAGCGACGAGACTGTCGAGAGCGCACTCATTCTCCAGCGTTCCGAGCACCCACTCGACCCTTTCGCGGTCGTGCTGGTTGCGCCGGGTCAATGCTCGCACAAAGGCGCCCTTGGCCAACGCCGCCTCGAGCGTGGCCTTGCCGACAAAGCCGGTCGACCCGGTGATCGCGATCTTCATCCCTGCACCATGTGATCCCTATGGACGACGGCCGCGCGCGGCGCATAGCCAAGCCTCGCCTCTTGTTCATTTTCGCGCAGGCCCAGGATCGCCCGGCACTCCTCGGCGCTGTATTCGACCAGACCCTGCCCCAGCCGCTCGCCCCTGGGGCCATGAAGGCTGACAAGCGCTCCGCGCTGGAACTTGCCTTCGACCTCGATCAGACCCGCTGCCAGCAGGCTGGCCCCTTTGTCCAAAGCTTCGACGCAGCCTGCATCGACCGTCAGCACGCCTTCAGGAGCCAACCGTCCTCCTAGCCACGCCTTGCGGGCATTGTCGGCACGCACGGGCATGAAGATGGTGCCCTTGCCGGTTCCGCGAAGACGGGCGATCGGTCCTTCGTGTCGCCCGTCGACGATGCCGAGTACAACGCCGGCACGCTCGGCAATGCGCGCCGCCTGCAACTTGGCCAGCATACCACCTGATCCCAGGCCCGAGCTCGAACCTTCGCTTGCCATGGCGATCACTTCGGGCGTCACGCCTTCTACCTTCTCGATCAGCTGTGCGCCTTCTTCCGAAGGGTCGCGATCATACAGCCCCGCGACGTCCGAAAGCAGCAATACGCCTTTCGCACTCGCTGCCTGCGCCACGCGCGCCGCCAAGCGGTCGTTATCGCCGAAACGAATTTCCTCGGTCGCTACGCTGTCATTTTCGTTGACCACCGGGACCGCGCCCGTTTCGAGCAGACGTTCAAGCGTTGCCGAGGCGTTGAGATAACGCCGCCGGTCCTCAAGATCACCAATTGTCACGAGGATTTGCGAGGCGACAAGGCCATGCCGATCGAGCGCGGAGGCCCAAAGCTGCGCCAAGGCGACCTGACCGACCGACGCCGCTGCCTGCGCATCGGCGAGGCTCGCTCGCCCTCCGCCTGGCAATCCCAGCCGCGCCGCGCCAAGAGCGATCGCGCCCGAGCTGACAAGGACGATCTCGATGCCCGCTTCGCGCAAGTCACGAAGGTCGTGCGCCAATCCGTCGATCCAGCCCCGCGCCGGTTCGCCATCCTGCACCAGCAGCGAACTGCCGATCTTTACGACCAGCCGTTTGCATTGCGCGGGGTCGATCAGCCCTCTCAGATCGGCGACCATTCGCCGCCTTCTTCCGCCGCGTCTTCGACTTCGCTGGCGTTGGTTTCCGTGGTGGTGCGATCGGGCAAGTAGCCGAGCACGGCGTCGAGCAGCTGTTCGATGCCCTCACCCGTCGCGCCGGAAACGGCAAATACCTGTTCTGCGCCTGCGTCGATCAGTTCTTCGGCGAAACCTGCGACCAATTCCTCGTCGGCAAGATCGAGCTTGTTGAGCGCGACCAGCCGCGGTTTGTCGTCCAGCCCCTCGCCATAGGCTGTCAGTTCTTCCTCGACGATCCGCATCGCTTCGACCGGGTCTTCCCCGGCAATGTCGATCAGGTGGATCAGCACCCGGCAGCGCTCGATATGACCGAGGAACCGGTCGCCGATCCCCGCACCTTCCGCCGCGCCTTCGATCAAGCCCGGAATATCGGCGAGCACGAATTCACGACCCTTGTGGTGGACGACCCCGAGCTTGGGAACGAGCGTGGTGAAGGCATAGTGTCCGACTTTGGCCTTGGCATTCGACACCGCATTGATGAAGGTCGATTTGCCGGCGTTGGGCAATCCCAGCAATCCGACATCGGCCAGCAACTTCAATCGCAGCCAGACCCACAGTTCCTCGCCGGGTTCGCCAGGCTGGTGCTGGCGAGGCGCGCGGTTCGTTGCGCTCTTGTACGAGGCATTGCCGCGCCCGCCGAGCCCGCCTTCGAGAAAGATTGCGCGCTGGCCGACTTCGGTAAAATCGGCGAGCACTTCCTCCTTGTCGTCGGACAGAATCTGAGTGCCCACGGGAACCTTGATGACGAGATCGGGCGCAGCCGCGCCCGTGCGATCCTTGCCCTGCCCATGGTTGCCGCGCTTGGCCTTGAAATGCTGCGCGTAACGAAAGTCAATCAAGGTATTGAGGCCGGGAACCGCTTCGAACACGATATCCCCTCCCTTGCCGCCATTGCCGCCGTCGGGGCCGCCATATTCGATATACTTCTCACGCCGAAACGAGACCGCCCCCGGTCCGCCCGCGCCCGATTTGAGATAGATTTTGGCCTGATCGAGGAAATGCATGGGACGCACCTATGCATTTCCTCGTCAGAATGCGAGAAATAACCAAGACCGTCGGCCCGAAGGGTCTCAAGGGCGACCGACCGACCGCAGCGGAAGTGGAGCTGGCCAGCGACATCCGACTTTGGGTCGCAAAAGCGGGGATATCGCACGCTGGATGGGGTGCGGAAATCAAAACCTGGCTTCGATCCCGATCAGCGCCGTTCGGCCCGGTGCGACAAAGGTAAAGACCTGCTCGTATTGCTCGTCGAGCAGGTTTTCAACCCGACCGAATGCAGCGATCCCTTTGGCCAGTTTCACACCCGCATTCAGATTGACGAGCACATAGTCATCGAGTGTCGTGACCGGTGCAGGAAATGCACCGGTGGTGAAATCGGAATCGAATGCTTCACCGTTGTATCGCACTGCCAGGTTGGCTGAGAATGCGCTATCGGGCGCCGCCCAATTGAGGATCGCACTCGCAAGGTGGTCAGGACGGCGAACTTCTTCGACCCCATCTTCCTCGGCATCGACAAAGCTGTAGGCCCCGTTGAACGAAAATCCGCTCCCCAATTGCGCCGAAACGGCGAATTCGACGCCGTGCTGGGTGCTGTCTGTGTTCCGGTTCCCCGGCGTCTGGACGAATGCAGGCGGCGGAAACGCGGTGAATATCTCGTTTTCAAGCTCCGCATCGAAGTAGGTCAGCGACACCCGCACCGCGCCATTTGCAAAGTCCTGATCCAGCCCGATTTCCCAGCTCGTGGACTCTTCGGGCTGCAAATCGGGGTTGCCTACGAACAACCCATCGAAAAAGCCAAACAGTTCCCCGAAGGTCGGGTTCTTGACCCCGGTTCCGATTGCAGCGCGCAATCGGGTGGTATCGGTCACGCGGATTCCGGCACCGACCCGGAATGTCGTCGCATCCTGAAAACGATCATTGATATCGTGACGCAACGCTGCGGCGAAATCGAAGCGATCGCCGGTATAGCGATACTCGCCGACGAGACCGACATTCTCGATTTCGCGCCGGTCGTCGAATGTCAGGATATTGTTGAAACCTTCAACCTCGTAGTCGGCCGCGAAGGTGACCGTATGCTCGCTCCTGCCGAAATCGTAGGCCGTCACATACGATGCCTTGAAGCGATCGCTTTCTGTATCGCTTGGAAATCCAGTCGGCGCGGTTGTGCTTCGATTGATATCGGCGATTTGCGCGGACAGGTCATGCGTCCACGATCCATCCAAAGCTTCGAACCGTGCGCCGATTAGCGCATAGAGCGCTTCGTTGTCGAACTCGTTGCCAGGGCTGTCGATCACGAAGCCTGCCGTCGGGCTGCCAAAGACGAAGTCCTGATCGTTGAATTCGCCTTCGGTCTGCACGTAGCGACCCACGGCGCGAAGTGCGAACCCGTCAGCGATTTCGACCGAGCCTTTGCCAGACACAGTGTAGCTGTCGCGGCCGATATTGCGCGCGCCTTCGCGAGCATTCGGTTCGCCGTCGGTGCTGACGAGATTGGCGCTGAGTGCAAAATCCCAGCCATCCCCGCCTGCGCCATATCGCGCCGATCCGTTGAAGGTCGAATTGGTTCCGCCTTCGAGAAATGCAGAAAACCCCGCCAATTCGCGGCCACTGGCAGTGTTGTAGGCAACAACGCCGACAACGGCATCGTTCCCATAGAGGGCCGATTGTGGCCCACGCAGAACCTCAAGGCTGCTGCCGATTTCGGCCTGTAACGTGCCGATATCGAACTCGCCATTGTTGGGGTCGGAGACTTCGATCCCGTCGACCAGCACCAGCACATGGTTGGCTTCGGTCCCGCGGATACGGATTTGGGTTTGGCCAGGCACACCGCTCACGGCGACGCCAGGGACATCGCGCAGCACATCGGCGATGTCGCGGACCTGTCGTCTTTCGATTTGTTCTGGGGTTATGAGCGATAGCGACCCCGTGAAGGTATCGACACCAAGGCTCCCATCGCGACTTGCGGTGACCACTATGGGAGAGGTAGCGCTCCGAACATGAGCGCGCAGTTCGACGGCCTCTTCATCAGTATCGGCAGCCGGTACGCTGTCCTGCGCTGCCAGAGGCGCACCAAAAACCAGCGCTGATAACGCAGCGCCGTGTAAAAATCCCAATCTATTCATCGGTATCCCTTCCGATCGAACAACCAACGACCGCGCAGGATCAACCCGCACAGCCAGCCAAGTCGTCGCTCGAAACGAAAGTTCTCCTTCGCGCCGCACCAATCCCTGAGCGAGGCAACAAGCGACACGCTCCGGTCGGTCTCCTGGCTCACGGGTCACTGCTCCGGCCTCACCTTCCCAAGGGTACATCCCTCAGTGGCTGCCTCCCATCAGGAGGCGTGAGGCCCAAACTCACCGCTTACAGTTGCAGGGACAGCTGCGGATTCGAACCGCATTCCCGTTACCGTGGCGTGAGGCTTGGGTAATGAGGCTGGCGCGCGAGCGCAAGGAAAGTCTTGGTTGCCCGCGCGCAGCTGGGCGGCGCAGCGAACAGTGCACAAAGGAACGCTGGCCCGAATCGGCGAGCGCAAAGCAAGAATGGTGGAGCCGAGGGGAATCGAACCCCTGACCTCGTCATTGCGAACGACGCGCTCTCCCAACTGAGCTACGGCCCCGATCCTGCCAATGCCTTAGGACAGTCGCTGCGCGCCTGCCAAGAATCTTGTCAGCCGTCAGGCTCGTCCTGCGGACCGGTATCGCCCGGCGGCACCGCCACCGTCCCGTCCCCGGGAGCATTCTCCGGAATCGGTTCGACCACCGGTTGCGAAACGAAGCCATCCTGGACCGGAACGACAGGCACCTCGGTTCCCGTCGCAGGATCCGCCACCAAGCCTGTTGCAGCGGTCGGAGCCGCAAGGGTCGATGCGGGATCCCCAACGCCGACCGTGGGAACATTAGGATTACCGTTTGCGCGCGCGCGCTGCACCGCCACCCATCCGGGCTGCGAAGGGCCGTACTCTGCTCCGTAGCGGGCGTCCCAGGCGGAGGAGTCGCGCTCATAGCGCTCGTAGTCGCTGAAGAACGTATCGAACGGCGCTTCTATGAGCGGGAAGTTTGCGAGCGCAAAGGCGATCGGATCGCTCGGCGGTGCCGTCAAGGCCCGGTTCGAAAGGTCGAGCATGGTGCTGCAGAAGCCGTTGCGAGCCGGAGGCAGGGCAAAGAAATTGTACACTTGGGTCATCTCGCCCTCGCGCTCGACGATACCGGCTCGGCGCGAACCCATCTGGCGGCGATAGACGCCGTCGATCCGGTCGTTCACCCGCTTCAAGGCGCGTGAATTGTCAGTGATGTAGGCGCGGTAGGCATCGGCGATCGGTGCGTATTGCGCGGCGGTGCAATTGAGCGCGGCGACGTTCCAGCCCGAGCGGAAATGCCACACGGTTTCGTCTTCGGTGAGCCCGCGATTGACCGTCATCCGCTTTCCATCAGAGCCCATCGAAGGAATGTTCATGACATAGGCCGCTCCGCCCGGGGGCAACGGACGGTACGGTATGACTTCAGCCACTGGCGGTGGCGGGGGAGGCGGTGGCGGGGGAGGCGGCGCCGGAGGAGGCACCGTGGCGCAGGCGGCCAGGCTCGCTGCGCCCAAGGCAACCGTCAGGATCCGCAATCCTGCCGGCGGTCGCTTCTGTGTCGAATGAGTGTGTGTTTTGCCCACGGGGGCCTTGTCGGCTTTCGCTGGGTTCATGTCATTTCCGCCTTTTCGCAAAGACCCCGTCCGTTCAGGATGCGAGGTCCATGCTTACTCTTCCCTGAAGACCGCCTGCGATAATCCGTCGCGCCGCCAATGCAAATGCCCGAGGCGCACAAAACGCCCCGGGCATTCGCAAATCACCCAAACTTTCGGTGACCCGTCCCGTCGATGCGACAAGACGGGTCGGGAAAATCCGCCTATTCGCGGTTTCCGAAGAACTGCAGCAACATGATGAACAGGTTGATGAAGTCCAGATAGAGGTTGAATGCGCCGAAAATGATCGCCCGGCCCATCTGGTCGGTTCCGCGCACGAACTGGTACTGGTTCTTCAGCATCTGCGTGTCATAGGCGGTCAGACCTGCGAAGATCAGCACGCCTGCGGCGCTCAGTGCGAAATGGAACATGCCCGACTGGAAAATGAACATGTTCATCAGGAACGCGGCCAACAGGCCGAATGCACCGATTATGAGGAAGCTGCCCCAGCCGCTGATATCCTTCTTCGTTGTGTAACCCCACAGGCTCAGGCCGGCAAAACCGGCAGCGGCCGCGAAGAACGCCATGGCAATCGATTCTCCGGTGTAGATCGCGAAGATTGTCGATAGCGACATCCCGAAGACGGCGCAGAACGACCAGAATGCGACTTGCAGGACCGGTTGGCTGGCGCGCTGGGCACCGAACCACCAGAAAAGCATGAAGATCAACGGCGAGAACTTGATTGCCCAGCCAAGCATATTGGCTTCAAGAGCGCGGCCATACGGGGTTTGCACCACTTCGAACGCCATGCCGAAGAATGGCGAATTGACGAACAGCAGCGCGACGATGCCCGTCAGCAATACGCCCGAGCCCATGTAGTTGTAGATCGAGAGCATGAAGGAGCGCAGACCCTCGTCATAGCTCACCGCTCCGCCAGCGCGCGGCACCGAACCGAAATTCGTCTGCGAACGCTGAGAATCATTCCAATCAGACATGATGGATCCCTTGTCTCCAATTGCGGTGCAACAATATGCACCTGTCGAACGATAATATCGGGGTTTTGCGAACGATTTTCAAGCGAAACCGGCAGTATCCCGACACCATTTGTTCATTTTTTCCGGGAACTTGATTAACAATTGCTTTCAATTGCTTCCGGCTGAGAGAGCCGCACCGCGATCGCGCGTCGCTCGCAAGGTTTCCACCAGCAAGTTATGCAGCGCCCGATTGTCGTCGAGCACGTTCAATCCTTCGCGGGTCATCCCCCCGGGGCTGGCCACGCGCTCGGCCAGTTCGCCCGGCGAGAGGTCGGATGCGGCTGCGAGCGCGGCGCCACCCTCGACCATCGCCAATGACAGACTGCGCGCGCTTTCCGCGTCGAGGCCCAACTCGTGCGCTGCCGTCGCGAGCGCATCGATGAAGCGGTATACAAATCCGGGCCCCGATCCGGCAAGGGCGGTGCAAAGATCGTAGTGCTCTTCGCTGTCGAGCCACACCGATTGGCCCAGATCGTCGAACAGGGCGTTCGCTGCCTTGCGCTCGTCGTGATCGAGGCCGAGCTCGGCAAGAATGATCGGAGACTTACCGATCCGCGATGCGAGATTGGGCATCACCCGGACGTGAGCCTTCGCCTTGGGAAAGGCCGATCGCAGCTGATCAAGGGTGATTCCGGCCAGCAACGAATAGACGGTAACTTCTGCCGAAGCGATGGCCTGGAGAGTGGGGCTCACTTCGGGCAGATGATGGGGTTTGAAACCAAGTAGCAGTGCATCGT